>Ga0255338_1003042_pt1 | contig 21642 bp, 27 predicted proteins | sample MeOH1_35cm_T4_19_FD_203715 | JGI IMG/M metagenome (GOLD analysis project Ga0255338, IMG submission 203715) | Sandy soil microbial communities from University of British Columbia, Vancouver, Canada - MeOH1_35cm_T4_195 | ecosystem: Engineered > Artificial ecosystem > Sand microcosm > Unclassified ...
ACTATTGAAAGGATAGGGCGACGCTGCCCCAAGGAGTGTGCAGGCGAGAAGAGGAAGTGATGGCTAAGCGGTCAGACCGTGAGCTGGAAATCTCATCGCAACTCTGGGCGACCTTCGGGCCAGCCCGCCAGTGAGATCAGAGCCAGCTTCGCGAATGACCATCAGGGCCAGCCGCGGACTTCGGTCTGCAAGAGCACAGGCCGGATATAAGACCGCAATGAACCCGCCGACCCGGACCTTCCAAAACCCGCTTGCCACATGGGAGGCGTCCATATAAGTTGCGAGATGCGAGCGCAAAACCACTCATCGCAGGTTTGCCGGCGAAGCCGGCCGCATCGTCGCGCGGCATGGCCCACCCGCACGCGGATTTGCTGGCGAGGTCCAGGCGTGCAAAGAAGGCTTCGACAGGCTCAGCCCGAACGAAGAGTGGGACTCAGCCCGAACGGTAATCTCGCCTTCCACCCGTGGTCACGGGCAGCCGCTCCACTCGCCGGGCACCTTGCCCACCAGCAGCAGGAAGCTCTCGAAGGGCGCCATGTTGCCCATCGCCTCCATGCGCGGGCCGTCGAAATTGAGCCGGCCGAACATCATCGCCTTCATCGGACCGTACTCGCCCGCGCCCATCTCGCGCCAGCGCGGGGTGTCCGCCCACATGAGGTAGTCGGCGCCGCGCTCCAGCGGCTTGGTCGTCGGGGCGCCGGCATACACGCATTGCGCCTTGTCGTCCTTGAGCGCGATTCGCATCTCGATGCGCTCGCTGCTGGCGCAATCCGATCGGTAGATCTGCATGGCCTTGTAGCCGCGGCCAGCGTCGTTCTTGATCCAGCCCGATTCGACCAGCTTGGTCGTGAGCGTGGGCTCGGCATTCCAGGCGGCGCACATCGCCTGCGCCCATGGAGCCGACATCGCCGGCAAGGCCGGAGTTTGCGCGCTCGCGGCGGCGGTCCAGAGGAATGCGGCCGCGAGCGCGGTGGTGTTTCGGATCATGTTTCAGGCTCCAGTTGACATGGCGAGGTGGGATTCGTGCGGCAGCATGGCGGGTGCGTCGAACCAGGCGAGCTCGCCCCGCAGCCGCACCACTTCACCTACCACCGTGAGGCACGGCGAACGCAGGCCCGCGGCCGCGACTTCGGCCGCCAGCGTGGAAAGCGTCGCGGCGATGACGCGCTGGCCGGGCAGCGTGCCTTGCTCGATGGCCGCGGCAGGCATGGCGGGAGACACGCCGCTTTCGATGAGCCGCCCGCAGATCGAGGGCAGCATCGACAGGCCCATGTAGATTGCCAGCGTCTGGTGCGGGCGGGCCAGCGCGGCCCAATCCATCTCGCCCGCGCCTTCCTTCAGGTGGCCGGTGACGAACAGGCAGCTCTGGGCGTAGTCGCGGTGCGTGAGCGGGATGCCCGCGTAGCTCGCGGCGCCGCAGGCGGCGGTGATGCCGGGCACTACCTCGAAGGGGATCCCATGGGCCGCGAGCACCTGCAACTCCTCGCCGCCGCGGCCGAAGATGAACGGGTCGCCGCCCTTGAGGCGCACCACGCTCAGGCCATCGCCGGCCAGCCGCACGAGCAGCGCGTTGATGTCCTCCTGCGCCATCGTGTGACGGCTGCGCTCCTTGCCGACGTAGATTCGTTGCGCGGCGGGGTGGATCAACGCCAGCACCTCGGGGCCGACCAGGTTGTCGTACACGACGGCCTGCGCCTGCGCCAGCAGGCGCGCGGCGCGCAGCGTCAGCAGTTCCGGATCGCCCGGCCCGGCACCGACGAGGTAGACCTTGCCGCGGCTGGCGCCGCAGGCCGCGATCATGGCGGGGACATCGGCGAACGAATTCATGGGGTCTTCCTTTCGGGCACGTCACTGCTCATCGGCTGCACCCGGCGCAGCCGCCGCTGCCGCAGCCGCTCTTGCTTACCGGTTCCGGCTGGGCGACGCCGCAGCCCGAGGCGGCCACCGGCGGGACGAAAATGAAATCGTGCCGGCCGGGCTCGATCTCGACGAAATCCAGCACCGTGCCCGCCAGCAGGTCGCGGCTCGGGCCGCCGACCAGCACCGTGAGGCCGGACACGACGCCGACGTCGTCGTCCGGCGCTGGCTCGTCGAAGCCCATGCCGTAGTCGATGCCGTCCTGCACTGGCCGGGCGGCGACGCGCAGCGCCAGTCCTTGTGCGCCGCTGCGTTCGGCCGCGGCCAGGATCTCGCTGGCGGCCGCCGGTGTGACGCGAAAGTTCATGAGCATCCTTTCAATGTTCGCCCTTGGTGCGAAGCAGGCCCGCGAGGCGGTTGCCCTGTTTCTGGGGCCCGCCGATGGGGAAGAGGTCGTGCAGGTGATGGTTGCTGCCGCGGCGCGCATCCCAGGCCTGCGTGAAGTGGCGGATCATCACGCGCACCTGGGCCTGCACGCCATGCTCGTGGTAGTGCCGTCGCAGGAAACGGATCACTTCCCAATGCTCGGGCGTGAGTTCCAGCCCTTCCTCGCGGGCCAGCGCACGCGCGAAGTCCTCGGACCAGTCGCCCAGGTTCAGCAGGTAACCCTCGCTGTCGGTCGGGATGGCGCGGCCGGCGGCCACCACGGTTCGCTGCATGTCGCGCTTCATTGCCGTCCTTTCCTTCAAGCGGCCAGGGCCAGGGTTTCGGGAGGAGCCGGGCGGCGTTGCCGCACGTCGCGCACGTGCGCGACGAAGCGGGACGCCCACTGGCTGCCCGCCCCGCTGCGCAGGTGCGTGTACGAGGCCAGCAGGTTGTGCACCAGGACGCCGTCGTGCGTGCCGTCAATGCCGTGGCCGCGCTCGACCCGGTAAGCGAAATCCAGCCCCGGTGGCAGGTTCTCCAGGCTGGAATGGTGGAACTCATGGCCGCGTACGTTGCCTGCCGCGCCGGCCCAGGGCATCGCGCCGGTCTCGCGCAGGTGCACGTAGCCGCGCCCGACCGGGCGGGCCTGCATCACGGCGTCGCCGGGGATCGCGCCGACCATGCGCGCGGACCGTCCCTGCCATGTGATGCTTCGAGCCAGGTACATGAGGCCGCCGCATTCCGCGTAGGCCGGCAGCCCGTCCTCGATCGCCTCGCGCACGCTGGCGCGCATCGCGACATTGTCCTCGAGCGCATTCATGCAGGTCTCGGGGAAGCCACCACCGATGAAGATCGCGTCGGCGTCCGGCAGGCGCGGATCGTGCAGGGTGTCGAACGGCACCAGCTCGGCGCCTGCGGCCTGCAGGGCCTCCAGGTCGTCCGGGTAGTAGAAGCCGAAGGCTCGGTCGCGGGCGATGGCGATGCGCACGTCCGGGCGGCGTGCGCGCGTGCGTGCTGCCCCGGGCTCGAAGCCGGCAGGGGCGGACGCCGCGAGCGCGCGCACGCGATGCAGGTCCACCTGCGCGCCGATGATGCACCCGATCTCGCGCACGCGGGCCGAGGCATCGTCCACTTCGGCGCACGGCATCAGCCCGAGGTGGCGCTCGCACATTTCAAGCCGGTCGTCCTGGCCGACCGCGCCTATCACCGGCAGGTCGGTGTAGTGCTCGATCACGGCCCGCAGCTTCGATTCGTGGCGGGGCCCGCCGACGCGGTTGAGGATGACTCCGCCGATGCGGATGTCCCGGTCGAACGCCTGGTAGCCCAGCAGCAGCGGGGCGATGCCGCGCGTCATTCCACGCGCATCGATCACCAGCAGCACCGGCAGCGCGAGCTGTCGGGCCAGCGCGGCGCTGCTGTTGCTGCCGTCCAGCGCGACGCCGTCGTAGAGCCCCTTGTTGCCCTCGACGATCGCGATGTCGGCGCCGGCCAGTGCCTGGGTGAAGCAGCGTTCCAGCGATTCGCCGTCCATCAGGTACGCATCGAGGTTGCGGCAGGGCCGGCCCGCGGCCTGCGCCAGCCACATCGGATCGATGTAGTCCGGACCCTTCTTGAACGGTTGCACGCGCGTGCCCTGCGCGCTCAGCGCGGCGCACAGCCCCAGTGTCAAGGTCGTCTTGCCGGAAGACTTGTGCGCGGCGGAGACCAGCAGGCGGTCCATCAGTGGCTCCCCTCCGGCGCCGCGGCGTCCGCGGGCAGGAAATCGAACAGGCGCAGGCCGATGGTCGTCAGCAGGAAAGCCGCGCCCAGGCCGCCCACGCCCAGCAGCAGCTCGGGCAGGGAAGGCACGTACTGCGCCACCGCGCCATCGGCGAAGCTGCTGGTAGCGGTGAAGCCGGGGAAGATCTCCAGCGGAAACGCCTGCCCGCCGATGATGAAGACGAACAGCCAGGCGAAGGCGCCCAGGACTACCAGCGCCGATGCAGCGAGCGTGCAGCCCTTGCGGCCCAGCCGGGGGTGGAACAAAAGCACCAGCGGCACGACCGAGCCCAGCAGCACGTAGCCGGCCCAGAACAGCAGCGCGAAGACGCCGCCGCCGCCCTGTCCGAGCAGGATGAACGCCTCGAACGCGCCCTGCCGTGCGAAGTACAGGTTGGTGATGTGGAACATCGCCACCAGGTACAGCGACGCGGCGGTGAAGATGCCCAGCAACCGGCCGAGCCGCCGCTGCAGCGCAGGAGACTCAGGGCCGCCGCGCGAGGACAGCACGGCCCGCACGCCGATGAATACGGCCGTGCCCCATGCCAGCGACAGCGCGATGAATAGCGGCGCGAGCAGCGCTGACTGGTAAGCCTGCCGCGCCACGAGGAAACCGAAGATCGATCCCGTGCCGCTGGTGAGCACGATGCGCCAGATGAAGGCCGCCAGCCCGGCCTTGCCGGAATGCTCGTTGAACCGGCGCTCGAACATCGTCCATAGGTAGACCACCACCACCGCCACCATGCCCGAATACAAGAACACGTTCCAGGCGAACACCGACTTGAAGTTGTAGTGCGTCGCGGCCACGATCACCCGGTCGGGGCGGCCCAGGTCGAGCATCAGCACCATCAGGCCGCCCGCCAGCAGCGCGATGCACAGCAGCGCCGACAGCGGCGCATGCGGCTTGTACGCGGACTCGCCGAACACCGACCCGACGGAGGCGACGTTCAGCACGCCCGACGCGGCCACGATCATGAAGATGGCGAACACGTGCGGCAGGCCCCACACGACATGGTTGGTCATGCCCGTCACCACATGGCCGTGCAGCTCCATGAAGTGCGCGGCGGCCAGGCCGACGCCGGTGATCAGCGCGCCGAGCGCGGCCGCCAGCCAGAAGTTGCGATCTTGCGAGGGCGTGCGCATGGTCAGAGTCCCTGGTAGCGGACGCCTGGGTCCAGCTTCAGGTCGGCCCGCAGCTGGCGGCTCGAGACTTCGCGCACGCGCCGCGAGATCTCGCTAGAGGGGTCGTTCAAATCGCCGAACACGATGGCGTCGTGGCCCGCCTTGGCGCACGCTTCGGCACAGGCGGTGGTCTTGTTGCCCGCATCGATGCGGTGCACGCACATCGTGCAGCCTTCCACGCAGCCCTTGCCGCGCGGCACATCCGGCTGCTGGTCGGTGACGTCCTCGTGCACGAACGAGCGCGCCTTGTACGGGCATGCCATCACGCAGTAGCGGCAGCCGATGCAGGAATGCCTGTCGACCAGCACGATGCCGTCGGCCCGCTTGAACGATGCGCCGGTGGGGCAGACGTCCACGCAAGGCGGGTCGGCGCAGTGCTGGCACATCACGGGCACCGAAGCCGTGCGGCCAGTCTTGATCTCCTTGATCTCGATCTTGCGAATCCACTGCGGGTCGGTCGGGCGGGTGCCGCCCGTGAGGCCGTTCTCGGTCTTGCAGGCCGTGACGCAGTCGGTGCAGCCGGGCTGGCATTTCGTGGTGTCGATCAGCATGCCCCAGCGCACGGTCGACTTCGCGCCGCCCTGCGGCGTCTCGGCCTGCGCGATATCGATGAGGCGGATGCCGGGCGCCAGCATCACGCCGGCCAGGCCGGCGGCGGCCACGCCCATGAAGCCCCGCCGCGTGTTGGCTTCGGGTTCACTCACTGGGCAACCTCCGCCACCCGCGCCGCCTTGCGCGGCGTGTGGCATTCGAAGCAGTCGATTTTCACGGCGGCGTAGCTGTGGCAGCTGATGCAGAAGTTGGTCTCGGCCTGGGCGACGCTCGCCGTCTGCTTGCTCGCGTGGCACTCGATGCACGCCTTCAGGCTGAACTTCGCGCCGCGAATGCCGCCGTGAACGGTGTCGTCACGCTGGTGCTTGAGGAAATCCATGTGGCTGCGGCGCATCACGGCCGGGTCGGCCACGCACTGCGCCCCTTTGGTCGCGCGCTCGATCACGGGCTGCGGGGTGCGGCTCGCCACCTCGCCGGCGGCCGCCATGGCCGCGGCGAACGGCAAGAGCATGAGGAGCAGCCCGCGCGCCATCACGTCGTTACTCTCCCAACCCCATCTGGATGTAGCCGGTCGGGCAGACGTCCTTGCAGATGTGGCAGCCGATGCACTTCGAATAGTCGGTGTCAACGTAACGCCCGATGGTCGATTTGGACTTGGGCACCTTGAACACCGCCGTCTGCGGGCAGTAGACGACGCAGTTGTCGCACTCGAAGCACTGGCCGCAGCTCATGCAGCGCTTGGCTTCGGCCTGGGCCTGCGCCTCCAGCAGCGGCAGCAGCCGCTCCTCGAAATTGCTCAGCGCCTCTTCCTTGCCGAGCGAGACCACCTTGCGCTGGTGCCGCGGTGTGTACGGGAAGTGGCCCAGGAACAATTCCGTGTGCGGGATCACGTAGCGGTCGGATCGGTTCTCGTAGTTGTGCACCGCGCCGGTGCTGGCGTCTGTTCCGCGCATCGGCTCCTTGATGGGCGCGGTGGGCAGGCCCTTCTCGACCATCTTGCGCATCAGGTCGAAGCTGTGCACGTCGATCTTCGGGCGCTTGTCCAGCGCCTCGCTGCGCAGGTGCCGGTCGATGCCGTCGGCGGCGATGGCGCCATGGCCGATCGCCGTGGTCAGCAGGTGCGGGCGAACCACGTCGCCGCCCACGAACAGGCCCGGCTGGCCGGCCACCTGATAGTTTTTGTCGGCGGCGATGCCGCCCTTGCCGTTGTTCAGGCTTTCCAGCCCGGTGAAGTCCACCGCCTGGCCGATCGCGGAGACGATCAGGTCGGCCTCGATGTCTTCTTCCGTGCCTTCGATGGTCTTGATGTCCAGCCGCCCGCCGACCAGCTTGGCCTCACATTGCGCCACCCGCAGCGCGGTGGCGCGGCCTGCGGCGTCGCGCACCACGGCCACCGGCACCAGCCCGCCGCGGATCGCGATGCCTTCGCCGAGCGCGGCGTCGATCTCGTGCTTGTTGGCCTGCATCTTGTCGATGTTGAAGATCGAGGTCAGCGTGACTTCCGCGCCTTGCCGCGCCGACACGGACGCCGCATCGTGCGCGGCATGGCCGGCGATCACCATTTCGGGCCGGTCGCTCTCGTGCGTGTGCTCGATGTGGCCCAGGCGCCGAGCGACTGTGGCAACGTCGATGGAGGTGTCACCGCCGCCCACCACGACCACGCGCTTGCCGACGAAGCGCATGCGCCCGTCGTTGAAGGCTTTCAGGAACGCGGTGGCGGTGACGCAGTTGGGCGCCTCGGCGCCGTCCACGGCCAGCGGCCGTCCGGCCTGTGCGCCCAGGCCGAAGAACACCGCTTCGTGCTCGGAGCGCAACTGCTCGAGCGTGATGTCGGTGCCGATGCGGCAGTTCATCCGGGCCGTGACGCCCAGGTCCAGGATGCGCTGGATCTCCGCGTCCAGCACCGCGCGCGGCGTGCGAAAGCCCGGGATGCCGTAGCGCATCATGCCGCCCAGTTCGGGCCGCTCATCGAAGATCGTGACGGTGTGGCCCTTGCGCGCCAACTGGTAGGCGGCCGACAGGCCCGCCGGGCCGCCGCCGATCACCGCCACCTTCTTGCCGGTGAGGTGCTCGGGCTTCGGGAACGACAGCTTGTGCTCGATCGCCCATTCGCCCAGGAAGTGCTCCACCGAGTTGATGCCCACGAAGTCCTCGACCTCGTTGCGGTTGCAGCCCGATTCGCAAGGCGCCGGGCAGACCCGCCCCATCACCGAGGGCAGGGGGTTGGCCTCGGTCAGGCGGCGCCAGGCGTATTCCTGCCAGGGCATGCCGGCAGGCGGCTTCTCGATGCCGCGCACGATGTTCAGGTAGCCGCGAATGTCCTCGCCCGAGGGGCAGCTGCCCTGGCAGGGCGGCGTGCTCTGGACGTAGGTCGGGCACTTGTGCGAATGGTCGGCGTCGAAGATCTCGGCCTGCCACGCCAACGGCTTGCTGTCGCCGTCCTTGAAACGGCGGAAGGTCAGCGGGCGGGCTTGCACTTTCTCAGGGATGGCGGACATGGCTGATTTCCTGTTCGTGGATGGGCTGGCCGTGCTTGATCACGCGCACGATGCCCAGGGCCTTGAGGATGTATTTCTCGTAGATCGGCTCGGAGTTGCCGGTCTTGAGCTTGCGCATGAAGTACTTTTCGTAGGCGATCTTGGCGTAGTGAACCCACTTGCCCTTCTTGAACCAGTTCACGTTGCGCGGCGGGATCTGCGGCAGCGCGACGAAAGCGGCGCCGGTGTCGCCCATGTCGGCCAGGCAGATCGCATTCCAGGTGCCCTTGGTGCTGGCCGTGCTGCCGTTCAGCTCGTCGGCGATGTTGTGCACGATCGCCGTCACCATGGTCTCGATCATGTAGCCCGTCTTGGGCGCACCCGTGGCCACGGGCGTTACCTCCACCGGCGGAATCGCCACGCACACGCCGGCGGAGAAAATGTTCTTGTAGGCCTTGCTGCGCTGGTAGTCGTCGATGAGGACGAAGCCGCGCGGGTTGCAGAGGTTGGGCACAGCAGCCACCGCGTCGACGCCCTTGAAGGCGGGCAGCATCATCGACAGCTTGAAAGCGATCTCATGCTCCTTGAACACGTTGCCCAGGTCGTCCAGCTGCGTGACGAACATCTTGCCCGGCTCGACCTTCGTGGTCTTTGCGTTGGTGATCCACTTGATGTCGTGGCCGCGCATCTCCGATTCGAGCAGCGACTTGGAATCGCCCACGCCGCCCAGCCCCAGGTGCCCGATGTAGGGCTCGCTGGTCACGAAAGTGATCGGCACCTTGCTCCGCAACTTGCGGCGGCGCAGGTCGGTGTCCAGGATGAAGGCGAACTCGTACGCCGGGCCGAAGCAACTCGCCCCGGGCATCGCGCCGATCACGACCGGCCCCGGGTTCTCCAGGAATTTCTGGTAGTCGTCCCAGAACGCCTCGGCGTGGCCCACGGCGCAAACCGAATGCGTGTGGCCGCCGTGCGGGCCCGCGCCGGGCACTTCGGCAAAGCTGAGCTTCGGGCCGGTGGTGATCACGAGGTAGTCGTAGGCCACCGTATCGCCGCCTTCGAGTTCGAGCCGGTTGGCGTCCGCGTCGATCCGCGTCACCGCCTTGGGGATGAATCCGACGCCCTTGCGATCGAGCACCGGCTTGATGTCCATGACGACGTCTTCGCGCTTGCGCCATCCCACGGCCAGCCAGGGGTTGGAGGGGACGAACTGAAAATAGTCGAGCGCGTTGACGACGGTGATGCGGTGCTGCTTGGGCAGCATGTCGCGCATTTCGATCGCGCAGGGCATGCCGCCGATGCCGGCGCCGAGGATGACGATGTGGGCCATGGTGGACCTCCTGAATTCCGATTCAATGCGGCTCGCCGAGCCGGATGGCCTTGCCGACCAGCTGGTGCACGCCGCCGACCATGCTCATGTCGAAGCCGTAATAGGGCAGCACCTTGCTGAACTGCGCCTTGCAGATCGCGCAGATCGTTGCCATGAAATTCACGCCGTGCTGGTCGACGACGTTCTTCAGCGCTTCCATGCGGGGCAGCGCGCCCTTGACGCGCAGCTCCATCAGGTCGTCGGTGAGCAGGCCGCCGCCGCCGCCGCAGCAGAAGGTGCTCTCGTGGATGGTGTCCGGGGCCATGTCGTGGAACCGGTTCGCCACCGCCTTGATGATCTCGCGCGGGATGACGAACTGCCCGCCAGGCATATTGCCCATCCGGGAAGCGCGCGCGACGTTGCACGAATCGTGGAATGTGATGATGCGGTCGTCGTTCCTTTCCTTGTCGAAACGCAATGCACCCTGGCCGATCAGGTCGTAGGTGAACTCGCAGATATGCTGGGGCACCGGGTAGCGCGAATCGAGCCAGTCGAAGGGGCCGATCAGCGTGTTCCAGAAGCCGTAGGCCACGCGCCAGGCATGGCCGCATTCGCCGATCACGATGCGCCTGACACCCAGCTCTTGCGCGGCTTCCTTGACCCGCAGGGAGATGTTGCGCATCTGCTCGTAGTTGCCGATGAAGAGGCCGAAGTTGCCGGCCTCGGAGGCCTTGGAGCTGAGCGTCCAGCTGATGCCCGCCGCGTGGAACACTTTGGCATAGCCGATCAGGCTTTCCACATGCGGCTCCGAGAAGAAGTCGGCCGAGGGCGTCACCAGCAGCACCTCGGCGCCTTCCACGTCCAGCGGGAAGCGCACGTCGATGCCTGTTTCTTCCTTCGTGTCTTCTTCCAGCCCGAGCAGGGTATCGGCCAGCGCCGGCTCGGGGATGCCCAGGTTGTTGCCAATGCGGTGGACCTTGCCGATGATCTCGTTGGCGTACTTTTGCCCCAGGCCGACGGAATCCATGATCTCGCGGGCGGCCATCGTTATTTCCGCGGTGTCGATTCCGTAAGGGCAGAATACCGAGCAGCGGCGGCACTCGGAGCACTGGTTGTAGTAGCTCCACCACTGGTCGAGCACGTCCTTCGTCATGTCCACGGCGCCGACGAGCTTGGGGAAGTGCTTGCCCGCGAACGTGAAGTAGCGGCGGTACACCGAGCGCATCAGGTCCTGGCGCGCAACCGGCATGTTCTTCGGATCGCCCGTGCCCAGGAAGTAGTGGCATTTGTCCGAGCAGGCGCCGCAGTGCACGCAGGCATCCATGTACACGCGCAGGCTGCGGTACTTGCCGAGCAGCTCACCCATCTTGGCGACGGCGCGCTGTTCCCAGCCTTCGGCGAGTTCGGTGGGGAAGCCGATGGCCGCCTGGATCGCCGGCGAGGCGACGTAGGGCTTGCTGCGCGCCATCGCGCCCTCGACGACCAGCGGGATGACTGGGTAGGGCTTGAGCTTGGGTGTCTCGAAGGCTGCGGTGGCCATGGGCGGGGTTGCTCGCGTTACTTCTCGAGCGCCGCGGCCCAGGCCGCGACGTGCCGGCCCTCGCGGGCGTTGTCGCTCTGGTTGCGGGTGGGGCTGAAGAACAGGCCCGGCGCGTGCAGCAGCTTGCTGATCGGGAAGATCAGCATGAGCAATGCCACGAGCGCGAGGTGCACCAGCAGCACCGGGTCGGCCGGCAGGGGCTGGATGTCGAAGCGCATCAACCCCAACATGAAGGCCTTCACCGCGACGATGTCGGTGTGGCGCACGAAGCGCATGCCCAGGCCCGTGAGGCCGATGGCCAGCAGCAGCGCCAGGTGCAGGTGGTCGGAGGGCGTTGAGATGTAGCGCACCCTATCCACCAGCCAGCGCCGCGCCCACAGCCCCGCCAGCCCGGCCACCATGGCGAAGCCCGCGTAGGTGCCGAAAGGCTGGATCAGCGCCACCGGCGTCCACACCGGCTGCTGGAAATAGCGCAGGTGGCGCAGCAGCACCAGCAGCAGCGCGGCATGGAACATCCAGCCGAAGATCCAGGTCCACTTGCTGGCCTTGAACAGGCTCTCGAAGAACACCACCTCCCGCGCCAGCCGCAAGGCAACGCCGCCGTTCGTGGTCGGTGCGGGCGTGGTGGGAATCTTCAGCGGGGCCGGCGTCACCCAGTAGCTGCGGATCTTCAACGCCACGCCCACGACCAGGACGGCCGTGGCGGCGTAGAAGAGGGCCGCGTAGGCGAGGGCGAGCGCCGACATGGGGGCGCCTTAGACGCAGCCCGTCGGCTTGGGCAGACCGGCGATCTTGCAGGCTTGCTTGGCGGGGCCGTAGGGGAACAGCTCGTACAGGTACTTGCTGTTGCCCTTGTCCGGGCCGAGCTGCTTGCCGATCGCCTTGGTCAGCACGCGCACGGCCGGGGCGATCTGGTATTCGGCGTAGTACTCGCGCAGGAAGTTGACCACCTCCCAGTGGTTGGGCGAGAGGTCCACGTTCTCGATCTTGGCGATTGCGTTGGCGATGTCCTCGTTCCAGTCGGCGAGGTTGACCAGGTAGCCTTCCTCGTCGGTTTCATAGGTGGTGTCGTTGATTTCGATGGCCATGGTGTTCCTCGGTTTCAGAGCCAGGTTTGGGAAGTCGGGTGCTCGGCGACCAGGTCGACGAACCCCGCGTAATCGATCGCGGTCACGCCCTCTGCGAGCTTGGCGGCCATGCCGCGCGCCTCGAGATCGGGCCGCAAGGCGAAGATATTGAGCCGCAGGGCGGCTTCGGCGACGCCACTGGCGCCGGCGCCGGCCTCGGTGGCGGCGTACACGGCATCCTCGGTCAGCAGCAGCGCGTGGCCGGGTGATGCGAAGCGAAGGCAGCTGTGCAGGCAGCGGCTCTGCTCGTGGGATTTGTTGACGATGTGCAGCATGGCGTTCAGAAGGAAAGGATCACGTCCTGGTCGGCCATCAGCGCCGCCATGGCGGCGGCGGACAGCACTTGCACGGGCACCAGCAGGTCGTCCTCATCGAGCCCGCGCGCTTGCATCGACTCCTCGTCCACGTAGAGCTTCTCGATGTCGTAGCCCTCGAGCGCGCGGTAGGTCGGCGAGAAATTCTTCATGCCGATGGCCTTGGTGTTCTGTCCCTTGACCAGCTCGTACACGCCGTCGTCGATGAAGACGAGGCTGCAGTCCTGGTCGAACGTGGCGGCGATCAGCACCACTTCCAGGCTTTCCAGCGCGTGGATCGTCCCGTACGGGGCCTTGCGATTGACGAACATGAACTTCTTCATCGTCATGCTCCGAAAGTCACGAGTCGGTCGGCCTTGATGCCGCCGTCCACCAGCTGCCCCAGCCCCGATATGCGGAAGCCCGGCGCCAGCACCTCGTCCTTGATACCGCGGCGCAGCGCAGCGGCAACGCAGACGACCAGGTCGACCTTGTTCTCTGCCGCCAACGCCGACCAGCGGTTGACGATGTGCCGGTCGTCCTGCGGCGGCTCGGTCAGGCGCGTTGAGTTGTACACGCCGTCGTGGTAGAAAAAGACGCGCATCACCTCATGCCCCCGTGCAATCGCGGCAGCTGCGAACTGGTAGGCGGTGTCGGCGGCCTGGTAGGTGTAGGGGCCGGCGCTGACCATCAAGGCTAGTTTCATAGTTCGGCAGGAAGCTTCAGAAGCGGATGTGGGCCGATGCGTTCAGGCTGGCGCGCGAGCCGCGCCAGTCGTCGATCAGGTACTTGGTGAAGGGCAGGTCGCACTTCTCGAAGAACTGGGGCCAGCCGATTCGCTCCACCCAGTCCGACAGCCGCTCCCAGGAGCGCGCGTCTTCCTTGTAGGTGTAGAGGATCTTCTTGACCATGGCCGACACTTCCGGCCAGCGCGGCGGGTTGTTGGGCAGGCCCGAGGCCACCATCTTCATGAAGGTCGGCTTGCCGCGGGCGTTGGAGTTCTTGCCGCCCACCCAGATCGCGAGCTTCGTGTATTCCGGGTCGTTGATCTGCATCGGCGGGCAGGGCGCGTAGCAGGCGCCGCAGCACATGCACTTCTTCTCGTCGACCTCGAGCGACGGCTTGCCGTTGACGAGCGCGGGGCGGATGGCGGCCACCGGGCAGCGCGCCACCACGGCCGGGCGCTCGCAGACGTTGGCCACCAGGTCGTGGTTGATCTTCGGGGGCTTGGTGTGCTGCACGATGATGGCGATGTCGGCCTGGCCGCCGCAGTTGATCTCGCAGCACGAGGTGGACAGGTGGACGCGGTTGGGCATGTCCTCGCGGATGAACTCCGTGTACAGGTCGTCCATCAGCGCCTTCACCGCGCCCGAGGCATCGGTGCCGGGAATGTCGCAGTGCAGCCAGCCCTGGGTGTGGGCGATCATCGACACCGAGTTGCCGGTGCCGCCCACCGGGAAGCCGTTGCTGGTGAGCGCCTCGACCAGCGGGGCGACCTTGTTGGGGTCGCTCACCATGAACTCGATGTTCGATCGGATGGTGAATCGCACGTGGCCCTCGGCGTACGTGTCCGCGATGTCGCACAGCTTGCGGATCGTATGCACGTCCATCTGGCGTTGCGTGCCGGCTCGCACCGACCACACCTCGTCGCCGGTGTGCGAGACGTGGTGCAGCACGCCCGGCCGGGGCCGGTCGTGGTAGCGCCAGTTGCCGTAGTTCTTCAAGAGCGCCGGATGCATGTACTGCTTGTTGTCCGGGCAGCCGCTTTCGATGGGGGTGCGGTGAGCTTGGGCCATGTCGCTTGTCCTTCGGTGTGCGGTGTCAGGCCGCGGCCTTCTTGGCGTTGATGCGTGCCACTTCGTCGTCCCAGCCGTCCGTGCGGACGTAAGGGTTGGTCCGGGGGGTGGAAACCATGTTCGCGTCGATCTCGATGCCGACGCCTTCCAGGAAATTCACCAGTCCGATGCGCTCGATCATTTCGCCAGTGCGCTCGTGCTCCAGTGCGTTCTCGGCGAAGAAGTCGATCACCCGCTGGCCCAGGTCGACCAGCGCCGCGAAGTCCTCGTCGGTCTTCAGTGGCATGAACGGCACCACCACCGTGCCCATCAGGTCGCCGATCTTCAGCGTGCGCTTGCCGCCGATCAGGATCGTCGCGCCGGTGTCCGTGCCATGGGCCAGGGCGCCGGTCATGACGTTGATGCAGTGCATGCAGCGGACGCAGTCGCCGTTGTCGATCTCCAGCCCGTGCGTATCGCTCAGCTTCACGCAGGTTTTCTTCGGGCCATCCTTCAGGTCCTTGACCTCCTTGAGCATGATGGCCTTGGTGGGGCAGCGGGTGACGACGTCGTTCACCAGCTCGTTCATGCCGTGCTTGTCGAACCACTTGCGCGCCAGCGTCTCGTCCGAGCGCATGTTGTCGCGCCAGGTGCCGATCACGGCCATGTCGGCGCGCTGGATCGAGTTCATGCAGTCGTTCGGGCAGCCCGAGAACTTGAACTTGAACTTGTAGGGCAGGGCGGGGCGGTGGATGTCGTCCACGAAGGTGTTGATCACCGTGCGGTGCGCCCGGCCCTCGTCGTAGCAGCTCTGTTCGCAGCGCGCGGCGCCCACGCAGCTCATGGAGGTGCGCACGGCAGGGCCGGCGCCGCCCAGGTCGAAGCCCAGCTCGTTGAGCGCGTCGAAGGCGTCCTGCACCTTGTCGCTCTTGGCGCCCTGGAACATGATGTCGCCCGACTGGCCGTGGAAGGCGATCAGGCCCGAGCCGTGGCGCTCCCAGATGTCGCACATCTTGCGCAGCACGTCGCTGGTGTAGTGCATCCCCGGCGGCGGCTGCACGCGCAGGGTGTGGAACTCGGCCGCGTCGGGAAAGACCGGCTTGTCGTTCTCGTCCTTCAGCTCGGTGAAGCGGGGGATGACGCCGCCACCGTAGCCGAACACGCCGACGGTGCCGCCCTTCCAGTAGCCCTTCTTCGTGCGGTACGAAGTCTCGAGCTGGCCCATCAGGTCGGCCATGTAGTCGCTGTCCTTCGCGAGGCGCTTCAGGCCCGTAACGAAACTTGGCCAGGGTCCGCTCTCCAGCTGGTCGAGCATCGGCGTGTCGTGGGGCTTCTTGGCCATGGGCTTGTCTCCTGGTGGGCGCTTCGGTGTGCGCTGGAATGGCCGAATGGTCGCCTTGCTGCGGTGCCTGCGCTATCACCCTCGTTGATTGGGAAGGCACTACCCGGATGGGGTATCCGGCGGCCACCCGTACCGGGTATGGACGCCATGGCGCCCGCTCGCGCTCAATGCCAGCTTGGAAAGCCACCGGATGCCAAGCCTCAAATCCATCGCCAAGTTGCGCGCGCCCCTGGGCCGTCAGGAGATCGAGCTGCAGCAGCTCGACCATGACGCCGGCGGCATGAGCCTGCTGCGCACGCGCATCCGCGAAGGCAGCCGCTTCACCGTGTTCGACATAGACCCGATCACCGCGCGCGAATGGGGCCAGGCCCTGCTGGCGTGGGCCGGCTCGCAGCCGCAGGAGTAGCGCGATGAACACTCGCCCAGCGACCATGATCGACGTGACCTTCGCGGTAGAGGGCGACACGCTGCCGGGCGATTACCGGTTTGCCCTAGCCGACGCTTTGGAACGCGCGCTGCCCTGGCTGGCGGACTCGCCCGCGGCGGGCGTTCATCGGCTCAAGCTCGTCGGCAATGGGGACAACGACGCGATCGTTTCGCGCCGCACGCGGCTCGCCTTGCGCGTGCCGCGAGAACGCGCGGCCGACGCGGGCGCGCTGGCCGGCGCCGAGCTGTCCGTCGCCGGGCGCCGCTTGCGGGTCGGCGCAGCGCGGCAGCGCGAGCTTCAGCACCATGCCACCTTGTTCGCGCATGTGGTGGCCGGCGGCGAAGACGAACTTCTCTTCATGCAGGCGGTGAACGCCGAGCTGGAAAGCCTGGGCGTGCAGTGCCGCGCGATCTGCGGCCTGCACCATCTGCTGGAGGGGGGCCGGCTGGCCGGCTACAGCCTGATGCTCGACGGCCTCTCACCCCAACACTCATTGACCATGCTGGAGGCCGGCGTCGGTGGCCACCGGCGGCTGGGCTGCGGCCTCTTCGTCGGCCACAAGTCCTCGGCCGCCGTGGGCGCGCCGGCCTGATGCCGATCAATCCACCCCACGCTATCCAGGAGCTTGCGACCATGAGCTATGTTGTCGACGGACAGGAACTCGAAACCGACGCGCAGGGCTACCTGCTCGAACCTGATTGGCGGGACGAGGTGGTGCGCGTGATCGCGGCTGCCGAGGGCATCGAGCTGACCGACGGCCACTGGGCCATCGTCAAGTACATGCGCGAGCAGTACCGCGAGCACGGGCACACGCCCAACTTCCGCGTCATGCTCAAGGACATGGCGGCCGTGCTGCCCGGGTGCGACAGCAAGGCGCTTTACGACCTGTGCCCCCTCGGTCCCGCCAAGCAGGGCGCGAAGATTGCTGGCTTGCCGCAGCCGCTGGGCAAGGGCGGCTACTGATCTCCCTGAAGGCCGCACCATGCGTATCCACACACCGCCGCCCACCCCGCGCCTGAAAAGCCAGTGGTTCCGCGCGGGGCCCGCGAAGAGCGCCGAGCAGCAGGCCAGCGCGATGGCCTTCATCGTGTGGCGCGTGGCGCGCCACACGCTGGACCGCATGCGCCGCGCCGGTTTCGACGTGGAGGTCGGCACGCCGTACTTCGCATTCATGCGAGAGGTGCTCGTGTTCCTGGTCGCGGTGACGGACCGGATCGCCCATGCGCGACTGGATGCGGCGCAGCGGCTGGCGTTCACCGCCGCCATGGTGCATCACCTCGCCCGCATCCTGCAGGACAACGAGGACGACCTGCTGGGACCGGCCGCCCCCGGGGAGCCCTCGAACGCCGACACCTTCATCGACCTCGTCAACGAGGTCACCGCCCACTACGCCGAGTTCGGCGCGGACCCGAGCCTGCCCGTGGATGACGCGGGCTTCCATCCCGACTTCGGCTTCCTGCGATACCTCGGCCGGCGGCTGGAGCCCACGCTTCCGGAAAAGGACCGCCGATGGGTGCTCGACCAGGCCATGGCGGTCGAGGCGCCGGAGGCCGTCGCGATGGTGCAGCGGAGCATGCGCGACCTGTTCGAGCCGGCAGCCCGGCGCGCGCGGCGCAGTGGGACCACCGGGGACTGACACATGGACGTCGCAGCGCCGGAACGCCACTGCCGCCTTGCGGCCAGCCCCTTCGACCTCGATGACGTCGCCACCTACTACCGCTGGCGCGACTGGAAGCTGGCGTGCCGTCCGGCCCGGGTCGAGGAGCTGTTGGTGGATGTGGGCGATGCGCGTGAACTGGCTCCCGCCGAACTGAAAGCCCTGCGGCTGCGCATCGAGCGGTGTGGCTTCGCGCTGTACCGCGTGGCGCGGGGCGTGGACGACAAGGCATTGCCGCGGCTGCTGGGCGCGCAGCTGGGCCTGCGCCGGCTCGACGCGAACTGGCTCGCTGATGAAGACGGCATTTCGCGCATCACCGTCTCCGGCCAGGCCGACGGCCACGGCGGGTTTATTCCCTACACCGACTTGCCGATCCGCTGGCATACCGATGGCTATTACCACCCGCAGCAGCGGCGCATCCGCGGGATGATCCTGCACTGCGTGCGACCCGCCCTGCAAGGCGGGGAGAACACGGTGCTCGATCACGAATTGGCCTACATCGCGCTGCGCGACATCTCGACAGCGCACGTGCGCGCGCTCATGCAGCCCGATGCGATGACCATTCCCGAGCGCACCGACGAGAACGGTGTGGCGCGCGCTGCGCAAACCGGGCCGGTGTTTTCGGTGGATGAGGACGGCGCCTTGCACATGCGCTACACCGCCCGCACGCGCTCGATCCGGTGGAAGGACGACGGGCCGACGCGCGCCGCCGTGGCCCGGCTGGAAGCGCTGCTGAGCGACCCGCACTTCCCCGGAATGTTCCGCGTGCGCCTGCAGGCAGGCATGGGGCTGGTCGGCCACAACGTGCTGCACGATCGCAGCGCATTCCACGACGACCCGCTGCAGCCGCGCCTGCTGTTGCGCGCCCGCTTCCTGGATAACGTCGCGCCCGGGGAGGAGCCGTGGCGCAATGGGTGACGATCTGGCGCGCAGCTCAACTGGTGGAGGTGCCGCGCGGCGTGCTCCAGCAACGCGTGCGCGCAGGCGAGATCGAGCTGGCCGACGGGCTGGTGTCCACGGAGGCACTGCTGGCCCTGTACCCGCAGGCAAAGCTCGAGTTGTCGGGCATGGCCGAGCGGGTCGCGCAGATCCGCGACGAATCCTTTGGCCGCCGCGTGCGCGAGCGGCTTCTGCCCAGCCAGGAAGTGCTGGCCCAGCGCATGTTCCGCCAGAGCCAGGAGCTGGCCGACGTGCGCCACCATCTGCAGCGCTACCACGCGCTGGTGATCGCGCTGCGGGACCGCATGCGCGAACTGCGCGCGCAGCCGCAGGCCGATGCCGGCGCGCTCGACGACTTGCAGCGCCGCCTCGACGACGGCCTTGCGCGTGTACTGGCCACTGAACCCGCGGATGCACTCGACATCATGGACGACTTGCTCAAAGTAATGACGGCCCAGGTGACCGTACGGCCGAGCGGCCACCAGTTCGCCGTGGAGGGACACGACTCGCTGCTGCAGGCCGGCCTGCGTTCGGGCCTGCACATGAACTACGGCTGCGGCAACGGCACCTGTGGCATGTGCAAGGTACGGGTGACGTCCGGCGAAGTGGCCCGCATCCAGCACACCGACTACGCGCTCTCCGAGACCGAGCGGGCCCAGGGCTACGTATTGGCCTGTGCCCACACGGCCGCGAGCAGCGAGCTGACGCTGGAAACGCTGGAAGCGGCAGGCCCGGCCGATATCCCGCAGCAGCAGATCGTGGCCGCTGTGCGCGCGATCCGCCCGCTGGCGCAGGACACGATGCTGCTGCACCTGCAGACGCCGCGCAGCCAGCGCCTTCGCTTTCTTGCGGGCCAGTCGGTCACGTTGGGCCTGGACGCAGGCGACGGCGTGCGCACGCAGCTGGCCGTGGCCAGTTGCCCCTGCGACGACCGCAACCTGCATTTCTTCGTGCCGCGCGACGACGCGGACCCGCTGGCCGCGCGCCTTTTCGGCGGCGCGCTCGCGGTGGGCGATCTGGTCACGATCTGGGGACCGAACGGGCAGTTCTCGCTCGCCGAAGGCAGCCTGCCGCTGGTGTTCGCGGCCTGCGACACGGGCTTCGCGCCGGTCAAGAGCCTGATCGAACACGCGCTGTCGCTCGATGCGGCACCGTCGGTGTCGCTCTTCTGGCTGGCCACGCGGCCGGACGGCCACTTCCTGGCCAACCAGTGCCGCGCCTGGTCCGAGGCGCTGGACCCATTCGAGTACACGCTGTCCACCGACAGCGACGAAGTGGCGGGCGCGCTGCAGATTGCCGCCGCGATGCGTGCCGACCTCTTCGACATCGACTGCGCGTTCTACATCGCGGGGCCGCAGAGGTTCGCCGAAACCCTGGTGGGCGAGCTCGCCGCCTCGGGCGTGCCCATGGCGCAAATTCACGTGGAGGCCTTCGAATGACTTGTGGCTGCAACATCCCCGAGGACGACGGCTGCAGCGGCGGCGAATCCTTTGCCCTGCGCGTGCTCGGCGACGACATGGCGCCCGAATTCAACGAGGGCGACATCATCATCGTCGAGCCGGATGGCGCGCTCAAGGACGGCAGCTTCGTGCTGGCGCAACTGCGCACCGAGTGGATCTTCCGCCAGCTGGCGCGGCGCGGCGACGGCTGGTGCCTGCGTGCGCTAAACCCGCGCGCCGGCCTGGTGGATCTGTCGCTGCCGGATTTGTCGGCGGTGCACGGCGTCGTCATCCAGAAGGCCGTGCCCGGCCGGCGTAAGCTCTCGCGACATTATGTGTAGCCCACCCCCGAAGACAGTCCTGGAGATCCGATGCCTTATTACGTGTACGTCGTGAAACCCTTCGCCCAGCTCGAGAAGCTGGCCGAGTTCCCCGTCTTCAAGGAAGCGTCGGTGCACGCCAAGTCGCTGCGGGCGGCCCAGGCCGGGCGGCCCGGTGAGCGCATCAAGGTGATGTTCGCGGACAACCCGCTGGCGGCCGAAGACATGCTCCTGCAAGTGCGCGAGGCGCCGCCGGACGGCGACGACTGACGGACCGGCCATGGACGATGTCACCGGCTTCACGACAAGCTGCTGCGAAACCGGGCACGGCTGCGTCTTCGCCAAGGCTTTGCTGGCCCGCACGGCCAGCTGCGAACTCGTGCACCGGCGGCAGATCGCGGAGCGCGACCTGCTCGAGTGCACATCATCGGTGGCCCGCATCAATTGCGGCACGCTGGCGGCGTTGCTTCACGAGCGCGCACGCTTCGCGCTGAAATTGCCTTCGCCCTCGCGGCCGCTCACGCACGTCCAGAGCCTGCGCCTGCAATGCGGCGGTCTCGCGGCATTGCGCAGTGAACTTGCGTCTGCCGATCCGGATGTGCATCGCATGGTGGGCGAGGCGATGGAGCGTCATGGCAGCCTGGTCGACCTGCCATGGGCCACCCTGGTTGCCGCACTGGCTGCGTGGGAGCCGCGCCGACGGATGCGGCCTCGTTGAGACCCTCGTCATGCCGGACTCGATCCGGCATCCATGGTGGCGTGCGTCGCGTCAGGCTGTTGGCGGGCGCTTCGCGGCGCGGCAGGCGGTACCCGGCAGCGGCTCATACTGTGGCGGTCTTCGCTTCGCTACGACTTCGCGAAGCGGCTCGGCCTGGGGACGGCGCCGTACAACTCGCTACGCGCCCTGCGGGCTCTTCGCTCAAACAGGTACGGCGAGTCAGTTACGAAGCGCTTCGCGCCCGTCCCCAGGCCAAGCCGCCTCGCCGCCACAGAAATCGCCGCCGCCGGGTACCGCCCGCCGCGCCGCGAGAGGGGTGGTATTCCACCGGTGGCGTGCCTACATTGTTGGCAGCAAATCCGCGTGCGGGTGGGCCATGACGCGCAATCAGACGATGCGCCTGCGATGAGTGGTTTTGCGCTCGGCGCGAAGCGCTTCGTGAACATTCTCATCTCGCCTGTTTGAACGAAGCGGCCTCAGGGCGCGTAGTGAAATGGTATGGACGCC
>Ga0255338_1003044_pt1 | contig 21608 bp, 24 predicted proteins | sample MeOH1_35cm_T4_19_FD_203715 | JGI IMG/M metagenome (GOLD analysis project Ga0255338, IMG submission 203715) | Sandy soil microbial communities from University of British Columbia, Vancouver, Canada - MeOH1_35cm_T4_195 | ecosystem: Engineered > Artificial ecosystem > Sand microcosm > Unclassified ...
TTTTATTCTTTTTTTTCTTAAAATAAAATTATATAATAAATATTGATCAGTAAAAAAAGATAAAAAAAATTTTTTTATTTGAAATTTATATAGATAAATATTTACTTTAATAAAAAAACAATGATTAATTAAATTACTAAAATAAAAATCATCTGTTAACATTTTTAATCTATAAAATAAACCTTTTAAATACTGAAATAACTGAAAATCACGAAAAAATAAAGATGAATAATTTTTATTATTTTCATACCAAGTAGTTTTCCATGAATTAAAATGTGGAATTCTTAAATTACTTAAATTACTAATACGACTCATTTATTTTTTTAATTTGAAATTTTTTTTATCTTTTTTTATTTTTTTACATTTTTTTTTTGTATAAGAAAACTCACCTAGTTTATGACCGATAATACCATCTTTATTGAATCGAATAGGAATAAATTGTTTACCGTTATAAATATGAATTAATTTATGAAAATGCATAGGAAATAAAAAATTATTTCTATTACGTATCATGTATGTTTTTTTTTTAGATTGAAGTATTTCACTATTGAAGAATAAACCTTTCCAAATAGAACGTGTCATTAATTTTTTTTTCTTTTAAATTTACGGCTATGTTTTATTACACTAGCCCATTTATTTGTAGGTGATGCTTTTTTAGATTTCTTACCTTCTCCTCCTCCATGTGGGTGATCTACTGGATTCATAGCTACCCCTCTAACTGTTGGTTTAATACCTAACCAACGTGATCTACCTGCTTTACCTAAATTAATATTACGATACATCAAATTTGAAGTTTTACCTAAAGTACCAAAACCAAAATGAGAACAATATAATAAATTAGATTGATTATTTAAATTATTAGTAGAAGATAATTTAATAATTGCTTTATTATTTTCTCTTTTTAATAATAAACCAAAAGCTCCTGCAGATCGTAAATATTGAGCTTTTTTTATTGAATCAATGGAAATATTATGAACAATGGAACCTATAGGTAAATTAAGTAATAAAGAACGATTACCTAATTTTAAAAAATCAAAAAATTGCATATAACACATATATGAATTACCTATAATAGAACTATTTGTAGATAATATAAAACTATATAAACCATTTTTATAAAAAATTAAATTTATAAAACTAGATCTATTTGGATCATATTCAATACTTTCAATAGTATAAGGAATATCCTTTAAATAATAAAAATCAACTAATCTATATAATTTTTTATGACCTTTTTCTTTATGATAGACTGTGATATGCCCTTGATTATCTCTACCAATAGAATGATTTTTTTTACAAAAAAGAGAATGTAAATATAAAGTACGTTCTAATTTTTTTTTATTAACAAGACATAAATGTCGTTGTGATGGTGTAGTTGGCTTATATGATAACATAACAATAACAATAAAATTATATTAATAACTAAAAACTATAAAACCATTACTCTTTAATGCATTTACTAATTTTTTATATTCTTTTAAAAAAACAGAATTATTATTATAATAATTAATATTATAATATAATAATAATTCATATAAAATATAAGGTGTTATGTAAAAAAAATGAGTAATAGGAAATAAAAGAAAACCAGGTTTTTTAAATGAAATAAAATTATCAAAACAACGTTTAATAAAAAAATTAAAGTCTGGAAATTTTATAATAAAATCATATTTTTGACTTCCATAAGAATAAACTACAACATTCAATAATACATCTGGAAAAAAACGTTGTGTTAAATTATTATATTTATTACAAAATTCCATTATCGGAATACCTAATTGACCTAAAGAAGGACCTACTGGTTCTTTAGAAGAAGCTTGACTAGCTAATATTTTTAAACGTAATAATGCTTGTATTTTCATATATTATATAAAAATCTAAATATTTGTATTCACTAAATAATTACTTTTTTCTTCTAACTTAAAACTATTGATAAAAAAAGAAAAAAAATTTAATAAATGAGTATTTGATATCATTGAAAACATAGTTATTTCATTTAAGACTACATAAAAATGTTTTAATTCGAATTGTTCTCTTGATTTTTTATCGATATGAGGAGATCTTAAAATTGTATATTTATTTTTTTTTAATGGAACAGAAAAATATGAAAAATTTAACTGTTTAAACATTAAAATAAATAATTTTAATAAAAAAGTAAAATAATATAAATTAAAAAAAGAATTAAAAAATATATTTTTTTTTTTTTTCTATTTTAAAATGTAAAGAATTAGAAAAAATGCTTTCTTTTAATATAATATTAGAAAAAGTAGAAGTATTTATAATATTTATATTTAAAAAAAAGAAAGAAAATAATTTTTTAATATTATTAAAAAAAACAGATAACATTTTCTTTATAAAATAAAAAAAATAAAATTTTTTATATAAAAAAATTTTATTTAAAAAAAAATAAAAATATTTCATTCTATTTAAATGAAAATAAGAAGATAATCTCCATTGAGTTTTTTTAAAACCTAATTTTTTTTTTTTTAATATTGAATAGAAAAAAAAAGATAAACGATATAAACTATTTTTATTATAAAAAAACATGAAAAATAAAAGTAATAGTTATTATATTTTCTTTTTATTAGAAGTATTTTTTATCATTAAATAATCAAACAAATATAAATTAAAAAAAATAAATGTTTTATTTTTAAAAAAACCTACTATTTTAAATAAATTAACTAATTTAAATAAACTAAATAAAAAATTTTTTCTATAAAAAATTAACATATTAAAATTTTGATTAAACCAATTTAAATTAGAAATAATTAATTTATGTTTTAATTTAAAAAAAAAACTGATTAATGGTAAAATAAATTTTAAAAAAAAGAAATAACCAAGAAAAAAAAACAAAAAAAAATTTAATTGTGATTGTATTATTAATCCATCTAATTGTGGCATAAACGAAAAAAAAAAAGAGTACTATTATTTAATTAGAAAATATAGATATTCAATCTATATTAATTAAAACATTAAATATTATTTAAAAGATAAATAATATTTAATGTTTCCTTTTTTATAAAACTGTATAAATAAAATAAAATAAAAAAAAGAAATAAAATTAGAATGTGAATTTCCAAAAAGAGGATATGAAACAAATGAAAAATAGCTAAAATCTATATCTAAGTTAGCAATAATTGGTATTCTTAAATTTTTTGCTTCTATTACAGGAATTGGGAAACTAACTGGACTGAAAAATAAAAACAAATCCGGAAATCTATTTAGATGTCTATAGAATTTGAAATATAAAAAAAAACGCCAATATTTTTCTATTCTTTTTATATGAGTATCCCATTCCATCCCTGGTACTCTTTTATAAAATGTAAAAAAAAGTAAACTAAAGAAAAAATTAAAAAAAGAAATTTTATTATATAATGAATAATTATTACTCGTTTTAAAACTTTCTTTGAAGTTAAAAATATCTGTAAATAAAATATAACAAGAAGTATATAAATTAGACAATTGACCATATGTCCATTTTTCATCAAATAAAAAATTACGAGTTTCATTAATTTGTTTAAAAAAAAATAATTTTAAAATATTACTCATTTTTGAAAATGAATGAAAATAACATAAAAATTTTGCTTTTTCATATCCTAAATGAAAAAATAAGTAAAAAGCTTTTTTTAAATAAAAAATAATTTTTTGCATATTAAATATACAATAATTATTTCGATATCCTAATAAAAATGGTTTATAATAACTTTTTAACATAAATTTCGTATTACCTATGTGTACACCTAAACTATAAAGAAAAGAAAAAAGCATATTTTATTTAATAAATAACTGTATTTAAGATATAATGATTTCTTGATAATTGATGATACTGATGTCTCATCGAATAACCATGCTTTTCATTTGTTAAATAAATGGCACCTAACATTGCTACAAATAATAATAATGCAGCAAATAAAAGAAAAAAAAAATACTCATAATATAATAAAAAACCTATTTTTTTTATTAACATAAAACGTAAAGTTTCATCTAAATAATTAAAAGATGAAAAAAAATAAAAATTAAAATCTAATGAAAATAAACGAGGAATAAATACTAAATTATCATAAAAAAAAATAAAAAAAAATTGCATTAAATAAAAAACAAGTATAAAACTACCTACTGTTAAATAAAAACTGTTATCTTTTTCTATTTTTTTTATATTTAACATCATTACAATGAACAAGAATAAAACAGCTATTGCTCCTACATAAATCATCAAAAATAATAAACCTAAAAAATCAATATTTAATAATATAAAAATCATAGAAGTATTAAAAAAAACAGAAATTAAAAATAAAACTGCATTAATTGGATTAGTTGCTATTACCATACAAATAGCAGAAAGAATTACTAATGTATAAAAAAAAAAAATTAAAAAAGACATTATTTATTTTATTATGATATTATATTATATAGCTTACGTAATTATAATGCTAAAAAAGCAAAAGGATTATTTTTATATTTATTATTTTTTTTATATTTTTCTAAAATATTTAATCTATTTAAAATAATAGAAATATTTAAATTAAAAAAATGAATAACTAAAAAATTATAAACAGAAGAAAACCAATAAATTATATATTTTTTTAATGTTAATAAAAATCTATAAAAACTGCTTAATTTTAAATAAATGTAACGATAAAAAAAACGATACCAATTTTTTATTTTCAAAAAAAAATTCATTACAATATACCAATCTAATTCTTCTAAAAAAGAAATTTCTTCATCTTCTACAAAAAATAAAGAATCAATTTTTTTATGAAATAATAAATAAAAGAAAATAAAAAAAAAACTAAAAAATAATACAATCGATTCTGATTGTAAAGATAAAAAAAAATTAAAATTAATTAAAAAAAAAGAAAATAAAATTAATAAGTTTAACATATACGGTAAAAAAGTGGTACTATTATTTAATTAAGAATCAATCAAAATCATTGATAGATAATAAAAATTAATGAACAATGTTTACACAAGAAACAATTTCAATTAATTCATTTGTGATAGTTTCTTGACGAGCTTTATTATAACGTAAACGTAATTGATCAATTGAATCGGAAACATTTTTTGTAGCATTATTCATAGCTGTAGCTCTAGCTCCTAAAGCACTATATTCATTTTCTTCTAAAGCGTCTAAACCTACTAAGGAAATAGAATATAAATAAAAATCATCTAATAATGGAGCAAAACTACTATCACTGGATAAAGAATTTAAAATAGATGTATATATATGTGCTAATTTATCACCTTCTCTAGCTCTTTCTACAATATTTAATGTAAAAAATGAAAAAGAACAAATATCATAATAAGATACTTTTTGTGTAAAAGCTGAATAAAAACGATTGAAAATTATAAAAAAACGATCAAATGTATATGCCATTACTTTTTCCATTAAAATAGTTGATGTAAATAAAGACAATGGTTCTTTATCAATATTATATATATTTAATATTTGAAATGCTCTATAATATTTTTTGAAAAAAAATTTTGCTTTTTTTCCAATAGAAATTAATTTGATGCTTTTATTTTTTTCTTTTAATTCTTCTATTAAATTTTTACTTGCTTTTAATATATTTCCATTATGTGGACCACAACAACTTTTATCTACAGAAATGGACATAATAATATAATTAGAATCTTTATCTGAATAAGCTTCTGTATCATAAAAAGGAATGATAGTACTTAAAGCATATTGTCTAGATGCAATTTTTATTTTTAATGAAGATAATTGTGATGATGCAACCATTTGGATTGCTTTTGTTAATGATTTGAAACGTTCAAATGATTTTAATTGTTTTAATAATTTTTTTGGATCTACCATTAGAAAAAATGAAATAAAGAAATATTCTTTGTAAAAAAAAATATGAATAATCAATTCATACTAGGAAAAAAACTATTTTTTATTTAAAAAAAATTCAAAGAAAATATAATATAAAATTACAGAAATATGTATTGGATTATTAATAAAATGATTAAAAAAATAATCTGTTATTCTATTAATAATATTCCAATCTAAACCTATCGCTGTATACATTTCTTCTCTGAATAAATTAGTATAAAGGTCTTTCATTCCTAATTCTGCATAAAAAGGATCTTCTAGATATAATGAGTAACATGTTTCCATTATAAAATTAACTTCTTTATTTATTAAATTGTCTAAACTAAAAGTATAAACATTTAAACATGCTGTAAAATATGCTAATATAAATAAAGTTGTATCAATTGAGCCATAAAATATTCTTTTAGAATCTACTTGATTATCAGATCCTTTTGATAAAAAAGAATAGTTAAAAAAACTAGATTCAAAAAATACAGATAATGGTATTAATAAAAAAAAATATAATAAATGAAAATGAGCACATATTAAACCTAATTCAATGTAAGGAAATACAGGAGTTTGACTACCTAAATAACCTAAAAATAAAAAATTGAAACCAAAAAACCAAAATAATGTTCTATTAAATGGTTTAAAAGTTTTATTTTTGATTAAACTTTTATCAATAAATGGTAATAAAAATAAAACTAATAAACTTACGAACATTATAATTATACCATAAGTTTTATTTAAAATAGATCTTAATATACCATATAAAGGTAAAAAATACCATTCTGGTACTATATGTGCTGGTGTTACTAATGGATTTGCTTTAATATAATTATCAGAGTGATTAAATGCTTCTGGAAAAAAAAATACGAAAATACTAAATAAAAATAAAACAATAAATAAACCAAAAAAATCTTTAACTAAAAAATAAGGATAAAAAGATATTTTATTTAAATAATGTGATCTAATTCCTAATTCATTACTACTTCCAGATTTGTGTAATTGATAAATATGATAAGCAGAAAGTACTGCAATAACAAAAGGTAATAAATAATGAAGACTAAAAAATCTATTTAATGTTGCATTATTAATAGAATATCCTCCCCGTACCCAATAAACAATATCTTTACCAACAACAGGAATTACTGTTACAAAATTAGTAATTACTGTAGCTGCCCAATAACTCATTTGACCCCAAGGTAAAACGTATCCTAAAAAAGCTGTACCCATCATTAATATATAAATAATACAACCTGTGAACCATACTAATGTTCTAGGAAAATAGTAAGAACCATAATAAATAACTTTTAAAATAATTAAAAAAAATAAAAAAAAAAAAAAAGATGCTCCATTTGCATGAATATAACGAATTAACCAACCATAATTTACATCTCTCATAATATGTTCTACACTAAAAAAAGCTAAATCTACATGAGGTGTAAAAAAAAAAGTTAAGAATAATCCACTAATAATCTGTATAACTAAAAAAATAGCAGACATGAAACCAAAATTCCATAAATAATTAATATTCATTGGTGTTGGATACTTAATTAAATAAGAATATAATGCTTTACTAATAAAATTAACAAATAAAATATTATTTAAATATTTCATAAGTAAAATAAATGTGTATATTACTATCCTTTATAAAAAACCAATATGGATAATCAATCCATATTAAGATTATATTAAATAAAAATAATTTAATATAAAAATAATAAAAAATTGTAATAATAAATAATAAAAAATAAATAATAAAAAATAAATATTAAAAATTACATTTAAAACAATTATTTTTCTATAATATAAAAAATAAAAAAAGATTTAATATTTACTATTTATATAATATATATCGAATATCAAATTATAATTTATAAATTTAAATAATATTTATAAAAGAAAAAATATCTAAAAATAAGATAAATAAATAAGATGTACACTAAAAAATAAACCTAATAAAACAAACCCTAAATAATGATAAACTAAACCTTTTAATAAAATGGAATAAGAGCGTACAGAACTACGAACTATTTGACTAACACCAAATGGTCCTATTTTTTCTAAAATACCTTTTTCTAAAAAAAAATAAATAAAAAAACTAAAAAAAAATAAAGTATCAATTAAAATATAAAAAATTAATTTATTAAAAGCTATCCATTTTTGTGTAAAAAAAACATATAAATTAAATATCCAAGATGCTGAAAATTTTAAATTAAATAAATAAATACGAGACTCTAACATTGAAAAAAAAAAACTAAAAATTATTGTGAAATATAAAACCCAAACTAATGGTATTTGTCTTAAGTATTTATAATATTCATAATTAAAAAGAACATAATAATCAAAATTAAAAAAATCAGAAATAGAATCAATAAAAAAATATTCAAAATCTACAAGTGAAATAAACATAGAATTATTCCAAAAATCAGTACCGATTCCTACAAAAAGATCTTGCATGAAAAAACCACTAAGAATACTAAAATATAATAATATAAATAATGGAAATAACATAAAAAATGAACTGTATTGAATATTATATAAATTAAATCTAAAACCATTATATTTTACAAAAAATACAAAAAATAATAATTTAACACTATATAATGTTGTAAAAATAATAGAAATAAATGAAAAGAAATAGAAAAAAAAAAACCAATTTAATAACATATAAGAATCAAATTGTAAATAAAATAAATTAAAAAATAATTGAACAATTTTTTCTTTTGAATAAAAACCAGAAAGAAAAGGAAAACCTATTAATGATAATGAACCTATTAATATAGAAATATAAGCAAACGGAAAAAAAAATACTAAGCTACCCATTTTACGATAATCTTGTTCATGAGAAAAGCAATAAATAATTAATCCTGCAGATAAAAATAATAATGCTTTAAAAAAAGCATGATTTATTAAATGAAAGATACTATTAGTATAACCTAATAAACCGCAAGATAAAAACATATATCCTAACTGACTACAAGTGGAATAAGCAATAATTTTTTTAATATCATGTTGAAATAAACCTATACTAGATCCTAAAAAAGTAGTAAGCGACCCAAAAAAAAGAATATATAAATAAATAGATGGAACAATATCAAAAATAAAAGAACTACGTATTAACAAAAAAATACCAGCTGTTACCATTGTTGCTGCATGGATTAAAGATGAAACAGGAGTTGGCCCTTCCATTGCTTCTGGTAACCAAACATGTAATCCTAGCTGTGCCGATTTACCAACTGCTCCTAATACAAATAATAAACAAATAACAAATATTAAATGTGTATCTAAAGATGCATAAAAACCATTTATTATATGATATGAAAAAATAACACTAAAGTCAAATGATTTATATATAAAATAAATAAGTGCAAATGCTACTAATAAACAAATATCTCCAACTTTATTAGTTACCATTGCCATTATACTAGATTTATTTGCATCAATTCTACTATACCAAAAATTAATAAGTAAATATGAACAAATACCTACACCTTCCCAACCAATAAATAATTGTATAAAATTACCTGCTGTTACTAAAATTACCATAAAAAAAGTAAATATAGAAATATATGAAAAAAAACGAATTTGATGTGGATCTTCTTTCATATATTCGATAGAATAAATATGTACTAAAAAAGAAATAAATGTAACTACAACCAACATACTTACTGTTAAACTATCGAATAAAAAATTGAAATGTAAATCAAGTAAATCTAAATGTATCCAAGAAAATAATGTAATAACACATGGAGAATTATTTAAACCAACTTCATAAAAAGTAAAAAAACTGATACATAATGATAAAAAAACACATAAACTAGTAAAATAACCTACTGTTTTTTTACTAAAAAAACGACCAAAAAAAAATGAAACAAAAAATGAAACAAATAAAAAATATAATATTAATAAGTACATGAGATAATTTTAACGGTATAATATTTCTTTTTTTAAATTTAAATATATTTCAATTTCAAACTTATCTCCATTAGATAATAATTTTGTTTTATCATATAATAACTCATCATGACTAAATGTGGAATATTCAAAATTAAAACTTTCAACAATTGCGTCTACTGGACATGCTTCTTGGCAAAGACCACAATATATACATTTTGTCATATCTATATCATATCTAGTTGTTTGTCTATTACCATTTAATTTAATTGCTGAATCAATTGTAATAGCTAAAGCTGGACATACGACCTCACATAATTTACATGCAATACAACGTTCTTCTCCATTAGAATATCGTCTTAGTGCATGTTCACCTCTAAATCTAGGTGAAATTGCTCCTTTTTCGAAAGGATAATTAATAGTAACTTTTTTTGAAAATACATTTTTAAAAGCAACAAACAATCCTCTGAATAACTCAGAAAGATATAAATTTTGAATAGAAGATAACATTTTAAATTGTTACTATTAAGATATGTTCAGTAAGATGAGACTTGAACTCATAACCTCTCGGTCCCAAACCAAACGCTCCACCGCTTGAGCTACTTACTGAACGTAAAAATTAGAAATTAAAACAGGAAAGAGAGGAATCGAACCTCTATCGATGGTTTTGGAGACCATTGTTTTACCACTAAACTACTCTCCTGAAATAAATAAAAAATATTATTTCCAATAATTGGAAACTAAAGTACTATCAAAATACATAATATTACCGTTAATTACATATAAAAAAGTATAAACAAATAACCGAATCCAGTCAACAAAATGCCAATAAGTTAATGCAAGTGCATAAACTAAAATTCTATCTCTGTCAATTGTATAATTATCCAATTGAGCAGTAGCTATGGATAAAAAAATTAAACCTACACATACGTGTACTCCATGAAAACCTGTAATTAAATAATAACAAGAACCTACTACACTATCAGAAATAGATAAAGTATTAATAGAAATATATTCAGATAATTGAATATATAGTACGAAAATAATACCTAAAGCGATTCCATATACACTCCATAAATAAAACATACTGCTTGATCCTCCTCTAGCAGCATAATATGCTTGATTACAACCCCAACCAGAAGCTAATAATACAAAACGACCCCGTAATGGATATGCATTCCAAGAAACTAATTCAATTCCTAAAGGAGCTAAAGTACCACCTAATTGTGCTGGTGTATGAAAATATCTATCAAAATATGCCCAAATGAAACCTGCAAATACTGCAGCTTCTGAAACTGGAGATAATAAAAAACCACCAACGATTGCACGTCTTACTTTAAAATTAAATTTACCTAAATATACACTATCATAATGTAATTCTAATACCCAAAAATAAACAGGTACTAACATTAAAACTAAAGATAATAATGCAGCTTTACCTGCCCAAATAAAATGTTGTAAATATAAAACACCAAAAAAAACTAATAAAAACAATGTGAAACTGATATGAAAAGGCCATGGTGTATATGCTATATCATTAAAATAATGAACATATCTTCTTGATGCTGTATATTTAACATCAAATTTCAAATATTCATCCCAATAATTAATCATTTGTTGATTTTTAAATTTTTTGAAAAATAAATTTTCTTTTTTCATAAAAATTAATAAGGAAATTAATATAATAATTTAAAAAAAAGAACTTAATTGTTTTGTTTCTTTCAACTTATAAAAAGTTTTTAATGTTGAGGAATAATTTACAATAAATGAATTTTTAACATTTAAATTAGAAATATTACTATAAAAAAAATAATTATGATTTTGTGCATTTAAACGAAATACATTTTTATTATAATTTTTGAAATACACATAAGAATCAAAGAATAAAAAAAAATAATTTAAATAAAAAAAGATTAATTCATTAAAAAATAAATCGAAAGAATAAAAAGATGTATTAATATGTGTTTGTCCATATAAATAAAAAAAGTAGAATAGAGTATTTTTTAAAATATAAAAATCAGATTTGATTTCTTCTTTATCTGAAAAATCCAATGATTGATTGTTAAACTGTAAATCACCAAAAAGATTTATATAATTATCTTCTGATTCAAATGCATTTGCACTTGGTAAAAATAAATAATTATACGAAGAAGAAATATTTTCTAATTCTGGTAAATAAGAACCATGATATATAAAAAAAGAATCTGTTTTTTTTATTGAAATACTTTTATAATAATATGAAATATCTTCATTATTTAAAGAACTATCTTGTAGAATAGAAAAATCACTATTTATTCCATATTCAAATAATCCAGCTATGTTTGAATAATAATTAAAATTGCTAATGAATGAATGATCAAAAATATTCAAAGAATCAATATAATTTTTAAATAATATATTAGAGCTAAATAAACCAATACTAATAGATTTTAAAATAGATCTATTAAAATAATAAATATTTAAATTTTTACCTCTTAATAAACTATAAAAAGAAAATAATGAGTTACCTATATTAAATAAAGAATATGTATGTTTAATATTATTACCAATATAAAATACATATTTTTTATAAAACGAATTATTTATAAATGTCTGAATACGTGCATTAAAAACAGAAAAATTTTCTTTCATATTTAAATTAAAAAATAAAAAATAATTAGACTTCATAAAATCATTAAAATTAGAAATATAAAATGATGTACGTAAATCAATATTAAAAGTAGGTAATAAATTAATAGAAAAAGTACTGTTTTTTATAAAACGAGATATGAAATAAAAAAAACTAGTGTTAAATAAACCAATACCAGAACCACTTATAAAATTGAACAAATTAAAATTTTTAAAATTAATAAAGATTTTGAAAAATTCAAAACATTGCTCCCAACTAAAACGTAAAAATAAATTAGTTTTTGTAAAAAAAAAGAAAGTAGAATTTAATGAAAAATATGGATATTTTAATCTGAAATTTTGTATACTTTCATAACTAAAACGAATAAAATCACTAATCCAATCTTCATTTAATTTATCATTTATTTTTGGTAAAATACGTAAAATTCTATTACCTTTTATGTCAATTCTAATATTACTATGTAATGAATCTAAAAAATCAATAGATTCTATACTTTTTAATTCCCATGGTCTTGCTGTGAATGCAAAAGGTTTAGAAGTAAGTGCTCCAACTGGACAAATATCTACAATATTACCTGAAAGTTCACTATCTAAAAAAAAAACATTATTCATTTTGACTTCACTACTTGAACCTCTACCAATCATACCTAAATCGCGAATATTAAGTATTTCATCAGAAAAACGAATACATCTAGTACAGTGAATACATCTAGTCATTATTGTTTTAACAATAGGACCTAATTCTTTATCTTCTACAGAACGTTTCATTTCTTTGAAACGACCTCTATCACTTCCATACATTAATGTTTGATCCTGCAAATCACATTCTCCACCTTGATCACGAATAGGACAATCTAATGGATGATTAACTAATAAAAATTCTAATACATTTTCTCTTGATTTTTTAACTAATAAAGAATTTAATAGTATTTCTATTTTTGGACTGATACTAGTAGCACACGCAATTACTGGTTTTATACCATTATTTAACTCAACTAAACACATTCTACAATTACCTGCAATTGATAATTTATGGTGATAACAAAAACGTGGAATTGTAATTCGTATTAAATCACAAAATTGTATAATAGTGAATAAAGAATATTCTCTGTAACAATTAATTGGAACGTTATTAATAAAAAAAAACATGATTTATATATGTTAGTACTTAATATAAGATATCAAAAAATAAACTAATTATTCATATTAATTAATAATTTAATATTATTAATTGCTTCGGCTGGATTTAGTCCTTTAGGACAACATGATACACAATTTAAAATAGAATGACAACGACCTACTTTATAAACATCATTTACTAAAGCAAGACGACTAAAAAAAAAATCATCCCTTGAATCTATTAACCATCTATATGATTGTAATAATATAGCTGGTCCTAGATATCTATCTTTATTCCACCAATAACTAGGACAACTAGTAGAACAACAAGCACATAAAATACATTCGTATAAACCATTTAATAAGTATCTATCAAATTGTATATTTTCTTTTTTAGGTAATGAAATATGTAATGAAATATTATATAAAAAAGAATAAATATATACTTTTGACTCATTTAAAATATAAGAAAGACTATGTTTTAATAAAAAAGGATTAATAGATTTATACTGTAAATAAAAATGTTTCATACAAACTATTAAATCTTTAACTACTGGCATATGAGGTAAAGGAAAAATACGTAATTCATTATTTAATGCATTTAAATGTTCATTCATTATGTAAAGACAAGCTAGTGCATTTTCTCCATTAATATTCATAGCACAACTTCCACAAATACCTTCTCTACAGGAACGTCTAAAAGAAAAACTTTCATCTTTTTCATTTTTTAAATAAAATAAATTATCTAATAACATAGAAGATTGAGCATTATTAGAAATAGAAAAAAGTTGTACCCATGGTTCACTATTAATAAAGGGATCATACCTGAAAACTTTATATTGTATTAATGCATCCGGGTTAATTGGAAAAGTTAAAGAAAAAAAAGAATTATTATTTAAAATATTCTTTAAAAACATTAAACTTAACGAGCTAAAAAAAGATAAGAAAGGTATATTTTATTAGAATATGAAAAATCAACATTATTTAAAATATCATTTGAAACAAAAAAAATAACTGGTAAATCAATCGATTCATATGGATAAAATAAAAGTTCATCAAAACAAAAACATTGAACTTTATTAAAATAAACAAGATAATCAGTAGGATATAATAAATAAATACTAATACCTGTCACTTCATACATAACACTATTATACATTCTAAAAAACACTAAATGCGTTTCATTTGGTATAATATAAATATTTTTTTGCAATGAACAAAATTCAATAAAATTAAAATTACTTGTTGCAGTTTGAAAAAAAATTTCAATATAATCAAAAGACAAATTTAAAAAATCATAATCTAGTTGCGATAAAAATAAAAAAATAAAAAAATAAGAATCATTAATAGATGTAAAAAAAAATGAAAAATCTGTGGAAAATGATAATAAAAAAAAATTAAAATAATTATTTATATCATAAAAAAAAAAATAATTTTTATAAAAAAAAAGATCTTCATCAATTATATATGAAAAATTAAATGTAGGAACATCACAAAAATATTTAAATAATGGAATATTTAATATCCCAAAAAACAACATGTTTGCAACAATCATAAAAAAATAAAAAAAATAAAGCATTTTTTTTTTATTTGATGCATTAGAATAGAATCTAATAGGAATCGAACCTATAAAATTAATAAAATTAATTGTTTTACCGCATTAAACTATAGATTCTGAAAAAAAAATAAATTAATTAACTAAAGAATTATTACCGAAAATTTTCCAATTTGATACTAATGGATTATAAGTAATATAAATAGTAGTATAAAAATGGTTTTTTGTTTCTTTTTTACCTAAATATAAAGGAATAAATTTTCTTTTTTTATTTAAAATAGCATTCCATCTATATTCAAAATAATGTTTACCTGTTGTAAATAATTTAGGTGGTACTACAAAAGTATGTAAATAAGGAGGAGAAGTTAAAGTCCATTCTAATGTTGTTGTTTTTACTGATTCTGCGGAAATAACATATCTATTTGTAACATAATTAAAGCTAATCCATTTTTCAATAAAATCAGAACTAATTGTTCTAGGTTCATCTTTACCAAAAGCTCCATATTTTTCAACATAATAAATAACACCAATCATTCTATCAATTAAATCATTATAATCAATAAAAATCCAAGGGTTTCTTGGGCATTTAACTTGATCTGTTAAACTACAATATACCACATAAAAAAAAAATAAGATACTGAAAAGAGAAATAAATGCACCAAATGAAGCTAATGTATTATGATATTGATACATATCAGGATAATCTGGAATTCTTCTAGGCATTCCACCTGATCCTAAAAAATGCATTGGAAAAAAAGTAAAATTTACTCCAATAAAAGTCATCCAAAAATGAGCTTGTCCTAAAGATTCGGAATAACTTAATCCTGTCATTTTTCCCCACCAATAATAAAAACCTCCATAAATAGCAAAAACAGCTCCCATTGATAATACATAATGAAAATGAGCTACTACATAATAAGTATCATGAATAGAAGTATCAATACCTGCATTAGATGAAATAATACCTGTAATTCCTCCAACTGTGAATGAAACAATAAATCCTGCTGCAAAATACATTGGTGTATACATCCAAATAGAACCACCCCACATAGTAGCAATCCAGTTAAATACTTTAATTCCTGTAGGAATAGCAATAACCATTGTTGCTGCTGTAAAATAAGCTTTTGTACTAGTATCTATTCCTGATGTATACATATGGTGTGCCCATACTATAAAACCAATTAAACCAATCATTAACATAGCTGCGATCATTGGTACATGTCCAAATACTCTTTTTTTTGAAAATGTAGCAATAATATGACTAACAATACCAAAACCAGGTAAAATTAATATATAAACTTCTGGGTGTCCAAAAAACCAAAAAAGATGTTGATATAAAACAACATCTCCTCCTCCTACTGGATCGTAAAAAGAAGTATTAAAATTTCTATCGAATAATAATAAAGTAATAGCTGCTGCTAATACTGGAATAGCTACAATTACTAAAAAAGAAGTAATTGCAACTGACCATACAAATAATGGTAAATCTTTATTGAACATTGCTTCACTTTTATAATAAAAAATAGTACAAATAAAATTAATACCAGCAACGATAGATCCAATACCTACTAAATGAGAACTAAAAATTAATAAATCGATTGAAGCTCCTGAATGTGATTGAAGAGAGGATAATGGTGGATATAATGTCCATCCTGTACCTGGTCCTCCTTCAGAATAAGTTGCTAAAACAGCTAATAAAATAGCTGCAGGTAATAACCAAAAACTAAAATTATTTAAACGAGGAAAACTCATATCAGGTGCACCTATTAATATAGGTACAAAATAATTACCAAAACCTCCAAATAAAATAGGCATTACTACTACGAAAAGCATTAAAACTCCATGAACAGTAGTAATCATATTATAAAATTGGTATTCACCAAATAAAATTTGGTCTCCTGGGAATGTTAATTCAAGTCTCATTGACATAGATAATAAAACTGCTAAAAAACCATTGAAAACTCCAAAAAATAAATATAAAATACCAATTCTTTTATGATTTGTTGTAAAAATCCATCTTTTTGCAAAATCGTACATACAACTTTCATAAAAAAGAAAAAATAAAATAACTATTAATTAATAATTATTTTATCTATATTTTTATATAAGAAAAAATTACGAACACTACATAAAAATAGAGTATATATATTTATTATAAAAAGAAACATATAAAAAAAAAATAACAAGTTTTTAAATTTTCTAAATATAGTATTAATTAATGAATATGAAATATAGAAATATAATATAAAAATACCTAATTGAATCAAATGATTAACAATAAAAATAAAAGCTATGGGTGATAGGGATCGAACCTATGATCATGGTACCAAAAACCATCGCCTTACCGCTTGGCTACACCCATTTATTATATAAAAAAATTAAATTATTTCATTTTATCTGGTTTACCTTTAATACCATATTTAGATTTTCTTGTTTTTCTACCTTTAACTGGTGCAAAATCAAAAAGACCTCTAATTGGTTTATATCGTACTCCAATTAAATCTTGACATCTACCTCCTCGTACTAAGACAACAGAATGTTGTTGTAAATTATGACCAATTCCTGGTAAATGACAAGTTACTAATTTACCAGAAGTTAATTTGACTCTAGCTACTTTTCGTTTAGCTGAGTTTGGTTTTTTTGGTGTTTGTTCAAATACTTTTTGAACTGTTCCTTTTCTTTGAGGACAACAATCTAATCTAGGAACTTTACTTTTTTTAACTTTATCTTTTCTTTTAGAAGAAAATACTAATTGTCGTAATGTAACCATTTAATAATATAAAGAAAAATTATTACTGTTCATATATGTTTTAAAAAAAGACTGACATACACCATTAGCAATTTCATTGAATTTTAATTCTTTTAAAAAATTAAATAAAAGAACAGAATGTAAACCATGTATAGAATTATTATTTTTTTTATTTTGATAAAAAGAATAATAACATTTAAATTGTTCAATTGTTAAAAAATATATTTTAGAATTACAATTAAATAAAAAACCAATTAAAAAAAATTTAAAATTAAATTTATTTTTAATCTGTAATAAAAAATCACTTAATTGTAAAAAAAAATCTTTTTCATTCTCATGAAAATCAATAATAACACACTCACCTAAAAAATTATGTTTGACTTGTTTATATGAACATAAAAAAATATTTTTAGATAATAAAAAAGCAGACATATTTTTTTTTTCTAAAAAAATAAGTAAATCTTTCCATTCTTGAGATTTAAAATAAACTTTTTGAAATAATAATTGTATATTCATTTAAATTAAATAATTTTCTAAATTATGATAATTATTACAAAAAGTAAAATCAATGACTAAAAAATGAGACTTACTTGATCCATCTGAATTAATTACAACAACTTCATTTGTAATATAAAATTTAAATAATTTCATTAATTTATTTTTGTAAAAAAAAAATGTCTCGAGATGGAATCGAACCATCGCTCAAGGATTTTCAGTCCAATGCTCTGCCACTGAGCTATCGAGTAATAAAAATAAAAATACATACTTTTTGATATGGATTAGCAGGGGCAGGATTTGAACCTACATCTTCAGATCATGAGTCTGATAACCTAACCTGTTAGTCGACCCTGCTACAAATAAAAATGAATGACACTATAAAGTGTATAGTTTATAATATGAAATAATTATAGCTAAGCCAATAGCAGATTCAGATGCTGCTACACTTAAAATTAATAATGAAAATACTTGTCCCAATAGATCATCTAAAAAGTATGAGAAGAAAATTAAATAGTAATTAATAGATAATAATAATAACTCTAATGACATGATTACTAAAATAATATTTTTTCTACTAAGAAAAATTCCAAAGATACCTGTAATAAATAAAAAAAAAGGAATTATTAAATGAAAGATCATAACAATAGTGGTTTTATTAATTATTTAGGAACGGGTGGATAGCAGGAATTGAACCTACACCCTCGGTGCCACAAACCGATATTCTACCATTGAACTATACCCACAAAAAACTTATTTATTATTTTATATATAAAAGCATATATAAAATAAAAAAAGTATAAATAAAATAAAAATTAAAAAAATATGAAAATATTAAATAAAAAAAAAACTAAAAAATATAACATATTCTTATTTTCTATAATAAAAGAAATATTTATATTTTTAATTGATGTATTAATTGTATTACCATATAAAAATAATAATAAAAAAAAAGAATAAGGAAAAACTATAATAAAAAAAGAAATAAATAAACAAATAAATAAATCTAATAAATTTATTTGTTTATAGTATTTAGATATATAAAATATAAATGGTAATAAAAAAATATAAAAAGAAGTATAAAAATATAAAGAATTTATAATAAAATACATAAAATCAAAAAAATAAGAAAAAATAAAATTATTAGATAATAATGTAAAAAAATCAAAAAAAAAACTATAAAAAAGAGAATTATTAAAATAAAAATTATTAAAATCAAATACTATATTAGAGTCTATAAATGAATTACAAAAATAGAAAATAAAAAAAGAAAATTCACACAAAAAAAAACTAATAAATAATAAAAAAAATAAATATTTTATAAAATAATTACCAATATAGTCATCTAATAAATTTTTAAATTTTGATAAAAAAAGATTAAAAAAAGATTCTTTTTCAATATTTAAATTAAAAGAAAAATTTTTAAAATTATAAAAAGTCATCATTTTTTTATGTTTGTTTAATTAATAGAAAAAAGACTTACGTAATTAAAAAATATTAGAAAATAATTTTTTTTTATCTGCTAAAATACGAGGTTGTATATTTTTTAAGAAAAAATCTTTATAACTAGAAACCCAAGCTCTTAAATCTTTTCTAAAAAAATCAATTTCGTAACTAACAAAAAAACATTCCATTTCATTTAAATATGAAACAAATGGATAATATTTAGATTCTAAATATTTACCAGCTAATTGAGTATTAAATAATAAAGCAAAGAAATTAGAAGCACATGATAATTCAATATCATCTACGAATCCTTCTGCTAATGCAAATAAACTAATTACTTGTTGATATAAACGTAAAGTTTCATATAAAGATTGTTGGAAATAAACATTAATTCTTTTTCCTCTAACAATATAAGATAATACAATAGGATCAATTTCTCCTCCTAATTTTTCAACACTTTCATATGTTTTAAATAAACTATAATCAGCTTTGATTTTTTTAGAAATACCATTAACACTACTATACTGTGCAGAAGATCCTACTCTACTAACAGATAAACCTACGTTTACTGCTGGACGAACCCCTTGATTTGCTAATTGAGAAGATAAGAAAATTTGTCCATCTGTAATACTAATTACATTAGTTGGAATATAAGCGGAAATATCACCTCCTTTAGTTTCAATAACAGGTAAAGCTGTTAAAGATCCTGCTCCTTTATTTCTGTGTAATTGTGCTGCTCTTTCTAATAATCTGGAGTGAACATAGAATACATCTCCTGGATAAGCTTCTCTTCCTGGTGGTCTTTTTAATAGTAAAGACATTTGACGATAAGCAACTGCATGTTGTGATAAATCATCATATACAACAATAGCACGATATCCTTTATCTCTAAACCATTCACCAATTGCACATCCTGCATATGGTGCCATAAATTGTAAAGCTGCTGCTTCATCTGCATGAGAAAAAACCATTGCTGTATAATTTAAAGCTCCCATTTTTTCTAATATTTTTTTTAATCTTGCTCCTTCAGATCTTCTAGTTCCAACAGTAACATAAATACGTGTAATAAAATTACTATGTCTATCTATTTTAATTTCACTTTCTAAATTTCTCCATTTTTTATGGATTACATTATTAACTAAACGTTGATTTAAAATAGAGGAAATTGCTAAAGAAGTTTTTCCTGTATTTTGATCTCCAATAATTAATTCTCTTTGTCCACATCCTACTGGAATTAAACAATCAATAACATTAATACCTGTTAAAAAAGGAACTTTTACTGATTCTCTTTCAATAATACCAGGTGCAGGTATTTCTACTGATACTTCTTCAATTAATGAAATATCATTAAATAAATATGTTAATTCATCAAAATCTTCTTCATTATAACAATCTCCAAGTGGTGATACTACTCTACCTAATACACCATACCCTGCTTTAGTTTTTACATCTTTATATGTTCTATAAACTAAATCATTACTTTTTAAATGAGATTGTTTTCCATTAATCATAACAATACGTACTTGATTTTTTTCTAGATTTAAAACTTGACCTAATAAATTAGATTCTTGAGATTTAAATTTAACAACTTCTCCAACGAATACATTTTCTAATCCTGTTGCAATAATAACGTTATCTTGGATAGATTTAATTTGTCCAATAGAAAATTTTTCTAATGTTTTTAAATAACTCATGTATATTATTTAGATGTATATAAACAAAAGTAAATTATATTTTAAAACGGATAAAGACTAGACATAAAAAGTAAATGTCTCGAGATGGAATCGAACCATCGCTCAAGGATTTTCAGTCCAATGCTCTACCACTGAGCTATCGAGAAGAACTAATCATTTGTTTTTGCAAATTTTTTTTTAATTTTTTTAAAGAAGTAAATTTTCTTTTTT
>Ga0255338_1003045_pt1 | contig 21593 bp, 16 predicted proteins | sample MeOH1_35cm_T4_19_FD_203715 | JGI IMG/M metagenome (GOLD analysis project Ga0255338, IMG submission 203715) | Sandy soil microbial communities from University of British Columbia, Vancouver, Canada - MeOH1_35cm_T4_195 | ecosystem: Engineered > Artificial ecosystem > Sand microcosm > Unclassified ...
CCACAGCCGACCACCGTGAAGGGCTCGGACTGGATATCCTTGCCCATCTCGCGGAAGTGGCGCTTCACCGCTTCCCAGGCGCCACGGGCCGTGATGCCCATGACCTTGTGGTCGTAGCCGACCGAGCCGCCGGAGGCGAACGCGTCGCCCAGCCAGAAGCCGTAGGACTCCGCCACGCCGTTGGCGATGTCGGAGAAGGTCGCCGTACCCTTGTCGGCGGCCACGACCAGGTAGGGGTCGTCGCCGTCGTGAACCACCACGCTCTCGGGCGGGATCACCTTGCCCTTGGCGTCCAGGTTGTCGGTCAGGTCCAGCAGGCCGAACAGGAAGGTCTTGTAGGCGTTGATCGCCTCGGCGCGGATGGCGTCCGGCGAGCCCTTGGGGAGCTGCTTGGGATAGAAGCCGCCCTTCGAGCCCACGGGCACGATCACCGCGTTCTTGACCTGCTGGGCCTTCACCAGCCCCAGCACCTCGGTGCGGAAGTCGTCGCGGCGGTCGGACCAGCGCAGGCCGCCCCGGGCGACCGGGCCAAAGCGCAGGTGGACGCCCTCCACCTGGGTCGACCAGACGAAGATTTCGCGGAAGGGCTTGGGCGCCGGCAGGTCCGCAAGCTGGCCCGAGGCCACCTTGAACGAGATGTAGGGCTTCACCGAGCCATCGGTGGCGCGCTGGTAGAAGTTGGTGCGCTGGATGGCGCCGACCAGCAGGGCCAGGCGGCGCAGCACGCGGTCGTCGTCCAGGCTCTCGACCAGCTGCAGGGCCTCGACCACCTCGCCCATCACCGCGGCGGCTTGCTCCTGGCGCGCGGGGAGGTCGGCGCTGATGGCCGGGTCGAACTTGATGCGGAAGAGGTCGAGGATCAGCCGGGTGACGCCCGGATGGTTGGACAGGGCCTGCTCCTGCACCCGCTGCGAGGGGTCCAGGCCGGATTGCTGCCGATAGCGGGCCAGGGCCCGGACCAACGCGGCGTCGCGCCACGGGATGGCCAGCTCCATCACCAGGCGGTTGAAGCCGTCGTTCTCGGTGCGGCCCGTCCAGACCGCGACCACGGTGTCCTCGAAGACGTCGCGGATCTCGGCGAAGACCAGATTGCCGCCGCGTGGGTCCTCGATCTCGAAGTCGTGGACCCAGACCGGCTCCCGTCCATCGGGGGAGACTCGGAATCCGGCCTCGGCCATGGCCTTTAGGCCCATGCTCTCGAGAATCGGCAACACGTCCGCCAGGGGGGCCGGCTCGCCTTTTCGGTAGAGCTTGAAGCGGAAGTGCAGCGGCCCGTCGGCGGCGGTGCGGTAGGCCCGCGCGCGGATCGTCTGGCCCTCGCCGAAGGCCTCGAACTCGGCCACGTCGGCCAGGGCCTCGGCGGCGTCGAAGCGGTCCCGGTAACCGGCGGGGAAGGCGTCGCGGTAGCGGGCCACCGTCGGCGCCACGGCGTCGGGATCGCGGCCGCTGCCGCGCACGGCGGCGTCGAAGCGGTCCTCCCAGGTGCGCGCCGCCTCGGCGATCTCGGCTTCGACCTGGCGCAGATCAGGCTGGCGATGCTTGCCTGGCGTGAAGCCAATGATGAAGTGGACCCGGGCCAGGGGGGTGTCGTTGAAGCTGGGATAGTAGGCCGAAATCCGGCCGCCGTAGGCCTCGGCCAGGAGTTCGCCGGCCCGCTTGCGCAGGTCCGAATCGTAGCGGTCGCGCGGCACGAACAGCAGCACCGAGGCGAAGCGGTCGAAGGGGTCGCGGCGCTCGAATAGCTTCACCCGCGGACGGTCTGACAGGTGGAGGATGCCCATCGCCATCGCCAGGAGCTCGTCCTCGCTGACCTGGAAGAGTTCGTCGCGGGGGTGGTTTTCGACGATGTTCTTGAGGCGCTTTTCGTTGTAGCTGCCCGGCGCCGCGCCGGCGCGCTTCATGACGCGCGCGACCTTTGCGCGGATCAGCGGCACCACGCCGGCCGGCTGGTCGTAGGCCTCGGCGGTGAACAGGCCGACGAAGCGGACCTCGCCGCTGGGCCGCCCGTCGTCGCCGTATCGTTTGACGCCCACGTAATCCATGTAGCCGCGCCGGTGGACACGGCTCTTCACGTTCGACTTGGCGATGGTGACCGCCGGGTCGCGGACGATCCGGTCCTTCACCGCGCTCATCAGCACGGCCGGTTCGTTGGCGCGGCGCAGCACGGTCCGCTCGGGGTCGCGCAGGACGCCCAGGCCGTCCTTCGCCTGGTAGACCGGCTCCTCGGCGGCGTACTCCCCGTTCTTCAGGCGCGGGTACTCGTAGACGCGCGCGCCCAGGAAAACGAAGTGCTGGGCGTGAACCCAGGTGAGGAACTCGACCTCGTCCGGCTGGGCCTTGCCCGAAGCCTCCAGCTCCGCCACCGATTTGGCCATCAGGGCGAGCATGGCGGGGAAGTCCTCCACCGCGGCCCGGACGTCGGCCAGGGTGGCTTTGACGCCGTCCACCAGCGCTCGCTCGCGGTCGGGGCCGATGTTCTCGAGCAGGACCTCGATCATCGATTCGCGGCGAGCGGCGCCGCCATCGCCGCGCTGGCCCGCGCGATCGCGCTGGACCTCGACGATGGGGTGGAACATGGCCCGGACCGACAGGCCCTGGTCGGCGATCTCGCCCATGATGCTGTCCACGAGGAACGGGGCGTCGTCCTGCACGATCTCCAGGCGATCCAGCGGGGCGCCCAGGGCCGGGGTGATGCGTATCTGCGGACCGCGCCCGCGGCGCCGCTCGGCGAAGCGCCAGAAGTCGGCGAGGTTCCTGGCCAGGTCGGCCGCCGACAGTTCGGGAAGCTCGTCCGGCTGTGCATCCTCGGCCGCCTGCCTGGCGAACGCCTTGGCGCCCGCGGGCGAAATATCGTCCTTGAGTTCGTTCTGCAGGGCCTTGGCCAGCCCTGACCCGGTGCGGGGAGAGCGGCTCATCGAACCGCCTCCGCACCGGATGCGAGAACGGCGCCGGAGGAGAGAGTCCGGCGCCGCGTGCGTTCGTCGTGGGGGAGCGACGGAACGCTGGGTGCTCGCTGCGTCCGTGGGGTTGGGGGACGGACGCACCTGCCGGACGAATGTGTCGTCCAGCGAACATTAGATAGGGAGGGCAAAGTCACAGTTTAAGTCCCGGGTCTCAAGTTCTTGGAGCGGCGTTTTGCGGCCGGTTTCGCGGGCGGCTCAGGGGCGGCGCTGGCGGGCCCCTTGGGCGACGGAGGCTCGACCGCGTGATGCTTCAACTGCCCAGGATCGCCATCGGCCGACAACAGAACCGCGATCCAGCGGGTTCCGTGGAACTGGACCAGGATCACCATCATCACGGTGGTCAGCGGGGTCGAGAGGAAGGCGCCTGGCAGGCCCCAGAGCACGCTCCAGAACGCCAGCGCCAGCAACAGGACAATGGGGTCCATGTTGAGGCTGCGGCCCTGCATGCGCGGCTGGATCACATTGCCCACGAACATGCCGATGGCCTGCAGCACGCCGAACAGAACCAGCGCCTGCCAGAGGCCGTCGAACTGCACGAGGGCGAAGATCGGCGGCAGCGCCACCGCCACGATCCCGCCGACGACGGGGATGTACGAGGCGATGAAGATCAGGATCGCCCAGAACAGCGCGTTGTCGAGGCCGACCGCCACCATGGCCAGCCAGGACGCCACCGCGATCATCAGGCCCGTGATGGTCTGCACCCACAGGTACTGCTCGACGCCATTGCGGATCCGCAGGAAGGCGGCGACCGCCTCTTGGCGCTCCTCGCGGTTGGCGAACAGGTTCACCGCCTTGCGCTCCCAGCCCCGGCGCGACGCCAGGATGAAGCCCAGATAGACCAGCACGAAGGCGGCGGTGGAGGCGAAGCTCTGGAGGCCGCGCGCCACCTGACCCAGGTGGCTGGCCGGGTCCAGTCGCTGGATGAGCTGGGTGATGGTGGGCGGCACGTCCATGCCGACCATCCCCGCGATCCGGGCGATCAATCCGTTGAGCTTGGGCGTGTAGGTGATGAGCTGGGTCGCGAAGCTGGTGGCGTTGTCGGCGATGAAGAAGGCCGCGCCGCCGAAGATCAGCACAGACAGCACCACGGCCAGAGGGACGGCCGCGCGCGCGCCGACCCCGGGGAGCCGGCTCTGCAGCACCCGGGCGAAGCCGTCGATCATCACCGCCAGGAACAGCGCCAGCGCCAGGGGCGTGAGGATGTCGGACAGCAGGTAGAGGACCACTCCGCCTGCGATGGTCGCCAGGATCACCATGGCGTTTCGCGAGACCGGGTCGGCGGCGGTGACGGGCATGCGCGCTTTCGGGGAGAGGCTCGGGCGGGCAATGTCGGCGGCGTCGGCGACGCCGTCAAATCGGGCGTGCTCTACCCCGCTTCAACAGGATTTGGGAGTGATTTTGCCCTGCACGGGCAGATTTTCGGCAAGGACCGGCGGCGTTTCGAGCCGGGCCGGGCCGGTCGCCGTCGCACTGGCGCCACAACGGCCTTTGTGTGGGCGGCGGCGGATGCTTAGTGAAGGCGCGCAACGCGAGGAGTGAGCCATGGCCGACAACGGCGTCCTGATCGGGTTTTCGGATCATCCGGAGCAGCTGTTGCTGAACCGCGCGAACCGCCACGGCCTGGTCGCCGGCGCGACGGGTACGGGCAAGACGGTGACCCTGCAGATCCTGGCCCAGGGACTGTCGGACGCCGGCGTGCCGGTCTTCGCCGCCGACGTGAAGGGCGACCTGTCCGGCATCGCCACCGCTGGCGCTCCGAACGAGAAGATGCTGGCCCGCGCCCAGGGGATGAACCTGGCGCTCACCCCGGCCGCCGCGCCGACCGTGTTCTGGGACCTGTTCGGCGAGTCGGGCCATCCGATCCGGGCCACCGTCTCGGAGATGGGCCCGCTGCTGATCTCGCGGATGCTGGAGCTGAACGACGTCCAGGAGGGCGTCCTGATGGTGGTGTTCCGCGCCGCCGACGAGGAAGGCCTGCTGCTGCTGGACCTCAAGGACCTGCAGGCGGCCCTGACCTACGCCTCGCAGAACGCCAAGGAGCTGTCGGCCCGCTATGGCAACATCTCGCCCACCACCATCGCCACGATCCAGCGCAACCTGCTGGTGCTGGAGACCGAGGGCGGGACCAACATCTTCGGCGAGCCGGCGCTGGCGCTGGCCGACATCATGCGCACCGACACCTCGGGCAAGGGCTATGTGAACATCCTGGCGGCCAACAAGCTGATCGCCAGCCCCCGGCTCTACGCCACCTTCCTGCTGTGGCTGATGAGCGAGCTGTTCGAGGAGCTGCCCGAGGTGGGCGATCCCGACAAGCCGCGCCTGGCGTTCTTCTTCGACGAGGCGCACCTGCTGTTCCGCGACGCGCCCAAGGCGCTCCTGGAGAAGGTGGAGCAGGTGGTCCGCCTGATCCGCTCCAAGGGGGTCGGCGTCTATTTCGTCACCCAGAACCCGGCCGACATCCCGGACACCGTGCTGGGCCAGCTGGGCAACCGCATCCAGCATGCGTTGCGCGCCTACACCCCCGCCGACCAGAAGGGCCTGCGGGCCGCGGCCGAGAGCTTCCGCACCAACCCCGCCTTCGACACAGCCGAGGCGATCCAGGGCCTGGGCGTCGGCGAGGCGCTGGTTTCGGTGCTGGACGAAAAGGGCGCGCCCACGGTTGTCCAGAAGACGACGATCCGCCCGCCGGCCTCGCGCCTGGGTCCACTGCTGCCCGCCGAGCGGACGGCGGTGATGGCCGGCAGCCCTGTGCGCGGAATCTATGACCAGACGGTGGACCGCGAGTCCGCCTACGAGATGCTGCAGAAGAAGGTGGAGCCTGAGCCTGAAGCGCCTGAGCCCAAGCCGCACGGCGGCGCCTGGGCCGGCGACGAGGCTTCGGGCCGTCCCGCCCCGAAGGCCCGCGCCTCCAACCGCCAGGGCATGGGCGAGGCCTTCGCCAAGTCCATGCTCCGCACCATCGGCAGCCAGGTCGGCCGCGAACTGATCCGCGGCGTGCTGGGCGGTCTGGCGGGCGGCAGCCGGCCGACGCGAAGGCGGCGGTACTGATACTGGGTAAAGCCTCTCCGCAGCAGCGGGCGTTCAGTCGGCGCTATTGCCGTCTTCCCATCCGACCAATCGCGTGGGGTGGAGCCGGGGGTCGTGATAGCGCCGAATTTCGGTCTGTCGCGCGCCACCGAAGAGATCACGGTAAGAGACCCTGCCGACGATTCCGATGAAGCGGTCGCCGGTTTTGAGAGCGGGGAGTTCCCGGTCCCACTCCGCGCGAGGTATTTCCATTGGGAAAGTCGCCGTGTTTCCGGGCCCCAGCGTCGCCTTGGATGGGCGCGAGCCGTCGTCTTCGACGTTAAAGTTCACAAACTCGGCCGGTGTGTTGAAGAACTCTCCCTTCATGTTGCCGACAAGATCGACAGCGCGGGTCTGACCGCAGTTCTTGAAGCAAACAATGACTTTTACAGGGTCGTTGGCCCCGCCGAGTACGATCTCGGAAAGCTCATGCTCGACGTAGGCGCGAAGCTGCCGTTCCGCCATCTGTTCGTTCAGCCGCAAGCTGGCGGTCGCGGCCCTGGCCTCGGTAGCGCTGTGCTGCAGCCCCCGCATCATGACCACGGCTACGGCTGACTGCACCAAGGTTGCGAGCGCGACGACGGCAGTCAGCGTCTGCGGCCAGTCAATGTTCGCGTAACGCCAGTCCATGGTTCAGCTTGGACCCAGACGGAAAGGAAATCCAGAACGGTTGTGATGGTTTCGGCTGCATCCTGAGCTTGAGCGATCGCCAGGAAAAAGGGCCTCCGGCTCGCGCCGAGAGACCCTGATCCGACCGGCTCGCGCCGGCGACCTTCTCCCGCAGGGCGAGAAGGCATGCTGCCCTAAATCTACCGCGGCGCCATCCGGATCGCGCCGTCGAGGCGGACGTCTTCGCCGTTGAAGTAGCCGTTGGTGATCATGGTCAGGGCGAGCTGGGCGTATTCCGGCGCCTGGCCCAGGCGCTTCGGGAACGGCACCGAGGCGGCCAGCGCCTCTTTCACCTGCGGCGGAGCGCCGGCCATCAGTGGGGTCTCGAAGATGCCCGGCAGGATGCAGTTCACCCGGATACCGTCGCCGGCCAGGTCGCGGGCGATCGGCAGGGTCATGCCGACCACGCCGCCCTTCGACGCCGAATAGGCCGCCTGGCCCATCTGGCCGTCCTCGGCCGCCACCGAGGCGGTGTTGACGATCGCGCCGCGCTCGCCGTCGATGGGCTCCAGGTCCAGCATGCCCTTCGCCGACTTGGCGATGCAGCGGAACGTGCCGACCAGGTTGATCTGGATGATCCAGTTGAAGGCGTCGAGCGGGAAGTGCTTGGTCTCGCCGGTCTGCTTGTCGCGGCTGGCGGTCTTGAAGGCGTTGCCGGTGCCGGCGCAGTTCACCAGGATGCGCTCCTGGCCGTGGGCCGCGCGGGCCTTGGCGAAGGCCGCGTCCACGTCTTCTTCCGAGGTGACGTTGCACTTGCAGAAGACGCCGCCGACGTCCTTTGCGACCGCTTCGCCCTTCTGTTCGTTCATGTCGAAGATGGCGACCTTGACGCCCTTGGCCGCCAGGGCCCGGACCGTGGCCTCGCCTAGGCCCGAGGCGCCGCCGGTGACGACCGCCGCAACGGATGAATTGAGTTCCATGGACGCGCCGCTCCCATATGATGGCGTGAGAAATTTCGGCGAAGCCTTAGCGTGATGAGCGTCAGCAAAAAAGCGTCACCCGACGTCACCTTCGATCCGGAGGCGGAGATCGCGCCCGGACGCGCCCTCGTGCCGGCGGTCATGAAGCTCAACGAGCAGCGCGTGAACGAGGGCTTCTGGCCCAAGATGCGCCGGGTCGCGGCCAAGGTTCCCTTCGCCAAGGAGGCGCTGTCGGTCTGGTACTGCGCCAAGGACGACGACACGCCGCTGGCCGCCAAGGGGATGATGCTGGCGGCCCTGGCCTACTTCGTGATGCCGGTGGACGCGGTCCCCGACTTCATCGCCGGCCTGGGCTACACCGACGACGCGGCGGTGTTCACCGCCTTGCTGGCCCTGCTGGGTCGCAACCTGAAGCCCAAGCACAAGCTCGCGGCCAAGCGGGATATCGAGCGGATGCGAGGCGAGGGCTAGCTCGCGCCGTCGCGCATGGCGCTCAGCTTGGCCGAGCGCGCCAACTGCTGCTCGCGGATGGTGATGAGAAGGGTCGAGGCCACCACGATCCCGGCGCCGGCCATCGTCCAGACGGACGGCAGCTCGTGAAACAGCAGGAAGCCCGCCGCGACGCTGAACACCAGGCGGGTGTAGTCGATCGGCGCCATGGCGCCGGCGTCGCCCTGCTGCATGCCCTTGATGTAGCAGGCCTGGGTGATGGTCCCGAGCACGCCCATGGCGCAGAGCAGGGCCAGGTCCATCGGCGCCGGCCAGCGCCAGCCGAAGAAGGCGCCGGGGATCGAGAACAGGAACCCCAGGGTGGCCGCCCAGACCAGCAGCACGGTCGGGGAATGGTCGCGGGTCATCACCTTCATGCCGGTGATGGTCATGGCGAAGAGGAACGAGGCCGTCAGCATGGCCAGCGCCGGCAGGCCCAAGGTGAACTCGCCGCTCGCGCCCGGGCGCACCATCAACAGCACGCCCGCGAAGCCCACCAAGGCCGCGCCGATCCTCAAAGGGCCGACGGTCTCGCGGAGCACGAAGGCGGCCAGGGGCACCAGCCAGAGGGTGCGGGTGAACGAGAGCGCGTTGGCGTCGGCCAGCGGCATCTCCTGAAACGCGTAGAACGACAGGATCATGCCCAGCGTCCCCGCCGCCGAGCGGAAGAACATGATCCCCGGCCGGGTCGTGGCGAAGGCTGCGCCGCGCCGCTGGATGATGATCGGCAGGAGGATCGCCAGTCCCGCGGCCTGGCGATAGAAGGTCTGCAGCGTGGCCGGATAGTCGTCGCCCAGCAGCTTGATCAGCACGGTCATGGCCGTGAAGCCGAGCGCCGAGCCCAGCATCCACAGTGCGCCGCGCAGGTTGTCGGGCCGGGTGGGCGCGCCGCTCACGATTGGGCGGGCTGCGGCGCGGCGAACTCACCGAACAGTTCGGCGAAGGGTGAGGGACCGGTCTGGTCCCAGGCATGGCGCGAGCCGACGGTGATGCCGCCGTCCACCACCAGGTGGGTGCCGGTCACGAAGGCGGACGCATCGGAGGCCAGGTAGAGCGCGGCCTGGGCGATATCTTCGGGCATGCCGGCCTTGGGCGTCGGCTGGACCTTGGCTGCGTTGTCGGCGACGCGGGCGGCCATCTGGTCGGCCACCGCACGGGGCAGGCCCAGGGACGCGCCGAAGATCGAGGTGGCGATCAGGCCGGGACAGATGGCGTTGACCCGGATCCCGCGGGGGGAGAGCTGGGCGGCGGCCACCCGGGTCATGTGGATCACCGCGGCCTTGGCCGAGGAGTAGGCGATCGGGCCCCAGCCCGCCTGCAGCCCGGCGATCGAGGCGGTGTTGACGATGGCCCCACCGCCGCGCGCCAGCATCAGGGGGACGGCGTGCTTCATGCCCAGGGCGGGTCCCCGCACCAGGACATCGTAAATCCACGTCCAGGTCTCGGCCTCGATCTCCTCGATGACCCGCATGCCGTCGGAGATGCCGGCGTTGTTGAACAGGATGTCGAGGCCGCCGAACTCGCTGACCGCCAGGTCGAGGGCGGCCTTGATCTCGGCCTCCTTGGTCACGTCGCAATGAGCATAGCGGACGGTCCCGGGGAACCGCTTCTCCAGCATGGCGCCCTTTTCGTCCTGAATGTCGGCCGCGACGACCTTGGCGCCCTCGGCCACGAACAGCTCCACCGCGCCCAGGCCGATGCCCGAAACACCGCCTGTGATCACCGCGACCTTGCCGTCCAGACGCCCTGCCATGCCGGTCCCCCTTGTTGATTATCGGCGATCAGTAAGGGGCGGGGCGGAAGGCGGCAACCGGGATCAGCAGGCCCCTGCGCGGCAGCGGTCGCGGTAAGTTCGCCAGGCGTCGCGGCTGTTGCGGTTGATGTCTTCCGCGACCGCGTCGAACGCGCCGCTGGCGCCAGCCTGTTCCGCTGCCGTCTCGGCCCGCAGGGTGGGCGTAACGACAACCTGCCGACCGTCGGGCAGGGTGAGGGTCTGGGTTTCGCCCGCGCGCATTTCGATGGTCGCCGTGTCGGAGGGACTAAATCGCTTGCTGAGGCTGGCGGTGACCCACAGGCGCGGACCCCGCTGGACGACGGCGGTGAACAGCCGCTCCCGGCTGCCCGAGGCGATGAACGTGCCGACCCGGAAATAGTGCTGCGAACCGAAGGACGTCAGGTCGGTCATCAGAGGACGCCCCTCGGAGTCGGTGGTCGAGGCGACCAGCCGGATGGCGGAGCCCGGCTCCACCGCGGAACGACCGGCGGCGGTGAAGATCCGGCGTGGCTGCGGGTCGGGTCGCGGCCCCGGCGGCGCCTTCGGCTCCGCTCCGCGCTCATAGGCCCAGCGCGTACGGTCGCGGTCGCCCAGGGATGGCGCGGACCGGGTGTCCGTCATCGCCTGCGCCACGGCCGAGTCAGGGCCTGCGGGAACCTCGGGGATGGGGGCCGCCGGGACGGGCATGGCCGCGCGGCTCGACATCGGCGCGAGGCGGGGCGGCTCGGTCGTGCGGAGGCGTTCCACCACGGGCGCCGCCGGCGAGGACGGCGATGGCAGCTCCACGAACCGCACCCGCATGGGCTTGGCCATCCAGGCCGAGCCCATGGCCGCCAGGGCCAGCGCCGTCAGCACGGTCAGACCCAGAAGTCGCACGCGCGGGTCCGGCGCCCGCCGGCTCAGCAAGCTGATCCGCTGGGCCAGCGGGTGGGGTTGGGTGTGGAGCCAGTAGCAGCCGAGCGGCAGGGGCTGGATGGCGAGCTGGGTCTTCAGCATGGCCTCGGCATAGCTGCGTCGCACGGCCGGATAGTGGGCGATGACCTGCGCGTCGCAGGCCAGTTCCTGATCCATGCGCAGGCAGCGGACCAGCACATGCAGCAGCGGGTTGAACCAGTTCACGCACCGCGCCACCGCGACCAGGGCGTTGATGCGCGTGTCGTGGCGGACGATGTGCATCGCTTCGTGAGCCAGGACGGCGAACTGCTCGCGCGGGGTGTAGCGGGTGTCGAAGTCGGAGGGTGTCACCACCCGCGGGTTCAGCACGCCGACGGCCGCGGGGCCCGCCAGGCCGCGCTCCATGTCGCGTCCGAACTGGCCTTGTCGCCAGACCATCCATGCGAGGCTGGCGAGAGCGCCGGCGATCCAGAGGCCCATGACGAGCAGCCACGGGTCAAAGGCTGCGGGGCCTGCCAGCGTGGCGTTGGGCGCGGCCAGTGTCGACGCGCCGGCGCCTGGGGCCGAGGCCGCCCGCACGGTCACCGTCATGACCCGGGCGGGCAAGAGTACGCCTAAGGCCGCGAGCGGGACCACCAGCCACAGGCCGTACGCGATCCGCGGGCCGAACAGCCGCCGCGCCGGCGCACGCAGGACCAGCACCAATGCTATCGCGACGGCCGCGGCGAGGTTCGCGGCGACGAGGATCAGCAGGGCGTCACTCATCTTCCAGGTCCGAGATGAGCTTCTTGAGAAGCTGGATGTCCTTGGGTGTCAGCGTCCGGTGCTCGGCGAAGCTGGCCACCAGCGGGGCGACCTCTCCGGCGAACAGGCGATCGACCAGGTTCTGGCTTTCGGCCTGCACGTAGTCGGTGCGGCTCAGCAGGGGCCGGTAGAGGTAGCCTTCCGCCTCGCGCCGGCCCTCGATGGCCTTCTTGCGCAGCAGGCGGGTGATCAGGGTCTTCACGGTGCCTGGCGCCCAGCCGTGCGCCTCGCTCACCTCGGCGACGATCCCGTCCGGCGTCAACGGCCCCTTCCGCCACAGCGCCTCCATGATCTGGCTCTCGGCGCCCGAGATCTTCACGGCCATGCCTCCGCGTTACCGAAAATACACGTGTATTTTGGACGAAAGTACAGCTGTATCCTCGCCGACCCTGGCCGCGATGGCCAGTGACTTTGAGTTCACGTTCGGAGGGGCGTCTTGCATCACAGGCTCATCTGGCTGGCGGCCGCCGCCGTCGCGCTTCCGGCCGCCGCGGCCGCCCAGACACCGCCCGCAAAGCCCGCGCCCAAGCCGGCGGCGGGCACGGTGGGCGAGGTGGTGGTGACCGGCCAGGCGCCCGCGCTGCAGACCTCCATCGACCGCCGCAGCTACAGCGTGACGGGCGACCTCCAGGCCCAGAGCGGCTCCATCGGCGACGCCCTCCGCAACGTGCCGTCCGTGGAGGTGGACGTGCAGGGCAACATCAGCCTGCGCGGCGACCCCAACGTCACCATCCTGATCGACGGCAAGCCGTCCGGCCTGTTCCGCGGCGAGAGCAAGGGCCAGGCGTTGCAGGCGCTGCCCGCCGAGCGGATCGAGCGTGTGGAGGTGATCACCAACCCCTCGGCCGAGTTCCGCGCCGACGGCACGGCTGGGGTGATCAACCTGGTGACCAAGAAGGCCAAGGGCGCGGGCCAGACCGGCTCGGCGCGCCTGACGCTCGGCACAAGCGAGCGGGTCTTCGCCAACGCCAGCACCGGGTACAACGGCGAGAACCTGAGCGTGGCCGCCGACGCCTTCTTCCGGCACGACCCGCAGAAGCAGACCAGCCACGACGACCGCACCCAGATCGACCCCGCGACCGGAGCGGAGACCGCCTCGCAGATCGACGGCGTCGGCCATGCCGTGGTGAACCTGATCGGCGGACGGGCGAGCGCCGACTACGACCTCGACGCCGACACCCGGCTGAACGCCGAGGTGCGCCTGCAACGCTTCCGGTTCGACTTCGATCTTCTGAACCAGACCCGGCGGGAGGATGGGTCCGGCGCGTTGGTCCAGGTCTTCGACAGGCGCACCGATGTGGAGCAACGCCGGTTCAATCGCGAACTGACCACGGGCCTTCGCCGCAAGCTGGGAGAAGAGGGCCACGAGGTTTCGCTGAGCCTGAGCTACGAGGCCACGGACTTCGACCGGCGCCGGAGCGGCGCCACCGTCGGCCGTCTTCCGGCCCTGCCGGAGGCGCTCGACGACCAGTTCACCTACAACGACTATCAGCAGGTCCAACTGAAGGGTGACTATGTCCGCCCGTTCGCCGACGGCTCGAAGCTGAAGGTCGGCGTGGACGTGCAGCGCGACGACAACAGTCAGGCCAACCTCGGCTTCCGCGGCCCGACGTCACCGGCTTCGATCCTCGATCCGGCGCTGAGCAGCGAATTCAAGTTCGAGCAGCTGCTCAGCCAGGCCTACGCCACCTATGAGCGGCCGATCGGGGAGGTCACCGTTCTGGCCGGCCTGCGCCTTGAGAACACGCGCATCGACCTGACCCAGGTGACCCTGGGCCGCGAGGACGAGAACGACGACGTCCGCGCCTATCCAAGTCTGCATCTGTCGTGGAGAGCGAGCGACACCCAGACCTTCACCGCCAGCTACAGCCAGCGCGTCCAGCGTCCGGACCCGGACTTCTACAATCCCTTCCCGTTCCTGATCGATCCGGTGACCTATCGCACCGGGAATCCCGATCTGAAGCCGCAGCAGACGCGCTCGTACGAGATTGGCTGGCAGTACCGAAGGAGCCCGGCCAACTACCTGGCGACGTTCTACTATCGCGAGAACGACAAGGTGCTGTCCGACGTCACGCGGGACATCGGCGGCGGCGTCTTCGAGATCACCCGCGAGAACGTCGCGCAGACCCGCGCCGGGGGACTGGAACTGGTGGCCAGCGGCCGCCTGTCCTCGACGCTCACCTACAATGTCAGCGGCAACCTCTATTGGAACGAGCTCGACGGCTCCGCCCAGGGGCTCACCGACAAGCGCTCTACGGTGACCGTTTCAGGCCGGGCCAGTGTGAGCTGGCAGGTGACGCCGGACGACCTGATCCAGGTGAGCGGGTTCGCCAATGCGAAGCGCTTGACCGCCCAGGGCTATGTGAAGCCCGTGGGCATGTTGAACATTGGCTATCGCCACAAGTTCAACGACCGGATCTCCGGTCTGGTGACCTTCCAGGACGTCCTGGACACATTCACCCTGGCCGAGGTCGTGGACACCCCGATCCTGCGACGGCGTCTGCGCCAGACGGTGGATACCCGCAGCATACAGATCGGGATCGTCTGGACCCTGGGCGGCGGCAAGGGCCGCGACCCAGGGTTCGAGTTCCAGAACGGCGGCGGCGGTCCGACGCCCTAGACGGTCACCACCACCTTGCCCATGGCCTTGCGGCTGGCGAGGTGGGCGATGGCCTTGGCGGCGTCGGCCAGGGCGAAGGTCTCGGAGACGTGCGGCTTGATCTTGCCATCGGCGTACATCTTCAAGAGCTCGGCCACGCTCTCCTGGTGCTTCTTGGGGTTCTTGCCCACCCAAGCGCCCCAGAACACGCCCACGATCTCGCAGCCCTTCAGCAGGGCCAGGTTCAGCGGGATCTTGGGGATCTCGCCGGCGGCGAAGCCCACCACCAGGTACTTTCCTTCCCAGGCGATGGATCGCAGGGCGGGCTCGGCATAGGCGTCGCCGATGGCGTCATAGATCACGTCGGCGCCGTTCGGGCCGGTGGCGTCCTTGAAGAGGGCGCCCAGCGCCTTCTGGCCCTCGCGGTCGAACGGGCCCTTCGGATAGACCACGCCCGACGTCGCGCCTCGGCTAAGGCAGAGGTCGATCTTCTCCTGGCTGGAGGCCGCGGCGATGACGTTGGCCCCCATCGCCTTGCCCAGCTCCACGGCCGCCAGGCCCACACCGCCCGCGGCGCCCAGCACCAGCAGCGACTGGCCGGCCTGCAGGTTCGCGCGGTCCTTCAGCGCGTGCCAGCTGGTGCCATAGGTCATGATGAAGGCCGCGGCGTCGTCGAAGGGCATGGTGTCGGGAATCTTCACCAGGCGGCCGGCCTCCAGCGCCAGCTCCTCGGCCATGCCGCCCCAGCCGGTGTTGCCCAGCACCCGGTCGCCGGGCTTCACGTTCGTGACGCCCTCGCCCACCGACTTCACGACGCCGCTGATCTCGCCGCCGGGCGAGAACGGACGTTCCGGCTTGAACTGGTACTTGTCCTCGATGATCAGCACGTCGGGGAAATTGACGCCGATCGCCTTCACCGAGACCACCGCCTGCCCGGGCTTCGCCTCGGGCGAGGGCACGTCCTCCAGCACCAGGGTCTCCGGGCCGCCGACGGCCTTGCTCAGAAGTGCTTTCATGGACGTCTCTCCCGGTTGTTCTGGCGTTCGCGGCGCGACCCTAGCCAAGTCGAACGGATGTTTGAAGCCTGCGGCGATGCAGCAATTTGGTTGAATGCCCCGCGTCCCCTATATTCGACGCTCTCCAGAAGGACCGAATTCCTTGGGCGTGACCCTCGATCTCAGCCGCGCGCCGGCCAAAGCCCTTGTGCCGCCGAACCTCACCGGTCTCGACCGGAAGGAGCTGGCGGCCGCGCTGGTCGACGCGGGGGTGGTGCCCGAGGCCAAGGCCAAGATGCGGGCCAGCCAGCTCTGGCGCTGGATCCACCACTACGGCGTGACCGACTTCGCCGACATGACGGACGTGGCCAAGGAGACCCGCGCGGCCCTCGCCGCGGCGTTCAGCCTGGCCCGCCCGCACATCGTGGAGCGGCAGGTCTCCAAGGACGGCACGCGCAAGTACCTGATCCGCATGGGCCCCGGCATCGAGGTCGAGACCGTCTACATTCCCGACGTGGGCCGCGCCGGCGCCCTTTGCGTGAGCTCGCAGGTGGGCTGCACGCTCAACTGCACCTTCTGCCACACCGGCACCCAGGCCCTGGTGCGCAACCTGACCGCCGCCGAGATCGTGGCCCAGGTGCAGGTGGCCCGCGACGACCTGGGCGAATGGCCTTCGCCCAAGGAGGACCGCAAGCTCACCAACATCGTCTTCATGGGCATGGGTGAGCCGCTCTACAATCTGGACAATGTGGCCCGCGCCATCGACATCATCTCCGACAACGAGGGCATCGCCATTTCGCGCCGGCGGATCACGGTGTCGACCTCGGGCGTCGTGCCGCAGCTCCACGCCCTGGGCGAGAAAACCCGGTCCGGCCTGGCGATATCGCTGCACGCCACCAACGACGAGCTTCGCGAGAAGCTGGTGCCGCTCAACAAAAAGTACCCTCTGGCCGAGCTGATGGCCGGCATCCGGGCCTATCCGGGCCTGTCCAACGCCAACCGGGTGACGTTCGAGTACGTCATGCTGAAGGGCGTCAACGACAGCCCGGCCGAGGCCAAGGCCCTGGTCCAGCTGCTCAAGGGCATTCCCGCCAAGATCAACCTGATCCCGTTCAACCCGTGGCCCGGCAGCGGCTACGAGTGCTCCTCCTGGTCGACGATCGAGGCGTTCGCCGCGATCCTGAACCGCGGCGGCTACGCCTCCCCGATCCGCACCCCGCGCGGCCGCGACATCCTCGCCGCCTGCGGCCAGCTCAAGAGCGAAAGCGAGAAGGTGCGGGCCAGCGCGCGGCGCAAGGCTTCCGTTTCGGAATAGTAACGCCTGCGTGCTAACGGTTCGGCCTAGTTTCGGGGACGCTTTGCATGCCGACACCATCGCCTGAAATCCAGGCCTTCGCCGCCGGATTCCCGGTGTTCCTCGCCCACGCTGGCGTCACGGTCATCATCCTGTTCGCGGCGGCGGCGCTCTACGTGCTGCTGACGCCGCACAAGGAGATCACCCTGATCCGCGAGGGCAACACCGCCGCGGCCGTGTCGCTGGGCGGGGTGCTGCTGGGGCTGGCGATCCCGCTGGCGGCGTCGCTGCGGGCGTCTACGAACATCATCGAGATCGGGCTCTGGGGGGCGGTGACCGTGGTGGTCCAACTGCTGGTCTTCCGGCTGGTGGACATGATCCTGCGCGGCCTGCCCAAGCGCATCCAGGAGGGCGAGATCTCCGCCGCCGCCCTGCTCGTGGGGGCGAAGATCGCCACCGCCCTGATCATCGCGGCCGCGCGTAGCTAGGCGGGTTCGGGCTGACATGAAGTTCCCGCGGCTGCCGGATTGGGTGGTCTACGCCGCGATCGTGGTGGCGCTGCTGTTCGCTGCCCTGGGCCGGGACGAGCGCACCGATGCGCCGCCGCCGCCGCCCAAGGGGGCCGACCCGCTGGGCGAGGCGCTGGGGCCCGCCTCGCCGTTCGATCCCTCGGTGGTGGTGGACGTGCCGGCCAAGGTGGGACCGGCCGCCGGCACAGCTTTCTCCATCGCCAGGGCCGGCGTCTGGCTCACCGCGCGCCACGTCGTGGACGGCTGCAGCCGCACGGCGATCGTGGTGGGTCCGGGGACGGGCGTGGCCGTGAGCGTCCGCGTCGACCCGCGCGGAGAGGCGGCGCTATTGTTCACCGAAGGCGGCTCCGCGCCGCTGCCGCTGGGCCTGGCCGAGCCGCTGCGGCGGGGCCAGCGGGCGTTCCACCCTGGTTTCCCCCAAGGCGAGCCGGGCGAAGCCAGCTCGCGCCTGCTGGGCCGCGAGAACCTAGTCGTCCGAGGTCACGGCGCGCGCACCGAGCCCGTGCTGGTCTGGGCGGAGACCGGGCGGACCGAAGGGCTGGAGGGCACGCTGGGCGGTCTCTCCGGCGCCCCGGCGCTCGACGCCCAGGGCCGGGTGCTGGGCGTGACCATCGCCGAGAGCCCGCGCCGGGGCCGCATCTACACCACGGCGCCGGAGGTGGTGCGCGCGACCCTGGCCGCCAACAACCGCCGCGCTGACGCGACGGCGGCGGGCGAATCCATCACGCCGCAGAACTACTTCTATGTGGCCGACGACCTGCGCCGCGAGCTGCAGGTCGCCCAGGTGGTCTGCCTGGACTAATCGCTGTCGGCCGGCGCCGCGATGGGTTGCCGGCGCGCCACGATGAAGGCCAGCACCACGGCCGCCACGCCGATCGCCGCCGAATAGAGGAAGAAGACCAGGTAACCGACGCCCAGCGCCGGCGGCGTCACCTGCGACTTCTCCATGGCCCCGGCGTAGGCCTCCGGCGGGAGCCGGACGAACAGCGCCTTCAGGGTCCCCAGCGCGCCGCCGGTGTCCGCCGAGGCGGCGGTGGACTCCACGATCCGTCCGGACTGCGAGGCGATCAGCTTGCCGGGCAGGGCGTAGAGCGAGGAGAACAGGGCGTACTGGGTGGCGGTGAAGCCGGCCGAGGTCAGGCTGGACATGTAGGCGATCAGGCAGGTGCCGGCGACGCCGCCCGCGATGTTGTCGATGCCGATCGCCACGAACAGGGCCCAGAGCTCAGGTCCCTGGGTCGCCAGCCAGGCGAAGGCCAGGTTGCTCAGGGGGCCCGCGAAGGCGCCGACCACCAGGGCGCGCATCATCCCCAGCCGCGCCACGGAGAAGCCGCCGAGACCGACGCCGATCACCGTCATGACCACGCCGAACACCTTCCGCGCCTCGGCGATCTCGACCTTGGTGAAGCCGAGGTCGGCGTAGAACGGATTCATGATGTTGAGGACGAAGTCGGAGAGCCGGTACAGGCAGATCAGCGCCAGGATCAGCGCCGCCACGCCCTTGTAGCGCCGCAGGAAGTCGGCCAGGGGTTCGCCCAGGGCGGCGAAGAGGTAGACGCCCGGGCGGGTCTTCACGCCGGGGATCGGACAGACGGCCAGTACGATCACCACCAGGCCGGCGGCCACGGCGGCGAGTTGGAAATAGACGCCCTCGGGCTTCATCTCCCACGCATTGCGGATGGCGTCCGCGGCGTCGCGCGCGCCCTGGGCGCTCAGCAGGGCCGACAGCATCGCGGCGTCGGCGGCGAGCCCCGAGCCCAGAAGCAGTGCGCCCAGTGCGAACACCGCCAGGCGCGCGATCCATTCGGGCAGCTCCAGGGCCGGACGGCGGGGCACGCCCTCCGCATGGATCGGCCGGATGACATGGGCCTTCTCCCGGGGCGCGCCCAGGACCCCGGCCACGCCCAGCAGCATCAGGCCGGCCATGACGGCGTAGGAGAAGCTCCAGCCATAGGCCTCGGCCAGCAGCAGCGGCGCCGCGCCGGCCGTGATCATCGCGAGCCGATAACCCCACTGGTAGGCGGCCGCCATGGCGCCCTGTTTCTCGACCTCGGCGGCCTCGATCCGCCAGGCGTCGATCACGATGTCCTGGGTGGCCGAGACGAACGCCACGAAGGCGGCGAAGGCGGCCATCAGGGCGAGGTTCTTCGCGGGGTCCACGCCGGAGATCAGCCACAGGCCGATCATCAGCAGGATTTGCAGCACGATCATCCAGCTGCGCCGGTGCCCGAGCAGGCGGGTCAGGCCCGGCACGGTCGTGCGGTCGATCAGCGGCGCCCAAAGGAACTTCAGCGAATAGCTGAGCGTCGCCAGGGCGAAGATGGAGATGACCTTCAGCGACAGCCCGGCCTCGCGCAGCCACAGCGACAGGGTGTCGAAGATCAGCAGGTTCGGCAGGCCGGACGCGAAGCCCAGCGCCAGCATGACCAGGGCGCGGCGCTCGACGAAGACCGCGAGGGCTGAAAGCGCGCTTCGCTTGGGTTCCGCCGCGTCTGCGCTCATGAGGTCTCCGAGGGCCAGGCGCCCCCGCGCCCTTCTCAGCCGAACTTGGCGCGCGCCGCGGGCTTCGTAAAGGCGGGCCCGGTCCAGCGGGTCAGGGCGGCGCGCAGCGCGTCGGGGGACAGGGGCTTCACCAGGAAGTCGACCATGCCCGCGGCGAGGCAGGCGTGGCGGTCGTCCTCGAAGGCGTTGGCGGTCAGGGCGACGATCGGCGTCGTCACACCATTCGAGCGCATCTGGCGAGCCGTCTCCTCACCGGAGAGGCCAGGCATGCGCATGTCCATCAGGATCAGGTCGAACGTCTCGACCTCGGCCGCCGCGAGCGCCTCCGCGCCACCGGTGGCGTGTTCGACCTCGCAGCCTTCGCGGGTGAGCAGGGCGCGGGCCAGCAGGGCGTTGATGGGGTTGTCCTCCACCAGCAGGATGCGCGCGCCCGGGGCGGCGGCGGTGATGACCCGCTCGTCGACCTGGGCCGGCTGGCTGGGGTCGGCGGCGGCGCCCGCGGCGATCAGCACGCGTTCGGCCAGGGACGCCCGGCGCAGCGGCTTGATCAGATAGCCGGCGAAGCCCGAGCGGCGGTACCGGGCGATGCGGTCGCGCTCGTCCGGCGCCAGCAGCACGATGGCCGGCCGTTGAAGGGGCGGGCGCAGTGCGCCGTTGGCGGCGGCCAGGCTGGCGTCCACCAGGATCACGTCGCCGGGCTTGGTGCGGGCGATGGCTTCGGGCAGGGCCGACGTCGCGACCACCTCGCCGCCGCACGCCTCGATCTGCAGCCGGGCGGCCTCGCGAACCACCGGATTGGGCGAGGCCACGCCGACGGTGCGACCCTCGAGCGAGCGGGCGGGCACCGCGGCGGTGACCGGAGGGAAGGCGGCCTCGAACCAGAAGCAGGCGCCGCCGCCCGGCGCGGTCTCCACGCCCACGTCGCCGCCCATGGCCCGGGCCAGCCGGCGGGCGATGGCGAGACCCAGACCCGCGCCGCCGAGATCGGCGTGCGAGGCCTCGGCCTGGGCGAACTCCTCGAAGATGCGCTCATGGTCGGACTTGGAGACGCCGGGGCCGGTGTCTTCCACCCGCAGGCGCAGGCGGCCGGGCTGGGGCGACGACGCGGCGATCAGGACCCCGCCCTCTTCGGTGAACTTGACGGCGTTGCCCGCGAAATTGAGCAGGATCTGGCGCAGGCGGCCCTCGTCGGCCTGGACCGAGACCGGCGTCGCGGGCGTCGCCCAGGCGATCTCCAGGCCCTTTTCCCGCGCCCGCGGCGACAGGAGTTCGGCCACGCCGCGCAGCAGGCCCTCGACCTCCATCGGCGCCGGATGCAGCTCCACGCGACCGGCGCCCAGCTTGGCGTAGTCGAGGACGTCGTTGACCAGGGTCAGCAGGTGCTGGCCGCTGTCGTGGAGCGCCGAGACATAGGCTTTCTGCTCGGCCGTGAGCTTGGTGCCCTCCAGCAGCCGGGCCATCCCGAGCACGCCGTTCAGGGGCGTGCGGAACTCATGGCTGAGCGAGGCAAGTTGCTCCGCGCTGATCTGGGCGCGGGTCGGCCGGCGCTCGGATAGGGGGCGAGAGGGTCTGCGCATGACGCGGAAGGCTTAGGCCCAACGACTTAACGGTCGGTCAAGCGCGGCCGCTCCCTTGCTACAAAACAACGCGAAACAGCGTTTTCCACGCGGCCAAGTAGACGTGGCGCGAAAGGCGTCGTTTACTAGGCGACGAGGTCCGTAGTGCGCTTTGGGGGGGCGTCATGAACCCTGTCGAGCTATTGACGCAGCGAGAGCGCGATTGTCTGCGTCTCGTTAATCAGCACCTGAGCTCGAAGCAGATCGCCCGTGAGCTGGGCATGTCGAAGACCTCCGTCGACACCTATTGCGACCGCGCCCGCCGCAAGCTGGGCGTCGACGACCGCTTCAAGGCGGCGAAGATTCTCCGCGACGTCGAAGTGAATCCTGTCCTGATCGCGTCAGGACAAGACGCGATCAGGACAGACAGTCCCGTCCCGAACTGGCCCGATGAGCCGGCAACAGATGGGGCGTCCGATGGGTCAGCAACCGAACTTCGAGAACAGGGCCGTGATTGGCAGGGCGATCCGCCTTCGCC
>Ga0255338_1003046_pt1 | contig 21544 bp, 13 predicted proteins | sample MeOH1_35cm_T4_19_FD_203715 | JGI IMG/M metagenome (GOLD analysis project Ga0255338, IMG submission 203715) | Sandy soil microbial communities from University of British Columbia, Vancouver, Canada - MeOH1_35cm_T4_195 | ecosystem: Engineered > Artificial ecosystem > Sand microcosm > Unclassified ...
GCGGGCGAAGCGTGGGCCGGCACCGTCGAGCGCTGGGACATGGTTACCCTCAAGTACGACCTTTCCGGGCAGACGGTCCCGAAAACCCCCGCACCGGGCGGTCTCCTCGCCCGAGCCAGGACGCTCAGCCAGATCGACCTCAACTGGACCGAACACAGCGCCAACGAAACCGGCTTCGTCCTCGAACGCTCGGCACCCGACACGGCGTTTGCCGAGATCGCCACCTTACCAGCCAACACCACCAGCTATTCAGACTATGGGCTGGTGCAGGACACTACCTACACCTACCGCTTGCGCGCGCTCGCGGAGGAGTGCCCGTCCGGCTACTCGTCGTCTACGTTTGCTACCACCCCGGCGCTTCTCCCGGCCACGCCCGCGGCTCCCGTGGTGGTTACCCCGGACGAACTCCGGGGACAGAAAATGCTGGATGTGAGCTGGGTAGTGCCCCCGGTGACCAAAGAGATCTTCCTGGAGCGTGCCAACGGGGAGAACGCACAGAGCGGCTTCTCGGTGGTCGCCAGCTTCCCGCCCGGGGTCTCCGCTTATGCCGATGGCGGTCTCCAGCCCGGTAGCGGCTACACGTACCGCGTGCGAGGCCGCAACTCCGCCGGCTATTCGGCCTACTCCCCCACCACGAACGCCCGTACCCGCGCGGCAGCGGGAGGGAAGCTCCAGGTCCCGGCGAGCGTCAGCTTTCCCGCCACCAGGGTCGGTGCCAGCCGCACCAGGCCCCTAAAGCTCCGCAACCTCGATAAGAGCAAACCACTCCGGGTGGAGATCCTGCAGGCGCCCACAGCGGCGGACTTCCAGATCAGCGGCCTGCCCCTGGCCGTCACCATCCCGCCGAGGGGCAGCAGCTCCGTCCCGCTCCTGTTCACGCCGCAGGCGCCCGGAAAGCCGTCCGCCACGCTCACGCTCCGCAGCGACGATCCCACCACCACCACGGCCTACGTCTCGTTGAAGGGGAAAGCACAGGCCGCCCGAACTCGCCCGACGGCGCCGAGCCTTGATTGGTAGCGAAACGACGCCCGCGTTCTCTGCGATCGTGAAGCGCCGGGCGGGTGGCAGCCATCGAGTGCGATCCAAGATGGGTTAGTCCCCCTGAGGGGGCCGAGGGAGTATCACGTAGATAATGATTCGCAGCACTTAACTGTCGGCTGTCGGGAACGGGTCTGTACGCGATTCGCAGCCCGCATTGTCCGGACAGCGAAACTCTGGCACGTCGCGCACTACTTGCTTGCCTGGATTCTGGCTCGCACCCGCCAGAGGGTCGCGATCAGGGAAAGTCAGCCGCCCCGTCCAAACAGCCACCTATTAAGCCGCGCTTTAACCACTAACGCTGCGGGAGTAAGGGAGTAGTGGTCTGTAGGAGTAATGCGCAAACCACGCGCCTACGACGCTCCCACTCCACTACTCACACCCATCGGCTTGCACTCAATGCACGGCTCAATAACTCAGTGGGAATCGCCCTGCCTCACCCGCTGCAGCGGAAGCTGCTGCAGGGAGTGCTCACGACGCACGGAGAAGGCATGGACGTGCTGGATACGGTGGAGCGGCTGCAGGGAGGCGAGGGAGAGACGATCATGGTGTTCGCTACGGCGAGCGCTCCGCTGAAGATCGGCGCGCGCGGAGTTCATCCTGAACCTGAACGGGGCCAACCCCGCGATTTCGCGGGCCGAGACGCTGCGGGCTGTAACCTGCGCGGACGCTCGGCTACAGCCCGGCGGAAATCGAACCCCAGCGGGCCAGGTTTGGCACGCCGCAAGGCGCTGGCCGTCCAACTGATCCCGGACCCTCGGTGCATTTGGGATCAATCCATGTCCAAGCTTGCTAAACAGGCAGATACAGGGTCTTCTGAACGAGGATCAATTAGCCCTAAAGAGACGCTGGACAGCCACCATTATCTGTCGGGTCGCCCGTCCGCGGGGCTCATCCCGCGCGGCTCCCGTTTTGCTGCTTCATGATCCTGAAAGAACTCGAGCCGCTTCGTTCGTCAGACCCGCTGCTGCGGGCCGGCCATGCCGCCGAAGAACAGTTGGCGCACTACCTCCACCGGGCGTTCGGTAAGGACCCCGAGCTTCGCATCTTCCATCACCTCCGCTTGGTCCGGGACGGAGATGCCGCCCAGATCGACCACCTGATCTTGCACCGGTGGGGGGTCATCCTGATCGAAAGCAAGAGCGTTACCTCCCGAGTAGTGATCAATGCCCACGGAGAATGGACGCGCCACTTCGAGCGCAAGGTCTCCGGGATGCCGTCCCCCATCCTGCAGGCCCAGCGGCAGGGTCAATTTCTCCGGTCGTACCTGTATGATCACCAGGAAGATCTGCTGGCGAAGTTCCTGCTTGGGAAGCTCCAGAAGACCTTCACCTGCATGACGCTGGACGTGCTGGTCGCCATCTCCGACTCGGGGGTGATCGAGCGCCCGCCGGGACTGCAGCTGCCCGAGGTTTGCAAAGCGGACCAAGCTTCCGAGAAGGTCCGCGCGATCCTGAAGCGCGCCGCCCGGGACAACAGCCTCCTCAATCCGCTCGGGTCGGGCTACTTCCTCACGGCCGACGAGCGGGCGCGCATCAGCGACTTCTTGCTGGAGCACCATCGCCCCCTCGCTGTCTCGGCTTGCCCGGAGCCCGTACCCGTGCCTGTGCGCACACTGGCGCCTGGGCCCAATGCGACGCCGGTGCAGGTCGTCCAGGTTGACTTATCACCCGCCCCGGCCCCTGCCCCTCAAATCGCTGCGGCGCCTGCGGTCGCTCCTGATCCCCTCCCCGTTCTCACGCCGATCCGGGACTCCTCTCCGCCGGCTGCCGTTGCCGCAGCGGAGAGCGGGCCTCGCTGCCGCAGTTGCGAGGGGGAGCGGCTCTCCATCCTGTGGGGGAAGTTCGGCTACTACTTCAAGTGCGGCGACTGCAGCGGCAACACGCCCATCCGGGAGGATTGTCCCGGCTGCGGAGCCCGGAAGAAGCTCCGCAAGAGCGGGCGCGAGTTCTTCGCCGAGTGCGCCGCCTGTGAAGGTTCCACGCTCTACTTCCTGAACCCGGCAGAGCCCGTCCCAGTGGCAACCGCGGGATGAGGTCCGCCTCCGACCGCGGCCTAGGGAAAGGATCCACGTCCGTCAGGCCAGTAGCGCTCTACGCCTGGGTTGTCCGGCCCGCGGTGCACGCTATCCACCTCGATAGTGAACAGTTGGTAATCACTTCGGGTGCGGGCTCGCATCGCCTGCCGGTGTCCGAGGTGCACTTGGAGGTGGTGCCGGAGTGGGGAGCCCTGCGCCGGATCACCGTGACCACCCCGCAATGCGTGTATACCCTGGGCGGGGTGGCCCCGCGGTCCTCGACGGCGTTGGTGGCGGCCGTAGTCGAAGCACAGCGTCGTGAACGAGTACGAACGTCACTCCAGGAGGATGGGCCTCGCTATCAGGAGCTCTGGCGCCGCTGGGCTGAACTCGGCGCGGCGGACCGGTATCTCACCGAGACCGACCTCCAGGCATGGCTGGCCGAGCTTCGTGCCGTGCCGCTCCCCTCCCCCGCGGAGGCGGATCTCCTCTCGCTGCTCTCCCCGGAGCTGCAGGCGACGATCCGGGCCCTGCTACCGCTTTCCACTGGAGCGCGCGAGACCGCGGACCGGCGGAACAAGGCGTGGGTGCAGTCAGAGGCCGCGCGGTTCGGCTCGCTACTCGACACCGTGGAGCGGTATCCGCTGACGCCCTCCCAGCGAGAGGCCGTACTCCACGATGAGGACAATGTCCTGGTCCTGGCGGGCGCGGGTACGGGGAAGACTTCCACGCTCGTCGCCAAGGTGGGCTACCTCCTCCGCAAGGGTCTGGCCCGCCCGGAGGAGCTGCTGCTGCTCGCTTTCACCCGAAAGGCGGCCGATGAGCTCCGGGAGCGGCTGAAGCGCACCTTCTCCGTCGCCGTGCCTGTGCGGACGTTCCACTCACTGGGGCTGGAGATCCTGGCCCAGGCGGAGGGCCGGAAGCCGAGTCTCGCCCGTGAGGCGGAAGACCCGGCGGTCAAACGCGCGACCCTGGCCCAGCTTATTGCGCGACTTCTCGGCGACCCGGATTTTCAACGAGACTACCTCCGCTTCCACACCCAGTTACGTGCTCCGTACCGCCCCGCCCAGGAGTTCCGCTCGGAGGCGGAGTACCGGGACTACCTGCTCTCCGCGGAGCCCCGCACCTTCTCCGGCGTTCTGGTCCGTTCCTATGAGGAATGCGAGATCGCGAACTGGCTCCTCCTGAATGGGATCCGGTTCGAATACGAACACCCCTATGAGGTGGATACCGCCACCCGGGAGCATGTCCAGTATCGTCCGGATTTCTACCTCCCGGACTACGGCATCTACCTGGAGCACTGGGGCGTCGATCGAGCGGGCAACCCCGCCCCGTTCATGGACCGGGAGCAGTATCAGGCCAAGATGCGGTGGGCCCGGGGGCTCCATCAAGCGCGCGGCACCAGGTTGGTGGAGACCTACTCCTGGGAGCGGGTGGAGGGAGTGCTCCTGGATCACCTGGAGCTGAAGCTGCGCGAGCGCGGCGTGACCTTCGGAAGTGTCCCTGTAGAAGACGCGCTCACACAGCTCAACCGGTTGGGGCTCTGGGAGCCGTTCCTCTCGCTGGTGGGCACCTTCCTCAGCCTGCTCCGGTCTGCGGGATCCGCCTGGGACGAGATCCGCCACCGGGCATCCGGCCGACCCGATGCCATGCGTACCGGTTTCTTCTTGAACCTCATCGAGCGGATCGAACGGGCCTACCGGGAGTTGCTAGTGGAACGCGGAGAGATCGACTTCGATGACATGATCCACCAGGCGGTGGACCTGGTGAACCGCAGGGCCTACCGATCCCGGTTTCGCTATCTGCTGGTGGATGAACTTCAGGACCTCTCCCAGGGGCGCGCCCGGCTACTCCGTGGACTGCGAGACCAGGTGCCCGGCGCGAAACTGTTCTGCGTGGGCGATGATTGGCAATCGATCTATCGCTTCACGGGCAGCGACCTCTCGCTCACCACCCGGTTCCCGGAACACTTCGGTTATACGCGAACCGTAGCCCTGGAGCGCACGTTCCGCTTTGACGACCGGCTGGCGGCCTTCAGTTCCCGCTTCGTCCTTCGCAACCCGGCCCAACTCCCGAAGACGCTCACCACCCACGTCCGGGGCATCGCTCCCGCCGTGGTCCTGCACCTCGGCAGTGCGGGCGAAGACCCGCTCCCAATGCTGCTGACCCAATTGGCTGAAGCGGGACGTGCTTCGGTGTTCGTCTTAAACCGCTACCACTTCCAGCGCCCGGCCGCCGCCCAGCAGGCCCTACGTCGCCGTTTCCCGCAGCTGGATCTCCAGTTCCACTCCGTCCATGCCTCCAAGGGACTGGAGGCGGACTACGTGGTTGTGGAACACGTCGCCAGTGGCCGGTACGGCTTTCCCTCCGAGATGGCGGACGATCCGGTGCTGGACCTGGTGCTCGCCCAACCTGACGCGTTCCCGCACGGGGAGGAGCGACGGCTCTTTTACGTGGCGCTCACCCGCGCCCGCAAGCGCGTGTACCTCCTTGCAGAGGGTGATCGCACCTCCCCGTTTATCCGCGAGCTCCTGGACGATCCGGGATACGAAAAGATCGTAGAGGGTACGGCGGAGATGGTAACTGACCGTTGTCCCGCCTGCAGCCGGGGACGCCTCCACCGCCGTCGCAGTCCTTACGGTGCCTTCTACGGCTGCACCTACTATCCGCTCTGCGAGTACAAGGAACAACCGTGTCCAGCCTGCCGAAACGGCCGGGTGATGTGTACGGAGAGCGGCGCGGCGTCGTGCAACACCTGTGCGTTCGCTCCTCGCGTCTGTCCCCGCTGTGGCAGCGGACGCCTCGTGCCGCGCAAGCGCCGGACGGATGGACATCCGTTTCTGGGCTGCTCTCGCTACGACGTATCCCCGTCTCCGTGCCGATACACGGAGAGCCCTGGCTCGGATCATCAGCACACCGGCACTTCCATGCTGAGTAGTTAGCCAAACCAGGACATTCGTAGGGATACGGAGTGCAGAGGTATTGCACCGAGGCTCCGGCTAGCTCATTATTCCTGAAAACAAGAGTGAGAACGCCCACCATCCCACCTAACAAAGGCCTACTTTTCTTTTGCAACCGCGCTTTCAATTGTTGACGATGGACAACCCAGTACTTCCCGAAGCCAAACAGCTACTGCCTATCGCCCACGAGCGAAAAAACAGCGGCGAATCCTCCCGATACGCTGGAGACGAAGCGTTGCTAGTTCCTGGAAGAGTTTCCACCGGAGCGGCTCGGCCCGGCAGTCAAACAGCTGAAGTGACGAATTGAACCCGGACATTGCGGGAATCCTCGCCTGAAGCTCGCACGACATAAGGCCAGATAAAGGATGTTATCTGCTCTTGTTCGAGAGCACGAGCACCCCATACAGACCGGAGCCCGCCATCGCTGAACGGGATACACAGATGCCGTTGTCGCGACACCGTTGAAATCGCCGCGCGGCTCCATCAGGTTCCGGTTCATAGGCTTGAGATCCGGCTGACGCCAGATGTCCGGGAGGTCGCGCTGCTCCAACGAGTTTCCTCAGCTACATCACGTGAGCCGGGCGGCGACCTAGCCGAGTGGCTCTACCTCCCCCCAGAGGCTTGCAGTGTCGAGCCTCATTCCCTTGTTCAGGAACATACCCACGGGGTCTCGGAACTCCTTAACGACTGGCGAGGTCGTGTCCGCCTGGTAAACCCGCACCAAGACATAGCGGCTGCGCGCGTGGAGTGCCCGTTCGAACTCGGACTTGGGCCACTGGAACTTGCCATCCTGGCCTGTGGTCGCCTTGACCTCGATCCAACACGTCTCGCCGTCTTCGTCGACTGACTGGATGTCGTGATCCGCGTTGGGAAACGTGCGCGAGACCCAGATGACTCTCTCGGCCGGAAGCCCCAAGCGGCGGACGCGTTCTTGCTCTCGACGGAAGATAAGCTCTTCCCCGCGGTCACCGATACGTCGGTCCTGTTCTTCGTTCCGACGAGAGGTGCTCCAGTAACCGCCGCGCGGCGTGTTGCCCTTCCGCTCGGCCGATGGCTGCCAAGAGGCAGACGCCTCCGCCTCGCGGATTACGACACTGTCGATCGGTGGTAACGGCGGGAGAGAGGGGGACGCCGGAGGGGGTACCGGGCTGCCAGGTCCATCTCCGGCCGGCTCGCCCACGTTGGTCAGGCTTGGCGGCGCGTCCGGAGGCGGAGCGTCCCCAAGGCTCGCGGTGAGCGTGGAACCGAGGAGTGATCGGACCTGCTCGGCCTCTGACTCCCGTTCTTCGGCATCGGAGGCGGTCTCTTCACCCTCCTGTTCACGACACTCGGTTGGCTTCCAGGGAACCCCACGACTTTCCAGGTAGCGCTGTATCCCGTCGGAAGTGCTTTCCGTGAGCAGACGGAAAACAGCGTCTGCGACCACCCTTTGCTCCTGCGGAGTATCGATGAGGAGATCGGCGATGGGATGGGCAAGCATCCCACAGACCTGCAGAACACTCCGCCCCCCTGATACGATGATCCGGCGTCCCTCCAACACTGCGTCGGCCGGCACGCGGACATCGTGGCCGGCGATATCGTAGTGGAGTTCCAGGGGCTCCGAGACCACGATCTCCTCAAGCGCTTGGAGCTTGCTCCGTAGCCGCCGCTCGTCGGGAGGGATGCGGTCGGGGTACTCCCAGTTGACGAGCGTTGTGAGTGCCGACGCCAAGTCCGGAGAATGGAGCCGGGCCAGTACGGTCTGGACGCGGAGTTCCGCACTGGGAGGCTTGACGATGCCGGTGGAGAACGTCTTCCGTCGGCGTATCGTGGACAGCCGGCGGACACCGATGCGCTCGAAGAAGCGCAGAGAGCGGTCGTTGGTATCGGCGAAAGCAACCGGGATGTTCTGCTCCAGGCACGCCTCCGCAGTCCGGCGGTCATCGCCGATGAGGTACCGCCCAGCGGCAACCTCGGAACGGTCATGGAGCTTGCCGGCTTCGTCCAGGAGGCAACGGGCTGTAGGTGGAACTGCCGAGGCGAGCTCCCGCAGGCTCTGATAGGCGGAGCGGAGCGCTTGCCGCTCTACCGGAGTCACCGCTCTCGTTTCGCCGGCGTAGCGTTCCGCGATCCACAGGAGCAAGCGCAGCGAGTGTTCAGGTTTTGGTTCTCGCTGCGCGCCGAGTGCTACGTAGGCTCTCATTACGCTCGGAGAGAGTCCGGACACCTGCGGTACGGATGAGAGGAACCTGTTCTGAAACTGGCCGGCCAGGGTCTCTGCAGGAGTGCTGTAGCCGGAACCGTTCCACAGGATAGGTGTATTCTGATACTGGTCCTCGGGCACCTTATCGGCGGCGATTGCGCTTACCAAGGCGGGATAGAGCACTTCCGCGTGCGGAGGAGCCATCCGCGCCGCCCGTAGAGTCGCTAGGTATTCGAGGACGTCGGCGGTCCTCGGTTGCTGACGACAGCCCAAGACCTCGTACAGGCCCGTGCGCTTTCCGGCTGCGTAGGCAGCGTCCGGCCCGAGGCACTGCTCGAGGTGCCGCGTGCGGATATACAGGGATTGCGGCGCAGCCAGGGCCCCCCGCGACGACTGAAGGAACTCTATTCTCTTGAGCCGGGTGATTAGCGCCGGGTTCAGCAACCTCTTCAGCTTCACAAGGGCTGATTCGAGGTCTTCGGCGAGGAGAGGACGTTGCGCCACGATCTCCGCGTACCGGGCTACGTCGTCCTCCGTGACCCGCGTCCTGAAGCGGAACCGCTTGGCAAGTTCCTGGTCTTGGGCATAAGCCCTCGCCGGGTAGCGAAGCGCCGCTTCCAGCAGCGAAGCGCCCGGTGCTTTCGGAACGGTGATCGCCGCCGGTGACACCCACTCGCCGCGGTGGTCCCGCAGGACGGGGAAGCGCCGTAGGTAGTCCCACGTCTTCTGGTTCAGTTTCCGTTCTGAAGAAATCAGGTAGCGGTAGAGCGCTTCCCTCTCGACCGCAGTAGCAACTCCTCGCTCGGACTGCTCCGCAACTTCCCTGCACCAGTCCTGCACCTTGAACTGTCGGCATAGACCAACAATCTCTCGGAACTGGACGAGTTCCGGGTGCAACCTCTTTTCTGGCGGCACGGGGCACGCCTCTGCCAGGTTCGGCGGGATCGCTCGCAGCCCAGATGCAGGCGCGAGGGTGTTCGCGGCCGTTAGCGTGGTGTCGGTTGAGCGGAGGTCCCGGCGGTGCTCGGCCCTGAGATCAGGATGGGCCGCATCGAGAGCGCGGCTCAGCCGGACCTGGAGGTCCAAGCTCTGAAGAGCGGCCGGAAACTGTGGATAGTGGTAGTTAGCCTCGCCGGCCGGTATCTTGGTGTCGAGCCGGCTGCAGTCTTTGCCTGCGCATCGGAGCCGGACCAGAGAGTTTGTCGTAAAGAGAGGGATCTTGCAGCGCTCGGCGATGGCTTGCACACGGGCATCGGAAGTTAGCCGGAAATCCAGCGAGTTCTTCTCGCCCAGAAAACCATCGAACTCGTGTCGCACAGGGAATGTGACTTCGGCGGCCCCCTTGAACTCTGGGCGAAGCACCCGCTTCCCGGTGGTGACCCGCGCCGGCCATACGCTCTGCGTCTGCAGGCGTTCCACCACGCCTTTCGAGTACGCGCTCGCAAGTTGTTCTCGTTCCTCGCCAGCCGCGACGAATGCATCCGCTCCGAAGCGTTCGAACCAGTCATCCACCAAGAGGTCAGTTGTCAGACACGCCGCCTGCTCCAGCAACCAGGCGTTCCAATCGTTGACCTCCGGGCTAACGATCTGGCTGCGGTCGTTATTCATCTCGAATGGTGCACTGACACTTACACCTGTTCCGGTGTAGGCCTGCAGCGCCCCGAGAGGATAGAAGAACCGGCCCTGGTGATTGGGGTCGATCCGCTTGCGCTTCATTGCTAGGGACACCCCTAGACGGATGCGACCCCCGCTCACCCGGTAGTAGCCGGCGACCTGCCGACCTCTGAAGCGCTCCGGCAGCCGGCAAGTCCTTTGGAACTCGACCTCTTCGACGATCAGCGGGCGCGCCTGCCTGTTGGACGGCGACATGTCCTGCATCCGCACCACCCGCCGCACGGCCGTGATGCCGGGTGCCCGAGTAGCCATCTCCGATGCGGACTGCCTCCAACTGACCTTCCGGTCTTGGCGATCTGACGATACGACGATCTCGCTGAGCCTCTTGGAGGCAGCCGGGTGGTCGAGCTTCAGCACGGTGAGCGAAAGATCACGGACGATTGAGGCGAATGCCTGCTCTTCTCGATCCGGCCCGAAAGGTTCGAGCTTGCCGAGCGCTTGAGTGCGATAGGGAACCTCGATGACGACTCCGGGCCTGTCGCCCGTCTCCGGATCAGGGAGCGGCGTCTCGGGCGTTCCCCGCTCCGCATCCAGGATGGTCCACCGTCCACCTGACCGGATAAGGATCTGGTTCCCGAACAGGAAGAGGGAGCGGAGTCCGAAGTTCTTGGAGCCGAGCCCGTTGGTCTTCTCTTCGATACGACGACCAGTCCCGTGCTCCACGCCTGTCCCTAGCGTAACGCTGAGGCGACTCCACCCCTTGGCGTCTATGGGCTTGCCGTTCCCGGTTACCTGAAGTGACGCTTCACCGAACCTGACCACAAGTTGCCGGCCGCCTGCGTCGTACTCATTCTGAGCGAGTTCTCTCAACACGTCGCCGAAGGAGTGGCTCAGGACGAACTGCTCCAGGATGCTGGTTGTATACGAATGCCGAAGCTGCACCTCAGGAGAGGGCCAGGTCAAGGGTCTCATGTCTGGTCTAGTGTGCGGCGGGTAGTAATCGCTGCGACTATCGATACGCTGCTACTTCTTCCCGCCGCCGAAGAGCAAGCACGCCTCGTAGAAGGAGCGCAACTCGGCACTTCGCGCCGGGGCCTGCAGGTCCACACGAGCGAGAACGTCCTCCCACGCCTCGACCCGGAGGGCTATCCGTGGCAGGAGGGGCTCGAAGCAGTCCTGAAACCAGCTCGCAAGCTCGGGTCCCCGTGAAGGGAACTGTGCGAGGCGCCTTGCGACCTTGGTGCGGACGCTCTTCCTCTCTACCAGCTCTGAGAAGTCGAACGTGTAGCTCTTCGGCGCGAGGACGGTGAAGCCCAGTGACAGAGTCTCCGCGCTCGCCAATCCAGCGAGTGCAACCGCCCAGCCGATGCAGGCTACGGTCCGCGCAGCCTGGTCATACCACGAGGCGTTCTTGACGCCCTTGGACAGCCCGCTGAAGAGTTTGGCTTCGACGACCTCGAAGCTGGTGCTGTGGGCCAGGAGCCGGAGCCCCGCCTTAGTCGAAGCACGGAAGTCGAACTGCCCGATCGCCGCGTCAGCGTGAGTGTGCGACTCCGGGCTCTCCCCGTACAGGAACGGCGAGGACAGCAGGGGCTCCCCATAGTATCGAGTGCCCTCTGGGATTCTGAAGGGCATGCAGTGAATGCCCTCGGCCTCTGCTTGTAGGACGAGCTGCAACAGCCAGCCTTCATTGTAGAGGGCTGTGGGCCGGATCACTGGCGAACCGGAATCCGCCATTTCCAGGATGGAGACGACGCGTTCAAGATTTGCTCTGCGGTGTTCGGGATCCATGTGGTTGGTACTACCTGCGGCGCCGCTGGGGCCTGACGGGTTATAGCGAAGGCGGGCGTCACTTCCGGAAGAGGCCTCGTGTCAGCGCCAGCTTCTCGTCCTGAAGATCGGCCGCCTGGAGGATGGCGTCCCGGTACTTGTCCGGAACCACGAACCAGGTGGGCAAACCGCGCGACTGCGGGTTCCCAATCGGATTCTCCGCGCTCCCGTTCCACCGGATAGCGAGCACAGGCTTCTTTTCCCAGAGACCGACCGCGAGTGCCGTTTGACCGGCGCCTCCTTCATCAAGCACGGCTATCAGTGCCCACTTCTGCCTGGGAGACGTGACCTCGCTCGGCGGGATGTATGGTGTGTCCATCAATTCCTCTAACCTCCACGTTGCCTCCACGTCAAGTCTACGTGGAGCTTACGTCGTAAGCTACTTGGTTCCGAACTCTAAGTCAACGTCAGATCCACGTCGAAGGCCGATCGCGTCTCGGTCGCCCGTAGGCTGACATAACGTCCTTTATGTCAGGCTATTGAACGCGGCAGGGAACCCGTGCTACCGTGCTCCTCGGAGGGAGCATGGATGACAATATCAAGCAAGCATTAGCCGGTCTAGTCGATGACCTGGTGGGCCGAGGAGTCGACCGGCAGGTAGCCGCCCGACTTGCGTGTGAGAAGCCAGAAGAGTGCCGCCGGCAACTGGACGCACTTGCGGCCCGAGAGGGGGAAGTGATGCAACCCGCAGCTTTCCTCGTCTACGCCATCGAGCATGGCATAAAACTTCCGGTGGGCTCGGAGCGGAGGGAAGCTAGCCAGGAAAGCCCGAGGGCAGCGAGCAGTCTCGAAAATCACCAGAACGATGTGGCGGAGTGCTTCGAGGGCCTCGGCTTTCGATTCCCTTCGCTTCAGAGTGCCGAAGGATTGCGGCCCTGGAACCCGGGAGTCTTGGACCGGTGGGCTTCAACCTCCGGCCGCGAGCCGGCGGCAGTCCATGCGGCTCGGTTTGTTCTGGGATGCTACGATGCGGGCTACGCGTGGACCTGCGGCCGGTTTGACTTCTTCGAGGCCTTCGCCACGTGGACCCATGGAGACGATCTCGCGTTTCTAGACTGTATTCGGGAGTACTGGTCGTGAAGGGATGCTACCACAGTGAGTGACCAGAACCGTTTGGCTCTTCCGCCGGAGTACGGCCCTCTCCTGGAGGACCTGAAGGAGCAGATCCGCACCGCTCAGGTACGAGCAGCACTCTCGGTCAACCGGGAACTGGTGCTGCTCTACTGGCAGATCGGCCGGCGCATCCTGGAGCTGCAGCAGGCCCACGGATGGGGAGCCAAGGTCATCGAGCGCCTCTCTACCGATCTGCGCCGAGAGTTCCCGTCGATGAAGGGCTTCAGCTCACGCAACCTCAAGTACATGCGCACCTTTGCGGAGGCCTGGCCGGAGGAGACATTTGTGCAGCAGGCTGCTGCACAAATCCCGTGGTTCCACAACTGCCTCATCCTGGACCGGGTGAAAACTCCCGAGCACCGGGTATGGTACCTCCAGCAGACGGTCGCGAACGGCTGGAGCCGGAGCGTCCTGGCACTCCAGATCGAGTCCCATCTCCACGCGCGGTTGGGACAGGCCCCCACCAACTTCGCTACCACACTTCCCGCCCCACAATCGGATCTAGCCCGCCAGCTGCTCAAAGACCCTTATAACTTCGACTTCCTGAGCCTGGGCCGAGAGGCCGAAGAGCGAGAGATCGAACGGGCGCTCATTGAGCACATCCGGCGGTTCCTGCTGGAGTTGGGGGTCGGCTTCGCTTTCCTGGGGAGCCAGCACCCGCTGGAAGTGGCAGGCGAGGAGTTTTTCATCGATCTCCTCTTCTACCACGTGCGGCTCCACTGCTACGTCGTCGTTGAGCTGAAGGCGCGAGCCTTCAAGCCGGAAGACGCCGGGAAGCTGAACTTCTACCTCTCTGCGGTCGATGATCTGCTCCGGACGGAAGGAGATGCTCCGAGCATTGGCTTGCTCCTGTGCAAGAGCAAGAACCAGGTCCTGGCCGAGTATGCCCTGCGGGACATGAGTAAACCGATCGGGGTCTCCAGCTTCCAGCTCACCGAGAGCCTGCCCGAGCAGATCCGCACAGCCCTACCCACCATCGAGGAGCTAGAACAGGAGCTAAGTGGAGTAGAGGAATGACAGACCGCGCCGAAGCTAGCACCCTCCCCACGCTGTCCTCTTCGACTTCCGCCCTGGCCACCGAAAAGTATCCGGGCCTCAGGATCATTGAGCGCGCCGGCCCACGGGCCGTGAAGCGGTTCCTGGAGTACTTCGTGGTCAACATCCCTAACCCGAACACCCGGGCGACTTATGCCTGTGCCTGTGGGCAGTTCCTGAACTGGTGCCAGGAGCGGCATTTCGAACTCGACACCATCGAGCCCATGGTGGTGGCCGCTTACATCGAGCAGCTCACCGGCCATCGAGAGGCGCAGACTGCCAAGGTGAAGCTGGCCGCGATCCGGAAAATGTTCGACTGGCTGGTGGTCGGCCAGGTCATCCCCCACAACCCGGCGCACGCAGTCCGCGGCCCGCGCTACTCGTATAAGAAAGGAAAGACGCCAGTCCTAGACGCCAAGCAAGCCCGCCAACTCCTGGACAGCATCGACACCAGCCACGTTGTCGGCCTGCGCGACCGGGCGCTCATCGGTGTGATGGTGTACAGCTTCGCGCGGGTCTCCGCGACGGTGGGCATGAAGGTCGATGACTACTATCCCAACGGCAAGCGCTGGTGGCTGCGGCTCCACGAGAAGGGTGGGAAGTTGCACGAGGTGCCGGCACACCACCTGGCCGAGGAGTACCTGGACGCCTACCTGGACGCAGCGGGGATCCGCGAAAGCCGCAAAGGGTCGCTTTTTAGGTCTGCCCCTGGCCGGCAGCGAAAGCTTTCCGACCACGCGATCGACCGGAGAGAAGTGTGGGAGATGATCCGGCGCAGGGCGCGGGACGCTGGCCTGTCCCCTACTCTCTGCTGCCATACCTTCCGCGCGACCGGGATTACCGCGTATCTCTCGAACGGCGGGATCATCGAGCACGCCCAACAGATCGCCGCACACGAGTCGCCGCGGACCACCAAGCTCTATGACCGCCGGGGCGATCAGGTGAGCCTGGATGAGATCGAGCGGATCCTGATCTGACCTGCATCCCCGTCTAGTCTTCAGCTCGCGGGCAGAGAGCGGAACCGGGGAGCAACTGCGGAACCCACTTCGTATTGGGCCGATGGATTTGCAAACTAAAGTATGATATAAGCGACCGGCACTAGAATTCCAAGCTGGGAATCGAACCACGTTCTTGCCGACATCTGAATCATCCCCGTTTACGCCTTAATCGTCCCGGCTGCATTTATGCTTATTCCTTCGGTAGCGCCCGACACCCTCGACCCATCTCGTCAGCAGGTGATACTCGACCGCGCCATCCCCCCAGGGATCTTCGAAATACGGGATCGTCCGACCGTCAGCGTTGAGGTCCTCAAGCCCTTCCTCAAGTGGGCCGGTGGGAAGACTCGCCTGCTCCCGCAGCTTCTGCCCTACGTGCCTAAGGCCTTCCGGGACTACCACGAACCGTTCCTCGGAGGAGGCGCCGTGTTCTTCGCGGCCCGAAGCCGAACCACCGGAAGATCCTTCCTAGCGGACCTGAACGAGGAGCTGGTCAACACCTGGATAATGGTTCGCGACCAGCCGGACCAGCTCGTCCGAGCACTGGGAGCCTACGTCGGCAAAGACAGCGAAGATGAATACTATGCTGTGCGTGGTGCTACTCCGCTTGAAACTCTTGAGCGCGCCGCTCGATTTATCTACCTGAACCAGACAGCGTGGAATGGGCTATGGCGCGTAAACCGATGGGGTGCCTTCAACGTCCCGTGGGGAGACCGCCCGTTTCGTGGTGTGGACGCTGGTGAGCTTCAGCGCGTAAGCGTTGGGGTGCGCGCGGCATCCATAGAGGTGGCGGACTTCCGTACGTCGCTGGAGCGGGTTCATGCGGGCGACTTCGTCTACCTCGACCCTCCGTACTTGCCTGTGTCGGACACGAGCAAGTTCAGTGGATATACGGAGAAGCGGTTCCGCCTTGCGGATCTCCAGGAACTCGCCGAGGCCTGTAAGTCGCTCACCAAGCGAGGCGCCCACTGGGTGCTATCGAACCGCGACAACCGCACCATCCGAGAACTCTTCGCCGATGCACGCGTGGTGTCCCTCACGACACGCCGCGCTGTTGCCGCACAGAACCGCCGCGATGTTCAGCCGGCCGACTCGCCCGAGGTCATCGTGGTCGGAGGGCCGACGACGTGAGCTTTCAGCCAGTTGAGGCGGTATTCTTCTGGCGCTACATAGGGGCAAACTTCTGTAGCATATACGGTCGGCTGGACGAAGGGAGCTACACCAAAGACTACCTGCAGTGTCGAACGGAGCTCCGTGAGCGTCTAGACCGTGCCCTAGGTCGCAAGGACGGCGAGGAAGTACAGGTTGAGTACCGCTGGCCGGGCGGCTGGCGCAAAGGCGAGTTCCGCAAAGCGGCAAATGACCCGCGGGGGCAACTGTCATGGTTGCCCAAAGGTCAAGCACCTGCACCCTGGAAAGTGGGCGATCCATCAGCCGACGCGGTGATTGCTATCCCCGGAGATCCCAACAAGGCAACGAAGCTGGAAGCCGACGCAGAACTGCAGAAGTTACGTGACTCGGGACTGGACCCGTGGGTCGTAGCCGTCAAGCTGCGCGGAGAGGACCGGATCCTCCATGTAAGAGCGTACCTTACCAATCCCCCAGCCAACCTTGAACACAAGTCAGTCCTCCAGCTCCCCACGGTAGTGCGCCAAGCGATGGAGAACGTTCCGGCCGGCTCGGGGGGTGGAGTAGACTCACGGGACTTTGCTGGTATGCGTGCTCCGAAATTGTTGCGACGGATCCTGGAGGCACACGAACGCGACCCGAATGTGCTCCTGGTAGGACCCCCTGGAACGGGGAAGACGGTTGCCATGGAGGACATGCTGGCTCTCTACCAAGGTAAAGGGTCCGCAGTGGCGTTCGATCCTGACCGCTGGGACAATACTTGGACTGAGGCTGTGATACCAGAAGCTTCCGAGCGAAAGGCAGTCTCCCTCGTGTTCCACCCATCCTACAGCTATGAAGACTTCGTGGCCGGGTTGGTGCCTGAACCGGAATCCAATACCTTCCGTTTGGTAGCGCGCCCAGGACCACTACTATCGCTGGCCCATTGGGCTATGGCTAAGGACCGAGAGGCTCTGTTACTTCTCGACGAGTTCAATCGCGGACCCGCTGCGGCAATCTTCGGTGACACTCTTGCTCTATTGGATAAGGACAAACGCTTTGTACCCGACTCAGGCCAGGAAGGTGCGGCCATCCAGCGTCCCTACCCGCGAGCCGAGATGAACGTCGCGGAGGAGTATGCAAGCGACAAGTCACGCGAAGATGCCGTCAGGGTAGCGTCAGAGGTCAGACTTCCCGCCTCCGTACGGATTCTGGCGGCATTGAATAGTAGCGACCGATCTGTCGCACCGCTGGACGCGGCACTACGCCGACGGTTCGCGATTCTCTATGTTGGGCCGGACTATGGAGTGCTTGCTGACCGCTTGGGCACGGAGTGTCCGGAAGAGAAACAGGCTGCCATCTTTGACACCCCCGCTGATCCATCTGACTGGTCGCGCGATCACGTAATGCAGCTCGCTGTCCGCCTCCTGATGGTCCTAAACCAGCGAATCGGCTTCGTTCTGGGGCAAGACTTTGTGTTAGGACATGCACTATTATGGGGGGTGGCAGGAGAGACAAGAGAGGCAGCGGCAGCTACCCTAGCGAAGGCGTTCAACGAGAGAATAGCAGCAACGTTGCGGCTGACGTTCCTTGATCAGGACGAGGCGCTCGGCGCGATCCTAGGGGCTGGTCCACCTCCTACGAGTGCCCCTGCGCCTAGTGCGGCGACAGCCGTCGCCCGATGGTTGTTTCCTCCGCCTGCCCTACAGGGGGTTGCTACAGCGCGGCTCCAGGTGAGCGACTTGAACCCGCTCGATTGGCAAGCTAGCATACGAGCGCTTCGCTCGTTATTCTAATGCGCCCAATCCCGTGTGTTGAAGGCGAACCGTTTACAGTCGAGCCGGCACTTCAGAGTGCCGTCCGGTCTGCCGCACGACGCCTGAAGACGCAGCTATTGCCGACGCTTCCTCGAATCCTCACCCAAGACGGGGATCAGTTCACCTTCTCTGGAATCATCGGGACGGTGAGCGTAAGCGCCAACGTCTTATTCGAGATCGTCCCAAAAACGGAGCCCGGTGACGACTGGATCCACGCCGTCCTCGACCTGCTCGTGGGCACAGAAAGGATCGATGCAGCTGGAGAGAGAGCAGCTGGGCTTTCAAACCAACGCCGGAGCCTGCTCGAAGTCTTAGCGGCCATCTACGCGTCACGGCTGCAGCGTGCCCTAAGGCGCGATGGCCCCATCCTTCTCATTGAGCGGCATCACGCCGACCTGGCGTACTTAAAAGGGAAACTCCAGGTAACTCCGTGGGTGCGCAGAGCTGCCTGGCAACCGCATCGTCTTCCGGTCGCGTTTGATCGTCTCACAGCTGACCACGACTTCTCCCGAGCTCTCGCCACGGTGGCGCGCCTCCTCGCTGGGGTCAGTCGCTCCGCAGAGACAAGAAGCGTACTGCTGGAGGCGAGCCGAGGCTTGCGCCCCGGCTTCGCAGAGGATGTCCCTCCAGCACGAAGCGTGCTCGGACGGCCCTTACCCCCCCAGTGGTCGATCTATCATCCGGCGTGGTCAATTGCAGTGGCAGTACTTGCCCAACGCGCACTCCTCGGGCGCGTGGGTCAGTATCAAGGAGTGTCCATCGCCATCGAAGCGTGGCCGCTCCTGGAACGGCTGCTTCAGCGCTCCCTCGCCGCAGCCGTGAGCCGTGCTAATGGTAACGGCAGGCAGCTGACGGCTCCAGGAAAGCACACTACTGCTCTGCTGGAACCGTTGGACACTTTGGCCGGTCCTGCAAGAAGCGTTGAGCCAGACGGCAGACTGATGGAGGCCAGGCAGACGGTAGCCACCTTCGAGGCGAAGTACAAGCGTCGGGGGGATAGTTGGCCGCCGAGAGAGGACATCTTTCAAGCACTCGCCACTGCGGCAGCCTGTGGATCGCCTTTGGCCGTCCTAGTCTATCCTGACGAGTTTCCCACTTGTCGCTGGCGAGTACGTGGGTTCCGCGGACGGCCCCAGGAACTCGCCGCCGTCGGCCTGGGCCTTTTCACCTACCGGTCGGGCGGCGGCGACGAGGAACGAGGTGCTAGAATACTAGACCTAATGAGACCGGGAAACCAGGTAGCGGCCGGTCCGCCCGGCGCGCAGGTGGAACTTGTTCTATGAAATCGGAATGGGGCGCAGTTCACGAGGTTGCCCAGAGACTTGCGGGAGCCGGTCGAGCGAGTGTGCGGCTTACCGATCTGGCTGTTGCCTGCACTGTAGCCTCCACACGTAAGCTATTGCCTGGGCGAACTTCCCTGACTGAAGGAGAAGCGCTTCGGGACGGGGTGGCCCAGATCGCCCTAGCGCCCCTGCCCTGCTTGGATGAGCAGGAATCCCTGTGGACGCTCCTAGCCCGAACTGCGGACAAAGCCGGTCGTGCGGCCGAACAGGAGGGCGCTATTGATGAGTGGGTAGCAGCATCACAAGCTGCGGACCCAGGCCGGAAGACGCGCGGAGCCTATGCCACTCCCATGCCGCTCGCCCGTGTGCTTGCGGCACATACGCTCAAGCCCTTCGAAGGGAAGGGTCAAGCGGTGCGCGTGGTCGACCCCAGCGCTGGCGCTGGTGCTCTCCTGGTCGCGGCACTTGGAGTGCTCGGGCGTGGTGCCGACCCCGACCACCTGCTTGCGGTCACTTACAACCTCTATGGGGTCGAGATTGACCCTGCAGCGCGAGAACTCTGCTGCCTTCTCCTCTGGATTGCCGGCGCACGGGGGAATCCAAGTTTGGCACGGATCGCAGAGAACATCCGGCTCGATAACGCTATTACGCGCGACTGGTGGGATGGGAGTGAGGCGCCGTTCGACGCTTTGGTGATGAACCCCCCCTGGGAATCACTACGTCATGCTGTGTCAGATGCCGATCCACAAGCAAAGGCGCGCGCAGCTACGGTAGAGAGACTAGAACAGCTCGACTGGGGCTCCCCCGGACTTCCTGCCCTCTACTCCGCGCAGGGCACGGGCGACCGGAACCTGTTCAAAGCCTTCGTGGAGCTAGCTCCCCACTTGCTCGCCGAGGGTGGCCGACTCGGCGCACTCATCCCGGCAGCGTTTGCTTCGGATCTTGGGATGGCTCCACTCCGGCAGCGCTACCTCTCCTACCTTTCGCTGGAGCGCTGGACCAGCTACGAGAACCTGCGGCGATTGTTTCCGATTGACGGGCGCTACAAATACGGAATCCTGATCGGGCAGCGTACCAACACCGGGACGAAGTCGTTTGCCATCCGCTCATTTGCGACGGAACCCGAGCACATCGATGCGCCGCATATCATCGTGACCCGGGCGGACCTTGAGCGGCTCGGCGGTGCCGGCTGCATGTTCCCCGAGCTGGTTTCGCAAGCAGAAGCAGAGATTCTCTCGTCTGCATTTGCCCACGGAACCCCCTGCTTCAAGCCTGGTGCTCTGGGACGGGTCCAGTACCAGCGTGAGGTCGACCTTACCCTCGATCGCGGCTTGTTTACTCGCTTTGAGGACCGCCCAGATGTCGCACCCACGGGCACGGGTACCTACCTCGCTCCGGACGGCTCGAAGCTTGCTCCTCTCGTCGAAGGGCGGATGGTCGGTCAATACGACTTCTTTCAGAAGAGCTGGATTAGCGGCAGTGGTCGCACAGCGGAATGGGTGCTCAACACCGGCCGGCCGCTTGAGCAGTGCCGGCCACAGTACCTCGCTCCCGTGTCCAAGCATGCTTCCTCGCGGATTGCGATTTGCGACGTGACTTCCGCTACCAATACGAGAACAATCTTGGCTGCCTGGGTTCCGCCGTCGTGGCCGTGCGGCAACACGGCTCCGGTGCTGGTATTCGAGAACGAAACGCTCGCGCTGGCAGGGCTGGCCGTCCTGAACTCGATGGTGTTTGACTGGTTGGCGCGGCGGGTCATCTCCGGCCTTCACGTTAACAAGTTCTACCTTCAAGCATTAGTCTGGCCCCGGCTGGCACCAAAGAGCGTGAAGACGATAGCAGATGCCGCGCACTTTTTGTCCGCGCAAGAGCCGCGCTTCGCAGCGGTGGGCGGGTTTCCGCTTCCAGAGCCATCAAGTGTTGCCGGCCTCGACTATGAAGCTGCCCATACCCTCATCGAGCGGGAAGTAGCGCGTGGCTATGGTCTCACGGGGACCATGCTGGAGACTATGTTCCACCCGGACCGCACGGACCGACGCGGATTCTGGCGCTACTTTGCGGCCAATCAACAAGCGGCAGCAATCGTAAAACAGATTATGGCAACAAGAGGATTAGCTTGCCGCTGCGCGCCGCTTCCCTGCGAATGTGATTGCCTGCCCGGAGTTCCTAATCCAGTCTGACCTAAAGATTTGCGTTTACCGTTTCCCGTGCGCCTCCTGGGCTAGCTGCTTCGCTATCGATGTGAACTACCACAGAGCACTGAACTGCTCTCGCCCGGTAGTTTGGCAGTCGCAGTCGGCACGACGACGGTGGGCACTCAGTCTTGGGCGGGGCTGAAGAAAGCTATATCTAAGGGTGTTCCCTCGATCCTCGGGGAATGCCGTTCGTCCGAGCGCTGCATATTTTACGGTTTGCGCCGCCAGGAGCGAGGTAGCGTCAGAAGGTGTGTAAATAGGAAAGGCGGTGAACCTTCTCTTGAAGACCAAAATGCCGAGCGCCAACTCGGCTGGAGAGAAGACCACCGCCATGCAAGAGCATAACCTGGACGGGAGT
>Ga0255338_1003047_pt1 | contig 21525 bp, 15 predicted proteins | sample MeOH1_35cm_T4_19_FD_203715 | JGI IMG/M metagenome (GOLD analysis project Ga0255338, IMG submission 203715) | Sandy soil microbial communities from University of British Columbia, Vancouver, Canada - MeOH1_35cm_T4_195 | ecosystem: Engineered > Artificial ecosystem > Sand microcosm > Unclassified ...
CTCAGGTCTTTTCGAAGTCTATATGAAGAAAGTAGTCGTTGTCGGTGGAGGATTTTCGGGCTTAGTGACGGCATACTATCTCAGCCGTCGCGGCTTTTCCGTGGATCTTCACGAGGCGAGCTCCCGTTTGGGGGGGCTTCTCGGAACCGAAAAAAGCGATTCTGGCATGATCGAGACCGCTGCCAATGGTTTTATCCTCAATGATACTCTCATGGAGCTTCTCGAGGAACTAGATCTAGAATTTATTCGGCCACTCAAGGGTGCACGGAAGAGGTTTATTTTTCGCCGCCGCTTTAGCCGCTGGCCTTTAAACTTCTTTGAAACTCTGAGGCTTCTTTTCAAAGTGATCCCCACAATGCTTTTTAATAAAAAATCAATGTGGCCTCGTCCGAATGAAACCGTGTGGAATTGGGGAACACGTTGTTTGAGTCGGGCGGCGACACATTACCTGCTCGCACCGGCGCTTCAAGGAATCTATGCCGGAGATGTCCGTCGTATGAGTGCGGAACTGATTCTAGGCCCGATGTTTTCCGGCAAAAAGCAAAAATACCGTGGCACCGTTTCTTTTAAAAAAGGCATGGGCGAGTTCATTGCTGCGATGGAAAAGAAATTGCAAGAGCTGGGCGTGCAGTTTCATCTCGAGTCCGCCTATAAGATTGAAAACCTCGATATTCCTCATGTAGTCTGCACTTCAGCAGCGACAGCCGGTAAAGTGATAGAGAAAGTTGCGCCTCAAGTAGGCGAGCAGTTGAGCAAAATGGAAATCTTACCGGTTTTAAGTGCGACGGTGTTCTTTGATCACCCTCGTAGTCAGATCGATGGCTTTGGAGTTCTCTTTCCAGAAGACCAGCAGTTCCGAGTATTGGGCGTGCTTTCTCCGACGCACATTTTTGAGAACCGCGGTCCTAACTATAGTGAAACTTGGATTTTTGGTGGCGCTCACTCGCCGGAAGTTTTAGAAAAATCTAACGATTCTATCTTGGAGCTCATTCAAACAGAGCGCCATCGTCTCTTTGGTTGGAAAGACGCCATTGTCGATTACCGGTTGCATCCCTGGCCCAAGGCTTTGCCTCATTACACCTTGGAGCATAAGGCGATTCTCGATAGTCTCAAACTGCCAAAGAATTTGTACCTCAATGGCAACTACATGGGTGTGATTGGTCTAAGTAAAATTCTTGTGCGCAGCAAGGAACTCAGCAATGAAATCAAGTAAAGGTGTTTTACTCATCAACATTGGAACTCCGGATTCTCCCGAAACCAAACACGTCGCAAAATACCTTCGTGAATTTTTGATGGACGCCGAAATTCTGCCGATTCCCGCGTTTTTCCGCTGGCTGCTCGTTCACCTCGGAATCGTGTGGAGACGCGCGCCGGTTTCCGCCAAAAAATATCAAGCGATTTGGACCAAACAGGGCTCACCCTTGATGGTCCACTCCCTCGAGGCAAAAAAGAATTTGCAGAACCTGCTTGGTGAAAACTATCAAGTCGAAATCGGCATGCGCTATGGCAACCCGTCGATTGACTCAGCCATCACTCAGTTTCACTTGCAAGGTATTCACGAAATCTTCGTTCTGCCGCTTTATCCGCAGTATTGCCGGGCCACGACCGAATCGAGTTTCAAAAAAATCGATGAAGTGATTGCGAAACATAATCTTTCTTTTCACATTCATAGACAACAAGCTTTCTGGGGAAATCACAAATTCATCGAGACCGTCGTCGACGTCACAAAGGCGACTCTCCAAGATCGCAAGGTCGACTACTACTTGATGACCTACCATGGCTTGCCAGAGAGTCAGAATAACAAAATGGAACCGATGGATTCCTACAAACAGCGCTGTCACGATACCTCGGCATTGATCGCTGATGCGTTGGGCCTTACAAAAAATCAATGGGGCGTTTCGTTTCAATCGCGTGTGGGGGTTGAGACCTGGATTAAGCCTTACACAGATGAAGAACTAAAAACACTACCAAGCAAAGGCATAAAAAATATTGCGGTTCTTTGCCCTAGCTTCGTGGCAGATTGCCTCGAGACCGTCGAGGAAATCGGCATGGAAGGAAGAGAAACCTTTATCCATGCCGGGGGTGAGAATTTCTACCTCATCCCTTGTGTGAATGGTCGCGCAGAATATCTCAAAGACCTCGTTACCACCTTAGAAGCCTCGGTTTAGAAAGCCGCTCGTAAAGCAGGTTTGAAACTAAAATAATCTTAATTTGTCTTAGTGCCGGAAGGTCAGCTAGCATATTGGTTAACAAAGGACCCTCCTATGATGCGCTTTCTTTTATTTGTTTTAATCAGTTTTAGTCTCGTCAACGCTCAAGCACTGACTATCGAAAAATTCAACAAAAGGCCCAAACTTGTGGTCGTGATGGTGATTGATCAATTTCGAGCGGACTATCTTACAAAATACCAGAAAGAATTTATGCCTGTCGGAAGTAAATCCGAAGTGGGTGGTTTCAACTATCTCATGAAAAAGGGCGCTTACTTTCCATTCGCAGAATATGATGTACTTGAGTGCATGACCTGCCCGGGACACGCGATGATCTCCACGGGCTCCCACCCGTACTTCACGGGGATTTCCCTGAATGACTGGGTGGACGTGAGCACAAAGAAAAAAACTTACTGTGTGGACGACGCGGAGTTTGGTGTATCGCCAAAACGTTTGAAGACAAGCACGTTCGGCGATGAACTGAAGAATATTTCTGAAGCTTCTAAAGTCGTCACGGTCGCATTGAAGGACCGCTCTGCGGTGATGTTGGGCGGCCATCGTGCCGATGTCGCCGTGTGGATGGATACGGATCAATTCAAATGGGAAACCAGCGGATATTATCGCAAAGACTTGCCAACATGGGCTCAGGCGGTGAATGAGAGTCTCGCTAAAACGGGCGTGCAGAAAAAAGAGAATAAAGAGAAAAGCGTTAAAGAAATGATTTCTCCAATGGGTGCTCAGTGGACTCGTGAAATCGCGGAAGCGGCACTCAAAGGCGAAAATCTCGGTAAGAACGGACGTACAGATGTTTTGGCGTTGAGTTTCTCTTCCCACGATATGGCAGGACACCAATTCGGCCCGAACTCTCCGGAGCTGAAAACGATGACTTTGGCTGAAGACAAAGAGATTTCAAAACTTCTGACGATGATCAAAAAACACATGGGTTCTTTGGATGATGTGATCATCGCGTTGACAGCAGATCATGGAGTGGCACCGGCAGTGGAGGTCGCGCAAGCATCGAAATTGGATGCGGGCCGTATCGACTCCCTGGCAATGTATAAAAAGATCTACGAAAAGCTCGATGAAAAATTCGGCAAACCAAGTAAAGAGTGGATCATGGGCGGTCTCAGCTTCAATTACTATTTAAATCCGGAGGCGCTAAAAGATCGCAAAGTCAGCTCCGAGTTGGTTCAAGCAGCGGTTAAAGAAGTGATGCTAACATGGCCGGGGGTCGCAGCGGTCGCAACTCGCGCAGAGATCGAAAAAAACATTTTGCCTCAAGGCGAGCTAGGTCAGCAGCTCATGCGCCAATACATTCCACAAAATAACGGCGACATCATTCTAATTCCAAAGCCTTACTACATCGCAAAAACAGAAGCAGCCCCAGTAAACCACATGACAGGCTACGCCTACGACAGAACAGTGCCTTTGATTATCGCGGGCCCAAACATCAAGCCAGCAGTCTACAGCAACGGCAAAGTAATAGACCTAGCCCCAACATTGACGTTTATTATGGGCGCACTACCGCCAGCAACAGTAACAGGCAGAGTCCTCAACGAAATCTTCGAATAACAAGACGCAATACCAAAAGGAAGGCCGTACCTACAGAGAAACATCGGACTGACGGGCACGATGCCCGTCAGTAGCGGGGCTTGGGGCGGTATAGCCCCAATTCACATGGATGGAGGAAGAAGTGCGGAGCCATCACGTACTAATGCGCCTCTTTCAACAACTGCTGCGCATGATCCAGGCTCGTCTTGGAAATCTTCTCCCCAGAAATCAACCGAGCGATCTCCTTCACACGTTCCTTGTCGGCCAGGCCAACAACTTCCATCGTGACAGAGTCTTTCTTTGGCGCCTTCTGAATAAAAAAGTGAACATCCCCAAACGCAGCAACCTGAGGCAAGTGAGTCACACAGATCACCTGCTGACCTTTGGCGATACTCTTGAGCTTACGTCCGACTTTCTCGGCAGTTTGGCCGGAAACCCCAGTATCAACTTCATCAAACAAATAAGTGCGTGGTTGATTCGAGGAACCAACAACGCGTTTCAAGGACAGCAAAATACGAGACAATTCACCACCGCTGGCAAACTTCGCCAGTGGACGCTTCGGATCTTTCGCAGAAGTTTGGCTCATGAACTCAACATCACTGATGCCCGAAGCAGAAAGCTCATTCAGCTTCGCAATCGAAACGTGGAAAGTGACGCCTTTCATATTCAAATCTGAAAGTTCCGCATTCACGCTGTCAGCCAGAAGCTGCGCGCCCTTTTCGCGGCGCTTGTGAATATCCTGCGCCAGCTTGTCCATTTCTTTCAACAAAGCAGCGGCCTCTTTTCTCAATTCCTCAACACGAGTCTCAGAATTCTGTAAATTACTAATCTCAGTTTCCATTTGCATAAGGGCTTTCAAAATATCATCCACGGTAGGGCCGTATTTTTTCTGCACCTTACGAAGATCACTGAGGCGTTCTTCTAAAGACTCGAGTCTTTGTGGATCGCCATCGATCTTATTCACGTACTGACGAAGATCGTAGATACAATCATCAATCAGAGTCTTCGCCTGCTCCAGCACATCCATCTTACTAGCAAGTTGCGGATCGAGGCTGGCGATCTCCGCGCCACGCTTGAGCGTCGTATTAATACGGTTCATCGCCGAATCATCATCGGAGTACAAAGCCTCTTCAGCTTGCTCGACAAATTGGAACAGACGGGAAGCGCTCTTTAGCTTTTTCAATTCCGCCTCGATCTCAATGTCTTCACCCGGAGACAAATCCAAAGCCGCGATTTCATCGCGTTGGAACGTCAGGAAATCCAAACGTTGAGTTTTTTGTTTGGCATCGCTTTCGAGTTGGCGAATTTCAGATTGAATCTCTTGATAACGCTCAAACTGTTTTTGATAAACCAAGCGCTTATCCCAAGTGCCGGCATATTGGTCGAGTAAATCCAGGTGATAGGCTTTGGAAAGTAAGTGACGATTTTCATGCTGGCCGGTCATCTCGATGAGTGGCGCCGAGTGCCCCGCAACTTCAATCAGTGGCGCCACGATATCGCGCAAATTAGCAAGCGTACAGAGCGTCCCATTCAAATACACTTTGGATTTATCACTGCCAGCACTAATCGTGCGGCGAACGATCAAAGTACCTTCTTCGATATCAATGCCGAGCTGTTCAAGGTTTTTGCGGATATCTGTACGCTTATGAATGTCAAACGCACCTTCAATAGTCGCCATTTGCGCGCCGGTGCGAATAGTATCTGCCGAAGACTTTTCGCCCATCAGCAGCGCCAAGCTTTTCAATAAAACGGATTTACCGGCACCGGTTTCTCCGCTGAGAATATTCAAGCCCTCTTCGAATTCAATATGAAGATTATCAATGATGGCAAAGTTTGAGACTTTGAGTTCTAAAAGCATATTCCCCCTCAAAAAACCAAGTAAGCAGTAAACCTAAGCGCGGTCTCCGAATTTCAACTTCTCTCGCAGCAAGTGGAAGTAGTTGTGCTTCGGAGCACGCACCACCCAGTGATCGTACTGGCTGCGTTTGATCACGACTTCATCGTCCGGCGTGATCTCTGTTTCATTTTGTCCGTCCACGATGAGCTGCGCCTTTTGCGAACGCGAATCCATCTTAAACGACATATGCAAGTCATCCGGCAAAATCAGCGGCCGGCTGGTCAAACTATGCGGAGCCACCGGAGTCACCACGAAGACCTTCGCCTCCGGATGCAAAATCGGCCCACCCGCAGCGAGATTGTAAGCGGTCGATCCTGTGGGGCTGGCAACAATAAAACCGTCGGCCTTCACTTCGCTGACCAAAAACTTCTCGCTGTAAATCGCCGTACTGATCAGGTGACTGCCTTGACCCCTTTCGATCACCACATCATTCAATGCGTGATACTCAGCACGGACTTTGCCTTTTTTGCGCACAAGCACATGAATCATCGAGCGTGGGCGCAAGTCCATTTTATTTTCCAAGGTCTCTTCCAAAACTTTGAAAGTGTCCTCAGCGCGATTGCCAGTCAAAAATCCGAGAGAGCCCATATTGATTCCGACAATCGGAATCTGCCGGCCCTCTAGGCTGCGTACAGCGCGCAGATAAGTTCCATCTCCACCCAAAGCAATGACCAGGCCAATCTTATCCAAACCCGCCTTGGTCTTAATCGCTTGAGTCCCCGCAATCACAGTTTGTTGAGGGGCGGTGAAGACATTGTAGTCTTTCTCTTTCAGCCACTTGGCGATTTTCTTTGCCAAGGCGACGGCATCAGCCGTTTGCAAGCGATAGACGATGGCGATGTTCTTACTCTCGAGCTGCAGTTTCTGTCCGGCCATTACACCAAACCATCCCTTCGCAGAAGGGCTTGAGGATCTGGCTCACGGCCGCGGAACTTCTTGTACAAATCCATTGGATGTTCGGTTCCGCCACGGCTCAGAACATTGTCTTTAAACTTCTGAGCGACTTCGTTGTTAAACAGGCCTTTTTCTTTGAAGTATTCAAAAGCATCCGCATCAAGAACCTCAGCCCATTTGTAAGAGTAGTAGCCCGCAGAGTAACCGCCGGCAAAAATGTGACTGAATGAGCATGAAGAGTTCGTCCCCGCGATCTTCGGCATGATACGAGTGACTTCAGTAGACGTCGTTTCAAACGCATCCACATCGGTGATCTTCGTTGGGTCCTGAGAGTGCCAAGACATATCTAGCAAGCCGAATTGAATCTGGCGGAGAGAAGCCCAGCCCGCAAGATACTTCGAAGATTTTTTGATCTTCTCAACAAGATCCGCCGGAATAGGCGCGTTGGTCTCATAGTGTTTTGCAAAAACATCGAGACCTTCTTTTTCGCCCACCCAGTTTTCCATAATCTGCGATGGCAATTCGACAAAGTCCCAGTAAACGTTGGTGCCGCTTAACGAGCGATAGGTGCAATTAGACAGCATCCCATGCAAAGCATGGCCGAACTCATGGAAGAGAGTACGAACTTCATCGTAAGACAAGAGCGAAGGCTTTGTCGGAGTTGGCTTCGTGAAGTTGCAGACGATACTGACGTGGGGACGTTTCACATCGCCGCTCAAAAGACCTTGATCACGGTACGTTGTCATCCATGCGCCACCTTTTTTAGTCTCGCGCGGGAAGAAGTCTGTGTAGAAGAGACTGACATACTTGCCAGTTTTTTCTTCAAACACTTCGTAGACTTTGACTTCTGGGTGGTAAGGAGCCACCTCTTTGGTTTCTTTGAACGTTAAGCCGTACAAGCGGCGAGCGTGTTCAAAAACTCCTTGAACAACGTTTTCAAGTTTGAAGTAAGGACGGAGATCTTCTTCGTTGAAAGAATATTTCTTCTCTTTCAATTTTTCAGAGTAGTAAGCAAAGTCCCAAGGCTGAAGATCGTTCACGCCTTCGGTTTCCGTCGCAAATTTGCGGACTTCGTCGAAGTCTTTAAGGGCTGCCGTTTTTGAAGGCTCCAACAACTTGGTTAAGAAATCGCGAACCGTCGAAGGATCTTTCGCCATTCTTTCTGCCAAGACGAAATCTGCGTGGCTCTTAAAGCCCAGCAGCTGCGCCCGTTGGTGGCGAAGAGTAACGATCTTTTTAATCGTCTCTTGGTTATCAAATTTATCATTGAAAGAACGTGACGAGTAAGCGCGCCACAGTTTTTCACGCAAAGAGCGGTTCTTTGCATAGGTCACAAAAGGAAGAAAGCTGGGGATCTGCAAGTTGAAGAGCCATTGGCCTTTGTGGCCTTTGGATTCTGCTGCATGAGCCGCGGCTTCGATCGCGCCTTCGGGCAAACCTTCGAGGTCGGATTTTTCATCCAAAACCATTTCAAAGTTATTAGTCGCTTTCAAAACATGCTCAGAGAATTTAGGTCCCAGAACCGAAAGCTCTTGGTCGATCGCACGCAATTTCTCTTTGCCTTGATTGTCGAGCAAAGCGCCGTTGCGAGTAAACGACAGGTAAGTCTTTTCTAAAAGCTTCAATTGTTCTTTGTTCAGATCCAAAGAATTGCGTTTGTCGTAGACGATCTTCACTTTCTGGAAAATCTCTTCGTCCAAAGCGACGTCCGAGCTGAAAGCCGTGGACTTCGGATAGAGCTCTTTCGCCAACGCGTGGAATTCTTCATCAGCATGAGCCGATTCAAGATTTCCATAGATGCCGACAACGCGTTCGACGAGTTCACTACAGGTCTCTAAGGCGACGACGGTGTTTTCGAAGCTTGGCTCAGCCTTGTTTTTCTTGATGGCTTCGATATTTTGTTTAGCGGTTTTAATGGACTCCTCGAGAGCCGGGATGAAATGCTCCGCTTTGAGTTTATCAAAGGGAACGGCTTGATCTTTGAGGGCGAATTTTTCGAGTAATGGATTTTGATTTGTCATAGCTTTTGTGTAACACAAAAGCCTTTACCCATCAGCATTTAGGCTGGTTATTGCGGCATGACAAAGCGGCCAAAATTAACGGTATCCACCGATGCTACCGGTGGAGGTGTTTGTTGCGCCTTGTGCTACGCAAATACCGAGGCGTGAAGCTGCACCTGTTGCTTGGCAAACGCGACCTGTTCCGCAGGCATTCAGCTGATCGACGAAGCAGCTTTGCGCCACGTTTTGGAAGCAGCCACTATTTTGCTGAGTATAACCCTGGGTGTTGCTGATTTGCGGAATGTTCACCCACTGGTCGTTGTTGGCGCCGTAGCCCCAATAAACTGCTCCGCCGGCGTAAGCATTAAATGTGCTGACTCTCACGCAGCCGAGGCCGAATTGACCGTTGTAAACAGGACGTGTTCCTGCAGGGCAGTCACAGAAATTGCCCATGTATCCGCCCGAACCCCAAGCATAGTTCATGTTGTAGTAGTAAGGGTTGTAAGGATACGCCGAGTAGCCAGGGTAGTTTGCGTATTGATTGGAATTGCAATAAGCCGTGCCGTTCACGCACGTTGGAGTCGGTGGTGGAACCGTTGCAATGGTGTTAGCGGGCTGCTTGTCACCGCAAGCAACCAGAATGAGAGGCATCACTAAGAATGTAAAAATCCAATGTTTCATGACGAGCTCCTAGAGGGTTCCTTAGTCGCTCCATAGTGTTACAAGCTCTATGCCAGATAGGAGGGGCGCCTAGGCCGTGTAAATTGGAAATGAATCGGCTTTTTCCCTCTGAAACCGGGCTTTAAAAGACGTTTTGAGGCTGGTGTAAAAAACTTCGTCAGGGGAGGGGCTAGAAGTAAGAATCGGCCCAGTCAATGAGGGTGCTATTGATCCAAGAGATACGTTCTTGGTCTGTGATCTTGCGTCCTTGGCGAATGAAATTCATAACCTCAGCGCGCAGTTCAAGAGCGGTCTTTTCATGCAGAATCAACACGCCACTTTCAATATCATGAAGGAAGCTACGACGATTCAGATTCACGCTGCTGACAAAGCCCATCTTTTTGTCCACGACAAAGAGCTTTGCATGCAGGATCGAATCATTGTCCGTCCACTCATAAATATCGACGTGGCTGAGCAGGCGATTAATACCTTGTTTATTGACGTCCTCAGCGATCTGCGGAACGCCGTCGCCGGCTAAGTGAATACGGGTCATCACTTGAATTTTCACTCCTCGGGAGGCCGCGCGGTCGAAAGCCGCCGCGATCGCCTCAGAAGGGCGGAAGTAAGGAGTTGTCAGGACGATTTCAGAGCGGGCCGAGTCGATCATCTGTACGTAAAACTTTTCCAGTTGATAGCCGTCGAAGTAAGGCAAAGAAACCAAATGACGAACGAGCGGCCCCTTCTTCGAAAGCTGGGTCAGCTTCGCCGCATCTGCTGGTGTGGAAGCTTTTGAAATATTGATATTGGTCGAGCGGAAAGTGTGAGTTTCTGGATCACGCATCCACAGCGAAATCATCTGCGCCAAAACGGATTTAACAATGTCTTGACCGCGCAGTTCGACTTCGAAATCTTGATAGAAAATAAAAGGCTCTTCGCCTTCGCCATAATTTTTCAAGAAGGCATAGGCTTTATAAATAGGCGCATCTTTGAACAAGTAAGAATCGCGAATATTGCGGCCGCCAGTGACCAGGAAGTTTGCCTTCGGATCTTTTGCCGAGTAGCCAATCAAAAGCTTGGTGTGACTGACGCGATGGAAGCTGTCGAACCAATTGCCGTCTTTAACATCGCCGACATGATATTTGTAGTATTGGACTTTGACGTTGGGAACGCCCCTTTGCAGTTTCTCAAGAATCGCTTTGTCTTTCCTCTTCATCGTGGCTTCAGAAGTCAGGACGCGGATCTGAGTACCACGTTCCGCGTGATAGCGGAGCGCGCGCGAAAGAACCATGCCATAGAAGTCCGCCGAGTAGTTCAAAGAAGACACCCAAATAATATCAAAATGTGGAGCCTTCGAGAAATTCAAAGCCGCCATTGGATTTTTTTCGTCGAAGTCCTTGCGACTTAAAGGGGAGCCCGTCAATGAAAGAACGCGCTCATTAATAGAATTGTAGGGATCATCCAAGTTAATCATTTTGTCGTAAGTCTGAGGGCAGGTGCTGAAATTAAAATTCTGCTGCCAGAAGAAGTTTGCGACTGAATCTTGAAAGCCGCCAACCGGACGCGCGCAAATATCAATTTCACTGCTGAGTTTATTCCAATCAGGAGACACCGTCGCCAAATCGGCTAGTTCAACTCCGTGGGTCCAAGTGTTTGAAATACGCGGATCATAGAACTTTAACTGACAGTGAGTTACATTCGGGCTGAACTCGACGGAAATATTTTGGCCATTCTCTTCGCTGTAGTACCAATCAAATTCGTAGACTGAGCTTGTTTTTCGGTTTTTGAAAAGCATAAAGCGAGAGTCGTAAGTCATGTCTGCATCGCATTCCAAGCGCGCCTTGAGAAAGTAGTGTTTTGCTTTCTCTTGCTCGATGACGTCATCTTTATTAGGCGCTGGCAGCAGATTCTCGAAGCGCAATTTGTAAGAGGAATAAAAACGATGTTCCAAAGGGAATGGATTGTGCGGCGGATTTGTCAGCTCGTAACCGTTCAAATCTTTGACTTGTATGATCTCTTCTTTTTGCGGACGTAAAGGGCGGAATGAGGACTCGAGCCACGCCCCAGTGCCACTCCAGTTTTTCAGATCTAACTTATCAGAAAGATCCTGAGTGAGGCCTTTGCGTTCATACAGCAAGCTCATGACGGCGTTGCGAGTCTCAGGATTGCTGAGCAGATCGCGGTCGTAAATCGGCTTTTTGGCGTTGGCTTTTGGATTTTTTTGAAAAGCCAACTGGTCCGCTTTCCAATCATTGTTCCAATATTGCGAAAGCTGCATATCAATTTCTTGAATGCGATTGGCGCGGTCATTATCGGAGGTCACAGAGCTCGGAGATCGCGTCGCACTTGAGCACGCGAAAAGAGCAAACAATAGAATGATTAATGAAGGCCTCAATGATCTCACAGCCACTTCATCGGTCTTTTGCCCAATGAAATTGAGGTCCGGCTGAGTCGCGTTAGGACCGTCGAAGGTCCAGACTTTGCGGAATTAGTTATCAAAAAAGTGAACCGTTTGGTTAACTGGCTTCAGTGAGCTATGTCCATTTACCAATTTGATGACTACAAAGACTTTTTCAATCATTGGGTGTCGTCCCTCCCGAAGCAAGGCCACGGCGAATATCGCCGGGTGGCCTTGGCCCTTAATGTGTCGACGACCATGATTAGTCAGGTCTTTAAAGGGGACAAAGAGCTCAGTCTGGAGCTGGCCTGCGATCTCTGTGAGTATCTTAATATGACAGAGGACGAAACGGATTTCTTTCTTTTGTTGGTCGAGCATCGTCGCGCAGGTTCAGCCAAACTCCAGAAGCGCTTATACAAGCAAATCAAAGAGCGCAAAGAAAAAGCCCAGAAGCTCGAGAATCGACTCAAGAATGAATTCACACTCAGCGAAGAACAACGCGCGATTTATTATTCCAGTTGGATGTACAGTGGCATTTCGATGATGGCATCTTGCGAGAAGTTCAACGACTCGGAAAGTATCGCGAGCAAACTGAATCTGCCGCGCAATCAGGTACAAAAAATTCTCGACTTCCTCATTCAACACGGCCTTTTAGTTTTAAAAAAGGGCGAGCTTCAATTAGGCCCGACGCAAATTTTCTTGGGCTCGTCCAACATGCTGGTAACTAAGCATCACCAAAATTGGCGCTTGCAGGGTATGAACAAAATGGTCGGTACGGAAAGTAAAAATCTTTTCTACACGTGCCCCATGAGTCTTTCCGAGGAAGTAGCGGAAGAAATCCGCCACGAGATCTCAAGCCTTATCGATCGCTCACTGAAAATCGTCGGGCCGTCAAAATCAGAAAGCGTCCGCTGTCTGAATATTGATTGGTTTGAGATTTAATATTTCAAAAAGTTAATTCGCAAAAATATCTGCGCAGCGAACTTTGAATGGATTATGAATGAGTCCATTCATAATCGCTTGTGAAAACTTAGTTTCGATAAAGGTCGTTATCTTCGTATTATTCAAATAAACGACAAGGCCGACAACCCCCGAAGTAGCCAGGGCAGCCCATGGAGATAGGCCATACACGCTGGGACTAAAGAGCATTGCTGTTGCTGCAAAGTAGCCCAAAATGATAGAACGAGTCTCCTGAACGCGGCGGAAAACCCATTTCGAAGCCGGCTGAATGTGTTCATCAATGGAAGCAATATTCTCGGACCAGGCAAACGACGCCATGCTCGACACTAAGCTCATCATTATCGGCATTGTCAACAGATGCATGTCCATTGTTCCATCAAGGAGTCGATCGAAGGCGAGGAAGGGAACACGCGATAAGTTAATTAAACTTGAGAGCGCAAAGCTGGAAGTAAACAGCATACTGACGTCTGCAAAAGACTTCGCTTTGAGTTGGTCTGTCTTATAGATGAATTTGCTAAAAAATGAATAGAAGGGTTTCGTCGCATGGGACCAGTTATCCTTGTTGAGACCGAATGCAACCGCCGTCATCACAGTGAAAACCACGTTGGCGGTTCTTTCGAAGCTCGAAAGATGGCCCGCATGAATCCACACATAAGAATCGACAAGAGTATTAAAGGTTACAATCACAAGGCCCCACTTGTCAGCCTTCGCCGAAGCGACGACCTTCGCCGGATAAGCTTTTAGCAGCGCCGAGAATTTCTTTACCTTAGATTCTTTTCCTGGAGCTGGGAGCGGCATCAATGCCACGTTTTCTTTTTTCAGCTGAGCCGTATCGACAAGAATGTCTTCTCGATCCGAAGAAACGATGACATTCTTGTCAGTATTCTCAACGTGTTTTTTAATTTGAGCGAGGACTTCGGCCTCGGAGTTCACTTCCGGAAGCTCGACTTGAATATTCGTCGCTGTATTACCCACACCGACACTGAGTTGGGCCGTAATATCTTCGCGTATAGAAGTTTTCTCCTGAGCAAACAAAGTCTCAGCAGAGAAGAGAGTCAGCAGAATGAGGAGTAACGTACTACGTAAAGTCATTTTGGTTCACCTATTTATTGTGCAGGACCATATGGAACTTCAGCTTTGCAACCCATAATATTTTCTTTCAGCCAATCAAGGACGTTGGAGTTCGCATCATTTGGAGTCATATCTTTCCAAGTGGCATTGCCATAGCTACCAGCAAAGCTCGATCCAGCGAGCTTGAAGACACTGTAAAGAGTGACTCGATCGGTCTTGTCATCGGGCGTTTGCATATTAAAAACTTTCACGTTCTTCGGTGAGATCTTTCCTGGACTCGTCAAGATGAAGGCTCGTTGATTAAAGGGTCCCTGATAGTTTCCGATAGCGGCTGTTTCAGAACTCTGCGAGACTGGGCTATAACCATTGCATCCCTGAAAACTTGTGCTGCCGTATGCATAAAAGAAGCCTTCTATTCTAAGCTGGTCTTTGAGAAGACGGCGAACTAACAACTTGCATTTATCAGTTGTGAGATTGCCCCCATAAAAGTAGGACGGATTTCCAATTCGGAGCAAAGAGTCTATACGAGAGAGGCCCGCACACTGTTCACTTTGGAAATAGTTGATAATTTCCTGCGGGAATGCTTGGTAATCTTTAGCGGCGTCGAAAATTCTAAGACCTTTTGGTAGCTGGATTTGAACGAGGACCGCAGTATTCTGTCCGCCTCCGTAAGAAGCCGTCGTCACAGGATCTTGCGCGGCATAGAGGCCCGGCCCGTACATATTGCTGGTGCCATAGGTTGTCGGTGATATAAGACCGCAATCGGCGGGATTAACGCTTGGGTTTTGCTGTGAACAGTAACCTTGAAAAAATCGAACTCCCTGATTTTGGATATAGTTATAACCGGCGTAGTCATAAGCAGAAATTGGACCACTCCATATTGGATTGCGGCCAATAGCACTAAACCAATGAAAAACCATATACGGCTTTTTCATTTCGTAAACATACTTGGAAAAATATTTTACTACTTCGGCTTCGCTCGCTGTTCCGCCTTGCCCTTGAGTACTATTGTAATACGAGGACTGAGCAAACGCCGTTGAAATACTCAAAAGTGTAAGAAGTAACGTACTACGAAAAATCATTTAGATGCCTCCTGCTGGGCCGTAAGGAACTTCTTCTTTACAGCCAATGAGATTTTCTTGGAGCCAGCTTGAAAAACCTGGATCGATCTGTTGCGCGGAAATATCCGTCCACGCAATGTGTGCCGCATAGCTTTGACCGCCGTGCACGCTGTACATAGCACTCGCGATCATGCTGCGATCCGCTTTGGCATCCGGAGTGTGCTGGTTAAAGACTTTGATATCTTTCGCAGCGATTTTATCTGGGCTAGTGATCACAAAAGCGCGACCGCCGAACGGACCTTGGTATCCGCCGAGAGCATCTGTTTCCGCGCTACGAGATACACCGCGTGTGTTGCAACCACGGAAATTCGAAGAAGCATAAGTATAGAAGAAACCGTCGATTTTGAGTGTGTCTTTGAAAATACGACGAACTGTCGCTGCGCAAGCCTCATACTGATTACTGCCGGAGTTGATATTGTATTGTCCCATTCGGAAAAGCTCATCCACCGTCGTTGCAGTAGGGCACTGAGCTTGATTAAAGAAATTCTTAATCTCCTTCGGAAGCGGAGAAGAGTCCTTCGCCAAATCGATCACGCGGAAACCTTTTGGTACTTGAATCTGCATCAAAACCCATTCATTCGGGCCGCCACCAAAAGTGAAGGTCGCTACAGGATCCACCGAAGTATACAAAGCAGCGCCATACATATTGGTGGCGCCAAACTTCAAAACATTCAAGTTGCCGCAATCGCGAGGATTCGCAGAGGGATTCGTCAACGAGCAGAAAGACTGCCAATAACGGCGAGCAAAACCCACCATATAGTTTTCACCCTCACGACTATTCGAAGGCAAAGCCGACTGCCATACGGGATTGCGGCCGGTATTTTTAAACCAATGCCAAACCAAGTACTGCTTTTTCATTTCGTAAACTTGCTGAGAAAGATATTGAACCACTTCCGCTTCATCCGCGGTACGGCCCGAGCCAAAACCAAAGCCAAATGCAGTGGAGACATTCAAGAGAATGAGAAGAATTAAAGAGCGTGAAATCATTGAGCACCTCCAGCAGGGCCATAAGGAACGTCATTACTACAACCAATGATATTTTCCTGTAACCACTTGTTGATTTGTGGATCGCGATCTTGAGGAATAATATCTTTCCAATTGAAAAAACTGCCATAGCCAGATCTTATATTTTCAAAGGCGCTCATGATGAATGTGCGATCTGCTTTCGCATCGGAAGTTTGACTATTAAAGACCCTCACATCACTAGCAGTTATTTTGTCTGTATTGGCGACGATCAATGCACGCACACCGAAAGGACCTTGATAGCCGCCAATGGCCGCTGTTTCAGCTGATTGTGGTATTATGGTCGAGGACTGATTGCATCCTTGGAAGTTAGAAGTACCATAACGATAGAAAAAGCCGTCCACCTTAAGCCGATCTTTCAAAAGACGACGGATCATCAGGTTGCACTTTTCATCGACGCGATTGTAGCCATTGACGTTTTCCATCCCGGCCGAAAAAAGACGATACCATGATTTCACCGTGGATTTACAGCCTTCTTGAGAAAAGAAGTTCAAAACCTCAGGAGGGATTGAGACGTCCTGGTCCTTCGTTAAATCTGCGACACGATATCCTTTAGGTAATTGAATTTGCATGAGCACCCAGCCCGAGCCGCCACCAAAAGCGGCCGTGGCCACAGGATCAAGCGAAGCATAAAGACCAGGACCGTAGTAGCCGTCGCGGCCGTATTGCAAATCGCTTAAATCACAGTCGCTGGGGTTGGCGCTTGGATTTTTTTGCGAACAAAATGCATTATAATAACGGCGACTTAAATTGACCAGATGGTCGTATCCAGATGGATTCGAAGCTGATAGTCGAGAGGACCAAACGGCATTTCGTCCGGCACCATTAAACCAATGAAAAACCTTATAAGATTTTTTCAACTCGTAAACATACTTCGAGAAGTATTGAGCAACTTCAGCTTCAGTCGCCACATTGCCTTGGGTTTGGTTTGCATTATTGGTCTGAGCAAACACCGTCGAGGCAGTTAGTAAAATGAGGAGAGTCACAAAGCGCGAAATCACTGGGCGCCTCCGGAAACTGGGCGGTAGGGCACCTCATTTTTGCAGCCAATAATATTTTCTTTTAACCACTTGCCGATCTTTGGATCGCGCTCTTGCGCACCGATGTCTTGCCAAGTGAGGTATTGGCTGTACATAGATCTCGCACTATCAAAGGCGCTCAGAATAGTGATGCGATCGTCCTTTGCATCGGGTGTCTGAGTGTTAAAGACTTTCACATCGTTTGCAGACATTTTGTCAGGATTCGTGATAATCAATGCACGCTGACTGAAAGGACCTTGATAGCCACCAAGAGCAACTGTCTCGGCTGACTTTGTTACTTCGTCGGATGGTTTAATACATTCTTGGAAGGCTGCAGCGCCATAATTATAGAAGAAGCCATCCATTTTAACTTCGTCTTTTAAGATACGACGGACCGTCAGCGCACATTTTTCAGCGGCACTATCAATCGTGGTGCCATTATAAAAGCCATTGAGGTTTGTGGTTCCGACCATGATAAGACGATAGAAAGAAGTCACTCTGTTTGCGCAACCTTCTTGAGAGAAGAAGTTCAAAACTTCCTGAGGAAACGCGACACGATCATCCTTCATCAAATCCAAAACGCGATAGCCTTGAGGTAATTGGACCTGCATGAGCACCCAATTTGGGCCGGAAGACACACCGTAGGAAGCGGTCGCCGCTGGATCGATAGATGTATAAAGAGCGGCTCCATAAAAGCCGCTGCGGCCATATTGGAGATCGCTTAAATCCGTGCAGTCACTAGGATTTACACTTGGATTTTTCTGTGAGCAAAATGAATTGTAATAGCGACGACCCAAATTAACGAGATGATCATAGCCAGAAGGATTCGATGCTGATAATGGAGAGGACCAAACAGCATTACGGCCACCACCATTAAACCAGTGAAAAACCTTATAGGATTTTTTCATCTCATAAGTATACTTAGAAATGAATTGAACAACTTCAGTTTCACTCGCGACGCGGCCTTGAATCATGCTTGCTGCATTGTTCGTCTGCGCAAATGCAACTGAAAGATTCAGCATAAGACTGGCAAAAGTAATTATTTTTGTAAGTTTCATAACTTCCTCTTTCTTCCGTAAACCGAATTAGCCGCCGTTACCGTTGAAACCAGTGTTATTGTTGTCACGAGTTTTCTTTTCAGTTTTCTTGATCTCTTCTTGGATATTAGAAACGTCGGTTGTTGCAGGTACGTAAGGTACGTCGGTATTGCAGCCGATGACGTTGTCTTTCAACCAAGTTGAAACGTTTGGATCTTTATCGGCGCTTGTGATGTCCGTCCAAGCCTGGCTGAAATATTGGCTATAACCTAAACCGACAGCATCGAAGGCGCTGTAGATCAAAATGCGTTCTGCTCTCGAATCTGTGGTTTGCTTGTTATAAACTTTCACGTCAGTTCGCGAAATCTTTGCCGGGTTCGTGAGAATGAAAGCGCGCATGCCAAACGGACCTTGATAGTTTCCAATCGCCGCTGTTTCAGCACTGTTTGGGACCTTCTGTGTGTTACAACCTTGAAAGCGAGAGGCAGAGTAGGGATAAAAGAAGCCATCCATTTTAAGATGGTCTTTCAAAATACGACGAGCTGTCATAAGACACGAATCTGGAGTAGCGCCGTTGTAGTTGTTGTAATTGTAGTAGCCAACTTTAATCAGGGCATCGATAGAATTAATCATCAAAGGACATTTGGCCTGCATGAAGAAGTTTGAAATTTCCTGAGGAAGATATTGACTGTCTTTAGCGATGTCCATCACACGATAACCGCGTGGCAATTGAGTTTGCATGAGAACCCAAGTCGATGAACCGTAACCGCCGTACGAGTAAGTCGCGACGGGATCGATGGAGTTATAAAGAGCCGGGCCGTACATATTGCCTTTACCGTATTTTAAGTCCGTCAAATCACCGCAGTCTTTTGGATTGGCACTTGGGTTTGAGATAGAGCAAAAGGATTGGTAGTAACGGTTGCCAAGGTTTTCAAGATGGTCGTAGCCCGATGGATTATTGGAGGCGAGGGGATTCGTCCAAACAGAATTGCGGCCAGAGCCGTTGAACCAGTGGAAAATCATGTAAGGCTTTTTCAGCTCGTACATATATTTAGCTAAGTACTGAACCACTTCGGCCTCATTGGCCACGCGCCCTTGAATACTCGCCGAGGTTTGGGCGAAGGCTGTAGATAGGCTCAACATAAGGCCAGCTAAAGTGACAAATTTTGTAAGTCTCATGGCTATATCCATCCTTTAAAGGCATTGGTTCGATCTGGGTTGTCCCGATTCCATTTTGTAAAAAGGTAAAAGCAACGGGGATGCCAGTCCTCAGGCTCGTTAACAATCCGTCCCTGGTTGACGATAAGAAGGGCTATGAAAACACAGTTTTTTATCCTCTTAATTTCGCTTTTGTTTACAACGTTGTCCCAGGCATCGGACCTGCCGGCGGCCCTTGTTCCGCTCCAGGAGAAGCTCTTCCAGACCTCTTATAAGAGTGTTGCCAAGGACTTTAAAACGGCCCATCCCGAATACAAAATCCCTGCGGAGGCGAAACCCCCGGTTTTTAACCCCAAGCTTTCCCGCAATGAGTGGCTGGATCTCTTTATCGATACGCTGGTGGCGCAAAGCTCGGTTCCTAAGGATAAGGTGGCAGTTTTTAAGACCTCGGCTATCGAGATGTTTACCTCTTACTCTCGCAATGTCGGTTTTGCCCGGGTTGCTTTCTTGTCCGTTGAGAGCGAGCGTCTTGCGGCCGCGAAAGGCTTTGGCAAAGCAAAATCCGTGAAGCCAACGCAGCTGCCAGAGAGTTACCCTCCGAACCACACGATGGATATGGTGGGATATGTGAACGAGAGATTCTCTACGATCTTGCAAGACTTCGTGAAGTCGCAAAAGACGCCATTGTATTTGCACGATAGCAATTGCGCGGATGCCTACGCGTTTCAACAGAGCGACGGTTTCAGTCAAGCAGTGCGCTTTATGGGCGCGCGAGATAATTCCAACAGCCAATACTTCTTTGCAGTGAACCCAAAAACGACGAAATTCCGTTTTGCTGTTTGCGATTTGCGTGGTCAAGACGACGTGACTCGTATCGTGGCGCTCTTAGGTCCGATCTTTTACAAAGCCGGAGCGACGATGGTTTCGCATCAAGTGAAAGCTCCGATCTTCGTGTTCAATAGTAAAGGCCGCGATTTCAAAGTCAGCCCTCGCGAAGACCGCGTCGTGATCGGTTTTCAGAATACGGTTTGGTGGGAGTTCTACTCGGCAAATAAAGAAGACTGGCAACGTATTATTCTGACAGACGAGGGAACCGACGTTTCGCTTATTGAAAACAAACGTACAGGTGCAAGGATTATCAGTGTCGAAAACGTCTACGGAGACGATATCGTTGAGACCCTCGATCTTCTTTACAAGAAGGGCTTTCGCCGCTTCGTCTATATGGGAACTTGTGGGGGCTTGGACCCTGAATTTAAAATCGGCGACACGCTAATTCCGAATCGCTTCTTGGACAAAGATGACAAGATCATCGAGTTCAAAAATTCCGCTCGCGAAAAATATCTGGTCCTGCCAGATGCTGCGAACATCATTCGCGACACGATTCAAGGTTGGGTGCCGACTTTAGCGGTGGAAACGAAAGATTACATGATGACTCTGCAAAAGAAAGCTCAAGCGATCGATGTCGAGAGCCTCTATTTTGCGAAATACTTTAATTCACATGAAGCACTTGAGCAGTCTTTCTTGGCGGTGGTGTCGGATACTCCACTCGGTCACATGACCTATGAGCAAGAAAATGCGACTCGTGGAATTCCACTGAAGAGTATCAAAAAACTCGTGCCACAGATTTTCGTGACTAAAGTGGATAAAGCAGAAGATGCGAAACGAGCGGTGGCATCCAAAAAAGTCACGACTGAGCCACCAGTTATATGGTTGGGTCCTGATCTCTACGAGAAATCATGGTAGGCGGTTCTTTTAAAGAACCGCGTCCCTATATTTAGTTGCTGTATTTTCTGAAATGGCGAGCGGCCATATAGTCTTCGAGCTCTTGCGGGTCGAAGCTATCAACCTTGGTCATTAAGGTGCTGGTGATATCACGAATGGTTTCGTAATCGTAATCTTCGAGCTTGATATCTTTGCCAAGCCCAATGGAATCTCCAACATCCGCAGCATTGCGATACTTCTCAAAACACTCGCGGCGCGCTTTTTTGTACTGGTCTTCATTTTCAGGAACGAGTCTCAACGGCGAAATGCCGACGAGGCACTGATCCAAAAGATTCGTGAACTCCAGCAGGCGAACACCCATGATCAATTCATGCAGAATCAAAGTCTCTTGCTCATGGGGAGCCATTTTTGTGAAAAGCAAATCGTCGACCCAAACTTCTTTTAACTTTTGCAAGGCGAATTGATCCGTCTTAAAGCTGACACCGATACGCGATGCGGGCAAGTTGCGAAGTTCAACCGGAACGAAGTACCAAGCACGTTCTTCAGAGATGTGCATGAGGTCCGCTGCTAATTTGGGGAAACGAACAATCAGCTTATTGATGACATCTTTTTGCACTCGCAGATAAGAATCCTGCTGGGTGAGATCCACGCGGAAGCTTTCAAGAGGTTTGCCATTGATGCCGTTGCCGCCACCACCAGGAACCGAACCGCCGTCTGCAGGAGCCGGCAAACCGTCTTGGCCCACATAGTGTTTTTCAACGACGGTCTCTTTGGAACCTTGGCAGGCCGCTAAACCGAGAAGCAGAAGAA
>Ga0255338_1003048_pt1 | contig 21522 bp, 24 predicted proteins | sample MeOH1_35cm_T4_19_FD_203715 | JGI IMG/M metagenome (GOLD analysis project Ga0255338, IMG submission 203715) | Sandy soil microbial communities from University of British Columbia, Vancouver, Canada - MeOH1_35cm_T4_195 | ecosystem: Engineered > Artificial ecosystem > Sand microcosm > Unclassified ...
ACCGAAGGCAACGGGCGCAGCGCGGCACCGCAACGCAACGCTTGTGGCGGCATCCCTCTTCCCGTCGCATTGATCACGTCGCTTTCGCGCGCGACCTCAGCGGACGCAGACAGTTCCAGGACCCCAGTGCGCCTGCGCATGTTCCGAACAGCGTCGAACGCCGCACTAGTTTGCGCGTCGGCCGCTGCGATCGGCTCGGGATGCAGCGGCCGGCACTCCAGCCGGTGGGCGCCAGCGGCGACAATCCGCACATGGCCCAAGGCAGTGCATTTCCGCGGAAACCGGTGGCGAAGCCGTGCAGGCGATCGAGGCCGGGGGAGCGGTCGGCTGCGCGATGACTCTCGTGCGCGAAGAGGAAGTCGAGTTCACCGCGGTGCGCTCGCAAGGCCCCGGCGGCCAGAACGTCAACAAGGTCTCCAGCGCAGTGCACCTGCGCTTCGACATCGCCGCTTCGTCGCTGCCGCCCGCGGTGAAGGAGCGGCTGCTGGCGCTGCCGGGTCGCCGCGTGAGCAAGGAGGGCGTCCTGGTCCTCAAGTCGCAATCGGAGCGCAGCCAGGAGCAGAACAAGGCACTGGCCATGGAGCGGCTGCAGGCGCTGGTGGAGGAGGCTGCGCAGGTGCAAGCCCCGCGCCGGGCGACGAAACCCACCTATGGTTCGAAACAGCGCCGGCTCAAGGGCAAGGCCATCCGGTCGCAGATCAAGGCGGGCCGCGGGCGGGTGGAGGACTGAGGGTCCTTGGCGGCGTGCCCGCACCGGGTGGAACCCGCTGCCAGCCGAGGGGACGGATACACTCGACAGCACCGCTTTCTCCCCCCTGGAGCTCCATCGCCCAATGGCTTTGCGCATCAGCCTCTTTGTCATCGCCGCCCTGCTGCTGGGGGCGCATTTCCTGCGGATCGGCAATCTGGCGCTGGTGGCGGCCTGCCTGGGCGCACCGTTGCTCTTCCTGTACCGCAAGCGCGCAGTCCTGCTGGTGCTGCAGATCCTGGCCTATGGCGCAGCCGTCGCATGGGTCGTGACGGCTGTGCGGCTCGTCGATGCGCGCCTGCGGGCCGGACAGCCCTGGCAGCTTGCCGCGGCGATCCTCGGCGGCGTCGCGCTGTTCACGGCGGTCGCCGGACTCCTGTTGAATTCGCGCCAGCTCAGGGAGCGCTATCGGGATCCGTCGCCTTGCGGCGTCGCGCCGGCTTCGACGGCAGCCTCGGTGCGGGACGTCGCTCCTCGAGCAGGTGGGCGATCCCCATGAGCGGGTGACGCAGCATGATCCGGGGGCCTGCCCAGCGCATCACGATCCGGATCTGCTCGCGCATGTCGGCCTTGTAGCAGTGGACGGTGCAGTTCGCGCAGGTCGGCTTCGCATCGCCGAACACGCATCGCTCCAGGCGCCGCTTCGCGTACTCGAACAGCGCGTCGCAGTCGCCGCACAGGGCCTCGCTCCCGGGGTGGTGGTGCGCGCGGCAGTACATGCGCACCATGGTTGCCATCGTCCTGAGCGACCGCGCCCGGCGCACGAAGCGCTTGTCGCTGGTGAAATCGACGATCCGCATGGGAACGCGAAGCCCCGGGGCTACGCGGCGGCCGCGTGGTACCTCTCGTGCAGTGCGCGCCCCAGCGCGGTCATCGTCTCGCTGTGGCGTCCGAGGATCTTCTGTGCCAGCGGCAGGAAGTGGGCTTCCTCGAAGTGCGCGTGCGCGAAGAAGTGCTGCACCAGGTCCTGGATCAGCGCCTCGTCCACCGGCGGGTTCTCGCCCCTCGCCACCGCTTCCACCGCGGGCCGAAGTTGCGCCCAGCGCGCCTCCATGTAGCGATGTTCGCGCACGAGTTGCGCCACCATGGCGCGCGCCTCGTCCAGTTCGGCGCCGGGCAGCGCCGCGCGCAGCACCGCGGGGAACAGCTCGTTCTCCTCCTGCGCATGGTGCGTCGTCACGCCCTCGCGGAACATCTTCAGCAGGTCGTCGGCCATCGCACGCGCCTTCGCCGCGGCCATGACGAGATCGGGCAGGTAAAGCGCGGAATGCAGGCGCGCGACGAACTCGTGGTGGCATTCCGAAAAGCCCGCGAGCGCACCGTCGATGTGGACTGGCTCGGAGGTGTCGGTGTACGGCATGGCAGCTTCGTCGCGCGGACGGGTAGTTTGCAACTGAATGTAGCAACGGAAGCACCGGTCGGCTTGACGTGGATCAGATGCACGATGTGACCGTTCTTCTGACGGGAAGACTGCGGCACTAATTCGCGTTCACCCCGGCCCGCGGGGTTCGCGCGGTGCTCTATGCCTCGATGGTGACCACGAGCGCTTCGATGCGTCCTTCGATCGGTCCCTCGCCGAAGCGGCGTGCCACTTCGGCCGCCGCGGCGCGCGTGGCGCGCGCGAGTCCCTTGCGGTCGCGCGCTTCGATCTCGCCGCGCAGGGGCGTGCCTTCGCAGTAGGCGAGTGCCGCGATGTGCGGCGACGCCGCCCGGCTGGTGAAGGCCACCGTCTCCATCTTCGGCGTTCGCCTGAACCCCGCTGCCGCCAGGTGCTGGGCGATCACGGCGGGCTCGTGATAGCCGTGCGGAGTGCGCGCCATGAAGCGTGGCGGATCGTGCGGGAACGCCGCGGCGAGCGCGTCCGTCACCGCATCGGCGAACTCGTTGGCGGCAATCGGCGCCCACGCGCTGAACGCGAACAGGCCGCCCGGACGCAGGATCCGGCTCTCAGCCGTCGTGCCCGTTGCCCCCTGTGGCAATCTCGTCGTATCCCCGGCCGAGGAACTGCACCAGGCAGCAGCCATGGCCGAAGGGATCCGCCAGCAGGGCGAGGCGGCCCCAGGACGAAGTGCGGACCGGCTGTTCCAGCGTCGCCCCTGCGGCGAGCGCGCGCGACAGCGCCGCGTCCAGGTCGTCGACCACCAGGTCGAGGTGCACCGGCGTCCAGTGGCGCTCGTACGAACGGAGCTGGGCCGACGCAAGGCTGGCCGGGGTGCCGCCCGGTTTGCGCAGCAGGTAGATGGCCACGCCGGCGCCGAGCAGCTCCAGCGCATCGGCGCCGAAGCGGCGGCCCGCGTGCAGGCCGAAAGCCTCCGAATAGAAGCTGTGCGCGCGCTGCAGGTCATCGACATCGATGTTGACGAGAAGCTGCGTACGCGCCGCCGCGGCGGGGGACGCTTCGGCGCGGACACCGGCCGTGGGCGCACTGGCGCCAGCGTCGTACTCCTCCCGGATGCGAGGCGCGTGCGAGGCTTGCTCGTCCAGGGACTGGCGGTAGCGGATGCATCCGCGCAGGAACTGCGGCCATTCGGGTACTGCGATCCGGGGCTCCACGGCTTCCGGCAGCAGGGCCCACAGATCGGGGTGGTGCCAGCAAAGCGCGTGTCCGCTCGCGTCCCGGTGCCTGCGGATGCCTTCCCGCAGGCGCGTGGCCTCGGCGACCAAGGCCTCGCGCGGGAGGCTGGAAAGATCCTCGTCCATGGCTCCCTCCGAAACAGAGGCGTGCGCGCAGCCGCGCCGCGTCACGCCCGGATGCAGCCTGCTGCGAGCTCGTAGGACCGCAGGCGGGCGTGCGGGTCGTGGATCTGCGAGGCGATCATGAGCTCGTCGGCGCCGGTGCGCGCGACAAAGGCCTCGATCTGCTGCTGCACGTGCTGGCCCGACCCGATGGCCGTGCATGAGAGCACCTGGTCCAGCATGGCCCGCTGCTCCGGACCGATCGTCTCGAGGTAGCCGGGCAGCGGCCGCGGCAGCCTGCTGGGGCGGCCGCTGCGCAGGTTGACGAAGGCCTGCTGCATGGAAGTGGCCAGCACGGCCGCCTCCTCGTCGCTGTCGGCAGCGAACACGTTGAAGCCGAGCATGACGTAGGGCTGCGCCAGCTGCTGCGAAGGCCGGAAGTTGGCGCGGTACAGCGCCACCGCGTCCATCATCTGCGCCGGAGCGAAGTGCGACGCGAAGGCGTACGGCAGCCCCAGCATGGCGGCCAGCTGCGCGCCGAACAGGCTGGAGCCCAGGATCCAGACCGGAACGCGCGTGCCCTGCCCCGGCACGGCCCGCACGGCCTGCCTGGGCTCCTCCGAGAGGAAGTCCATCAGCTCCACAACGTCGCGCGGGAACTCCTCCGCATCGGACTGCAGGTTGCGGCGCAGGGCGTGGGCGGTGGCGCGGTCCGAGCCGGGCGCCCGGCCCAGGCCGAGGTCGATGCGCCCCGGATAGAGGGACGCGAGCGTGCCGAACTGCTCCGCGATGACGAGCGGCGAGTGGTTGGGCAGCATGACGCCGCCCGCGCCCACGCGGATCGTGCTGGTCTGGCCGGCCACGTGGCCGATGAGCACGGAGGTCGCCGCGCTCGCGATGCCGGGCATGCCGTGGTGCTCCGCCAGCCAGAAGCGGCGGTACCCGAGCTTCTCGGCATGCTGGGCCAGCGCGACGGAATTGCGGAAGGCCTGCGGCGCATCGCCGCCTTCGGCAATGGGACACAGATCGAGGACGGAAAGCGCGCTCACGCAATCTCCACGCAATCGGAAGCGCAGCTGCCTGGCGCCGCAGCCTGGCGGGGTGGCGCGGGCCGATGCAGGACGGCGCGGGCCGGCGCGATGCGCAGGCCGCTGCCTTCCACGACCGCCCGCCCATCGACGATCAGCGAATAGTCGGACTCCGCCTGCGGCGGCCACACCAGCGCCACCTCGGGCCGCTGCGCGGCGTTGTCGCGGGTGCGGCGCCCCGTCTCGTTCACGACCAGCTCGCCGCCCTGCAGCACCGCGTTGACGGCCACCGCATGCGGCGCGCCCTGTTCGCTCGATGTCATCAGGTAGGCGAACCGGTAACGCTCCAGCGTTTCCGCCAGCTTGGACAAATCAACGGGAATGGTCATGAGCCTGCCTCCATGGATTGAACCTGGAGAAAGAGCGTACCCCACTCCCGCGCGCCTTGCGCCGGCAAGCGCTCAAACCGCCCCTGCGGCGCGCAGCCGCGCGATGTCGGCCGCGCTGCGCCCCAGCTCGCGCAGGATGGCGTCGCTGTGCTCGCCCACCGCCGGCACCGGGTCCATGCGCGGCTCGAAGCTGTTGCTGCGGCCCGGCGGCAGCAGGGCCTGCAGCGGGCCGGCCGGCGAACCCACGGCGCGGAAGCGCTCGCGCGCGCGCAGCTGCGGATGCGACCACAGCTCGCCCACGGTGTTGACGCGCGCGTTGGCGATCTGCGCTTGCTCCAGCCGGGCGATCACCTGCTCGGCATCGAGTCGGCCGAAGACCTCGAGGATGATGGCGCGCAGGGCCGCCCGGTTCTCGTTGCGCCTGGCATTGGCGTCGAAGCGCGGGTCCGCGGCCAGCGCGGGCTGCAGCAGCACCTTGTCGCAGAACACCTTCCACTCGCGCTCGTTCTGCAGCCCCAGCATCACGGTCTTGCCGTCGCCGGCCTCGAACGGGCCATAGGGATAGATCGTGGCGTGCGCCGCACCGCTGCGCGGCGGCGGGGTCTGCCCCTCGTAGGCGTAGTACATGGGAAAGCCCATCCACTCGCCCAGCGCCTCGAGCATCGAGACGTCGATGTGCGAGCCGCGGCCGGTCTGCTGCCGCTGCAGCAGTGCCGCCAGCACGCTCGTGAACGCGTACATGCCGGCGGCGATGTCGGCGATCGAGTTGCCCGCCTTCGAGGGCTCCTCGGGCGTGCCAGTCACGGACAGGAAACCCGCCTCGCTCTGGATCAGCAGGTCGTAGGCCTTCTTGTCGCGGTACGGGCCGTCGTTGCCGTAGCCCGAGATGTCGCACACCACCAGCCGCGGGTTGGCGGCGGCCAGCGTCGCGTAGTCGAGGCCCATGCGCGCGGCGGCGCCCGGCGCCAGGTTCTGCACCAGCACGTCGGCGCGGGCGAGCAGCTCGCGCAGGGCCTGCAGCGCCTCGGGCTGCTTGAGGTCCAGCGTGAGGCTCTCCTTGGACCGGTTCACCCACACGAAGTGCGACGACAGGCCCTTGGCGCGCGCATCGTAGGCGCGGGCGAAATCGCCGCTGCCGGGGCGCTCCACCTTGATCACCCGCGCGCCCAGGTCGGCCAGCTGGCGGGTGCAGAACGGCGCGGCAATCGCGTGTTCCAGCGACACCACCGTGATGCCGTCCAGGGGCCGGGTCACAGCGCGCCTCCTTGCCGCGGCAGCAGCCGCCCGATGCGCGCGCAGTCGCCCAGCTGCCAGGTCCATGCGGCCAGCGCGCGCACCTGCGCCTGGCTGGCGGCGCCGGAAAAGGCGGCCAGGCGCAGGGCCTTGTCCTCGATCTCGGAGCGGCTGAGCGTGTTGCCCGGATCGCCCTTCGGCTCGTCGACGCGGCCGTGCAGCGCCTGGCCGCTGCGCGTCGTCACCGTCACCTTGCCGATCCAGCGCGCCGGATAGGCCGCGTCCACCTCCGGGTCCAGCGCCATGCGCACCTTCGCGCGGAAGGCCGCGACCGCGGCGTCCTCCAGCACGGTCTCGAAGTCGGTCACGCCGGCGCGGCCGCGCGTGGCCGCCAGCCCCAGCACCGTGCCCATGGAGAACTTCGCCTGGTGCACCGTGCGGGGATCGGTGACGGCGCCGAGCACGTCGATCGCGCCCTGGTGCACGTGCGCCGTGACGCTCTCGATGTCGGAGGCCGCGAGCTGCGCGCTGGCCAGCACGGCCAGCAGCGCGTCGGCGGCCGGATGCGTGTGGCGGCAGGAGGCGTGGAACTTGAACGAGGTCTCGGCCAGGGCCCAGCGTTCGCCGAGGCGGTCGACCAGCCGCTGCGGATCGGCGTCCTGCGACATGGCCGCGCCCAGGCCCTGCGCGCCCTCGAGGATGCGTTGCGCGCCGGTGAAGCCTTGCTGCGCCAGCGAGGCCGCCATCAGCCCCGCCGCCGCCGCATGGGCGGTGTGCAGCTGCTTGGAATCGGCGGCGTCGCGCAGGAACTCCCACAGGCCGGCGGCCTGCGTGCCGGCCGAGCCGAACGCGTGCAGCATCTGCTGCGCATCGAGCTTCAGCAGCCGCCCCGCCGCGGCGGCGGCCGCCAGCGTGCCGGCGGTGCCCGTGGTGTGGAAGATGCGGTAGTGGCTGCGTCCGAGGAACTCGCCGACGCGGATGCCGACCTCGTAGCCGGCCACGCAGGCGGCGAGGAACTCGCGCCCGCTCGCGCCGGTGGCCTGCGCCAGCGCCAGCGCCGGCGGGAAGACGACGGCAGCCGGGTGGAACACCGAGCCGTTGTGCACGTCGTCCTGCTCTGCGAAATGGGCCGCTGCCGCATTCACCATCGCGGCGAAGTAGGGCGAGCTGCCGGCCGCGGCGCCGAGGATCTCGGCCGGGCCGTCCTGCGGCCCCATGCTGGCCGCGAAGGCCGCGATGGCCTGCACCGGGCGGCCGGCACGGCCGGCGAGCACCGAGCCCGCCCAGTCGAGGAAGAGGTCTTCCGCCCGGCGCGCGACGGCCGCCGGGATCTGCTCGTACTGCAGTTCCGCGGCGAAGCGGGCGAGCGCGAGCGAGGGGTGTGCGCTGCTCATGGCATCAGCCTCAGAACGACCGCGGCAGCCCGAGCAGGTGCTCGGCCACGTAGGAGTAGATCAGGTTGGTGGAGATCGGCGCCACCTGGTACAGGCGGGTCTCGCGGAACTTGCGCTCCACGTCGTATTCGTGCGCGAAGCCGAAGCCGCCGTGCGTCTGCAGGCACACGTTGGCCGCTTCCCAGGAGGCCTTGGCCGCCAGGTACTTGGCCATGTTGGCTTCGCCGCCGCAGGGCCGGCCGGCGTCGAACAGCGAGCAGGCCTTGAAGCGCATCAGGTTGGCCGCCTCGGTCTCGATGTAGGCGTCGGCGATGGGGAACTGCACGCCCTGGTTCTGCCCGATCGGGCGGTTGAACACCACCCGCTCGCTCGCGTAGCGGCGGGCCTTGTCGACGAACCAGTAGGCGTCGCCGATGCACTCGGCGGCGATCAGCGTGCGCTCGGCGTTCAGGCCGTCCAGGATGTACTTGAAGCCCTGCCCTTCGGTGCCGATCAGGTTCTCCGCCGGGATCTCCAGGTTGTCGAAGAACACCTCGTTGGTCTCGTGGTTCACCATGTTCAGGATCGGCCGCACCGTCATGCCGCGGCCGATCGCCTGGTGCAGGTCGACGATGAAGATGCTCATGCCCTCGCTCTTCTTCTTCACGTCCGCGAGCGGCGTGGTGCGCGCGAGCAGGATCATCAGGTCGGAGTGCTGGATGCGCGAGATCCAGACCTTCTGCCCGTTGACGACGTAGCGGTCGCCCTTCTTCACCGCGGTGGTCTTCAGCTGCGTGGTGTCGGTGCCGGTGGTGGGCTCGGTGACCGCCATCGACTGCAGGCGCAGCTTGCCGCTGGCGATGCCGGGCAGGTACTGCTGCTTCTGCTCGCGCGAACCGTGGCGCAGCAGCGTGCCCATGTTGTACATCTGGCCGTGCAGCGCGCCGGCGTTGCCGCCGGAGAAGTTGATCTCCTCCATGATGACCGAAGCCTCGGCCAGGCCCAGGCCCGAGCCGCCGTACTCGGTGGGGATCAGCGCGGCCATCCAGCCGGCTTCGGTGAGCGCATCGACGAAGGCCTCGGGGTAGCCGCGCTCGCCGTCGACCTTCTGCCAGTAGGCGGAGTCGTAGCGGTCGCACAGGTCGCGCAGCGCCTCGCGCATTTCCTGGTGGGTGTCGGGATGGGGGATCTGTGTCTTCATGTCGTTCATTGGAAAGTGGCTTCGGCCTGCATCGTGAGCCAGCCTTCGTGGTCGCTGGCCCACAGCTGCGCGCCGCGGCCATCCGCGCCGGGCCGGCCGTTCACGCGCAAGGGATGCAGGTCGAAGGTGGGACGCACGGCCTTGAAGGAGAAGCTCGCGAGCCGCGCCTGCGGCTGCTGGCGCCGCACCAGGTCGGCCAGCAGGGTCGCGATCAGCGGCCCGTGCACCACCAGGCCCGGGTAGCCCTCTTCCTCGGTGCAGAAGCTGCGGTCGTAGTGGATGCGGTGGCCGTTGAAGGTGAGCGCGGAGTAGCGAAACAGCAGCACGGGGTCCGGCACGAGCTCGCGCGACCAGGCGGCGTCGGCGGGCGCGGCCTGCGGCGCCGGCGCCGGCTCGCCGGGCCGCGGCGCGGCGCGGTACACGATGTCGTGCTCCTCGGTCAGCGCCAGGCCCTGCGCGTTGCGCACCTCGTGCCGCACCAGCACGAACACCAGCTCGCCGCTGCGGCCGGACTTGTGCGCCACCGAGGCGATGCGCGAGGTGCGCTCCACGGCCTCGCCCACGCGCAGCGGCGCGTGCCACTGCAGGCGCCCGCCGGCCCACATGCGCCGCGGCAGCGGCACCGGCGGCAGGAAGCCGCCCAGGCGGGCGTGACCGTCGCGGCCGAGTTCGCTCTCGCGCTGGCGCGGCAGGAAGTAGAGCCAGTGCCACAGCGGCGGCAGCTCGCTGCCGGCCACCGGCGCCGGGTCGTCGCGGTCCAGCGTGGCCGCCAGGCCGCGCACGGGGGCCGCCGTGATCTCGTCTTGCAGCGTCTCGCTGCGGCCTTCCCAGCTCTGGAGCTGCGCCAGCGTGTCGGGCGTGAGGATGGAAGTCGTCATGGGCCACGATGCTGCACCGGCGCGCTGGCCTTGACAATGTGCGAGTTTGGAAGCGAGCCTTCGGCGATTCCGAAGGCTGGGCGAGAATCGGCGGCTACAGCCTGGACCAAACCCATGGATTTCGACCTCCTGGACCTGCGCCTGTTCCACGAAGTGGCCAGGCAGTCCAGCATCACCCGCGCGGCCGAGGCGCTGCACCTGTCGCTGGCGGCGGCGAGTGCGCGCATCAAGGGACTGGAGACGCGCGCGCGCATGCCCCTGCTGTGGCGGCAGGCCCGCGGCGTGCGGCTCACGCCGGCGGGCGAGGCCCTGCTGCACCACGCGCGGGCCATGCTGCGCCAGACCGAGCAGCTGCGCGGCGACCTGCACGAATACGCCCGCGGGCTGCGCGGCCAGGTGCGCGTGTTCGCCAACACGACGGCCGTCACCGACATCCTGCCCGAGGTGCTGCCCGCCTTCCTGAAGGCCAACCCGAAGGTCAACGTGGAGCTGACGGAGATGGGCAACGCGGAGATCGCGCTGGGGGTGCGCGACGGCCGCGCCGACCTCGGCATCGTCTCCGACCGCATGGACAGCTTCGGCCTGAGCGCCGTGCACTTCAGCACCGACCGGCTGGTGCTGGTGGTGCCGCGCGGCCATCCGTTCGCGCGCCGCGCCAGCATCGCCTTTGCCGAAACGCTGGACGAGGCGCACGTCGGCATGCATGCCGGCAGCACCCTGCACGGCTTCCTCACGGAGGTGACGCAGACGCTCGGGCGACCGCTGCGGCTGCGCGTGCAGCTTTCCAGCTTCGACGCCGTCTGCCGCATGGTCGCGGCGGGCGTGGGCGTCGGTGTGGTGCCGGCCAGCAGCGCCCAGCGCAGCCTGGGGCCGCTGCAGCTGGCGCAGGTGGAGCTGAGCGACGCCTGGCGGGTGCGCGAGCGCTACGCGCTGATGCGCGAGGGCGAGGTGGCGCCCGCCTTCGCGCAGGCGCTGGTCGAGGCCTTGCTGGCCTTCGGCGAGCGGGCGGCGAAGGCCGCAAGCGTCAGCCGGCCGGCGCGAAGGGCGCGCAGCACGGGATAGGCGCCGGAGATCCTGGGCGCTTCGCCGTGCGCGGGAGATGACGGGGCGCGGCGCCTCGCACCACGCCTTCCGATGGCGCACTGGCGGCGCGGGCGTGGCTTGCGCCACGCACCACCTCGCCGTCTCAGTTGAACGCCTGGATGCCCGTGATCGCGCGGCCCAGGATCAGCGCGTGGATGTCGTGCGTGCCTTCGTAGGTGTTCACCACTTCCAGGTTCACCAGGTGGCGCGCCACGCCGAATTCGTCGCTGATGCCGTTGCCGCCCATCATGTCGCGCGCCATGCGGGCGATGTCCAGCGCCTTGCCGCAGTTGTTGCGCTTGAGGATCGAGGTGATCTCCACCGGCGCCGGACCCTCGTCCTTCATGCGGCCCAGGCGCAGGCAGCCCTGCAGGCCCAGCGAGATCTCGGTCAGCATGTCGGCCAGCTTCTTCTGCACCAGCTGGTTGGCCGCGAGCGGGCGGCCGAACTGCTTGCGATCGAGCACGTACTGGCGGGCGCGATCGAAGCAATCCTCCGCCGCCCCCATGGCGCCCCAGGCGATGCCGTAGCGCGCCGAGTTCAGGCAGGTGAACGGGCCCTTCAGGCCGCGCACCTCGGGGAAGGCGTTTTCTTCCGGGCAGAACACCTCGTCCATCACCACCTCGCCGGTGATCGAGGCGCGCAGGCCCACCTTGCCGTGCACGGCCGGGGCGCTGAGGCCCTTCCAGCCCTTTTCCAGCACGAAGCCGCGGATCTGGCCGCCGTCGTCCTTGGCCCAGACCACGAACACGTCGGCGATCGGGCTGTTGGTGATCCACATCTTGCTGCCGGTGAGCTTGTAGCCGCCATCGACCTTGCGTGCGCGCGTGATCATGCTCGCGGGGTCGGAGCCGTGGTTCGGCTCGGTCAGGCCGAAGCAGCCGATCCACTCGCCGGTGGCCAGCTTGGGCAGGTACTTCTTCTTGGTCTGCTCGTTGCCGAATTCGTTGATCGGCACCATCACCAGCGAGGACTGCACGCTCATCATGGAGCGGTAGCCGGAGTCGATGCGCTCGACCTCGCGCGCGACCAGGCCGTAGCAGACGTAGTTCAGCCCGGCGCCGCCGTACTGCTCGGGGATGGTGGGGCCCAGCAGGCCCAGCTCGCCCATCTCGCGGAAGATCGACGCATCGGTCTTCTCGTGGCGGAAGGCCTCCTGCACGCGGGGCAGCAGGCGCTCCTGGCAGTAGGCGCGGGCCGCGTCGCGCACCTGGCGCTCGTCGTCGGTGAGCTGCTGGTCCAGCAGGAAGGGATCGCTCCAGGAGAAGGTGGCTCGGGTGCTCATGGTCATGAAGATTCCAGGGGGATGGGAGCCATCGTAGCGGAGCCGGTCAATCCCACGAAAGCGAAAGTTTCTGCAGCAGTTATGCTTGGAGTTCATGACTGAGGAGGACGCGCCGTGCGCCGCAAGCTGCCTTCCACCCAGACGCTGGCCTGCTTCGAGGCGGCGGCGCGCCATCGCAGCCTGACGCGCGCGGCGCAGGAGCTGGCGCTGACGCAGGGCGCCGTGTCGCGCCAGCTGGCGCAGCTGGAGGAATTCCTGGGCGTCAAGCTGTTCCGGCGCGCCCAGCACGGCATCGCGCTCACGCCCGCCGGCGAGGACTATGCGCGCAACGTCTCGCTGCGGCTCGATGCGCTGGAGCGCGACGCGCTGGACCTGATGGGCCGGCAGGGCCAGGGCGAGTCGGTCAGCCTGGCGGCGGTGCCCACCTTCGCCACCCGCTGGCTGCTGCCGCGGCTGGCGCAGCTCGCGCGCGAGCAACCGGGCCTGAACGTGCACATCGCCGCCCGCACCCGGCCCTTTCTCTTTGCCGAAAACGAATTCGACGGCGCGATCTACGCCGGCACGCCGCAGCAGCTCGAACAGTGGGCCGGAACGCACGCCACGCTGCTGCTGCAGGAGGAAGTGATTCCGGTGTGCAGCCCCGCGCTGCTGAAGGGGCGCCAGAGCGCCACGCCGCGGGTGCTGGCCCAGCTGCCGCTGCTGCAGCAGTCCACCCGGCCCGATGCCTGGCGCGACTGGTTCACGGCCCAGGGCGTGGAGGCGCCCAAGGCAATGGCCGGGCCGCGCTACGAGCTGTTCTCGATGCAGGTGGCGGCGGCGAGCTGCGGGATGGGCGTGGCCCTGCTGCCCACGCTGCTGATCCAGGCGGAGCTGGCGGCCAGGACGCTGGTGCCGGCCTGCGAGCGCGGGGCGATGACGCGGCGGGCCTATTACCTGGTGCAGCCGGAGCAGCCGGAGCGGGCAGCGGTGGCTGCATTCCGGCAGTGGCTGCTCAAGCAGGTCAGGTCATGAAGGGCGAAGGCACGCGGCCGTCGAAGCGCTGCGTCAGCCCCGGCACGCCGAAGGACGTGCCCACGGCCAGCGCGGTGGTCACCATGGGCGCGTCGAGCGGCACGGTGCGCTGGCGGTTGGCGACGTCGGCGATCGCCACACCGGTGAGGCGCCCCGCCTGCACCGCCGCCATGCGGCCGTACTGTTCGTCGGCCACCAGCGCCGCGGCGTAGGCGCCGAAGGCGGTGGCCAGGTTGCGGTCGTAGGCGGTGGGCGTGCCGCCGCGCTGCACGTGGCCGAGGATCGCGGTGCGCACCTCGGTGTCGATGCGCTGGCCCAGCTGGTGTTCCAGCACCTGGCACACGCCGCCCAGGCGCAGCGGCTCGGGGCTGTCGGGAACGATCTGCCGCACCGCCAGCTGGCCGCCCCTGGCCTTGGCGCCTTCGGCCACGCTGATCAGCGTGAAGCGCTGGCCGCCGCGGGCGCGCTCGCGGCACAGGCGGGCGACCTCCTCGATGTCGTACTCGAATTCGGGGATCAGGATGATGTCGGCGCCGCCGGCCACGCCGGCATAGAGGGCGATCCAGCCGGCGTAGCGGCCCATGGTCTCCAGGATCATCACCCGGTGGTGGCTCTGCGCCGTGGTGTGCAGCCGGTCGATCGCCTCGGTCGCGATGGCCACCGCCGTGTCGAAGCCGAAGGTGCGGTCGGTGTACATCAGGTCGTTGTCGATGGTCTTGGGCACGCCCACCATCGGGATGCCGGCCAGCTGCAGCCGGTGCGCGATCGTCATGGTGCCGTCGCCGCCGATGGCCACCACCGCATCGAGCTTCAGTTCGTCGCGCACGTAGCGCACCACGTCGGCGGACACGTCGGCGTTGCCGCGCGCATAGTAGGCGAAGGGATTGGCCTTGTTGCTGGTGCCGAGGATGGTGCCGCCCAGCGTGAGGATGCCGGAGACGTCCGGGTAGTGCAGCCGCCGCACCTGCCGCTCGATCATGCCGGCGAAGCCGTCGACGAAGCCGATCACCTCGGCGCCCGCGTCCTGCATCAGGCTCTTGGCGACCGCGCGGATGACGGCGTTGAGGCCGGGGCTGTCGCCGCCGCCGGTGAGGATGCCGATGCGCTTGGGACTGGACATGGAGTGCTCGCGAAGGCGGCCATGATACGGCCCCCGTCGCGAGCCCGGGTGCATGCCGCGCGGCATGCACCCGCGGGACTGCCCTTTACTTCGACTGGCTCACCATGTAGTCGACCGCGGCCTTCACGTCCGCGTCCGGCAGCGCGGTGTTGCCGCCCTTCGGGGGCATCGTGCCCTTCTTGCCCGTGAAGCCGTTGAGCGCGTGCTGGTACAGGGTGTTGTTGCCCTGCGCGATGCGCGGGCCCCAGTCGGACTTGTCGCCCGGCTTCGGCGCGCCGGCCACGCCGGCGGCGTGGCACATGGCGCAGGTGCTGCTGTAGACGGTCTGGCCGCTGCCGCTGGCGCCCATCGCGGCGGTGCTGCTGGCGCTGCTCGAATCCGTGCCGGAGGAGGACGCCACCACGCTGGAGGACGACTGGTCCGTCGTGCTGCTGGTGGAGGGCGCGGCCGCCATGTTGGTGCCGCTGTCGCTGGTCGCGGGCGCGGTGGCCATGTTCGTGCTGCTGTCGCTCGTGGAGGGCGCGGTGGCCAGGTTGGTGCTGTCGGTCGACGAGGGCGCAGTCGTCGAAGGCTGGGACGAGGTCGACGCGGTGGTGGCGGCGCTGTCGTCGTTGCGCCCGCAACCGGCGAGGGCGGCGGCAACGGCGAGGGTCGTGGCGGCGAGCATGAGCTTCTTCATGGGGTCTCCCTTTTGTGCTGAGGATGAATTCAAAATTCTAGGAGTGCACCTCTGCGGGCATGCATCCCGTGCGCCTGCCATCCTTGTCCGACAAGGCCGGACCTCCGGGCGGGAAGGTGTCGGCAAAACGCGACGTTCACGTTCCTTGACGTTTGTTCATGCAGCGTTCAGACAGCGCGACCTAAGCTTCAGGCACAACGATCCCCGAAGGAGTCTTCCATGAAACGCAACGCCCTCGTTCCCGCCCTCCTGCTCACGAGCCTGGCGGCCGCCACGGCGCAGGCCCAGAGCTTCACCGACCAGGCCCGCGTGCGCGCGGTCGAGCCGCAGTACGAGGTGGTCCAGGTGCCGCGCCAGGAGTGCACCAGCCAGTGGGTGCAGGAGCAGCCGCGTGCCGCCGCGCCCAGCGGCGGCTATGGCGGCGCCATCATCGGCGGCGTGGCCGGCGGGCTGCTGGGCAACCAGGTCGGCAAGGGCCATGGCCGGGAAGCCGCCACGGCGGCCGGCGCGGTAATCGGCGCCCTCACCGGCGACCGCATGCAGAACAGCGGCGGTGCCATCGCGGCGCCGGCGCCGGAAGCACGCGAGGTGCGCAGCTGCCGCACGGTGTACGACCAGCAGAACCGCCTCACCGGCTACCGCGTCACCTATGATTACCGTGGCGTGGAAGCCAGCACCGTGCTGCGCGACCAGCCCGGCGCCACCATTCCGGTGCGCGTGTCCGTGACGCCCCTGGAGCCCGAGATCCGCCGCTGAACCTGACCGCAACGCCCGCCATGGAGTCCATCCGCAAGCTGATCCTCGCCGCCGCGCTGGCTGCCGTGCTGCCCGCCTGGGCCGACGTGAGCCGCGACGACGCGGCCGCGATCGCCCAGCGCCTGAGCCAGGGGCGGGTGCTGGCGGTGGAACGCGCCGAGGCCGGCAACCGGCCCGTCTGGCGGGTCAAGGTGGTCACGCCGGCCGGCGAGGTGCGGGTGGTGCTGATCGACATGGCCACCGGCCGGCCCCTCTGAACCATGCGCCTGCTGCTGATCGAGGATGAAGCGGCCCTGCGGCTGACGCTGCAGCGCCAGCTGGAGGCCGACGGTTACCGCGTCGACATGGCCGCCGACGGCGAGGAGGGCCTCTACATGGCCCAGGAGTTCCCGTTCGACCTCGCCATCGTCGATCTCGGCCTGCCCAAGCTGAGCGGCATCGCCATCGTGCAGAAGCTGCGGGCCGAAGGCCGCGCCATGCCGATCCTGATCCTCACCGCCCGCGGCACCTGGCAGGACAAGGTGCTGGGCCTGGAGGCCGGGGCCGACGACTACCTGGTCAAGCCCTTCGAGTACCCAGAGCTGGCGGCGCGCGTGAAGGCGCTGCTGCGCCGGTCGCTCAAGGCCACCACCGACGTGCTGGCGCTGGGGCCGATCAGCCTGGATCTCTCGGCCCAGGCCGTGAAGCTCGATGGCGAGCCGCTGGACCTCACGGCCTACGAATATCGACTGCTGGAATACCTGGTGCGCGAGCGCGCCCGGGTGGTGACCAAGCAGGAACTGTCGGACTACCTCTATCCCCACGGCGACGACCGCGACAGCAACGTGCTGGAAGTGCTGGTCGGGCGCCTGCGGCGCAAGCTCGATCCGCAAGGCAGCCTGGCGCCGATCGAGACGCTGCGCGGGCGCGGCTACCGCTTCACCCTGGGATGACGCCCGGGTATTCGATCCGGGCCCGCCTGCTCCTCGGCGCCGCGCTGGTGCTGGTGTTCTTCATGGCGGCGGCCGGCATCGCCGTGCAGCGCGCCCACGCGGACAGCGTGCGGGCGTCCCATTACGCGATGCTGCACGGCACGGTGGACCTGCTGCTGTCGCGCGCGGAGCTGGATGCCTCCGGCGCCCTGGTGATGCCGGCGGGGCTGGGCAACGCCCGCCTGTCGCTGCCCGGATCGGGCCTGTACGCCAGCATCTATAACGTGGACCACGACGAGCAGTGGCGTTCGCCTTCCAGCGTGGGCGTGCAGCCGCCGTTTCGCACCGCGCTGGAGACCGGCCAGCTGCTGCCCGAGACGCTGCAGGACGGCGAGCGCGGCTACATGGCCCTGTCCTATGCCGTCAACTGGGAGGCCGGGCCCAGGCCGGCGCGGCTGGTGCTCTCGGTGCTGGAGGACCGCTCCGAGTTCGAGCACGAAGTGGCCGTGTTCGCGCGCACCCTGGGCATATGGCTCGGGTCCGCCGCGGCGCTGCTGCTGCTGGCGCAGCTGCTGCTGCTGCGCTGGGGCCTGGCGCCGCTGCGGCGGGTGGTGCTGGAGATCCGGCGGGTGGAAAGCGGCGCCCAATCCAGCATCGAGGGCCGCTATCCGACCGAGCTGTCGCCCCTCACCGACAACCTGAACACGCTGATCCAGCAGGAGCGGGAACGGCAGACCCGCTACAAGGAGGCGCTGAGCTACCTCGCGCACAGCCTGAAAACCCCGCTGGCCGTGCTGCGCAGCGCCCTGCAGGAGCCGGCGCAGCTGCCGCAGGCGGTGGCGCAGCAGGTCACGCGCATGGACGACATCGTGCAGCACCAGCTCGGTCGCGCCGCCGCCGGCGGGGCGACCCGCTTCGCGCCCGCGGTGAAGCTCGCGCCGGTGCTGGAGCGCATCCGCGAGGCGCTGGCCAAGGTCCATGCCGAGCGGAGCATCGGCTTCCGCGTCGACTGCCCGGCGGACCTGGCCTGGCGCATCGACGAAGGCGACGTCTTCGAGATGATGGGCAACCTGATGGACAACGCCGGCAAGTGGGCGCGCCAGCGCGTGCTGGTGCGCGCCTGGCGCGAGGGCGAGCGCCTGCGCATCCAGGTGGACGACGACGGCCCCGGCTTCAGCGACACCCATTCGGTGCTGCGCCTGCACGTGCGCGGCGACGAGCGCGTGCCGGGGCACGGGGTGGGGCTGGCGGTGGTGAACGACCTGGTGGCCAGCCATCGCGGCGAGCTGAAGCTGCTGCGCTCGGACCTGGGCGGCGCCCGGGTGGACGTCACCCTGCCGGCGCCGTGAAGATGTTGCGCCGGGGGCAGCGCGGTGCCACGATGGCGCAACGGCGCCTTGCATCGCGCGCGGATGGCGCCAAGTGGCGAACGCACGGTCCCGCGGGGACCTTCACCCGAAAGCAAGCAGCCATGTGGAAACGCCTCACCCTCCTGTGGACCCTGGTGCGCGGCGACGCGCGCCAGCTCTGGCACGCGCTGCGGCACCCGGCCGCCCCGCGCTGGCTGAAGGTCGGCACCGTGCTGATCGTGCTGTACGTGCTGTCGCCGATCGACCTCATCCCGGACGCGATCCCCTTCCTCGGCGCGGTGGACGACCTGGTGCTGGTGCCGCTGGCGATCCGCTGGCTGCTCAAGCGCCTGCCGCCGGAGATCGCGGCGGCCTCCCGCCGCTGACCCTGCCTTGCTCCCTCCCCTCTGGGGGAGGGTTGGGGTGGGGGCGCTCCGGCGCGCGCCCTTCGCATTCCTGCGCGCGAGTGTCTCCTGAAGGCATCTTGGGAGCCCGCCCGGCTTGACGGGCGTCAAGGGACGCGCGTCGGGCCGCTGCGCACGCCCCCGCGGCGGCCGCGCCATGCCATCCTTCCCGGCGATGGGCGATGCGTACTTCCTCACCGGCGCACGCGGCACGGGCCACGCGGCCTGCGCCGCCTTCCAGGTGCTGGTGCGCCCGACCGGCGACGGCGCCATGGGCGAGGCGACGCTGCAGGCGCTGGTGCACGGCGCCTTCGAGGCGCAGGAGGGCGAGCTGCATTTCGCCTGGGAGGGCGGCGAGCCGATGCGCCGCGGGCTCGACTTCTTCCGCCGCGCCTTCGCGCTGCAGCAGCAGCATGCCGGCGGCCGCACGGTGCGCAACACCCTGCACACCGGCGGCACCCTGATCGACGAGGAATGGGCCCGCTTCCTGGCCGCCAGCGGCTTCGGCGTGACGCTGCACGTCGACGGCCCGCCGCAGACGGCCGACGGCGGGCCGGACCGCCTGCTGCAGGCCATCGAGCGCCTGAAGGCGCACGGCATCCCCTTCCACACGCAGACGGCGATCAGCGCCCACAACGCGCAGGATCCGCTGCGCGTGTACCGCTACCTCAAGGAGATCGGCGCCCGCCAGATGCAGTTCCTGCCGCTGGTGGAGCCCTGCGGGCAGGCGCGCGAGCAGCGCCGCACGCCGCGCGAGATCGCACTGTCGCCGCGCACCGTGGGCTCGGTCGCCTACGGCCGCTTCCTCACCACCGTGTTCGGCGAATGGATCCGGCACGACGTCGGCCGCGTCTTCGTGCACCTGTTCGACAGCACCCTGCAGGCCTGGGTGCACGGCCGCCCCAGCCTGTGCAGCTTCGCCGAGACCTGCGCGCGCAAGGTCGCGATCGAGCACGACGGCTCCGTGTACGCCTGCGAGCGCTACCTCGATGCCGGGCACCGCATCGGCAGCCTGGAAGAAACCCCGCTGGCGGCCATGCTCGCGGCGCCCGCGCAGCGCGCCTTCGAGGACGCCAAGCGCGACACCCTGCCCTCGCAATGCCGGCGCTGCGACGTGCTGGCGGCCTGCCGCGGCGGCTGCCCGCGCCATCGCTTCCTGCAGGCGGCCAGCGGCGGGCCGGCCGTGAACTACCTGTGCGCCGGCTACCGCCAGTTCTTCCGCGCGGTGGCGCCGCACATGCGCGCCATGGGCACGCTGCTGCGGCAAGGCCGGCCGGCGGCGGACATCATGCGCTTCACGCCGCGCTGAAGATCTTTCCCGGATTGAGGATGTCGTGCGGGTCCAGCGCCCGCTTGATGGCGCGCATCATGGCCACCGCGCCCGGCCCGGCCTCGGCCTCCAGGAACTGCATCTTGTGCAGGCCGATGCCGTGCTCGCCGGTGCAGGTGCCGCCCATGGCGAGCGCCCGCCCGATCAGGCGCTCGTTGAGGGCTTCGGCGCGTTCGCGCTCCTCTTGGCTGGCCGGATCCACCAGGTAGCCGAAGTGGAAGTTGCCGTCGCCCACGTGGCCGACGAGGAAGTAGGGGATGCCGCTCGCATCGGCCTCGGCCACGGACTCCAGCAGGCAGTCGGCCAGGCGCGAGATCGGCACGCAGGTGTCGGTGGTGATGGAGCGGCAGCCCGGGCGCGACTGGATGGCGGCGAAGTAGGCGTTGTGCCGCGCCGTCCACAGGCGCGTGCGCTCCTCCGGCGTGGTGGCCCATTCGAAGGCCTGGCCGCCGTGGCCGGCCGCGATCTCCTGCACCGTCTCGGCCTGCTCCTGCACGCCGGCCGGCGAGCCGTGGAATTCCATCAGCAGCATGGTCTCCTCGCGCAGGCCCAGCTTGCTGTGGGCGTTGACCATGCGCACGCTGTTGGCGTCTATCAGTTCGACCCGCGCGATCGGCACCCCGAGCTGGATGGTCTCGATGGTGGTCTGCACCGCCTCGGCGATGCCGGGGAAGGAGCACACCGCCGCCGAGATCGCCTCCGGCAGCGGATAGACCCGCAGCGTGACCTCGGTGATCAGCCCCAGCGTGCCCTCGCTGCCGACGAACAGGCGCGTGAGGTCGTAGCCGGCCGAGGACTTCTTCGCCCGCGTGCCGGTGCGGATCACCTCGCCGGCGGCGGTGACCACCTCCAGCGCCAGCACGTTCTCGCGCATGGTGCCGTAGCGCACCGCGTTCGTGCCCGAGGCGCGGGTGGCGCTCATGCCGCCCAGCGACGCGTCGGCGCCGGGATCGATGGGAAAGAACAGGCCCGTGTCGCGGATCGCTTCGTTGAGCTGCTTGCGGGTGACGCCCGGCTGCACGGTGACGGTGAGGTCGTCGGCGTCGACGGCCAGCACGCGGTTCATGCGGTTCACGTCGATGCTGATGCCGCCGCGCACGGCCAGCAGGTGGCCCTCGATCGAGGAGCCGGCGCCGTAGGGAATCACGGGCGTGCGGTGCTCGTTGCACAGCCGCAGGGCCGCGGCCACTTCGGCGGTGCTCTCGACGAACAGCACGGCGCCCGGCGGCGGCACGGCGAAGGGCGATTCGTCGCGGCCGTGCTGCTCGCGCACCGCCAGCGCGGTCGACAGGCGCTCGCCGAAGCGCTCCTTCAGCGCCTGCAGCAGCGCGGGCGGGACTTCCTGCTGCCGCACTTCGGGCAGCAGCCGGGCGTGGGAGGTGGGCGCGTTCATGACGCAAGGGTAGCAGCCGCCCCCGCCAGCGACTACAGTGGATTTCTCCCCTGCATCGGAGCCTCGCCATGCTGAAGGAACAGGTCCATGTCGGCCCCGGCGGCCTGCCGGGCGAGCTGCTCGTGCCGCAGGGCGCCGCAGGCCTCGTGCTGTTCGCCCACGGCAGCGGCAGCAGCCGGCTGAGCCCGCGCAACGTGTTCGTCGCCCGCGCGCTGCACGAGCGCGGCCTCGGCACGCTGCTGTTCGACCTGCTGACCGAACAGGAGGCGCGCCACCGCGTCAACGTGTTCGAGATCGCGCTGCTGGGCGAACGGCTGCAGGAGGCGATCGCGTGGGTGCGCGCCCGCGCCGACGTGGGCGCGCTGCCGCTGGGCCTGTTCGGCGCCAGCACCGGCGCGGCCGGCGCCCTGCTGGCGGCGGCGCAGCGGCCCCACGACGTGGCCGCGGTGGTGTCGCGCGGCGGCCGGCCCGACCTGGCGCTGACCTCGCTGCCGCACGTGCGCGCGCCGACGCTGCTGGTGGTGGGCGGCGACGACACCGAGGTGCTGGGGCTCAACCGGGTCGCCTTCGCCCACCTGGCCTGCGAGAAGCGGCTGGAGGTGGTGCCCGGCGCCACCCACCTGTTCGAGGAGCCCGGCACGCTGGAACAGGTGGCCGAACTGGCGGGCGACTGGT
>Ga0255338_1003049_pt1 | contig 21512 bp, 18 predicted proteins | sample MeOH1_35cm_T4_19_FD_203715 | JGI IMG/M metagenome (GOLD analysis project Ga0255338, IMG submission 203715) | Sandy soil microbial communities from University of British Columbia, Vancouver, Canada - MeOH1_35cm_T4_195 | ecosystem: Engineered > Artificial ecosystem > Sand microcosm > Unclassified ...
TCGATCGGCCATGCGCTGATCGCCGATGCGCTGGAGCTGGGCTATGCCGAGACGGTGCGCGAGTACCAGCGCTGCATCCAGCGGGCGTATGTATGAGCCCCTCGCCCAATCGCGCCCCGCTGAACGCGGGCGCGCCTGGGCGGTCCCCCGCGGGGACGATCCTGCTTGCGGCGGCCCGGCGCTCGGCCCGAAATTCCCAACCCCATCGGCAACGCCGAGACGACTGACATGATCTACGGCATCGGTACCGACATCTGCGACATCCGCCGCATCCGCGAGACCTTGCAGCGCCGCGGCGAGCGTTTCGCCGAGAAGGTGCTGGGGCCGCACGAGATGGCGGTGTTCCGCGAGCGCCGCGCCAAGGTCGAGGCGCGCGGCGTGGCCTATCTGGCGACCCGCTTCTCGGCCAAGGAGGCCTTCTCCAAGGCCATCGGGATGGGCATGCGCATGCCGATGACTTGGCGCGCCTGCGAGATCGTCAAGGCGCCTAGCGGCAAGCCCGAGATCCGCCTGCACGGCGAACTCGCCGCCTGGTTCGAGGCCAAGGGCCTCAAGGCCCATGTGACGGTCACCGACGAAAGCGAATACGCCGCGGCCTTCGTCGTGGTCGAGACCCGCGACTGAAGCAACACCCACCCCGATAAAACAAACGCCGCCCGGGCAAAGCCCGAGGCGGCGTTTTTTTACCTCAAGCAGAGTCCGAGGATCCGGCTCCGCCGGTCCTTCGGACTCGCCAAGGCACAGAGGCCTTGGCCCTCGGCAGGCACAAACAGTCCTCAGGACTGTTTGTATCCAGCCTCGGCTCCCTTGAGGCGTAGGGGGTGGGTCACTGCTCGAACGGCAGCTTGATCTGCGCCAGATCCTTGCGCGTCTCGACCAGCACCAGCGGGCCTTCGTCGACGATCACGACCGGCTTGGGCTCGCGCGGCACATGCACGGGCTTGGGCTCGGCGGCCATCGCTTCCTGGGCGGCGCGGATCTTGTCGGCATCCGAGTTGACCCATTGCAGGCCGGCGCCTTCGGCGATGGCTTGCAGATCGCTCAGCGGCAGCTCGAAGGCTGGCAGCACCGGTGCCGCGGGCGCGGCGGCAACCACCGGCTCAGCAACAACCGCCGGGGCGGCCGGCGCGGCATGCGCCACGGGAGTCTCGACCGGGTTCAGCGGGGCAGCAGCGGCCTCGGTCACCGGGGCTTCGCCACCCTGCAGTTCCTCGCCCGGCTGGCCTTCGCGGCGCTCGCGACGGTAGCGATCGCGGCTGCGACGGCGGCGGCCGCCGTCCTCACCCTCGGTCGCTGCCTCGCTGGCGGCAGGGGCTTCGCCTGCTGCGGCATCGGCCTTGCTGTCGGCAGGGGCCTCGGCCTCGCTGCCTTCACCCAGTTCGCCCGGCTGCTTCGCCTCGGCCAGGGCTTCGGCGCCCTCGGCGGTACGGCTGTCGTCGCGGTCGCGGCCGCCACGGCGGCGACGGCGGCGGCCCTGACGCTCGTCGGTCCCGGCCTCGCCACCTTCCAGCTCGGCAAAGGGTTGCAGCTCCGGTGCGGCCAGTTCCGGCTGGGCAGCGATGTCCAGCTGGGCCTGCTGCGGCAGGCCCTGTTCCTGGTTCTCGCCATTGCGCTCCTTGCGCTCGCCGCGTTGACGACGGCCTTCGCCGCCGCGCTCGCCACCACGCTCCTGGCGCTCGCCGCGCGCTTCGCCGCGCTCGTTGCGCTGGGCCTGCTCCTGGCCTTCCGGACGTTCCTGACGCTCGCCACGTTCCTGGCGGCGGCCACCGCGATCACCGCGCGGGCCGCCCTCGCGGGCTTCCTGCGGCTTGCTGCCGCCCTCGCCACGCTCATTGCGCTCGCCACGGCCTTCGCCGCGCTTGCCGTCCCTGCGCTCGCCGCCACGTTCGGCGCGCTCGCCGCCGCGGCCATTGCGGCCACGGCCGTCGCGGCCCTCACGGCCTTCGCGCTTGTCCTTGCGCTCGCCGCCTTCGGCCGGCTTGACCTCGGTGGCCGGCGCGGGGGCCGGTGCGGGCGCGGGGGCGAACAGGCTCTTGATCCAGCCGAAGAAGCCACCGCCGGCGGCCGGGGCCGGTGCGGGGGCTGCCGCCGCCGCGGCGGGCGCGGCTGCCGCGGCCTTGGCCGGCTCGGGCTTGGGCGCGGCCACCGGGGCCGGCTGCTCGGGCAGGATGCCCTTGATCACCGGCTCCTGCTTGTTCTTGCCGCCGGCCGCGTCGCGACGGCGGGTGATGCCCACCTCGTCCTCGGCCTCCTCGATCATCGTGTAGCTGGCCTGCAGGTTTTCCAGGCGCGGATCGTCGTGGCGCAGGCGCTCCAGCTTGTAGTTGGGCGTCTCGAGATGCTTGTTGGGCACCAGCAGCACGGTGACGCGCTGCTTCAGCTCGATCTTGGTGATCTCGGTGCGCTTCTCGTTCAAGAGGAAGGAAGTCACTTCCACCGGCACCTGCACATGCACGGCGGCGGTGTTGTCCTTCATGGACTCTTCCTGGACCATGCGCAGGATCTGCAGCGCCGAGCTCTCGGTGTCGCGGATATGGCCGGTGCCGTTGCAGCGCGGGCAGGTGATGTGGCTGCCTTCGCTGAGCGCCGGACGCAGGCGCTGGCGGCTCAGTTCCAGCAGGCCGAACTTGCTGATCGAGCTGAACTGCACGCGGGCGCGGTCCTGGCGCAGGGCGTCGCGCAGGCGCTGTTCGACCTCGCGGCGGTTCTTCGACTCTTCCATGTCGATGAAGTCGACGACGATCAGGCCGCCCAGATCGCGCAGGCGCATCTGGCGGGCGATCTCGTCGGCCGCCTCGAGGTTGGTGCGGGTCGCGGTTTCCTCGATGTCGCCGCCACGGGTGGCGCGCGCCGAGTTGACGTCCACCGAGACCAGCGCCTCGGTGTGGTCGATCACGATGGCGCCGCCGCTGGGCAGGTTGACCGTGCGGCTGAAGGCCGTCTCGATCTGGTGCTCGATCTGGAAGCGGCTGAACAGCGGCGCGTCGTCGCGGTAGCGCTTCACGCGATGGCCCTGGTCGGGCATCACGTGGTTCATGAACTGGTGCGCCTGCTCGAACAGGTCGTCGGTGTCGATCAGGATCTCGCCGATGTCGGCGGTGAAGTAGTCGCGGATCGCGCGGATGACGAGGCTCGACTCCTGGTAGATCAGGAAGGCGCCCTTGCCGCCCTTGGAGGCGTCATCGATCGCGCTCCAGAGCTTGAGCATGTAGTTCAGATCCCACTGCAGTTCGGCGGCGCTGCGGCCGATGCCGGCGGTGCGGGCGATCAGGCTCATGCCCTTGGGGTACTCGAGCTGGTCGAGGTTTTCCTTGAGCTCCTCGCGGTCCTCGCCCTCGATGCGACGGCTGACGCCGCCGCCGCGCGGGTTGTTGGGCATCAGCACCAGGTAGCGGCCGGCCAGCGAGACGAAGGTGGTCAGGGCCGCGCCCTTGTTGCCGCGCTCTTCCTTCTCGACCTGCACCAGCAGCTGATCGCCTTCGCGGATCGCGTCCTGGATCTTGGCCGAGCGCACGTCGGCGCCCTCGCGGAAATACTGCTTGGAGATTTCCTTGAAGGGCAGGAAGCCGTGGCGGTCTTCGCCGTAATCGACGAAGCAGGCTTCGAGCGAGGGCTCGACCCGCGTCACCACGGCCTTGTAGATATTGCCCTTGCGCTGCTCGCGGCCCTCGATTTCGGTCTCGAAGTCCAGCAGCTTCTGGCCATCAACGATCGCGAGGCGCCGCTCTTCCGGCTGCGTCGCATTGATCAGCATGCGTTTCATTGTCGTCACTCCTCGCGCGCCCCGGGCCTTGATGGCCGACCAGGCGCGCAACATCCCGTCACCCCCGGCCCTGCCGGTGGGCGACTCATCGATGCACGTACAAACGTGGAGGAACCGAGGAAGGAATCGCCCTGGACTTGCGGTGATCGACGCCGATCAAACCTCAAGCGTTGGCGCGCGCGTGACAGCAGGCGGAGCCTCGCCCCTTGCTCCCGAACGCGCCGCTCTTGGCTGCGGCGCGGCCCGGCCACGGCCGCGCGCGCCGGCCTCGCCGACCATGTGAGGCCGGGGCTGCATCTGCAAGCGGTGGGGGGTAGGGGTGAAGGGGATCATCCGCGAGGACTGCTGAACGCTGGCAATAGGTCGTCGGCCCCTGGGGCAACGGGCCTACTGCGAATAAACCTTGTCTGGTGTCCTTCATGCACCCTGGGGCAAGCATGAATGACGTGGTTCTTTCTACGTCGGTACTGCCACACAAGGCCTGCCGCCGCCGCTTCACTTGGGGAAGAGGCCCGCCACCCGCCTTGCGCGTTGCATCACCATTGATTTGGCATGGCCTGCGCCCTGCCGCCACCCTGCGCCGTCCTGCAGATCCGCTTGCCCAGCTAAAATCAGGCAAATCAAATACTTACGGCGCAATTGTGGTTCGGAACATTATAGGGGCTAAAGCGAAGCCCGCCCCTGGGGCTGCCCCCAGGCCCGCGGCGCCGGCGCAAGGCCCGACCCAGGCGCCCGGTAAGCGTCCGCCCACATCGGCGCCGGCGGCCAGCCCGGCCCCGGCGGTGCGTCGCGTGCTGATCGACGAAGGCTCGGCCGGCCAGCGCCTGGACAATTTCCTCTTGCGCGAACTCAAGGGCGTGCCCAAGACCCATGTCTACCGGGTCATCCGTGCCGGCGAGGTGCGCGTCAACAAGGGGCGCGCCCATGCCGACACGCGCCTGGAGCTGGGGGACGAGGTGCGCATACCGCCCGTGCGCCTGCCCGAGCGGGCCGCCGCCAGGCCCGACTATGTGCCGGCCCGGGAGTTCCCCATCGTCTACGAGGACGAGCACCTGATCGCGGTCGACAAGCCGGCCGGCGTGGCCGTGCATGGCGGCTCGGGCGTCAGCTTCGGCGTGATCGAGCAGCTGCGACAGGCGCGGCCGCAGGCCAAGTTCCTGGAACTGGTGCACCGGCTGGACAAGGAGACCTCGGGCCTCCTGCTGATCGCCAAGAAGCGCTCGGCCCTGACCGCCTTGCAGGACCAGTTCCGCGAGCGCGAGACCGGCAAGACCTATGCCGCCCTGGTGATCGGCGACTGGGCCGAGAACAAGAAGGTGATCGACGTGGCGCTCCTGAAGTTCACCGGCAGCGACGGCGAACGCTGGGTGAGGGCGGTCACGAGCTCGCATGATCCCCAGGCCGATCAGGCCAAGCGCTCGATCAGCCTGGTGCGGGTGGCGCAGCGCCTGCCCGGCTACAGCCTGCTGGACGTGACCATCAAGACCGGCCGCACCCACCAGATCCGCGTCCATCTGGCGCATGAGGACCACCCCATCGTCGGCGATCCCAAGTACGGCGATTTCGAGGCCAACCGGGCCCTGGCGCGCGGCGCGCTGAAGTTCGAGCGCATGTTCCTGCATGCCCGGCGCCTGAAGTTCAGCCACCCCGCCAGCGGGGCCGAGCTGGAGCTGCAGGCGCCGCTGCCGCCCGAATGTGAGAAGCTGCTGGCCGCCTTGCAGAAGACGACCCCATCCGCATGAAACCGCAACGCTTCGACCTGATCGCCTTCGACTGGGATGGCACCCTGTTCGATTCCACCGCCCTGATCACCCGCTGCATCCAGGCGGCCGCGCTCGACCTGGGGCTGGAGCGGCCCAGCGACGCCGATGCCGCCTATGTGATCGGCATGGGGCTGCAGGAGGCGCTGGCCCATGCGGTGCCGGGCCTGCCCCGCGAGCGCTATCCGGAGCTGGGCCAGCGCTACCGTCACCACTATTTCGCCGCCCAGCACGAGGTGACCCTGTTCAAGGGCACCCTGGAAATGCTGGCCGCGCTGAAGGCGCGCCACCACTGGCTGACCATTGCCACCGGCAAGAGCCGGCGTGGCCTGGACGAGGCACTGAAGGTGGCGCCCGAGCTGGGCCGCATGTTCGACGGCAGCCGCACCGCCGACGAGACCGCCGGCAAGCCCAACCCGCTGATGCTCATGGAGCTGATGCGCGAGTTCGGCGCCGACCCCGAGCGCACCCTGATGATCGGCGACACCAGCCACGACCTGCAGCTGGCGTTGAACGCCGGCACGGCCAGCGTCGGTGTCGGCTATGGCGCGCACGACCACCGGACTTTCGCCGACTACCGGCCGCTTTTTATTGCCCAGTCGGTGCCCGAGCTGCACGGCTGGCTGATCGAGAACGCATGAACAGCCCCGAAGCCGAAAAACCCCAGGCCCTGCCGTTGTGCAGTTCCGACGCGCTGCAGGAACGCGGCCGCGCCCACACCTTCGACGTGTTGCAGTGGCGCGAGCCGGCGCGCGCCTTCGCGCTGCGCTTCGACGGCCAGGTGGTGGCCTACCTGAACCGCTGTGCCCATGTGCCCACCGAGATGGACTGGCAGGAGGGCGAGTTCCTCGACGGCGACAAGCGCTACATCATGTGCTCCATCCACGGCGCGGTCTACGACCCGCTGACCGGCCGCTGCGTCACCGGCATGTGCGGCCGCATGGGCCTGACCAAGATCCAGGTCGAGGAGCGCGAGGGACAGGTCTATTGGTATCCTAGCCGCGACACCAAGCCGGCCTTCGACGAGTGAACGACTGGCACGCCGCCAGCCGACCGGCCCCATCAGCAGGTTCAAGAAGATGAATTCCAACGACGATTTGCCCCAGCCCATTCCCGATCCCATGGGCCGGGCCGCCAAGCCCGAGGGCGCCCAGGCCTACGAGTCCCTGATGGCCCAGTTCGCGCGCGACTACCTGCGCGACCGCCGCAGCGAGCGGCGCTGGCGCAGCTTCTTCCGCCTGGCCTGGCTGGCGCTGATCCTGGGCGTGCTGTGGCTGCTGTTCGCCCAGCGCCATCCGGGCAGCACTCCCTCGGGGCCGCATACCGCCCTGGTGGAGCTGCGCGGCGAGATCGCGGTCGACTCCGAGGCCAGCGCCGAGCTGATGCTGTCGGCGCTGAAGAGCGCCTTCGAGGACCAGGGGGCCCAGGCCGTGGTGCTGCGCATCAACTCGCCGGGCGGCAGCCCGGTGCAGGCCGGCATCGTCTACGACGAGATCAAGCGCCTGAAGGCCAAGCATGGCAAGAAGGTCTACGCGGTGGTCGAGGAGATCTGCGCCTCCGGCGCCTATTACATCGCCGCCGGCGCCGACGAGATCTATGTGGACAAGGCCTCGGTGGTGGGCTCGATCGGCGTGCTGATGGACGGCTTCGGTTTCAACGGTCTGATGGACAAGCTGGGCATCGAGCGCCGCCTGCTGACCGCCGGCAGCAACAAGGGCATGCTGGACCCGTTCTCGCCCGAGAACCCGCAGCAGAAGGCCTATGCCCAGGCCATGCTGGAGCAGATCCACAAGCAGTTCATCCAGGTCGTCAAGGAAGGCCGCGGCAAGCGCCTGAAGGACAACCCCGACATGTTCAGTGGCCTGTTCTGGAACGGCGAGGAGGCGGTCAAGCTGGGCCTGGCCGATCATTTCGGCAACCTGGACTTCGTCGCCCGCGAGGTGGTCAAGGCCGAGGAGGTGATCGACTACACGCCGCGCGACAACGTCGCCGAGCGCCTGGCCAAGCGCTTCGGCGCGGCCATGGGCGAGGGTGCCGTCAAGGCGCTGCGCTCGATGGCGCCGATCCGCTGAAGACTCGGGCGGTTGTGCCGCCGGTCGTACAAGGGCTCCCTCGGGAGCCCTTTTTCTTTATGCAATCTTGATACCCGGCCCGCGAGCTTCTACGCCGCCCTGAGGCGTCCGTTTCTAAGCTGCCTCCATCTCAACTGAGGTGTGAGCACAGAAATGGATTGGGTATATGTGGGCTTGAGCCTGGCGCTGTTCGGACTGGCCGTGGGCTTGGCCGTGGCCGGCCACAAGCTGGAGGGCAAGCAATGAGCGCCCTCTACTGGACCAGCGGCCTCGTTGCCGCCGGCTTGTTCGTCTATTTGATCGTTGCGCTGCTGCGCGCCGAGGAGTTCTGACATGGACTTCTTTGCATGGATCAATCTCGGCCTGTTCATGGCCGTGCTGCTGCTGGCGGCCTGGCCGCTGTCCAGATGGCTGGTGGCCGTGGCCGATGGCCGGCTGCCGCGCTGGATGCGGGCGGTGGAGGGCGGCTTCTACCGCCTGGCGGGCGTCCGGACCGATGAGGGCATGCACTGGAAGCAGTACGCGATCGCGCTGCTGCTCTTCAACTTCATCGGCGTGCTGGCGGTCTACGCCCTGCAGCGCTTCCAGGACTTGTTGCCGCTGAACCCGCAGGGCATGGGCGCGATCACGCCGGACTCGGCCTTCAACACCGCGATCAGCTTCGTCACCAACACCAACTGGCAGGGCTATGGCGGCGAGTCCGCGATGAGCTATCTGACCCAGATGCTGGCGCTGACGGTGCAGAACTTCGTCTCCGCGGCCACCGGCATCGCGGTGGTGTATGCGCTGATCCGCGGCTTCGCCGGCAAGCTCAGGAGCGACGTCGGCAACTTCTGGGTCGACCTGACCCGCGTCACCCTGTGGGTGCTGCTGCCGATCAGCTTCGTGCTGGCGCTCTTCTTCGTCGGCCAGGGCGTGATCCAGAACTTCGAGCCCTACAAGACGGTGCAGACCGTCGAGGCCACGGCCTACCAGACGCCCAGGCTGGGCGCCGACGGGCAGCCGCTGAAGGACGAGAAGGGCCAGCCCCTGATGGAGGACCGGAGCACCGGGACCCAGACCCTGGCGATGGGCCCGGTGGCCTCGCAGCTGGCGATCAAGATGCTGGGTACCAACGGCGGCGGCTTCTTCAATGCCAACTCGGCCCACCCCTACGAGAACCCCACGCCGCTGGCTAACTTCGTGCAGATGCTCAGCATCTTCCTGATTCCGGCCGCCTTGTGCTTTGCCTTCGGCCGCATGGTGGGCGACCAGCGTCAGGGCGTGGCCATCCTGGCGGCGATGAGCCTCATGTTCGTCGCCGGCGTGGTGCTGGCCACCAGCGCCGAGCAGGCCGGCAACCCGCAGCTGACGGCCCTGGGTGTCGACGGGAACGCCGGCAATATGGAAGGCAAGGAAACCCGCTTCAGCATCAACGCCAGCAGCCTGTTCGCGGTCGTCACCACGGCCGCCTCCTGCGGCGCGGTCAACGCGATGCACGACTCGATGACGCCGCTCGGCGGCCTGGTGCCGCTGGTGATGATGCAGCTGGGCGAGGTGGTGTTCGGCGGCGTCGGTACGGGCCTGTACGGCATGCTGGTGTTCGCCATCCTGGCGGTCTTCATCGCCGGCTTGATGATAGGCCGCACGCCGGAGTACCTGGGCAAGAAGATCGAGCCCTACGAGATGAAGATGAGCTCGATCGCCATTCTGGTCACACCCCTCGTGGTGCTGGTCGGCACGGCTGTCGCGGTGCTGAGTCCGCTGGGCCAGGCCGGCATTGCCAACCCGGGCGCACACGGCTTCTCCGAGATCCTGTACGCGCTGACCTCGGCCGGCAACAACAACGGTTCGGCCTTCGCCGGCCTGTCGGCCAACACGCCCTTCTACAACACCCTGCTGGGCCTCGCGATGTGGCTGGGCCGCTTCGGCGTGATCGTGCCGGTGCTGGCCATCGCCGGCAGCCTGGCCGCGAAGAAGCGCATTCCGGCCGGCGCCGGCACCTTGCCGACCCACGGCCCGCTGTTCGTCGTGCTGCTGATCGCCACCGTGCTGCTGGTGGGCCTGCTGAACTACGTGCCGGCCCTGGCTCTGGGCCCTGTCGTCGAGCAGCTGATGCTCTGGAAGTGATCCCATCATGAAGAACAAAGATTTTCTGTTCGACCCCAAGCTGGTGAACCAGGCGCTGAGGGATGCCTTCACCAAGCTGGACCCGCGCGTGCAGTGGCGCAATCCGGTGATGTTCGTGGTCTATGCGGGCAGCCTGCTGACCTCGGGCCTGTGGCTTGCAAGCCTGGGGAATGCCGAGCTGGCCGGCACCGAGGGCTCCGGCTTCATGCTGGCCATCGCGCTGTGGCTGTGGTTCACCGTGCTGTTCGCCAACTTCGCCGAAGCCCTGGCCGAGGGCCGCAGCAAGGCGCAGGCTGCCTCGCTGCGTGGCCTCAAGACCAGGACCTGGGCCAAGAAGCTGCACGAGCCCAGGCATGGCGCGCAATGGCATCCGACCCAGTCTGACGAGCTGCGCCGCGGCCATGTCGTGCTGGTCGAGGCGGGCGACCTGATCCCGCTGGACGGCGAGGTGATCGAGGGCGTGGCCTCGGTGGACGAGAGCGCGATCACCGGCGAGTCGGCCCCGGTGATCCGCGAGTCCGGCGGCGACTTCGCCTCGGTGACCGGCGGCACCCGCGTGTTGTCGGACTGGCTGGTGGTGCGCGTCACGGTCAACCCCGGCGAGTCCTTCCTGGACCGCATGATCGCGATGGTGGAGGGCGCCAAGCGCCAGAAGACGCCCAACGAGATCGCGCTGACCATCCTGCTGGTGGCGCTGACCCTGGTCTTCCTTGTCGTCACCGTGACCCTGCTGCCGTTCTCGATGTTCAGCGTCGAGGCGGCAGGCAGCGGGACGGTGGTCTCGATCACGGCCCTGATCGCGCTCTTGGTCTGCCTGATCCCCACCACCATAGGCGGCCTGCTCTCGGCCATCGGCGTGGCCGGCATGAGCCGCATGATGGCGGCCAATGTGATCGCCACCTCGGGCCGGGCGGTCGAGGCCGCCGGTGACGTGGACGTGCTGATGCTGGACAAGACCGGCACCATCACCCTGGGGAATCGCCAGGCCAGCGCCTTCGTGCCGGCACCGGGCGTCACCGAGGCCCAGCTGGCCGACGCGGCCCAGCTCGCCTCGCTGGCCGACGAGACGCCGGAAGGCCGCAGCATCGTGGTGCTGGCCAAGACCCGTTTCGGCCTGCGCGAGCGCGAGTTCGGCCACCTGCACGCCCAGTTCGTGCCCTTCACGGCCCAGACCCGCATGAGCGGGGTGGACCTGGCCTCCGGATCGATCCACGAGCGCCAGATCCGCAAGGGGGCGCTCGACGCGATCAGGAAACATGTCGAACTCCTCGGCGGCCACATCCCCAAGGAGGTCGGCAGTGCCGTCGAGGAGATCGCGCGCCGCGGCAGCACGCCGCTGGTGGTGGCCGACGGCGCGCGCGTGCTGGGCGCCATCGAGCTCAAGGACATCGTCAAGGGTGGCATCAAGGAGCGCTTCGCCGAGCTGCGCCGCATGGGCATCAAGACCGTGATGATCACCGGCGACAACCGGCTCACCGCCGCGGCGATCGCCGCGGAGGCCGGTGTCGACGACTTCCTGGCCGAGGCCACGCCCGAGGCCAAGCTCAGGCTGATCCGCGAATACCAGCAGGACGGCCGGCTGGTGGCGATGACCGGCGACGGCACCAACGATGCACCCGCGCTGGCCCAGGCCGACGTGGCGGTGGCGATGAACAGCGGCACCCAGGCGGCCAAGGAGGCCGGCAATATGGTGGACCTGGACTCCAACCCCACCAAGCTGCTGGAGATCGTCGAAACCGGCAAGCAGCTGCTGATGACGCGCGGCTCGCTGACGACCTTCTCGATCGCCAACGACGTGGCCAAGTACTTCGCCATCATCCCGGCGATGTTCATCGGGGTCTATCCGCAGCTGGCCGCGCTCAACGTGATGGGCCTGCACAGTCCCAGCTCGGCCATCCTGTCGGCGGTGATCTTCAACGCGCTGATCATCGTCGCGCTGATTCCGCTGGCCCTGAAGGGTGTGCCCTACCGCGCCGTCGGCGCCAGCGCGCTCTTGCGCCGCAACCTGGCGCTCTACGGCCTGGGCGGCCTGATCGTCCCCTTCATCGGCATCAAGGCCATCGACTGGCTCTTGGTCCTCGCCCATCTCGTCTAAGGAGTTCGGCATGAAACAAGCTCATCTTCGTCCCGCCATCGTCAGCTTCGTGCTGCTCTCGGCCCTTACCGGCCTGCTCTACCCGCTGGCTGTCACCGGCGTCGGCCAAGGCCTGTTTCCGAAGCAGGCCGCCGGCAGCCTGATCGAAGCCGGCGGCCAGACGGTCGGCTCCGAGCTGATCGGCCAGAACTTCACTTCGCCCAAGTACTTCTGGGGCCGTCCCTCGGCCACCGGCCCGATGGCCAATAATGCGGCCGGTTCCGGCGGCTCCAACCAGGGGCCGCTGAATCCGGCGCTCGGCGACGCGGTCAAGGCCCGCATCGAAGCCCTGCGGGTCGCCGACCCGGCCAATGGCGCACCGATCCCGGCCGATCTGGTGACGGCCTCGGCCAGCGGCCTGGACCCGCACATCTCCATGGCCGCAGCGCGCTACCAGGCCGGGCGGGTGGCGCGCGAGCGGGGCTTGAGCGCGATGCGCGTACAGGCCCTGATCGATGCGAACACCGAGCCGCGCGACCTGCGCGTGCTGGGCGAGCCGCGCGTCCATGTGCTCAAGCTCAACCTGGCGCTCGATGCGCTGAAGTGAGCCCCAGGGGGGCGGCCTTGCCCCCGGCAACTCTTCATGGGTGTGTTCACCCCGATGAAGCCCCTGAGAGAAAGCGCAATAACGCGCTAACGGGGGAGGGGCTTTCGTCGATTTTCTTGTCAAACCTCCATCGAACAGTCCCATGCAAACAAGAAACATCCTCGCCACCACCCTGATGGTCCTGTGCGCCGGCACCGCCTTGGCCCAGACCGAGCACAGCCTCACGGGCAACGTCGGCCTGTTCAGCGACTACCGCTTCCGCGGCATCAGCCAGACCTGGCACCAGCCGGCCGTGCAGGGCGGCTTCGACTATGCCCATGGCAGTGGCGCCTATGCCGGCATCTGGGCTTCCAGCGTCTCGGGCAACAGCTACAACAACGGCGCGGGCCTGGAGCTGGACCTGTACGGCGGCTACAGGTTCGCGCTGGCTCAGATCGTTGGGCAAGGCCTGACCCTGGACCTGGGCGCGCTGGCCTATATCTACCCGGGCGCCAGGCTCAACAGCGCGCCCGGCGTGGCCACCGGCGAAAAGTACGACAACCTGGACGTCTACGCCGCGCTGTCCTGGGGCGCCTTCAGCGCCAAGCTCTCGCTGGCCGCCACCGACTACTTCGGCCTCGACGGCACCACCGCCGGTTACGCCTACTTCAGCAGCCTGGCCACCCGTGGCGCCTCCAGGGGCAGCAGCTATCTGGACCTGAACTACCGCTTCGATCTGGCTGGCATCAGCGAAGGCCTGGCCCTGGACACCCACCTGGGCCATCTGGCGGTGCGCCATTACGGCGAGCTGTCCTATACCGACCTGAAGCTGGGCCTGTCCAAGGCCTTCAACGGCTTCAACCTGGGCGCCGCCCTGGTCGCCACCGATGCCGACAAGGCCTTCTACCAGGCCGGCAACTCGGCCGGGCTATCGCCCAAGCGCCTGGGCCGCGCCGGCCTCGTGCTGAGCGTGCAGCGCAGCTTCTGAAGAGGCATCCAAAGGTGACAATGGCCCGATGCTGATCAACTGCGCCGCCTATCGCGAGGGCCACAAGCTGGCCGACCTGGCTCCCGACGAGGTCGGGGACTATCTCGACCGGCCCGACACCTTTGTGTGGGTGGCCCTGCGGGATGCCGATGCGGCCGAGCTGGAGTCCTGGCGGCGCGTCTTCAACCTGCACCCGCTGGCGCTGGAGGACGCGCTGAAGGGCCATCAGCGTCCCAAGATCGAGGAGTATGGCGAGGACCTGTTCGTCGTCATGCACCTGATCGACTGGGTGACGGCCGGCCCCCGGCCCATCCCCTCCCGGGGGCAAGCCCTCCTTGGCAGCGGCCCGGCGGATGGCCTGAGCGGCGAGCTGCAGGCCGGCGAGGTGTCGGTCTTCGTCGGCCGCCACTATGTGCTGTCGGTGCGCAATCACAGCAAGCTGCATTTCCTGGGCGTGCGCGAGCGCGCCGAGCGCGAGCCCGAGCTGCTGCGCCAGGGCCCCAGCTTCGTGCTCTATGCCCTGATGGATTCGGTGGTGGACCGCTATTTCCCCATCGTCGACCTACTGGAATCGGAACTGGAGGAGATCGAGCAAAGCATCTTCACCAACGGCGCGGCGCGCGACAACATCCAGCGCCTGTATGCGCTGAAGAGCCGGCTGATGCAGCTGCGCCGCGCGGTGGCGCCGATGCTGGAGATGCTGTCCAAGCTGCACGGCGGGCGCATCCCGCCGGTCTGCAGCAAGTCAGAACATTATTTCCGCGACGTGGCCGACCACCTGGCCCGCATCCACGGCGCCATCGAGGCGGTGCGCGAGACCATTGCCACCGCCATCCAGGCGAACCTGTCCATGGTGGCCATCGAAGACAGCGACGTCACCAAGCGCCTGGCAGCCTGGGCCGGCATCTTCGCGGTGGCCACGGCCTTTGCCGGCGTCTGGGGCATGAACTTCGAGACCATGCCCGAGCTGAAGTGGGCCTGGGGCTATCCCGCGGCGCTGGGCCTGATCGTCTGCGTCTGCGCCTTCCTCTGGTATCGCTTCCGCAAGGCCGGCTGGCTGTGATGGCGAACGACGAACGGCCCGATCCCGACGCGCTGCTGGAGCAGCTGCGTGCCGAGGAGGAGCGGGCGGCGCGCGGCCGGCTGCGCATCTACTTCGGCTCCTCGGCCGGCGTCGGCAAGACCTATGCGATGCTGCTGGCGGCGCGCAAGCTGCAGGCCGAGGGGCGCACGGTGCTGGTCGGCGTGGTCGAGACCCACGGCCGCAGCGAGACCGCGGCCTTGACCGAGGGGCTGGAGGTGCTGCCGCCGCGCCAGGTCGAGTACCGCGGCAGGGCCCTGCCCGAGTTCGACCTCGATGCCGCGCTGGCGCGGCTCAAGCCGCTGGAGCGGCCGCTGATCCTGGTGGACGAGCTGGCCCACAGCAATGTGGCCGGCTCGCGTCATCCCAAGCGCTGGCAGGACGTCGAGGAACTGCTGGCCAATGGCATCGACGTCTACACCAGCCTGAACGTCCAGCACCTGGAAAGTCTCAACGACGTGGTCGGCGGCATCACCGGCGTGCGCGTGCAGGAGACCTTGCCCGATACCTTCTTCGACCGTGCCGACGAGGTGGTGCTGGTCGACACGCCGGCCGACGAGTTGCTCGCCCGCCTGAAGGCCGGCAAGGTCTATATGGGCGCACAGGCCGAGCGTGCCGCCAAGCACTTCTTCCGCAAGGGCAATCTGATGGCCTTGCGCGAGCTGGCGCTGCGCCGCACCGCCGACCGCGTCGAGGACGATGTGCAGGCCTGGCGCAGCAACGCGGCGATCAGCCAGGTCTGGAGCACCGAGGCCGCGATCCTCTGCGCGATCGGCCCGACGCCGCGCGCCGAGCATGTGCTGAGGAGCAGCGCGCGCCTGGCCCAGCAGCTCAATGTCTCCTGGCATGCGGTCTATGTGGAGACCCCGGCCCTGCAGCGCCTGCCGGATGCGCAGCGCGAGCGCGTGCTGCGCGTGATGCGCCTGGCCCAGGACCTGGGCGCGGCCACCGCGGTGCTGCAGGAGCGGGACGTGGCTGTGGCCCTGATCGCCCATGCGCGCGAGCACAACCTCTCCAAGCTGATGCTGGGCCGTGCGCGCGAGCAGCCGGCCTGGCGGCGAGCGTTCGCAGCGCCCGGTCTGCACGAGCGCCTGGCCCGCGACCTGCCCGATATCGACCTGATCGAGGTCGGCCATCCGCAGGGGCAAGGCCCGGCGCCGGCCGCCCCGGCGGATGCGGCAGCCGGCCCGGGCTGGGGACCGGCGGCACGCGAGCTGCCGCGCTACGGCAAGGCGGCCCTGGCCTGCCTGCTGACCTGCGCGCTGGCCTGGCCGCTGCGCAATCTGTTCGACGTCGCCAACATCGTGATGCTGTTTCTGCTGACGGTGCTGGGTGTGGCGCTGAAGCTGGGGCGCGGGCCCGCGGTGCTGGCCAGCTTCCTCAGCGTGGGCCTGTTCGATTTCTTCTTCGTCGCGCCGCAGCTGAGCTTCGCGGTCTCGGATGTGCAGTACCTGTTGACCTTCGCGGTGATGCTGGCCGTGGGCCTGATCACCGGGCAACTGACCGCGCACCTGCGCTACCAGGCCCAGGTGGCGGCCGAGCGCGAGGCGCGCTCGCGCGCGCTGTTCGAGCTGACCCGCGAACTGGCCGGTGCGCTGCAGACCGAGCAGGTGGTGCAGGTCGCCCAGCAGCGCCTGGCGCGCGAGCTGCATGGGCAGGCCCTGGTGCTGGTGCTGGGCCTGGACGAAGCGCTGCAAAGCCCGCTGCCGCTGGCCGAGGAGAGGAAGGACCCGCCGGACCTGGGCACGGCGCGCTGGGCCCTGGACCATGGCCAGGCCGCCGGCCTGGCCACCGATACCCTGCCGGGCAGTGCCTGGTTCTACCTGCCGCTGTCGGCTCCGATGCGCGCCCGCGGCGTGCTGGCCTTGCGCCCGCGCGAGCTGGCCGCGGTGATGCAGCCCGAGCGCCGCGCCCAGCTCGACACCTTTGCCAGCATCATCGGCCAGGCGCTGGAGCGGGTGCATTACGTGGAGGTGGCGCAGAACGCGCTGGTGCACATCGAATCGGAGCGCCTGCGCAACTCGCTGCTCTCGGCGCTCTCGCACGATCTGCGCACGCCGCTGGCCGTGGTCTACGGCCTGGCCGACACGCTGGCGGCGCTGCCGGCCCTGCCCGAGACCGGCCGCGAGATGGCCCAGGCCCTGCAGCGTGAATCCCAGCGCATCAACGCGATGGTCAACAACCTGCTGGACATGGCGCGGCTGCAGAGCGGCGCGGTGCAGCTGCGCCTGCAGTGGCAGCCGGTCGAGGAAGTGGTGGGCAGCGCGCTGCAGGCCATGCAGGCCGCGCTGGCCGGCTTCGACGTGCGCACCGAGCTGCCGCCGGGCCTGCCCATGGTCAACCTGGACGCCGTGCTGATCGAGCGCGTGCTCTGCAATCTGCTGGAGAACGCCGCCAAGTACACGCCGCCGGGCAGCCTGATACGCCTGGCGGCACGGGTGCAGGGCGAGGAGCTGCTGCTGACGGTCGCCGACAACGGCCCGGGCCTGCCACCGGGCCGCGAGGAGGCGCTGTTCGAAAAATTCACCCGTGCCAGGAGCGAATCCAGCATTCCGGGCGTGGGCCTGGGCCTGGCCATCTGCCGTGCCATCATGCAGGCGCATGGCGGCCGCATCTGGGCCGAGCGCTCGGCCCTGGGCGGCGCCGCCTTCGTGCTGGCCTTGCCGCTGGGCACGCCGCCCGCGCTGCCCGACATCGAAGCCGACACCCCGCATGAGTGATCCCAGACCCACCGCCCTGATCGTCGAGGACGAGCCCAGCATCCGCCGCTTCGTGCGCCTGGCCCTGGAGGCCGAGGGCTGGCAGGTGCACGAGACCGAGACCGTCCGCCAGGGGCTGATCGATGCCGGCACGCGCCGGCCCGAGCTGGTGATCCTGGACCTGGGCCTGCCCGACGACGACGGGCTCAACTACCTGAAGGACTTGCGCGCCTGGTCCGGCGTGCCGGTGATCGTGCTGTCGGCGCGCAGCGACGAGGCCGACAAGATCGCCGCGCTGGATGCCGGCGCCGACGACTACCTGAGCAAGCCCTTCGGCGTCGGCGAGCTGATGGCGCGGGTGCGGGTGGCGCTACGGCGCGTCCGGTCCACGGCCGCAGCCGCGCCCGGCGAGCCGGCCAGCAGCAGCTTCCGCTTCGGCGCCGTCGAGGTCGACCTGGCCGCGCGGCGCGTGCTGCGCGAGGGTCAGGCCGTGCATCTGACGCCGCTCGAGTACCGCCTGCTGACCCATCTGATCGCCCATGTCGGCAAGGTGTTGACGCACCGCCAACTGCTCAAGGCGGTCTGGGGCCCCAGTCATGTGGAAGACAACCACTATCTGCGCGTCTACATGGGCAATCTGCGCCAGAAGCTGGAGGCCGAACCGGCCCGGCCCCGCCATCTGCTGACCGAGACGGCGGTGGGCTACCGGCTGATGCCCTAGGCCGGACGGTGGCCTCGGCCGCGAACTGTCCCCGCGAACTGTGGATAAGCTTGTGCGTGAGCCTTGGCCGGCTGGCCTAAGTGCTTGATGCACAAGGGCGTCCTCTAGCCTGCATCAAATAGAGGCAGGCATGCCGAGCGGCCTCCGGCGCGCGGCCTGCCGGCGACCCCGGCCGCCGCGTCATGGCCGCGCAGGCCGGCGAGCCAGTGCGCATAGACCTGCCGGGCGCTGCGGTGCAGGACGGCGCAACGCAGCTCCAGGTCGCGCAGCAGCTCGGCCTCGTCCTGCACGGTCTCGCCCGTATGCAGCTCGTGCCGCCCCTCGGCGCACCAGGCGCGCACGCTGGCGGGCGTGACCTCCAGATGCGCCTGCAGGCCCAGGTGCGGGCCGGCCGCGAAGCCCTTGTTGAGGCTGTGGCGGCCAAACAGGATGCGCCGGGCGCCGCGCGGGATCTCGAAGCCCTCGTAGTGCCAGTTGAAAGCCAGGGTCTGGGTGGCGCCGCCGAACAGCGCGCGCGCCGCGGGCGTGACCGACAGGCGGTGCCAGCCGATCTGCGGGCGCGCATTGGGCCGCACCTGCGCACCCAAGGCGCGCGCCAGCAGCTGGGCGCCGAAGCAATGGCCCAGCACCGGTACGTCGTGTTGCACCGCATCGCGCAGCAGGGCCAGCTCGGCGGCCACCCAGGGCAGGGCATCGTTGGCGCTGCGGTTGCTGCCCAGCACGACCAGACCGCTGTGGTGGGCGGCCTGCCGCGGCAGGGACTCGCCCGCGGCGGGGCGGAACCGCTGGAAGGGAATGTCGTGCTGGCGCAGGAAGTCCAACAGGAAGCCGGGGCCTTGGCTGGATTCGTGCTGCAGGATGGCGACTGGGTTCATGGGCTGGGCCGGCAGCGGTGGCCGGCCGGTTGTGGCGAGGCGGCCAGTCTCTGGCGTGCGCCCTCAAGACGCCGCTCAAGTTGGGGGATGCGGTTTCAAGAAGGTGTCAAGCCTCGCTAGACTTGGGCCATGTTCCCGTTTCGCCTGCTCTCGCCGATCGCCGCCCTGCTGCTGGGCGGCGCCGCGTTCGCGCAATCGGCCGCGCTGAGCCTGGAGTCCCTGCCGCGCCCCACCATGCCGCCGGCCGAGGTGGGGCCGGTCGTGCCGGTGCAGGTGGAGCGCTGGCGGCGCGAGGCCGAGGCGGCCGAGCATGGCGACAACGGCCAGCAGCGCGACCCGGTGCTGGCCGCCCAACTCTACTGCCGGGCCGCGCGCTTCGGCGACGCGGTGGCCCAGTACAACCTGGCCTGGATGCTGACCAACGCGCGCGGCATCGCGCGCGACGATGCCCAGGCCGCCTATCTGTTCGCCGCCGCGGCGGAGCAGGGGCTGGCGCAGGCGCAGGCCATGGCGGCCCGGCTGGGCGAGCCCCTGGGCGCGCCGCCCCCCTGCCTGCGGCCGCCCGACGGCGAGCCGCCCCCGCTGGCGGCGGCCGCGCCCGCGCGCCCGAGCGGCAAGCCGGTGCAGCTGCCGCCACCGCCGCCGCCGGCCAATGCGCCCGAGCCCATCGTGCGCTTCGTCAATCTGGTGGCACCGGACTACAAGCTGGCGCCGCATCTGGTGCTCGCGGTGATGGCCACCGAGTCCAACTTCGATCCGCTGGCGGTCTCGCCGCGCAATGCCCAGGGCCTGATGCAGCTGATCCCCGACACCGCGGCGCGCTTCCAGGTCAAGCGCCTGACCGACCCGGTGCAGAACATCCGCGGCGGCATGGCCTATCTGCGCTGGCTGATGGCTTACTTCGAGGGCGATGTGTCCCTGGTGCTGGCAGCCTACAACGCCGGCGAGCGGGCGGTGGACCGCTACCGCGGCGTGCCGCCCTATGCGGAGACGCGCAACTATGTCCGGCGCATCCTGGCCTCCATCGGCGGCCAGCGCTCGCATCCCTACGACGCCTCGGTGGCCCAGCCCTCGCCGATGCTGGCGCTGCTGCGGGGCGGGCGCTCCTAGACGCGCAGGCTCAGTCGCCGCGACGGCGGCGGCGGGCGGCGACGAAGCCGACCACGCCCAGGCCGGCCGCCAGCATGGCAGAGCTCTCGGGCTCGGGCACGGCCGAGAGCACGCCGGCGAAGGGGGCGTCGTTGACCTGCACCGAGCCGCTCCAGCTCCGTGCGACGACCTGGCCGTCGATATGGCCCCAGCCGGTCGAGAAGCTGGCCAGCGGCGCCAGGAAGGAGGCCGTCATGCCGCCGCTGAAGCTCACCTGGGTGGCATCCACCAGGTTGAAGAGCACGCGGCCGCTGGCGAAGTTGGTGAGGCCGTGGCCGCCGAAGCTGACGCTGCTGCCATGGACGTTGATCACCACCGTGCTGTCGGCATCCAGGTTCAGCAGCGCGAGGTTGTGGTTGACGTCGGCCGCCTGCAGGTCGAACACCGCCAGCTTGCTGCCGTTGGCGTTGAGCTCGAAGCTGTCGTAGCGCTGGCTGGCCGTGCCGCTATTGGCCAGCGCATCCAGTTGCCGGGACAGACCGCTCAGCCGGCTCTGCGCGGCCGCGAAGTCGAAGCCCAGGTCCAGCGTGGAGCCGGCAGCGGCGCGCTGCAGGCCGGTCTGGTAGCTGGCGATGTTGACCGCCTGGCCCCAGTAGCTGAGTTCGCTGGCGCCCAGCCACTGCTTGTTGGCATTGACATTGCCGCCCACCTGCACCGTGCCGCCCAGGAAGCTGGCGCCGCCCTTGCTGTTGAGGTTGCCGCCCACCAGGGTGTCGCCCCAGTAGCTGCCGCTGCCGGCGCTGAGATTGCCGCCCACCGTCAGCCCGGCGCCCGCGTACAGCGCGCCGCCACCACCCCGGGTGTTGATCGAATAGCCGCTGACCGTCATGTTGCCGCCCACCGCGACCCGGCCCTCCACATCGCTGGATGGCGCGCTGAAGTTCTCGAATATCAGCAGGTTCAGCCCCGAGGCCAGGCCCAGGGCGTTGGTGGTCTCGGTCTTGGCGGCCTGGGCGAGGGAGGCACCGGCCAGCAGGGCAGCAAGGACGAGGAGGCGGGGGCGCAGGGCGGTCATCGGGCGGGTATCGGGAGGCGGGAATGGCCGCGATTCTTGGCCGCGGCCTTGTCCGCGTAAACCCCGAGATGGGGTGCGGCGGGACCGCTTCGTGCGGTATTGCACGCCGGGCTTGCGGCGCTGGGGCCAGGTCTTGCCTGGCCTCGCGGCGACAGCCCGGCGCGGCCGCACAGGGACGGGCGACGCTGGCTAGCGCAGGCAGGCGCTCGGCGTGCGCGGCGTCGCGGGTCGGTGCGCCTGGCGGGCCTGACGGGCCGCGGCCCGCTGCGGCAGCAGGCTGTGCATCAGCAGGGCACCGACCACGATGGCGCAGCCCAGCAGTTCGGCCGCGGTGGGCTGCTGGCCGAAGGCCGCGCCCAGGGCCAGGGCCGAGACCGGGATCAGGTTCAGAAAGGCCGTGCCGGTGACGGCCCCCAGCCGGCGCACGCCCTGCATATAGCTCAGCACCGCGATCACCGAGGGCACGATGCCCACGTACAGCAGGCCCTGCCATTGCTCGCGCAGCTGGGTGGCGCTGGGCAGCTCGGTCCAGCCCAGGGCCGCGGCCGCGAGCACGCCCAGGGCCAGCAGGGGCCACAGCGCGATCGCCGTCAGGCCGGAATAGGCCAGCGGATCGAGCT
>Ga0255338_1003050_pt1 | contig 21507 bp, 23 predicted proteins | sample MeOH1_35cm_T4_19_FD_203715 | JGI IMG/M metagenome (GOLD analysis project Ga0255338, IMG submission 203715) | Sandy soil microbial communities from University of British Columbia, Vancouver, Canada - MeOH1_35cm_T4_195 | ecosystem: Engineered > Artificial ecosystem > Sand microcosm > Unclassified ...
ACGGCGTCGAGCGGGCGATCGTGAAGAGCGCCGCGAAGCTCGCTTATGACAGCGTACGGGACACCGACCTGCCGGCCGGCTTCGCGGATCTCGCGGGGCGGGTCCTGGCGGCCGAGGATCGGCGCGGCGCGGCACGCGTCGACCCGCCCGAGCAGGAAGTGGCCGGGCTCGGCGATGGCCATTTCAGCCTGACGTTCAGGCCCAGGCTCGACTCCGAAGACCGCAACGCGGCCCTGTCGCTGGCGACCAACCTGGCCGTCGCCGATGCGCTGCAGGCGCATCACACCGGCCTGTTCCGGGTAATGGCGCCGCCCGATGCGCATGCCGTCGCGCGGTTGCGCCACACCGCGCAGGCGTTCGGCCTGCAATGGCCGGGGAACGAGACGCTCGCGCAGTTCGAGCACGGCCTCGACGCAGCCGATCCGCGGCAGGCGGCCTTCATGCTCGCGATCCGGCGCGCCGGGGCGGGGGCGTCCTATGTCCCCTATCGCGAGGGTGTCGTGCCCTGGCATGCTGCGATGGCGGCGACTTATGCGCATGCGACGGCGCCGCTGCGCCGCCTCGCCGACCGCTATGTCGTGCGTGCCGCGCTCGCCATCGCGAACGGCCAGCCGGTGCCCGACGTCGTCACCGCGGCGTTCGCGAAACTGCCGCAGGTCATGGGCCGCGCCGATACCGCGGCCGGGCAGATCGACCGCGCCGTCATCGACCTTGCCGAGGCGGTGATGCTCGATGGCCGCGAGGGGGAGCTGTTCCCGGCGGTCGTCACCGATGTCGACGATCGCGGCGCGCGCATGCAGCTGTGCGCCGTGCCGGTGGTCGCGCGCGTCGCGGCACCCGGGGCCGAGCCCGGCGACGCGCTGACGGTCAGGCTCGTCGCCGCCGATCCGGACCAGCGCCTGGTGACCTTCCAGCGCGTGCCGTGAGACCGCACGATCAGGCGGGGACCGGCGCAGTCCCGAACGGCAGGATTTCCTCGTAGCGCGCGAGATCGGGGGCGCCGATCACGCGGGCGCCGCGTCGCAGCAGGAAGGCGTGGCGCACGATCTCGGCCTGTTGCTCGATCCCATAGCGGTGGAGCGGCTGGCCGGGCCGGATCGCATAGTCGTAGCGACAGAAGGGATGCCGCGCGAGCGGCAGCAGGATGCCCTTCTGATGCTGCCAGACATGGACCATCTCGTGCACGAACAGCCCCTGGTCACCGAGATTGCCCGTGGCGAAATCGTCGCGGTAGCGCGTGCCCCGGGGATGGAAGTGGATCGAGCCGGTCGGCGCCATCACCGTCTCGCGCGGCTGGAAAAAGGCCCATTTGCGCCGCGCGATGCGGACCAGCGCATAATCGATCCGGTCGCCGAACACGCTTCGGGCCAGCGCGACCTCGCCGGCGGTCAGGAGCCGGTCATCCGCGGCGGAACTCACTTCCCGGGTGCGGGATCGCCTGCGCCGATCGCGCCTGCCTTGTAGTGGATCCGCTGGCCGTCGGCGAAGGTGAAGAGCAACGGCACCGTGGCGCCGCGCTTGATGCCCGGGTTCATGTCGAACAGCATCACATGCTTGCCCCCGGGCGCAAAGACCAGGTCGGTTGCGGCGGGGAGGCGGACGTGATCGATCGGCTTCATCGATGCCATCGATCCGGATTGCATGGATTCATGTATCTCGGAACGGATCGACACGTCGCTCGAGACGCTGAGCAGCGTGGCGTCGGCTGCGCCGCCATGAATCGTGAAATAGGCCACGGCCGGCGCGCGCGGCGTCGCGGCGAGCCGCACATAGCCGTCACTCACCGCAATTTCCTTCGGTTGCTGGCACCCCATCAGGGCCAGCAGGGCGGCCAGCGCCGCAACGATACGCATCATATTCTCCCGCTTCGGGAAATGAGTATTCATCCTAGGCAGTCGAAAATCTTGCGGCAAGCGAAAGCCCCCCTATATCGCCAGCAGTAAGTGTCGTGTCGCCCAGTCCGGGGGCACGGCCGAGAGTCAATTTTTTGAAGACGGGGGCCGAAGAGGACCATGGCTAAAGTTATCGGTATTGATCTGGGTACGACCAACAGCTGCGTTGCGGTGATGGAGGGCGGCAAGCCCAAGGTGATTGAGAATGCGGAAGGCGCGCGCACCACGCCGTCGATCGTCGCGTTCGCCAAGGATGGCGAGCGGCTGATCGGCCAGCCGGCCAAGCGCCAGGCGGTGACGAACCCGGAAAACACGGTGTTCGCGGTGAAGCGCCTGATCGGCCGCCGCTTCGACGACCCCGTGACCAAGAAGGACACCGAGCTGGTTCCGTACCATATCGTGCGCGGCCAGAATGGCGACGCATGGGTGCAGGCCGGCGGCAAGGACTATTCGCCGTCACAGATCTCCGCCTTCACGCTGCAGAAGATGAAGGAAACCGCTGAGGCCTATCTCGGCGAGACCGTCACCCAGGCCGTCATCACGGTACCCGCCTATTTCAACGACGCGCAGCGCCAGGCGACCAAGGATGCCGGCCAGATCGCCGGCCTCGAAGTGCTGCGCATCATCAACGAGCCGACGGCTGCTGCGCTGGCGTACGGCCTCGACAAGCAGGACGGCAAGACGATCGCGGTCTATGACCTTGGCGGCGGCACGTTCGACATCTCGATCCTCGAGATCGGCGACGGCGTGTTCGAAGTGAAGGCGACCAACGGCGACACCTTCCTCGGCGGCGAGGACTTCGACGACAAGCTGCTGCGCTTCCTCGCGGAAGATTTCCGCAAGGCCGAGGGCATTGACCTGACCAAGGACAAGCTCGCCCTGCAGCGCCTCAAGGAAGGCGCCGAGAAGGCGAAGATCGAGCTGTCTTCGGCCGCGACGACCGAGGTCAACCTGCCCTTCATCACCGCCGACCAGAACGGCCCGAAGCACCTGGTGAAGACGATCACCCGCGCCGATCTGGAGCGGCTGGTCGACGATCTGATCCAGCGCACGCTGGAGCCGTGCCGCAAGGCGCTGCAGGACGCCGGCGTGAAGGCGTCGGACATTTCGGAAGTGGTGCTCGTCGGCGGCATGACCCGCATGCCCAAGGTGCGCCAGGTCGTGAAGGAGTTCTTCGGCAAGGAGCCGCATTCGGGCGTCAACCCGGACGAGGTCGTCGCGATGGGCGCCGCGATCCAGGCGGGCGTGCTGCAGGGTGACGTCAAGGACGTGCTGCTGCTCGACGTGACTCCGCTGTCGCTCGGCATCGAGACGCTGGGTGGCGTGTTCACCCGCATGATCGATCGCAACACGACGATCCCGACCAAGAAGTCGCAGGTCTATTCGACTGCCGATGACAATCAGCAGGCCGTGACGATCCGCGTCTTCCAGGGCGAGCGCGAGATGGCGGCTGACAACAAGATGCTCGGCCAGTTCGATCTGGTCGGTATCCCGCCGGCGCCGCGCGGCGTTCCGCAGATCGAGGTCACCTTCGACATCGACGCCAACGGCATCGTCAACGTGTCCGCCAAGGACAAGGGCACCGGCAAGGAGCAGCAGATCCGCATCCAGGCCTCGGGTGGCCTGTCGGATCGCGACATCGACCAGATGGTCCGCGATGCCGAGCAGTTCGCCGAGGAGGACAAGAAGCGCCGTGAGGCGGCCGAGGCGAAGAACAACGCCGAAAGCCTGATCCACACGACCGAGCGCCAGCTCGCCGAGAATGGCGACAAGGTCGATGCGGGCCTCAAGGCCGAGATCGAGGCGGCGGTCGCTGCCGCGAAGTCGGCGGTCGAAAGCAACGATGCCGAAGCGATGAAGGACAAGGCCAATGCCCTTGCCCAGGTCGCGATGAAGCTCGGCCAGGCGATCTACGAGAAGCAGGCCCAGGCCGAGGCGTCGCCCGCAGCTGAGGCGGGTGCCACGGCGCCAGCCGAGGACGTGGTCGATGCCGAATTCTCGGAAGTCGACGATACCAAGGCGTAACTTGTTGCGTTCCCCCCGTTATTCCTGCGATGAGCGGGAATGACGGGGCGGGCGGGGGCCCAGTATGACCACCGAAGTCGACTTTTACGAGCTGCTGGAATGTGCGCGCGACGCGGACGACGCGACATTGAAGGCATCCTATCGCAAGCTCGCGATGAAATATCACCCGGACAGGAATGACGGGTGCAAGGACAGCGAATCGCGCTTCAAGGCGATCAGCGAGGCCTATGACTGCCTGAAGGACCCGCAGAAGCGCGCTGCCTATGACCGGTTCGGTCATGCCGCGTTCCGCAACGGTGCCGGCGGGGGCGGTGGCGCGCAGGATTTCGGCGCGTTCAGCGACATCTTCGAGAATATCTTCGGCGAGTTCATGGGCGGCGGCCAGCGCGCCCCGCGCGGTCCGCGGCGCGGCGCGGACTTGCGCTACGACATGGAGATCACGCTCGAGGACGCGTTTCGCGGCAAATCGACCGAGGTCACGGTCGATGTCTCGGCCTCCTGCGATGCCTGTTCGGGAACCGGCGCCAACCCCGGCACCAGCGCCAAATCGTGCGCTACCTGCGCGGGCCATGGCAAGGTCCGCGCACAGCAGGGCTTTTTCGTGGTGGAGCGGACCTGCCCGAGCTGCCACGGCGCAGGCCAGGTGATCGCTGATCCGTGCGGCGCCTGCCGCGGCGAGGGCCGGATCGAGAAGACCAAGACGCTCACCGTGAACATTCCGCCCGGCGTCGACGAGGGCACCCGCGTGCGCCTGACCGGCGAGGGCGAGGCCGGGATGCGCGGCGCGCCGCCGGGGGATCTCTACATCTTCCTGCACGTCCAGCGGCACCCGCTGTTCGAGCGCGAGGGCACGACATTGTTCGCGCGCGCACCGATCAGCTTCACCACGGCGGCGCTGGGCGGCGAGATCCGCATTCCGGGCCCGGATGGCGAGCGCCACGCGATCAAGGTCCCCGCGGGTACCCAGTCGGGCCGCGAACTGCGCCAGCGCGGTGCGGGCATGCCGGTATTGCAAGGGCGCGGACGCGGCGATCTGGTGATCCGCATCGAGGTCGAGACCCCGACCAAGCTGACGGCCAAGCAGCGGGAACTGCTCGAACAGTTCCGCGCGACCGAGACCGGCGAGGAGAATCCCCAGACGGCCGGCTTCTTCAAGAAGGTGAAGGGCGCCTGGGGGTAGCGGGAGCCGGCAGCGGGCCGTTCCTGCGGTGCGTTGCCGTTCTGGCTGCGGCGGTCAGTGCCGGTGCGCGCTCGGGCTACGGGATATCGTCAGCGATAAGCTTGTTGAAAGCTTGTTGTTGGCCGGCATAGCGCCCGGCCGGATCACGGAAAATGCAAAACCCCATCCCGCCGGCCTAGCCGCCCCTTTATGCAAGGGGCGGGCGGGCCGATGGATCAGAGGCTTACGACCTCGACCACCAGCGCAAGAGCCGTGAACGCCAGCATACTGCTGACCACGGTTTCAAAGAAGCGCATGGTAGGGTCTCCGATGCCGGAAAAGTCCGGCTGCGGGCATGTGGATATTGTTGCGCAAACGCGCAATATTATTACGCGCCTTCGCAGTTGCAGCAAACGCAATCGTCTCGTCGCCGAATCGACACGTTTCGTCCTACCTGGGAGGCAAATGAAGCGTCAGATCGCCCGCGCGCTCGCGGCGCGGATAGGCAGCATCCATCGCATCGGCAACGATCGGGTTGAACCTTTGATCGAACAATAAGGAGCCGCGCTCGCCGCGCGTGATGAAGAAGCCGAACGTCCCGCGCCGCACCCGATCGGCGAGCGCGCGCTCGTCGTAAATGCCCGCACTGCCGAGTTCGGCGATGATCGCAGGTTCCCATGCCACGCGCTGCCCGCCGCGCAGGAGGAGCACCATCTCGTCGCTTACCACCGGCTTCGCGCTGGCGCGGATCCGCTCGACCAGCGGCGCCAGCGCAACCCGGTTCTGCGCGAGCTTGTCGGCTACGGGGCGCAGCGGCGGGTCGATCATCTGCACCGGCAGGCCGATCCCGATCAGCAGCACCAGCGCAAGGCCGGGACGGGCAGGCCGGCGGAGCGCGCCGCGGACCAGCGGCACGCAGGCCATCCCGATCAGGACGCTGATCAGCGCGAACCAGTCGATCAGATAATTGTCGCTCGCTCCCGATTTGAGAATTGCCGGCAGCATCATTGTCTTCAGCGCCAATGCCAGCAGGACGATCGCCGGAACGGTCAGCCCTTCTGCATGCTCCAGGCGTTCGCGCAGGCCGCGCCAGCCGCCCGGCGCAAGGCGATGCCAGGCGGTGGCGGCGCCGATCGCTCCAAGCGCCAGCGTGACGACGCTGGCCGAGAGCACCAGCACCATCATCCGGGCATGGTCCCAGATGACGCGGTTGATGTTGTAGGCGAGGATATGGACGAGGAACTGACCGTCGCTGGCGATGCTGAGCGCGGCCAGTGCCGCCAGCCCGCCAAGGAGCGAGGCGGCGAGCATCAGCAAGGCAGCGCGGGGTCGCACGATCAACAGGATGATGAAGGATGCCGCAGGTGCGGGCAGGCAGGTCTGCCGGGTGTAGAGCGCCAGCGTGAAGAGCAGGCCGGCGAGGATGGCCAGCGCCGGGCGATCGGCACTGCGCGCGGCGGCCAGCAGGCCCGCCATGGTCAGCGCACAGGCCAGCATGTCGACCCGCATCAATGTCGACCAGCTGAGCACGACGGGCAAGGTGGCGAAGCTGAGCCCTGCGAACAGCCCGGCGAACCCGCGAACGGCCCGGTCCTGCGCCGGGCCGATCGCGGCGCTGGTCAGCATGCCGATCAGCACCGCCGAGGCCAGCGTCATGACCAGCGATACCAGCCGGCCGGCAAAGAGCGGGTCGAGCCCGAACGCCCCGGCCGTTGCCGCGGTGACGACATGGTAGAATGGCGGATATTCGAACACGAAGGCGGGCATCGGGCGCAGCGCCTGATATCCCGCGCCGCTCATGATCAGGCGCATCTGTTCCCAGACGACGCCCTCGCCATAATCGAGATCATAGGGGTAGCCGACCGCGACCGTGGCATGCAGCCCCAGCCGGACCAGGCCATAGACAAAGACCAGCCCCGCGACCGCGAGCGCCGCGCGCGCGACAAGGGCTCGATGCCGGCCGCGGTCAGTCACGCTGCCGGCAAATCTTCCACAGCGCCGAACACTCGCGCGAAGATCGTGTCGACATGCTTCAGGTGATAGCCGAGATCGAACTTGTCATCGATTTCCGCCGGTGACAGCGCCGCCGTCACCTCCGGATCGGCCTTGAGCAGTTCCTGCAGCGAGAGCGCGCCGTCCGATTCCCACACCTTCATTGCGTTGCGCTGGACCAGCCGATAGGCGTCCTCGCGGCTCACGCCGGCCTGGGTCAGCGCCAGCAGCACGCGCTGCGAATGGACGAGGCCACCCATCTTGTTGAGGTTCTTGAGCATCCGCTCGGGATAGACGACCAGCTTGTCCATCACGCCGGTCAGCCGCGCCAGCGCGAAATCGAGCGTGATCGTCGCGTCTGGGCCGATATAGCGCTCGACCGACGAGTGGCTGATGTCGCGCTCATGCCAAAGCGCGACATTCTCGAGCGCGGGCGTCACATAGCCGCGCACCATGCGCGCGAGGCCGGTGAGGTTCTCGGTCAGTACCGGGTTGCGCTTGTGCGGCATCGCCGAAGAACCCTTCTGGCCCGGCGAGAAATACTCCTCGGCCTCCAGTACCTCGGTGCGCTGCAGGTGGCGGATCTCGATCGCCAGCCGCTCGATCGAGCTGGCGATCACGCCGAGCGTCGCGAAGAACATCGCATGGCGATCGCGCGGGATCACCTGGGTCGAGACGGGCTCGACGCTCAGCCCCAGCTTCTCGGCGACATGCGCTTCAACGAACGGATCGATATTGGCGAAGGTGCCGACCGCGCCCGAGATCGCGCAGGTCGCCACGTCGGCGCGCGCCGCCACCAGCCGTGCCCGGTTGCGGTCGAATTCGGCATAGGCCTGGGCGAGCTTCAGCCCGAAGGTTACCGGCTCGGCATGGATGCCGTGGCTGCGCCCGATCGTCGGCGTCAGCTTGTGTTCGATCGCGCGCCGCTTCAGCACGACGAGCAGCGCGTCGATATCGGCGATCAGGATGTCGGATGCCCGCGCCAGCTGCACCGCGAGGCAGGTGTCGAGCACGTCGGAGGAGGTCATGCCCTGGTGCATGAAGCGGGCCTCGGGGCCGACATGCTCCGCGACGTTCGTCAGGAACGCGATCACGTCGTGCTTGGTCTCGCGCTCGATCTCGTCGATCCGGTCGACCTCGAAGGCGCCCTTCTCCCAGATGGCCCGGGCCGCTTCCTTCGGCACCACGCCGAGCTCGGCCAGTGCGTCCGTTGCGTGCGCCTCGATCTCGAACCAGATGCGGAAGCGCGCCTCCGGCGTCCAGATCGCGACCATGTCGGGGCGGGAGTAGCGTGGCACCATTGCAACGGTTCCTGAAATTGTGAGTTCGGTTTGTCGTGAATCGCGCACGGAGTCGCGATGAGCCGCGCGTTAGCAGGGACGAGATGATCCTTCAAATCCTGAAAAAATGAACCATCTCGATGATCGAGGGGTTTTACCATCAAGTGACGATCCCAAATAATGGCGATATGTCAACGAATTATCTTAGTATAAGTGATGGAGAAAGTCATGTTGAAATATGTTCTTCTTGCAAGTTCGATAATGGCTTCGGCACCTGTTCTTGCGCAGGACAAGCCCGCTGACGCGCTGGCTGCGCCAGCAACTCAGGCATCGCCGGCGCAGACCACGCCCACGACGCCGCCGACTGCAACCGATCCCGCCGCCAACCCGTCACCCCAGACTGCGACGCCGATCGACGATGCCATGAAGACGATGACGGCGCAGACCGATCCGGCCAAGCCCGCTGATCCGGCGGCACCGCAGGACGCGCAGACGGCACAGGCCACGCCCGCCAGCCCGGCGGCGCAGCCGGCGAGCGGGCCGGCCCAGGTCGCGCAGGTCGTGAACAGCGAATTCCCGGCCTATGACAAGGACGCGAACGGCACCCTCAGCCAGGCTGAATTCGCTTCCTGGATGGTCGCGCTCAAGACCAAGAGCGATCCGAGCACCAAGGCCGACAGTCCCGCCACCAAGGCATGGGTGAGCCAGGCCTTCGCCAGCGCCGACAAGGACAAGAACAAGAGCCTGTCCAAGGACGAACTGACTGGCTTCCTCACGCAGAGCGGCTGATCGCGCACGCGGAAAACAGCAGTCCCTCCCGGGCGGCCGTCGGACTTACGGGGCCGGCGGCCGTTTGCGTGGCGCCCCCTTACATCAGCCCCAGGGCACGCAGGCTCGAATGGCCGCTGGTACCGATGATGATATGGTCATGGACCGAAATGCCAAGGCGCTTGCCGGCCTCCACCATGTTGCGCGTTATCTCGATATCGGCGCGGCTGGGCGAGGGGTCGCCGCTCGGGTGATTGTGCACCAGGATGATCGCCGCCGACCCGAGGTGCATCGCCCGCTTGACCACCTCGCGCACATAGACGGCGGCCTCGTCGATCGACCCCTCGCTCATCACTTCGTCACGGATCAGCATGTTCTTCGTGTTGAGATGCAGCACCCGGACGCGCTCGTTGGCGTGATGCGCCATGTCCGCGCGCAGATAATCCAGCAGCGCCTGCCAGTTGGAAAGGACCGGACGGGCTTCCACGTCCGCGCGCAGCAGCCGCAGCGCGGCAGCATGGGCAATCTTGATCGCCGCGACCGAGGTCTCGCCCATGCCCCTGACCTTGCCGAGCGCTTCGGGGGGTGCCGTCAGCAGCCCGCCGATCCCGCCGAATTCGGCGAGCAACGCCTTGGCGAGCGGCTTGGTATCCTTGCGCGGGATGGCGAGCGCAAGGAGATACTCGATCAGTTCGTGATCGAGCAGCGCGTCGGATCCACCATCGGTCAGCCGCTTCCGCAGGCGCGCGCGATGGCCGCTATTGTCGGTTTCGGGAACGTTCATGCTTGTTGCGGGATTAAAGGCTGGGGCGGCCATGCGCAATTGCGCGGCCATCGGCGCGCCCTATGCTGAAGCAGGCGTGCCCTCGTGCCGCAATCGGGAGTGGCGAGCGGCGTGACGGCGGTTGATGGGATGGAAGAACGATCTGGCGGGCGACGCGCGCGCCGGATGATGCTCGTGCTTCTGCTCGCGCTGGTCGTCGGGCTCGCGATATTATGGGTACAGCGCAAGCCGATCGCTGCCAGCTATGTCGACAAGGCGCTCGCCACGCGCGGTGTTCCGGCGCGCTACCGGATCGCCGATCTGGGCTTCAATCGCCAGCGGTTGACGAATGTGGTGATCGGCGATCCGTCCCATCCGGACCTGGTCGCCGACTGGGTCGAGCTGCGTGCCAGTGTCGGTCTGTCGGGCGTCGGCGTCAGCGCGATCCGGGCGGGGCATGTCCGGATCAATGCCCGGCTGGTCGGCGGCAAGCTCTCGCTCGGTGCGATCGATCGCCTGATGCCGCCCTCCTCGGGCAAGCCGTTCGCGCTGCCCGCGATCGACGCGGACATCCAGGATGCCCGGATTCGCCTGGTCGCGCCGCAGGGCGTGATCGGGGTGAAACTGAGCGGAAAGGGGCGGCTGGATGACGGCTTTTCCGGGGAGATTGCCGCGATTTCCGAACGACTCGATCTCCCGGGCTGTATCGTCGGCATGGCGGCTGCCCCGCTCAAGGTGCGCATAGCCGGTAGCAAGCCGTCCTTGAGCGGGCCGATTCACGCTGCTTCGCTCGATTGTTCGGGCGTGGCGCTGGCGGATATCGGGGCGGATATTGCCGTGACGCTCGACCGGAATCTGGCCGGATGGCGCGGCGACGCCAGGCTGTCGGTAGCCTCGATCCGGCATCCCGATGCCGCCCTGCGCGCCCTGACCGGGACGATCTCCTTTGCCGGTGCTGTGGACGATGTCGCGGGCGCGCTGGATCTGAAGGCCGGGCCGCTGGCGACGCGGAGTGTCGCCGCGGGTGGCGCGACGCTGGCCGGGCGCTACCGTGTCGCCGGCGGCGCGATCGCCTTTGACGGCCGGGCCGGCGCCCACCGGGCGCTGCTGGCGCGCGCTGCCCGGCTCCGGCTCGCCTCCTATCGGGATAGTGGCGCCGGAACGCCGGTCGGGCCGCTGGTCGCGCAACTGGTCACCGCATTGGGCGCGGCGGCGCAATCCGCCGATCTCGATGCCGATGTCGCGCTGGCCACCGGCAACGGGCATGGGCGCGCCACCGTGTCGCGACTGTGGCTGTCTGCCCCCTCGGGTGCTTCGGTGCGCATCAGTGGTGGTGCGGGGATCGGCTATGCCTGGCCGGGTGCCGGCGTTCGCGTCGACGGCACCGTCCTGACCGGCGGCGGCAATCTGCCGCGCGCGTCCATCCGAGTCGCGCAGGCACGGGCCGGCGGCCCGCTGACCGGAACCGCGACGCTCCAGCCCTACGCCGCTGCCACGGCGCGCCTGGCGCTGGCGCCGATCAGCTTCACGGCCACGCCGGGCGGCACTACCCGCTTCTCCACCCGGCTCACCCTGTCGGGGCCGCTGGGCGACGGGCGCGTCGATCGCCTGAGCATCCCGGTGGCGGGGTTGTGGGACGGGCATGATCGCGTCCAGATCAATCGCGGATGCACGCCGATGGCGTTCGGGTCGCTCGCCATTTCCGGCCTCAGGCTCGGCGCGTCGACCGCGACGCTGTGCCCGGTCGACGGCGCCATGGTGCGGACGGCCGGCGGCCGGCTCGGCGGGGGTGTTCGGTCCGGCCCGCTTCGCCTGTCGGGGGCGATCGGCAGCGCGCCGCTCTCGCTCTCCGCGGCCAGCCTGATGCTCGCCTTGCGGGATGGCCGAACCGAGGTGCGCGGCCTGGAGGCACGGATCGGCCCGGCGGATCGCAGCACCCATCTGGCTTTTGCGCAGATCGACGGCGTGCTGGCTGGATCGGCGATGCAGGGGACACTCGATGGCGGTGCGGGCGAGATCGCCAATGTGCCGCTGCTGATGACGGCCGCGCGGGCGGACTGGCGGTTCGCGGGCGGGGCGCTCGATCTCAGCGGCGGCACGCTCATGGTCGCCGATGCCGCCGCGGCGCCCCGGTTCCAGCCGCTTGCGGGCACCGATGTCGTGCTTCGCCTCGTTAACAACCGGATCACGGTGCAGGGCCAGCTGAAGACGCCGGCCAAGGGGATCGCGGTCAGCGCCGTGGCGATCGAGCACGATCTGGCATCGGGCGGCGGGCATGCCGATCTGGCAGTGCCGGGCATCACCTTCGGCAAGGACCTGCAGCCGAACGACCTGACCCAGCTCACCTTCGGCGTGATCGCCGACGTGGCGGGCACCGTGGCCGGGGAGGGGCATATCCGCTGGAACGACCGGGGGGGCGTTACCAGCGACGGCGTTTTCCGCACGGCGGCTACCGATCTTGCGGCTGCCTTCGGTCCGGTGACCGGCATTGCCGGCGAGATCCGCTTCACCGACCTGCTCAACCTCGAAACCGCGCCCGGGCAGCTTGCCACGATCAAGACGGTCAATCCGGGCATCGCGGTCAATGACGGTACCGTCCGCTATCAGCTGCTGGCCGGCACCAGGGTCCAGGTCGAGCAAGGGCGCTGGCCCTTTGCCGGCGGTGCGCTCGTGCTCGAGCCGACCCTGCTCGATTTCGGGCAGCCGCGGGAACGCCATATGACCTTCACGGTCACCGGCATGGATTCCGGCCAGTTCCTCCAGCAGTTCGATTTCAAGAACCTGAACTCCACCGGTGTGTTCGACGGGACCTTGCCGATGGTCTTCGACGAGAAGGGCGGCCGTATCGAGAATGGCCGGCTGACGGTGCGGTCCGGCGGGGGAACGATCGCCTATGTCGGCGAGGTCAGCCAGAAGGATGTCGGCTTCTGGGGCAATGTGGCGTTCCAGGCGCTGAAATCCCTGCGCTATCGCAGCCTCGATCTCGTGATGAACGGCCCGCTTGCCGGCGAGATGATCACCGAAGTCCGGTTCGCCGGGGTCGGGCAGGCGGTGGGGGCGAAGCGCAACTTCGTCCTGGACCGGCTGCAGAAGCTGCCCTTCATCTTCAACGTGCGGATCAAGGCGCCCTTCCGCGGCCTGATCGATTCGGCCCAGTCCTTTTATGACCCGAAGCGCCTGATCGAGCGCAACCTGCCTGCCCTGCTCGAGGAGCAGCGCAAGCGTGCCAGGCCGCCCGCCAAGACACCCCCCGCCATTCAGCCCCCCGAAAGCGAGAAGCTGCCATGACCGAAACAGGATTGACGAAGCGGAAGTGGAGACCGACGAGGTACGTGATGAAGAAGATGGTATCGATCATGGCGCTGGGCGCCAGCGCGGCCACCTCAGGCTGCGTGAATGTCAGCGCCCCGGACAAGCCGATCGAAATCAATCTCAACATCAACGTGACGCAGGAGGTGGTCTATCGGCTCGATGGCGAGGCGAAGACGTTGATCCAGCAGAACCCGGATATTTTCTGATGAAGACCATGGCAAAAATCTCGATGATCGCCGCCGGCCTTGCGCTTGCGGGCCTCTCGGCCGCGGCATTCGCGCAGCGCGACCCGGCCTATCAGGCCGCCCGCTCCGCCGGCGAGATCGGCGAGCAGCCGGATGGCTATCTCGGCGTCGTCGGTGCCGGCAATGCGGATCTGCGCAAGCTGGTCAACAGCATCAATATCCAGCGCAAGGCGAAATATACCCAGAGCGCCGCGGCCGGCGCGACCGTGGAGCAGATGGCCTTTGCCAGCGGCTGCAACCTGATCCTGAAGACGGTGCCGGGCGAAAAATACCAGACGCCAGGCGGCGAATGGAAGACCCGTACCGCGGCGCCGCCGGAGCGCGACGCGCGCTGCGTCTAGGCGGCGCGGGGCAGGGGATCTCCACCCCCCTGCAGCAAGGTTGACTCGGGCACCCCCCTTTTCTAAACGGGCGCCGCAACGGGGGCTTGGCCCCATGTTCCTCGTCGCCGTGCGCAAGCCCGGCGGCGTTTTCTTATCAGGATGCTTTCGCGTTGGCCGATGACCGCCAGAACGATGACCTTGAAAGCCGCATCGCCAAGGCGCGTGCGGCTGAAGAGGCGCGTACCGGCATCAACCCCGCGGCCAGGCCCGCCAAGGGCTATGGCCAGGGCTCGCGGGTCCTCGCGGAACTGGTCGGCGTGCCGGCCGGTGGCGCCCTGATCGGATGGGCACTTGATTACTGGTTCGGCACCGGCCCCTGGCTGTTGCTGATCCTGCTGGGGCTCGCCATCATCGCGGCGGGCCGCAACATCTACAAGATATCGAAGGAGCGCGCGGAATGACCCGCGTTCCCAACCGCAATGCACAAGGGTAGGCGACGTGGCCGGTAGAATAGACCCGATGGAGCAGTTCCTGGTCGAGCCCGTGCTCGGCCATCGGCTCGTGCTGTTCGGATATGACGTATCGTTCACCAACTCGGCGCTCTTCATGTTCGTCGTGTTCGGCCTGTTGTTCGTGTTCATGGCCGGCGGCCTGAAGCGCCAGCTGGTGCCGACCCGGTGGCAGGTCGCGGCGGAATCGGTGATCGGCTTCATCGACAACATGATGCAGGTGAACATCGGGCCGGAAGGCAAGAAGTTCGCGCCGTACATCTTCTCGATCTTCATGTTCATCCTGTTCGCGAACCTCGTCGGCGTGCTGCCTCTCGCGATCGTGCCGCATCTCCATACCTTCGCCGTGACCAGCCACATCACCGTCACCGCGGTGCTTGCCTTCCTGTCGTTCGGGATCGTGCTCGCGGTCGGCTTCTGGAAGCATGGCCTGCACTTCTTCTCGCTGTTCGTGCCGCACGGCGCGCCCGGCTGGCTGATGCCCGTGATCATCCCGGTCGAGTTCGTGTCGTTCATGGTGCGCCCGTTCAGCCTCGGCCTGCGACTGTTCGTCGCCATGACCGCCGGGCACATCCTGCTCGAGGTGTTCGGCAGCTTCGTGGTCCAGGGGCTGAATGCCGGCGGGCCGCTCGGCATCGTCGTCAGCGCGCTCAGCTTCGTGATGATCGTCGGGGTCAGCGCGCTCGAGCTTCTGGTCTGCGCGATCCAGGCCTATGTGTTCGCGCTGCTCACCTCGCTTTATCTCAACGACGCAGTGCATCTGCACTAAGTCATTCGAATTTCGTTACTTTGATACCATATTACTAGGGAGCTTATCATGACTGATCTTGGTGCAATGTACATCGGTGCCGGTCTCGCGGCGATCGGCGTCGGCCTGGCCGCGCTCGGCGTGGGCAATGTGTTCGGCTCGTTCCTCGAAGGCGCGCTGCGTAATCCGGGTGCTGCCGACGGCCAGCAGGGTCGTCTGTTCATCGGCTTCGCGGCTTCCGAGCTGCTCGGCCTGATCGCGTTCGTCGTCGCGATCCTCATCCTCTTCGTCGTCAAGTAAGCGAAGAGCGACCCAGATGCCGCAGCTATCCCAAATCGGAGAGATCTACGCGTCGCAGCTGTTCTGGCTCGCGATCGTGTTCGCCCTGATCTATTTCGGGATCGGCAAGGCGATGGTCCCGAAGATCGAGCGGACGATCGATGATCGTAACGGCAAGATCGGCGGAGACCTCGCCGCGGCTGAGGCTGCCCGGGCTGCCGCGCAGGCATCCGAGCAGGAATATCAGTCGGGTCTCGAATCGGCTCGCGCACAGGCGCTTCGCGCCGTGAGCGAGGCCAAGGCCAAGGCGACGACCACGTCCGAGACGATGGTGAAGGCGGGCGATGCGGCGATGGCCGAGCAGCTCGTTTCCGCCACCGCCCGGATCGGCGATGCCAAGGCCCAGGCGCTGGCCGAGATCGAGACCGCGACCGTGGACGCCGTGCAGGATATCGTCGCCAAGCTTTCGGGCGTGCCGGTCGATCGTGCGGGCGTTGAACAGCAAGTGAAGGCGGAACTGGCGCATGGCTGAGGCGCATCCCACCAGTCTGACGGCGGCGACCGGTACGACCGAGCTGCATCATGAGCCGTCGGCGCTTGGCATCACGGCGCCGGGTTATGTCGCGCTGTCGATGCTCGTCGTGGTCGCGATCATCCTCTGGAAGAAGGTGCCGGCAATGATCGCCGGCATGCTCGATGCGCGCATCGCCACGATCCGCGAGCAGCTCGACCAGGCCTCGCGCCTGCGGGCCGAAGCCGAGGCGCAGCTGGCCCAGGCGAAGGCGCGCAATGCGGCGAGCGCCGGCGATGCCGCGGCGATCGTCGCCCATGCCGAGGCCGAGGCGAAGCTGATGATCGCCAGGGCGGAGAGCGATTCGGCCGAGCTGGTCGGGCGCCGCCGCAAGATGGCCGAGGACAAGATCGCGGCCGCCGAGCGCGCCGCGATCGCCGAGGTGCGGGCCCGGGCGGCGGACGCCGCGACCCGCGCCGCCGCCGCGATCATCGCCGAAAAGCATGACGCAGCTGCGGACAAGCCGCTGATCGATCGCACCATCGCGGATCTTGGCCGGCTGAACTGAGCGGCTGCCGTCCGCGGGGCGGCGCTTCCGGTCGTTTCGCATCGCGCTGATCCCGGCTAAACCTGTGGAAGGATGGCGATTCGCGCCATCCAACCCAGGAAAGATGCCTCCATGAAGCTTGCCGCCCTCACTGCCGCCATCGTGATGATGACGGCAGCGCCCGCCTTGGCCCAGACCAGCGCCGCCGCCGCTGCGCCGGCCGCGGATGCCGCGACGACTGCCAGGTTCACCCTCGACACGCCGATCGAGGCGATCGCCGCCGATCCTGCCGGCAAGGCCGTGCTCAATGCCGATTTCCCCGAGATGCTCGCACACCCGGCCTATGAGCAGTTCAAGGGCATGTCGCTTGCGGCGCTCCAGCCCATGGCCAATGGCCAGATCACCGACGAGCAGCTGGCCAAGGCCAAGGCCGATCTCGCCGCGATCAAATAGCATGCTCGTCGTCGCCCCGGCTCCGGCCGGGGCGATACCGGCCTCTCAATAGCGCAGCACGATCCGCCGGGCGATCGGTGGCGAGATGGTGTAGAGTGCATCGAGCAGCGCGGTCATCCCGATATTGGCATAATGCCGGTCCGCCGCGATCGCCGCCACGATCTGCCGCGCGCATTCGCTCGCCGGCATCTTCCGGTGCGTGTTGCCTTCCGTCATCCGCGTCTCGACCACGGGCGGCAGCGCCTCGAGCACCCGCACGGGCGTGCCTTTCAGCTGCGCGCGCAGCGCCATGGTGAAGCTCCGCAGCCCCGCCTTGGTCGCGCAATAGACCGGCGAGGCCGCGCGCGGCGCGATCGCCAGGCCCGAGGTGACGTTGACGATCATCGCCGCCGGCCGGGCCCGCAGCCCGGCGAGCAGGCCCGTGACCAGCCGGATCGGTGCGTTGAGGTTCAGGAAGATGCAGCGGTCGACCTCGCCCAGGTCGATCGCGGCGTTCACGTCATACTCGGCGCCCATCCCGGCATTGTTGACGAGGATGTCGAGCGGCCGCCCCGCCAGCGCGGCGACCAGCGCGTCGCAGCCCGCCACGCTCGAAAGGTCGCCCGCGATCGGCTCCAATCCCTCGGCGCCGGCCGCCGCCAGCCGCCCCGGATCGCGTCCGACGACGATCACGGCGGCGCCCGCCGCCCTCAGGTGCCGTGCGATTTCCAGCCCGATCCCGTCGCTGCCGCCGGTCACCAGCGCCGTCTTGCCCTCGATCCGCATGCCATGCTCTCCTTTGCGGCGGATATACCCGTTGTTGCGGACGCGCCGGAGTCCTAACTGGAGGGACGATGTCGTCTCCCAACACCCCCGATCGGTTCAACGAGGAACAGGCCACCTTCACCGTCCGCGGCACTGACGTGCCCGATCTCGAGGCGGGCGTCGCGGCGATCCGCAACGTGCTGGCGACGCTGCCGGCGCGCCCGGGCGTCTATCGCATGCAGGATGCGCGGGGCGACGTGCTCTATGTCGGCAAGGCGCGCGCGCTGAAGAACCGCGTCAACAACTATACCCAGGTCGATCGCCTGCCGCGGCGGCTGCAGCGGATGGTCGCCCAGACCCGGTCGATGACGATCGTGACGACGAACAACGAGGCGGAGGCGCTGCTGCTCGAGGCGCAGCTGATCAAGCGCTACCGCCCGGCCTACAATGTCCTGCTGCGCGACGACAAAAGCTTCCCCTTCATCCTGCTGCGCGCCGACCATGAATATCCGCGCATCCAGAAGCATCGCGGCGCCAGGCGCGCCAGGGGCAATTATTACGGCCCCTTCGCCAGCGCCGGCTCGGTCAACAACACGCTCAACGCGCTGCAGAAGCTGTTCCTGCTGCGCAGCTGCACCGACAGCTTCTTCAAGACGCGCGACCGGCCCTGCCTGCTCTACCAGATCAAGCGCTGCTCGGCGCCGTGCGTCGGCCGCATCTCGCAGGAGGATTATGCCGATCTGATCGCCGACGCGAAGGCCTTCCTCGCCGGCAAGTCGACTCAGGTACAGGCCAAGCTCGGCGGCCAGATGCAGGCAGCGGCCGAGAATATGGATTTCGAGCTGGCCGCGATCATCCGCGATCGGCTCAAGGCGCTCACCTTCATCCAGGGCAGCCAGGCGATCAACGCGGAAGGGGTGGGGGATGCCGATATCTTCGCGCTCGCCAACAAGAATGGCGTGATGGGCATCCAGGCCTTCTTCATCCGCGGCGGCCAGAATTGGGGCCATCGCAGCTTCTTCCCCGCCCACACCAACGACGTGCCCGAGGGCGAGGTGCTGGCGAGCTTCCTCGTCCAGTTCTACGAGGAAGTGCCGCCGCCGCGCTCGATCTTCGTCGATCGCGAGCTGGAAGAGGCGGCGCTGCTCGGCGAGGCGCTGGGCAATGCCGTCGGGTTCAAGGTGTCGCTGTCGGTGCCGCAGCGCGGGACGCGCCGGCGCCTGCTCGATCAGGCGAAGCGCAATGCCGAGGAAGCGCTCGATCGCCGCCTCGCCGAGAGCACGACCCAGGCGAAATTGCTGCGCGAGGTCGCCGATCTGTTCGAGCTGCCCGAGCCGCCCGACCGGATCGAGATCTACGACAACAGCCATATCCAGGGCACCAACGCGCTCGGCGCGATGGTCGTCGCCGGGCCGGAGGGTTTCCGCAAGGGCCAGTATCGCAAGTTCAACATCAGGGATGCGAAGACGATCCCCGGTGACGATTTCGGCATGATGCGCGAGGTCTTCGCCCGCCGCTTCGCCCGCGCCCAGGCCGAGGATCCCGATCGCGATTCAGGCGAATGGCCCGATCTGGTGCTGATCGACGGCGGCCGCGGCCAGCTCAACGCGGCCAGGGGCGTGCTGGAGGAGCTCGGCATCGAGGATGTCTGCCTAGTCGGCGTCGCCAAGGGCCCGGACCATGGGCGAGAGGGCCGCGAGGTCTTCCACCTGATGGACGGCCGCGAGCTCACCCTGCCCACCAACGCGCCCGTCCTGTTCTACCTCCAGCGCCTGCGCGACGAAGTCCACCGCTTCGCCATCGGCGCCCACCGCGCGAAACGCGCCAAGGCCATCGGCGCGAGCCCGCTGGACGAGGTCCCGGGCATAGGCCCCGCGCGGAAAAAGGCACTGCTGATGCATTTCGGCACGGGGCGGGCGGTGCGCAATGCGAGCCTGGAGGATCTGCAGAAGGCGCCGGGGGTTTCGGCGCTGGTGGCACGGCAGGTTTATGATTTTTACCATGGGCGGTAGGGGAGGGGACAGCACTGTCCGGGCGAGGTCCGAAGATACCAGTTTAAAGGAAACACGTTTCAGATCGAGTTCTTGACGCTGCCCCGGATATATTCCGACGCGCGCTGGCCTTATCCTCTACGCCAGCTTTCAATTCGACATGCCTTACTATAGTCGTTCAAGCACGCCAGAAGGCGGGGGCGCTTGGCGAGCTGGCCCATATTGAAAATAGGATGGCGGCCGGTGAAATTAGCGCTGCGAACGTTTCTGGAGAGAGACCCTGCTAAGTTAAAGAGTCACAGCAGCGAAATTATAGCGCTATCGAATGGGGAGAAAGAGGCGCTCGGATTTATTCCTAACTCGGCCTATGAGGATGCAATCTCTCAAAAGCGCCTGTTCGCAATGTTTGCGGAAGATGAGGAGGGGCAAGCCGCTGTAGTCGGCTACATATTGCACGGCGGGGTATTCCCTCATGCCCGTGTCCAGCAGGTCTGTACCAAGCCCGGTTGGCGCAGACATAAAGTTGCGTCCGCGCTGATGGACGCTCTGATATGCGATCTAGAGCGCGCCGGATTTCTGACGGTGAAAGCAAAAGTCGCGAGTGATCTCGCTTACGCGCAGGCATTTTATGAGGGGCACGGATTTGAGGTTGCTTCCTCGAAGGCGGGTGGAAGCGCGCGGGGCAGAACCATCGTAGTTCGTGTTCGAAATCTAGCCACGCCCCATCTGTTTTCGACCCCGCCCGCTACGCTCGACCTTGGTTTGCCAAAGCGCTTTGGCACCGAGGCGGCGTTTTACACCTTCGATCTAAACGTCTTTTTTGATCTGGTGAAGAATCGCCAAAGGCACGACTCAGCCTGCGCCCTGTTTGGCGCAGCGTTGGATCATCGTATTCGGCTTGGCGTAGCGTCCGAGTTTATCAGCGAACTCAGGCGCACGTCGGTCGATCTGCAAAACGACCCCGTGCTTCAAATGGCTCTGCAACTTCCCAGGCTTCCTCCACCCGTCAGCCCGCAAGACCTTGAGCGCTTGGCCAGCGAGATTCATGAAATCGTATTTACGAACACGGGTAATGCCGGCGCAGGATCTGTCCAGGCCCGAAGCGACGCTCGTCATCTAGGCTCAGGACTCATTGATTGAGCCAGAAGATGACGGTTGCGGCGATGCAGATGGCGGACATGAAGGTGTGGGCACATCGGTCGTAACGGGTGTGTATGCGACGCCAGTCCTTTAGCCGCCCGAACATGTTCTCGATCTTGTGGCGCTGGCGGTAGAGGGTCGCATCGTGCGGGATCTGCACCTTGCGGTTGGCTTTGGACGGCACGCAGGCTTTGATCTTGCGCTCGGCCAGGGCCTCCCGGAACCAGTCGGCGTCATACCCCTTGTCGCCGAGCAGGACTTTGGCCTTGGGGAAGGCATGGATCATGAGCGCGGCCCCCTTGTAGTCGCTCATCTGCCCTTCGCTGAGCAGCATGATGAGTGGCCGGCCCTTGCCGTCGCAAACGGCGTGAAGCTTTGAGTTTAGCCCCCCTTTGGTGCGTCCGATACGTCGGGGAACAGCCCCTTTTTTAAAAGGCTCGCTGCCGTGCGATGCGCCTTCAGATGGGTCGCATCGATCATCAACTGATCAGGCTTGCCGCCCTTCGCCGCCAGGGCTGAGAATATCTTGTTGAACACGCCGAGCCGGCTCCAGCGAATGAAGCGGTTATAGATCGTCTTGGGCGGCCCGTACTCGGCTGGCGCGTCACGCCACCGCAGACCATTCCTGATCACGAAAATGATCCCGCTGATGATCCGCCGATCATCGACCCGCGGAACGCCGTGCGACAACGGGAAATACGGCTCGATCCGACGCATTTGCGCCTCAGAAAGCCAGATCAGATCACCCATGGCGCCGCACTCCTCGCGCACCACTGAATCAATCCGGCGCCCGCTATGCAAGCAATTTAATAGGTCCTGAGCCTAG
>Ga0255338_1003051_pt1 | contig 21505 bp, 23 predicted proteins | sample MeOH1_35cm_T4_19_FD_203715 | JGI IMG/M metagenome (GOLD analysis project Ga0255338, IMG submission 203715) | Sandy soil microbial communities from University of British Columbia, Vancouver, Canada - MeOH1_35cm_T4_195 | ecosystem: Engineered > Artificial ecosystem > Sand microcosm > Unclassified ...
GCCATGAACGACATACCGATAGGCCACAAGGTCGCGACCAGGGACATCAACAACGGCGAGACCATCATCAAGTACGGCTTCGACATCGGCAAGGCCGTGGCGTCGATCAAGGCGGGCGAGCACGCCCACGTCCACAACATCAAGACCAAGCGTTGGTAAGCGCCACGCCCCACACATTTATGGAGCAAACATGATTTCCAGCAAAACGACTTTCTGGGGCTACCGCCGCGAGAACGACCGGGTCGGCGTTCGCAATCACGTCCTCATCCTCCCGGTGGACGACCTTTCCAACGCCGCTGCCGAAGCCGTGGCCAACAACATCAAGGGCACGCTCGCGATTCCCCATCCGTACGGCCGGCTGCAGTTCGGCGCCGACCTCGATCTTCATTTCCGCACGCTGATCGGCGCAGGGTCGAACCCGAACGTCGCGGCGGTCGTGGTGATCTGCATCGAAGAGGGCTGGGCCAAGCGCGTGGTCGACGGCATAGCCAAGACCGGCAAGCCGGTGACGGGCTTCGGCATCGAGCTGCACGGCGACCATGACACCATCATGCGCGCCTCCAAGGTGGCGAAAGAATACGTGCAGTGGGCCTCCGAGCTGCGGCGCGTGGAATGCCCGATCAGCGACCTGTGGGTCTCGACGAAGTGCGGCGAGTCCGATACCACGTCCGGGTGCGGCTCCAATCCGACGGTGGGCAGCGCGTTCGACAAGCTCGAGCCGCTGGGCGTGACCATGTGCTTCGGCGAGACGACCGAAATCACCGGCGGCGAGCACATCGTCGCGGACCGTTGCGCCACCCCCGAGGTGCGCAAGCAGTTCATGGCCATGTTCGACCGCTACCAGGAAGTGATCGAGCGGCACAAGGTCGACGACCTCTCGGATTCGCAGCCGACCAAGGGCAACATCGCCGGCGGCCTCACGACGATCGAAGAGAAGGCGCTCGGCAACATCCAGAAGATCGGCAAGAAATGCAAGGTGATCGGCGTGCTCGACAAGGCGGAAACGCCCACCGGCCCGGGACTGTGGTTCATGGATTCATCGTCTGCTGCAGCCGAGATGGTGACGCTCCTCGCTGCGTCGGGTTATGCCGTTCATCTGTTTCCCACCGGACAGGGCAACGTGATCGGCAACCCTATCGTGCCTGTGATCAAGCTCACCGCGAATCCGCGCACGGCGCGCACCATGTCCGAGCATATCGACTACGACTGCTCCGGGCTGCTGCAGCGGCAGAAAAACCTGGACCAGACCGGCGAAGAGCTGATCGAGGTGATGCTGCGCACGTGCAACGGACGCCTCACGGCAGCCGAAGCGCTGGGCCATCGCGAGTTCGTGCTGACGCGCTTGTACGAAAGCGCCTAAGAGACGGTGAGGAGCGAAGGGTGAGGAGAGCGGCGTGAAACGCGAAGATGCCATCGGCGCTGCCGGTGCAACGCCTGCGACTTCCCGCCTGTCGCCTTCCGGCGAGGCGCTCCGTGTGCGCATCTGGCGCGGCGACGAGTCGGGAGGCTATCAGGAATTCGACGTTCCCCGGCTCGAAAGCCAGACGGTGCTGGACGTGGTGACCTACGTCCAGCGCGTGCTCGACCCTACGCTTGCCTATCGTTTCGCGTGCCGCGTCGGCATGTGCGGATCGTGCGCGATGACGGTGAACGGTCAGGCGCGCTGGACTTGTCGCACGCACGTGTCCAAGGTGGTGAGCGACGGGACGCTCGAGATCGCGCCGCTGCACAACCTGCCCGTCGTGCGCGATCTGGTCACCGACATGACGCCGTTTTTCGACAAGTGGGCGCGCGCCAAGGGGCAGTTCAAGGGCGACCGGACGCGCCGCGACGATTTTGCGCGCGTCGAGCCGGCTTCCGTGCAGCGCAGGCGGGTCGATGCCGGCATCGAGTGTATCGGCTGCGGCGTGTGCTACAGCTCGTGCGACGTGGTGACCTGGAATCCGGATTATCTCGGCCCCGCAGCGCTCAACCGCGCGTGGACGCTCGCCAACGACGTGCGTGACGTGGCGCAACGCGATCGCCTCGCTGCGGTCGCTGGGGATGCCGGGTGTCACGCCTGCCACACGCAGATGACGTGCACCGAGCGCTGCCCCAAGGGCATAGAGCCCACCGCGGGCATCAACGGACTCAAGCGCATGGTCGCCGTCGCCGCGCTGAAAGGCGATCTGTAACCGCATGAATACCCGTACGCAGGTCTTGCTGTGGACCGCGCAACGCGCGAGCGCTGCGGTGCTCGCCGTGTTCGTGCTGGTACACCTCGCCGTGATCATATACGCCGTTCGCAACGGACTGACGGCAGCGGAGATCCTCGGCCGGACGCAAGGCAGCGCAGGCTGGGCGGCTTTCTATGGACTGTTCGTCGCTGCCGTTTCCATCCACGCACCCATAGGCTTGCGTGCGGTACTCGGGGAAACGCTCGGATGGCAGGGGCGCGGCCGAGACTTTGCCCTGCTCCTGTTCGCGCTTCTTCTGTTCGCCTGGGGCTTGCGCGCGGTGTGGGCGGTCACCGGGGCCTGACCATGATGAAGAACGACTACCGCTCGCACAATCATCCCGCGTACTGGGCGTTCGTCGTGCACCGGGTCTCCGGCGTGCTGCTGACGTTGTTTCTTCCCGTGCATTTCTGGGCGCTCGCGCAGGCGCTGCAGGGCGAAGCGCGGTTCGACAGCTTTCTGCGCTGGACCGAGCAGCCGCTCGTGAAAGCGGGCGAGGTGGCGCTGATACTCCTGCTCGCTGCTCATCTCACCGGCGGCGTGCGCGTTCTGATGCTCGAGTTCCTCGCGTGGCGCGGCTGGCAGAAGAATCTGCTCGCCGGCGCGGCGGGCGCAACGCTCGTCGCCGGGCTCGCTTTCATGCTGAACCTGTGGCCCTGAAGCGCACGCCTTGCGCGGCGTGAAGTAAACTTGAGTTGCGGGCAAGCGCGTCGCCGGCTGCGCCGCAAGGAACGAAGACCCAATAAAAACCACCCAGGAGGAGTCATGCAGATCGTCAGATTGCTGTGGGGCGTCGCGGCAGCGCTTGTGGCAGGCATTGCACCGGCGGCGGGCGCGGACGGATATCCGGTTCGCCCGGTGCGCGTCGTCGTTCCGTTTGCGGCAGGCGGCGCGACGGACATCGTCACGCGGCTGGTGGGGCAGAAGCTGTACGACATGTGGGGACAGTCGGTGGTCGTCGACAATCGCGCAGGCGCGGGCGGCAACATCGGCGCGGACCTGGTCGCCAAGTCGGCGCCGGACGGATACACGATACTGATGACCTCCGGGTCCATCGTCACGGCGAATCCGCATATCTACAAGAAGATGCCGTTCGATGCCGCGAAAGACCTGCTTCCGATCACCAACGTGGCGAGCGGTCCGCAACTGCTCGTGGTCAACGCATCGTCGCCCTGGAAGTCGCTGAAAGAGCTGATTGCGGCAGCCAAGGCGAAACCGAAGATGATCACCTTCGGCTCGGCGGGATTCGGCACGCAGACCCATCTCGCGGCGGAGAATTTCATCTACACTTCCGGCATCGACGTCGTGCACATCCCCTACAAAGGCGAAGCCCCGGCGCTCACCGATCTGCTGGGCGGCCAGGTGCAGTTCGTGACGCCCAATCTCTCCGCGGCGATCGGCTTCGTGTCGCAGGGCAAGCTGCGCGGCCTCGCGGTCACGAGCAAGACGCGGGTGAAGCAGCTGCCCGACGTGCCGACCGTCGCCGAGACGCTGCCGGGCTTCGAGAACCTGGGATGGTTCGGGCTCATGGCGCCTGCCGGCACGCCGCGCGCCGTCGTGACCCGCATTCAGCAGGACACCGCGAAGGCATTGCAGAATGCGGATGTGCGGGGGCGGCTGGAGCAATTGGGCATGTACCCGACGCCGAACAGCCCCGAGGAATTTGCGAAGGACATCAGGGAAGAATCGAAGCGCTGGCTGAAGATCGTGCGCGAGCGCAAGCTCGTCGTGGAATGACGCCGGCGGCATGTAGAGACGGAACGAGACAGAGGTTGCGGCCATGCGTGTGGATTTGAAGCAAGTGGAAGAGGCGTGCAAGGAGCTGTACATCCGCGCGCTGAAGTTGCTCCCGCCGGACATCAAGCAGGGGTTCTCGCAGCTCGACGCCCGTGAGACGGATCCCACGGGCAAGGCGATACTCGGCACCATGATCCGCAACATCAAGGTCGCGGAGGACACGAACAACCTTCTGTGCCAGGACACCGGCATCCCGATCTACAACGTCGCCATAGGCTCGAACGTCGAGGTCGACGGCTACGGGCTCAAGCTGGCGATTGCGAAAGGCTGCGAGCGGGCGACGCGCGAGCATCCGGTGCGCTCCTCGGTGGTGCATCCGACCACGCGGGTGAACGAGCATACCTCGTGCGGGCGCTCGGTGCCCGTCATCAACATCGATTTCGTGCCCGATGCGCAGACGCTTACGATCGAGATGATTCCGAAAGGCTCGGGTTCGGAAAACAACTCATGGCTCAAGATGGCCATCCCTGCCGACGGCATAGACGCGATCAAGACGTTCGTGATCGACTGCGTGCTCGAGGCGGGCGGCAAGACGTGTCCGCCGACCATCGTGGGCGTCGGCGTGGGCGGGACCGCGGACCTGTGCGTGCATCTGTCCAAAGTCGCGGCAACCCGGCCGCTCGGCACGCAGTGCGACGATCCCGAGGGGGCGAGGCTGGAGGCGCAGCTCACCACCGCCGTGAACCAGCTCGGCGTCGGTCCGCAAGGGCTGGGGGGCGACTGCACGTCGTTCGCCGTGCACGTCGAGACGGCAGCGACGCATATCACGATGAATCCCGTGGCGGTGAACATGCAATGTCACTCGGCGCGCCGCGCGCGCGCGACGTTCACGCCGCAGGGGTTGAGCTACGGGTTCTAGGAACACGCGAGTCACCGGTCACGAGTCACGGGGTTCAAGCAATGGCGCATTATGATTTCGACATGCCGGTCACCGAGCAGCAGATCCGGCAACTCAAGGTGAACGAAACCGTCACGCTGAACGGCACGCTGTTCGGCATCCGCGATGCGACGTACATCCACATGTTCGACCGCGGCCGCAAGGCGCGCTTCGACATGCGCGGCCATGCGGTCATCCACACCGCGCCCAACGTGCGCAAGGTGGAAAAGTCCGCGGAGTATCCGGCGGGGTATGCGCCGATCTGCATAGGCACGACGACGAGCGCGCGCATGGAGCGGTTCACGCGGCCGCTGATGGAGCAGTACGGCGTGCGCATCACCATCGGCAAGGGCGGACTGGGCAAGGCTTCTCAGGACGCGTTTCGCGATCTCGGCGGCGTCTATCTCGCCATCGTCGGCGGGGCGGCTGCGCTCGAGACGACGTGGATAGAGCAAATCGAGGATGTGGATCTCGACGACCTCAATCCCGAATCGTTGTGGAAGTTTCGCGTGCGCGGCTTCGGTCCCTTGCTCGTCTCGATGGACAGCCACGGGGGCAGTCTCTACACGCAGGTGGCGCAGAATTCGCAAGGCCGGCGCGCTGCGGCGCTCGCCGCGCTCGGCGTGAAAAGCCAGGCATGAAAACGCTCAAGACCGACATCCTGATCCTGGGCTCGGGCGGCGCGGGCCTGTTCGCCGCGCTGCACGCGCACCAGGCGAATCCCCAGCTCTCGATCACCGTCGCCGTGAAAGGCTTGCTCGGCAAATGCGGCTGCACGCGCATGGTGCAGGGCGGCTACAACGTTGCGCTCGCTGCTGGCGACTCCGTCGAGCGTCATTTCATGGATACCATCGAAGGCGGCAAGTGGCTGCCCGATCAGGACCTCGCGTGGACGCTGGTGTCCGTCGCGGTCGAGCGCATCCACGAGCTCGAGAACGAGCTGGGCTGCTTCTTCGATCGCAATCCGGACGGCACCGTGCACCAGAAGGCGTTCGCCGGGCAGACGTTCGACCGCACCGTGCACAAGGGCGATCTCACGGGCATCGAGATCATCAACCGCCTTGCGGAACAGGTGTGGGTGCGGGGCATCAACCGGCTCGAAGAGCATCGTGCGGTCGAGTTCATCAAGAACAAGGCGGGCGATGCGCTTGCCGGCGTGCTGATGATAGACGTGCGCAGCGGCGAGCTCGTGTTCGTGCAGGCGCGGGCGGTGCTGCTTGCAACCGGCGGCGGACCGACGATGTACAAATACCACACGCCGTCGGGCGACAAGACGTGCGACGGCATGGCGATGGCGTTGCGTGCGGGCCTCGCGCTGCGCGACATGGAGATGGTGCAATTCCATCCCACGGGGCTGCTTGCGGGCGCGGGCACGCGCATGACCGGCACGGTGCTCGAGGAAGGTTTGCGCGGCGCGGGCGGCTATCTGCTGAACGGCGCGGGCGAGCGCTTCATGCACAAGTACGATCCTCGCGGCGAGCGGGCGACGCGCGACATCGTCTCGCGCGGCATCTTTCAGGAGATGCGCGAAGGCCGCGTGACGCAGAACGGCGGTGTCTACATCAGCATGGGCCATCTGGGCGCGGAGAATAACCGCCGCGACTTCAAAGGCATGGTGGAACGCTGCGCCGACTGCGGCTTCGATCTGGCCGGCGGACTCGTGGAAGTCGTCCCGACGGCGCACTACATGATGGGCGGCGTGGTGTTCAACGTCGATTGCACCACGGCGTTGCCGGGCCTCTTCGTGGCCGGCGAGGACTCCGGCGGCGTGCACGGCGCGAACCGCCTCGGCGGCAACGGCGTCGCGAACTCCACCGTGTTCGGCGGCATCGCGGGCGACAGCATCCCGCGGTGGCTCCAGACCGAAGGCGGGTACCGTGAGCCGGATCCCGCGGCGCTCGAGGCCGCGAAAGCGTGCTGCAACGCGCCGCTCGGCAAGCCCCTCGGCGATCTCGCCGGCATCCGCGAGCGGCTGTACGACATCATGTGGGACGACGTCGGCATCGTGCGGGACGCAGCCGGGCTGCAACGCGCGGCCGGCGAGCTGGATGCGCTCGAGGCGGAGCTCAAGGCTACAGGCATAGGCCAGGGCACGCTGGCCTACAACCTCACGTGGCACGACTGGCTCAATCTCGAGAATCTGCTGCTCGTGTCGAAGTCGATCCGCTACGCGGCCGTGGCACGCGAGGATTCGCGCGGGGCGCACTTCCGCTCGGATTACCCCGGCGTGGGCGATCTCGAGCATTCGCGTTATACCGCCGTGAGCTGGAACGACGGGCGGTTCGGCATCGAGATGCGCCCCGTGAAGTTCACGCGCGTGACGCCCGGCAATACGCTCATCAGGGAAACGGCCGCCGTTTAACGCAGCGCGGCGCCGCGAGACTTTCTACACTGCTGCCCGGGGGAGGGTTACAGCATGGCGTACGAGAGGGCATCGCAATTGCGCGGCATGCATGTGCTGGCAGCGTTGGCATGCATCGGGATGTGGAACGCGTCGTCGGCGCAGGAATACCCGGCGAAGCCCGTGCGCATGATCATCTCTTTTCCGCCGGGCGGCGGCAGCGACCTCATCGCACGCGTGCTCGCGCAGAAGCTCACGGCCGCTCTGGGGCAGACCGTGGTGGCGGACAACCGCCCCGGCGCAAGCGGGAACATAGCGGCAGAGCTCGCCGCGAGATCGCCGGCCGACGGCTACACCGTCCTCTTCACGAATTCCTCGCTCTCGATCAGCCCGGCCGTTTACCGCAAGCTCGGCTACGATGCCGTCACCGATCTCGTGCCGATTTCCATGGTGTCGTCGTATCCGTTCGTGCTCGCCACGCATCCGTCGCTTCCCGTGAAGAGCGTGAAGGAATTCGTCGCGCTCGCCAAAGCGGAGCCCGACGCGCTTGCCTACTCCTCCGCTGGCGCGGGCACGATGTCGCACTTCGCCATGGAATTGATGCGCATGCGCACCGGCATCAAGATCACGCACCTGCCCTACAAAGGCGCAGGCCCCGCGGCGGTGGGACTCATGTCGGGGGAAGCGCAGTGCTCGTTTCTGGTCATGCCGACCGCCCAGGCGCAAATCCGCGCTGGCAAGCTGCGCGGCCTCGGCGTCGCAGCGAAGGCGAGGTCGCGGGTGCTGCCGGACGTCCCCACCATGGCGGAGGCGGGTGTGCAGGGTAACGAGGCGGTGCAGTGGAACGGCCTGTTCGCGCCTGCGCGCACACCGGCTGCGATGCTAGACAGGCTCTACAAGGAAACCGTGAAGGCGGTGGCGACAGTGGACGTGAAGCAGCGGTTCGAGGCTGAAGGTGCGGACCCCGTAGGCAGCAGCCCGAGCGAATTCGCAGCCTTTTTCCGCAGCGAAGCGGAAAAATGGTCCGAGGTCGCCCGGCGCTCCGGCACCAAGCTCGACTGACGGCCCGCATGCCGCAAATCTCGATCGAGAATCTGACCGAGCTCGCCGCGCGCGCGCTGCGCAAAGCAGGCGCGAGCCGCACCAACGCACTCGCGGCAGCGCGCGCCCTCGTGGCGGCCGACATGGAAGGCCTCGCCACACACGGCGTGTCGCGCGTCGCGCTGTACGTGCAGCACCTGAAAGAGGGCCGCGCCGACGGCCGGGCGAGGGCGCGCGTGGTGAAGCGCAAGGGGGCAACCTGCCTCATCGACGCGGGCGGCGGGCTCGCCTTCTCCGGCGCCGCGCTCGCCGTGCGCGAAGCCGTCAAGCGCGCGCAGCGGTATGGCGTTGCGTTCGTCGGCGTCACGAACAGCCACCACTTCGGCGCGGCGGCCCATCATCTGGCGCCGATCGCGGAGGCCGGCTACGCGGGGCTCGCTCTCACCAACTCGCCGGCGGCAATCAACGCGTGGGGCGGGAGGAAGGCGTTCTACGGCACCAACCCCGTCGCCGCTATATTCCCGCGCCGCGATGCTGCGCCCATCGTCGTCGATCTTTCGCTCACGGAGGTCGTGCGCGGCAAGATCATGCTGTATGCCAAGGAGGGCAAGCCGATACCGCTCGGTTGGGCGGTCGACAAGGACGGCAATCCGACGACCGATCCGCAAGCCGCGCTGACCGGCAGTCTCGCGGCGATCGGCGGCATGAAGGGCACGATGCTCGCGATGATCGTCGAGCTCCTGTGCGTGGCGCTCACCGGCGCGGCCTTCGGCTTCGAGAACGACACGTACTTCGAGCCCGGCAACCGGCCGCGCATCGGCCACGCGATACTCGCCATCGATCCGGAGGCGCTGGCGGGCGCGGAACTCTATTTTTCCCGCGTCGAGGACATGATCGCGAAGCTGCTGCAGGATGACGGCGTGCGGCTGCCCGGTGCGAGGCGCCAGCAGGCGGCCGCGCAGGCGCGCATGGCCGGCATTACCCTCTCCGATGCGTTGTATCAGGAGCTCGCGACGCTCGCCGGGTCGCGGCCGTCGGTTGCGGCCGGCACTATTCGATGACGGTCCACGCCCGCTGCGGCGTGAGCGCGTAATTCTTCACCGTCTTCTCGTCGAAACCGAAGCCCAGCCCAGGCGTCTTCGGCAGCAGCAGGTCGCCGTTCTTGTGCGTAAGCTGCGTGTCGATCAGCCGCCTGAAGTTGAGCACCTGATCGTCGGGGAAGAATTCGACGTAGCGCCCGTTCGGGACAGCGGCCACGAGATGCACGTGCAGGTCGTGGAACCAGTGCGGGCACATCGTCACGCCGTAGCTCGATGCCGTCGCAGCGATGCGGCGCCATTCGGTGATGCCGCCGCATACGGCCGCATCGGTCTGCAGGATCTCCGCGCCGCGCTGATCCAGCAGCGCCTTGTGATACCAGCGGCCGTAGGCGATCTCGCCGGTGGCGACGACGACAGGCGTCAGCTCCGCGAGCTTGGCGTGACCGTCGACGTCGTCCGGACCGAACGGCTCTTCGATCCAGTACGGATCGTACGGCTCGTAGCGCTTCATGTACCGCAGCGCGGTCGGCACGTCGCTCCAGGCGTTGTTCGCGTCGAGCATGAGATGCACGTCGGGCCCCACGGCCGCGCGCGCAGCCTTGATCCGCGCTTCCTCTTCGGCGGGCGTGAGCCGCCCGACTTTCATCTTGACCGCCTTGAAGCCCGCATCGACGTAGCCGCGCAGCTCGTCGCCGAGCTTCTTCGGCGTCTTGCCTTCGAGGTAATAGCCGCCGCTCGCATAAGCCGGCACCTTGTCCGTCACGTACGCCCCGAGATACTGGTAGAGCGGCAGCTTCGCGCTGCGCGCGTTCAGGTCCCACAACGCGATGTCGAGAATGCTGATCGCGCGCATGACGCTGCCCGAGCGGCCTTGCAGCAGCGATTCCTGGTACATCTCCTGCCACAACCCCTCGCTGCGCAGCGAGTCCTGCCCCACGAGACGCGGCGCGAGCAACTCTTCGACTGCCGCCTGCGCGATGCGGCCGCCCGTGCTGCCGGCATAACAAAAGCCTATGCCTTCGACCCCGTCGACCGAGCGCACTTTGACGAGGCAATAATCGCGGGCGGCTACGGTGCGGGTGGCAAAAGACGTGACGCGGTCGAGCGGCACGCGGGCGATCGAGACGGAGACGGATTCGATGATGGGCATGGCGTCGCTCTTTCGGCTCCGAAAGCCCGTAAAATAACACTCTTCACCATGACGAGTCAGGCTCGAGGACACTCATGCCGCTTCCTCCTTTTCATCTTGCGTTCCCGGTCGACGATCTCGCGGCAGCGCGCGCTTTTTACGGCGATCTGCTGGGCTGCTCGGAAGGTCGCTCTTCGCCCGAGTGGGTGGATTTCAATTTCTACGGCCACCAGATCGTCGCTCACCTTGCGCCCGGCGAAGCGGGGCATCGCACCACGTCCGCCGTCGACGGCGACAACGTGCCGGTCCGCCACTTCGGCGCGATCCTGCCGATGAAGGAGTGGCGGACGCTCGCGGACCGGCTGGTGAGAGCGGGCATCAAGTTCGTCATCGAGCCCCACGTGCGCTTCAAGGGGCAGGTGGGCGAGCAGGCGACGATGTTTTTTCTCGACCCCTGCGGCAATGCGCTCGAGTTCAAGGCGTTCGAGGACGAGACGCAAATCTTTGCGCGCTGAAACGGGCGCTGGGGAGCATGGGCTCTGGCGGGTTGCGGGCCGCTGCTCGTGTACCCTCCGGGTTGGTGTGACTCCATGGAGATCGCCCTGATGGCGGTGATGACCGATCGCCTCGCAAGCCACAGGCAGCGCGACGCCCGCGATCGCTACCGGACGATGAACGAGCTTGCCGCCTTCCATGCGCGCTTGCGCACGCCTTTCGCCGTGCTCGGCATACGCACGGTGGGCGAGTGCGTGACCGATATCGAATATCTGCCGGTCGGTGCGGCGACGCTCGCGCCTGTCACTGCGCTTGCCGAGCGCGTATGCCGGCAGATCGAGCGTTACCTCGACGATCCGCAATACCGGTTCGATCTGCCCTACGACTACGTCGGCACGCCGTTCCAGTGCGCGGTGTGGAAGGCGATCTCCTCGATCCCGCCGGGCAGGACGCGGACGTACAGCGAGCTCGCGCGCCGATTGCGCAGCGCGCCGCGGCCCGTCGGCGGGGCGTGCGGCGCAAATCGGCTGCCTATCGTCATTCCGTGCCATCGTGTCGTCGCCGCGCACGGCATAGGCGGATTCATGCATGCCCGGGGCGGCTTTCCGATCGACATCAAGAAGTGGCTGCTGCGCCATGAAGGCGTCTGACGCGGCGTCGATCGACGCATTCTGCGACGCGCTGTGGCTCGAGGACGGCTTGTCGCGCAACACGCTGGACAGCTATCGTCGCGACATCACGCACTTTGCCTCCTGGCTGCTGCAACGTCATGCCAGGACGCTGTACGCTGCCGGCGAGTCCGACATCCAGTCGTATCTCGCCCATCGCTACCGGCAGAAAACGCGCGCGACCAGCGCCGCGCGGTTGCTTTCGAGCCTGAAGCGCTATTACCGGCATGCGTTGCGGGAAGGCGCGATCGCGGCCGATCCCACCTTGAACATCCAGTCGCCGAAGCTGCCGCGCGCACTGCCCAAGACGCTCACCGAGGAGCACGTCGAGCAGCTGCTCGACGCTCCCGATGTGTCGGCTGCGCTGGGGCTGCGCGACCGCGCGATGCTGGAGACGCTCTATGCGACGGGATTGCGCGTATCGGAACTCGTCACGCTGAAAACGGCGCAGGTAAGCGCGGACATGGGGCTCGTGCGCGTGCTGGGCAAAGGTGCCAAGGAGCGTCTCGTGCCGCTCGGCGAAGAAGCCTTGCACTGGGTGCGGCGCTATCTGCGCGAAAGCCGTCCCGAGCTGTTGCATGGACGCATTGCGGAGGATTTGTTCGTGACTGTCCACGGCGCCGCGATGACGCGCCAGGCGTTCTGGCAGCTCATCAAGCGCTATGCGATGCATGCCGGTGTCAGCGCCGGCGTTTCGCCGCACACGCTGCGCCACGCGTTCGCGACCCATCTCCTCAATCACGGCGCGGACTTGCGGGTCGTGCAGCTATTGCTCGGTCACGCAGACGTGGCGACGACGCAGATCTACACTCACGTCGCGCGCGAGCGGCTGAAACAGCTGCATGCGAAGCATCACCCCCGTGGTTAGGCGTGAGGGGCTGGGCGTGAGGAGCGGCGCGCAGAGCAGCATGGCCCGTCCGTTCACCCCTCCTGCTTCATCCCTGTACTTTGCTGCCGCGCTCTATCGTGACGCCGAGGCGCTTCACATTCTTCAGCGCACCCAGCTTGGTGACGCTCACGCGCACCCAGGGCGAGCCGAATTCGTCCAGTACCAGCCCGGCAACATGCTCCGCGAGACGCTCCACCAGCAAAAAGTGCTGCCCGGCAAGCGTCTGCTCTATCCGTTGCACCACCTGCGCGTAGTCGATGGTGTCGCCGATCGCATCGGAATTCTGCTTGCGCCTAGGCGGAATGGCGAGCTCGATGTCGAACTGCACCGTCTGCGGAACGCGCCGCTCCCACTCGTAGACGCCGATCAGGAGGGTCAGCCGGAAATCGTTGATATAGATAATGTCCATTGCGGCGGCGCGCGAAAGAGGCGGGCGGCGCATCATACCCGCGCTCTACGCTTCGTATAAAATTTGTTCCACATTCTATTTGAAAAACGCACGTGACCCTAACCATCGCCCTCATCGCCTACCTGCTCGGATCGATATCGTTCGCCGTCATCGTGAGCCGTTTGTGGCGGCTGCCCGATCCGCGCACTTACGGCTCCGGCAACCCGGGTGCCACCAATGTCCTGCGCAGCGGAAGAAAGTCGGCCGCAGTCGCCACTTTGTTCGGCGATGTGATCAAGGGATGGCTGGGCGTGTACGTGGCACAGCGCATTGCCGGTGCGGACGACGCGACCGCGATTGCGCTCGCGGCGCTGGCGGTCGTGGCGGGTCACATGTATCCCGTTTTTTTTCGCTTTCAAGGCGGGAAGGGGGTCGCCACGGCGTTCGGCGCACTCCTCGCGTTGAATCCCTACTTCGGCGCCGGCGCGCTCGCGACCTGGCTCATCATCGCGGGGTTTTTTCGCATCTCCTCGCTCGCAGCCCTCATCGCCGCCCTGTTCGCGCCGTTCTTTGCTTTTCTGCTCTACGACGCCGCGCATCCCTACTTCGCTGCCGTCTCCGCGATCTGTGCGCTGCTCATCTGGCGACATCGCAGCAACATACGTAATCTGCTCGCCGGCACCGAAAGCCGTATCGGCGCATCGCGCGAAGGCTAGGTCTCCGGCACGTCCAGCGCGTCGAGATCCCAGCGCGGGCGCACCGTAAAGGCATCGTTTCGCGCGCCGGATCCGGTCGCTGCGTTCTCCAGTCTCAACGCGCCGGCAAGCGCGATCATCGCGCCGTTGTCGGTGCACAGCTCCACCGGCGGGTAGTACACCATGAGCCCGCGCCGGGCAGCGGCTGCGTCGAGCCGTGCGCGCAAATACCGGTTGGCGCCGACCCCGCCTGCGACCACCAGCCGCGTGAGCTGTTGCTGTCGCAATGCCGCGAACGACTTGGCCGCGAGCACATCGACCACCGCGGCCTGGAATTCCGCCGCGAGATCGGCGCGCCGTTGATCATCGAGGGGCTGGGCGCGAGCCAGCATGAGCACCGCGGTTTTGAGCCCGCTGAAGCTGAAGCTCAAGTCGCCGTTCTTTTCCAGGGCCGCAAGCATGGGGCGCGGCAAGCTGTAGCGGCCGGGCGTGCCGCGCTCAGCTTCCGCCGCGATGGCCGGGCCGCCGGGATAACCCAGGCCCAGCAGTTTCGCCGTTTTATCGAATGCTTCGCCGGCCGCATCGTCCAGCGTCTCGCCGAGAAGCTCGTAATCTCCCACGCCGCCGACGCGCATGAGCTGCGTATGCCCGCCCGACACGAGCAGCGCGACAAAGGGAAATGCCGGAGCCGGCGTCGCGAGGAGCGGGGAGAGCAGGTGGCCTTCGAGATGATGGACGCCCAGCGCCGGCACCCTCAGCGCATAAGCCATGCTGCGTGCGACGCTGGCGCCGACGAGCAGTGCGCCCGCGAGGCCGGGGCCCTCCGTGTAGGCGACGGCGTCGAGGTCACCGGGGGTGCGCGCCCCGACACGCAACACCTGGCGGGTGAGCGGCAGGACGCGCCGTATGTGGTCGCGGGAGGCAAGCTCGGGGACGACGCCGCCGTAGTCCGCGTGCATCTCCACCTGGCTGTGCAGGGCATGCGCGAGCAGCCCCCCGCCGGTGTCGTAGAGCGCGACGCCGGTCTCGTCGCACGAGGTTTCTATGCCGAGGACCAGCATGGGAGGTTAAGCGTTTGAGCGGATTTGAATTTCAGTCGGAGGTTGATATAATACGCGGCTTTCGCCAGATCCGATCAAGGATTGTTCATGCCGACTGTACGCGTCAAGGAAAACGAGCCGTTCGAGGTGGCACTGCGCCGCTTCAAGCGGACGGTTGAGAAAACCGGCCTGCTCACGGAGCTGCGCGCTCGCGAGTTCTACGAAAAACCCACCTCGGAACGCAAGCGCAAGCTCGCCGCCGCAATCAAGCGTCATCACAAGCGGCTCCGCTCCCAGTTGCTCCCCCCGAAGCTTTACTGATCCAACGTCCCGGCACTACGCGTGCAGCGCGGCGTCGTGACTGGCACCCGTTCGTAGGCGCGAGTCCCCCATGTCTCTGCGCGATCGCATCAACGATGATCTGAAGCAAGCGATGCGCTCCGGCGATGCCCGGCGGCGCGACGCGCTGCGTCTGCTGCTCGCTGCGCTGAAGCAGAAAGAAGTGGACGAGCGCAAAGTCCTCGTCGATGCCGACGTGCATGCGATCGTCGAAAGACTCATCAAGCAGCGCCGCGAGGCGATCTCGCAGTTCGAGCAGGGCGGGCGCCAGGACCTCGCCGACAACGAAAAATTCGAGCTCGATGTCCTGCTCGCTTACCTGCCGCAGCAATTGTCCGACGAGGAGATCGCTGCCGAAGTGGATGCCGCGATCGCGGCCGCCGGCGCGAAAGCACCGTCCGACATGGGCAAGGTGATGGGCGTCTTGAAGCCCCGCCTCGCCGGGCGCGCCGACATGGGCAGGGTGTCCGCGCTCGTCAAATCCCGGCTGTCCGCGTCCGCCTGATATCCGGCTGCGGCCGGCACGCTACATCCTTTCATCGTCGGGCCGACGCGGGGTTCCAAACCGAGTCGCACGCCCGGGCTGCAGGCGCCGTGAGGCGCATATAATGGGCAGGCGATGATACCCGAGTCTTTCATTCAGGAGCTCCTGCATCGCGTAGACATCGTCGACGTGGTGGAGCGTTACGTGAAGTTGAAGCGCGCCGGCGCCAACTTCTCGGCATGCTGTCCTTTTCACTCGGAAAAAACCCCGTCGTTCACGGTGAGTCCCGCAAAGCAGTTCTATCACTGCTTCGGATGCGGGGCGCACGGCACCGCCATCGGATTTCTGATGGAGTACGCGGGGCTGGGCTTCGTCGAAGCGGTCAAGGATCTTGCCCGGGGCGTCGGCATGCAAGTGCCCGAAGTGCGGGGCGATGTTGCCGCCGGCCAGGGGCGCACGGGAGATGACCTGCACGCGGTGCTGCTCGAAGCGGCCCGTTTCTACCGCGCCCAGCTCAAGGAAGCGCCGCATGCCATCGCCTATCTGAAGCAGCGCGGTCTCTCGGGCGAAATCGCGAAGCGCTTCGGCATCGGTTATGCGCCCGACGGCTGGCAGCCGCTCGCTGCTGCGTTTCCCGATTACAACGCGACGGCGCTTACGGCTGCCGGGCTCGTCAAGCAAGGCGACGAGGGCAAGCGCTACGACGTCTTTCGCAATCGCATCGTGTTTCCCATCGTCGACGCGCGCGGCAACGTCATCGGATTCGGCGGACGCGTCATGGACGCCGAGGCCTCCGGCCCGAAATATCTCAATTCCCCGGAGACCGCAGTCTTCGAGAAGGGCCGCGAGCTGTACGGCCTGTACCAGGCGCGGCGTGCGATACGCGAAGCCGACCGCGTCGTCGTCGTCGAGGGCTACATGGACGTGGTCGCGCTGGCCCAGCACGGCGTGGAATATGCGGTCGCTACGCTCGGCACGGCGACCACGTCGCAGCATGTGCAGAAGCTCCTGCGACAGGCCGACGAGATCATCTTCTGCTTCGACGGCGACAACGCCGGCCGCCGGGCCGCATGGCGCGCCCTCGAAAACAGTCTCGGCCAGTTGCAGGACGGCAAGCGCGTGGGCTTTCTCTTCCTGCCGCAAGGAGAAGACCCGGACAGCTACGTGCGCATGCATGGCAAAGAGGGCTACGAGGCGCTGCTCGCCAAAGCGCTCCCGCTCTCGCGCTACTTCATCGGGGAATTGCAGGCGCGCTCGGATCCCTCGTCCGCGGAAGGGCAGGCTGCTCTGGTGCACGCGGCGAAGCCGCTCCTCAAGCAGATGGCGCCCAGCACGTTCCGCGTTCAGCTCATCAAGGAAGTGGCGCAAGCAGCCCGCCTGTCCACCGCGGAAGTGGAAGAGCTGTGCGGCATCGTCACGCCGACTGCCAGGAGGCACACCGCGACGGCGAGAGCGCTGCCGAGCCGTACGCTGCCGCCCGATGTCGTCAAGCGGTTGCTGCGTCTCGTCGTCCACCATCCTGGGCTGGTCGCGACCCTCGACGCCGAGCGCCGCGCAATCATCGAGTCCGAACCGACGCTCGAGCCCGTGTCCGCCCTGATGCAACACATTCTTACGCTAGGAATAACGTCGACCGCCGCGCTGTTCGAGACTGTGAAGAGCTTTCCCCACGCGGACCAGTACGGCGCGGCCGCGGGCGAAGGGCTCGAGGACGTTTCGAGCGAGGACACTGCGGCTGCGTTGCTGGAAGGAGAGTTGAGACAACTCGAGCGGCAGCGTGTGCAGGCGGAATATGAGCGCCTGGTGAGCGGAGAACTCGATTCGCCGGCAGCGCGGGAACGGTTTGCCGCGGTTTCGAAGCGCTTGGCCGAACTAAAAGGAGCCGCGGCGGTCGGAATCGATTCTCGGCCTTGACCGCACCGCAGAGCCGTGCTTGAGCCGGGCAAATCCGGCCCAACATGCCCAGTTGGAGGCATTTGTTATCGCACTTCGGCGATACGTGCCGGTCATAATGGAATGTCGATAGCGGATCGCCAAGCCGCGTGCACTCGATGGCCGGGTCGATGATGACCCGATGTCGTGCACCGCTTCAAGCAAGGATTGAGCCAGCACTCATCCGACGTTTTTTCTTTCATTCCAGCAACTTGCCGCCGAAACGCCGGGCTGGTTGAACGGCAGTTTTGGGGTATAATTTACAGCTTTTTTTTACGCATTTTTTTCCGGGGGAATCGGGACATGGCCAAGCTCAAGAAATCCTCGCCGGCGAAAGTCAAGGCGGCGGCGGGCAAGAAGCCTGCGAAGCGCACCGCAGCCAAGACCAAGGCCAAGGCGCGCTCGCGCGCGGTCTCCAAGCCCCGCCCCCAAAAGGTCAAATTGAAAGTTCATCGTTCTCGAGCACCTGCTGCCAAGGCGAAGCCGAAGGCGGTATCAAAAACCCAGGCGGCGGCCAAACCGGTCAAGCCGACCAAGTCGGCCAAGCCGGCCAAGCCGCTGAAGAAAGAACAGCGCCTCGCCAAGTTCAAGGCCGTGGCAAAGAAAGTCCTGGAGAAGGTCCAGGCCGCTTCAGCTTCAAGCAAACCGGAAGCCGCGTCTGTCGTACGTCCTGCACGCGACCTGCCGGTCAAGGAAGGCAAGCCGAAAGCCACCCGTGGTCTGACCGCGAAGGAGAAAGCGCTCGTCAAGGAATTCGAGCGGCGCGAGCTTTCGCCGGCGGACGCGGAAGCAAGACGCACACGCCTCAAGAACCTGATCGTGCTGGGCAAGGAGCGCGGCTATCTCACGTACGCGGAGATCAACGATCACCTGCCCGACGATATGCTCGACGCCGAGCAGATCGAGAACATCATCAGCATGATCAACGATATGGGCATCCAGGTCTATGACGAGGCCCCGGATGCCGAGACGTTGCTCATGTCGGATGCCGCGCCGGCCGTGACCGACGAAGATGCGGTGGAAGAAGCCGAAGCGGCGCTCTCCACGGTCGATTCCGAATTCGGCCGCACGACGGACCCGGTGCGCATGTACATGCGCGAGATGGGCTCGGTGGAGCTGCTCACGCGCGAGGGCGAGATCGAGATCGCGAAGCGCATCGAAGACGGCCTGAAGCACATGATTCAGGCAATTTCCGCGTGCCCGACGACGATTGCGGAAATGCTGGCGCTCGCCGAGAGGATAGAGCGGGACGAAATGCGCGTCGACGAGGTGGTCGACGGGTTCGTCGATGCCGAGTCCGAGGAAGTGATCGAGGAAGTCTCCGAGGACGACGAGGAGATGGATGAGGAGCTCGAGGCGGCCGAGGGCGACGACGAGGAAGGCGCTGCGGTGCAGAGCGCGAACCTGTTAAAGCTCAAGGAAGACGCGCTCAGGCGCTTCGCGATCATCCGCAGCCACTACAACCGCATGATGAAGGCGCTCGCCAAGACCGGTGCACGCAGCCGTCCCTTCATCGAGGCGCGCGACGAGATCTCGGAAGAGCTCATGAAGATCCGCTTCGCGGCGAAGCAGATCGAAGCGTTGTGCGACGGCGTGCGCAGGTTGGTGGACGAGGTGCGCACCTACGAACGCAACGTGATGCATCTGGCGGTCGACAAGGCGCACATGCCGCGGCATCACTTCGTGAAGGAGTTCCCGGGCAAGGAAGTGAGCCTGCGCTGGGTGAAGAGCGAGATCGACGCCGCGCATCCGTGGAGCGAAGCGCTCGCGCGGTTCGAGCCGGCGATCGTCGAGCAACAGCAGAAGCTGCTCGACCTGCAGGCGAAGGTGGGCATCCCGATCAAGGACCTGAAGGAAATCAACCGCCAGATGACCACGGGCGAGGCGAAAGCCCGGCGCGCGAAGCGCGAGATGACCGAGGCCAATCTGCGGCTGGTGATTTCCATCGCGAAGAAGTACACCAATCGCGGCCTGCAGTTCCTCGACCTGATCCAGGAAGGCAACATCGGCCTTATGAAGGCCGTGGACAAGTTCGAGTACCGCCGCGGCTACAAGTTTTCGACCTACGCGACGTGGTGGATACGCCAGGCGATTACGCGCTCCATTGCGGACCAGGCGCGCACCATCCGCATCCCGGTGCACATGATCGAGACGATCAACAAGATGAACCGCATCTCGCGGCAGATTCTGCAGGAGACCGGGCAGGAGCCGGATCCCGCTCTGCTCGCCGAGAAGATGGAAATGCCCGAGGAGAAGATCCGCAAGATCCTCAAGATCTCCAAGGAGCCGATTTCCATGGAGACCCCGATCGGCGACGACGACGACTCGCACTTGGGCGATTTCATCGAGGATCAATCGACGATGGCGCCGTCGGATTCGGCGGTGTACGCAAGCCTGCGCGGCGTGACGAAGGACGTGCTCGACACGCTGACGCCGCGCGAAGCGAAGGTGCTGCGCATGCGCTTCGGCATCGAGATGAACACCGATCACACGCTGGAAGAGGTCGGCAAGCAGTTCGACGTCACGCGCGAGCGCATCCGCCAGATCGAAGCGAAGGCGCTGCGCAAGCTTCGCCATCCTTCGCGCTCGGAGCGGCTCCGCAGCTTCCTGGACACCGAAGGCTAAGTAAATCCCCGCCCGGCCCTGCTCCCATCCGGGAGCAGGGTTTTGTTTGTCCCATTAACCGCTATAATTCCGCCCGCGGGTCTGTAGCTCAGTCGGTTAGAGCAGGGGACTCATAATCCCTTGGTCGTAGGTTCGAGTCCTACCAGACCCACTCATTCCGCCGCTCCCCTTGCTGTTGCCCTCACGGCTTACCTTACTGCCGCAGTTGCGGCTGCCAGCGGCGCACCTCTCTCCGATGAACGCGGGTGGGACCGTGCCTTGCAGGAGACCTTCACTGCGTCTCCCGCGCCAGTCCGTGCAGGGGCATGCGATTTGCATGGCTGTCCACACCACTGAACGACCGGGCATTACGGCCAGGTCGAGGCATGCCCGGGTAGTGGTCTAGCTTCGACGTCCACTTTAGCCCTACGGAGGTAGCACAATGAAGCATGGAACCATGAGCGCCATATGCCGCGTTCTCGTCGTGACCCTGATGATGCTTTCGTTCCAGACGGCTCGCGCCGGCATGATCGGCACGGGGCAAGCCGCCGATACGCAACGGGCGTCGGTGATGAGCGTCATTGACCGCGCCGACGTGTCGCAGCAGTTGCAGTCGATGGGGCTGGAGCCTCAGGTCGCGAAGGACCGCGTTGCGGCGATGACCGACGAAGAGGTGCGCAGCCTGTCGGGCAAGCTGGATACGTTGCCGGCCGGCGGCATGAGCGACTGGTGGATCGGCGCTATCGTCATCGCGGTGATCGCGGTGGCGGTCTGGGGTGCTTACGGCTGGAAGCGGTAACCCTGGAGATTTAATGACGCGCGCGTCGACCGGCGCGCGCATTTCCACTTCGGCTGGCGCGCGCCGCTAAACGTTGGGGCGCGTTTTGCTCGTACGTGCGGCGGCGACGCTCGCCTGCATGTCGACGCTATGTCCGTGTTGCTTGGCGTCGAGCAGGCATTCGTAGAACAGCGCGAAGCCGAGTGTCGAGTGCGCCTGGTTGTCGAGGCTGCGCCAGCGCCATTCGAATCCGGCTTGTCCGCGGACGGACACCGGGTATAACAGGCACCGCTTCACGTCATGACTCCTCGCAGGAGTTTTCGTCAACGGGGACATGAGAGTGCGCAACATACCACGCGGTTTTGTGCGCCCAGTGTGAAATAGGTCCTCGATGTGTCTGCAAAGGCGCTTCCTTTATGACGCTGTCCTTGCCGCCGCCGCTCTGAGCGGCTCAAGTGCCGGGGCGGTCCATGCACCGCATAGGGCAGGGTCCCGGTAGAATGCCGCGAGGCGCCCCGAGCGCCGCGAGCCGAGGAGGTCGTCCATGTCCAAAAACAAATCGATGGTCGTCGCCGCGTTGAGCGCGATGTTGATGTCCCAGGCGGCGTTATGCGCCTATCCCGAGCGCCCGATCCGCGTGATCGTGCCTTTTGCCCCCGGCGGCAACGTCGATCTCTCGGCGCGCGCGGTTACGCCCGGCATGGCGGAGCTGCTCGGCCGCTCGGTGATCGTCGACAATCGCGCCGGCGCCG
>Ga0255338_1003052_pt1 | contig 21505 bp, 20 predicted proteins | sample MeOH1_35cm_T4_19_FD_203715 | JGI IMG/M metagenome (GOLD analysis project Ga0255338, IMG submission 203715) | Sandy soil microbial communities from University of British Columbia, Vancouver, Canada - MeOH1_35cm_T4_195 | ecosystem: Engineered > Artificial ecosystem > Sand microcosm > Unclassified ...
GGCACCCGCGCGTCGCGGCCCGAATGCGGCAACGGCTGGTTCGTGGAGCCGACGATATTCACGGGCGTCACCAACGCCATGCGCATCGCGCAGGAAGAGGTGTTCGGCCCCGTGCTGTCGGTGATCCCCTTCAGGGACGAAGAGGAAGCGATCGCCATCGGCAACGACGTGGTATTCGGGCTCGCGGCCGGCGTGTGGACGCAGAACATGCGCCGCGCGCTGCTGATGGCGGAGAAGCTGCAGGCCGGCACGGTGTGGATCAACACCTATCGCGCGGTGTCCTACCTCTCGCCTTTCGGCGGCTACAAGCGGAGCGGCATAGGCCGTGAAAGCGGCCAGGACATGATCCGGGAATATCTGCAGACGAAGAGCGTGTGGATTTCCACCGCCACCGAAGTGCCGAATCCCTTTGTTCTGCGCTGACCGGCCTGCCGATCACCGCATCGCCATGTCAGCCGCTTCTGCCGCGTGGTTGGCGATACTCGACAGTTACCGCATCGAGGAAGCACGCGCAGTGGGCGCCGCACGCGCCCGTCTGCCGCTCACGCCGTCGCAACGTCGGAACATCGTAGGAGAAGCACGCCGGCTGGCTGCGAACGTTCGCGCGGCTACGGTCAAATCGCTGCGCGCGGAAGCCTTTCTGCAACATTACAGCCTGTCGAGCCGCGAAGGCGTCGTGCTGATGTGTCTCGCCGAGGCGCTGTTGCGCATACCCGATGCCGACACGGCCGATGCGCTCATACGCGACAAGCTGAGCGGCGCTCATTGGGAAAGTCATGGCGGTGCGCATCCGTTGATGAATGCTGCATCCTGGGCGCTGATGCTCACCGGCAAGCTGACGGCATGGCACGACGCCGGAGGCGGGGCCGATGCGGTGCTGCGGCGGCTGGTCGCCCGCGCCGGCGAGCCTCTGGTCAGGGCCGCGATACGCCATGCGGTGGAGATCATGGCCGAACAATTCGTGGCCGGCGAGACGATAGACGAGGCTATGGTCCGCGCAAGAGGGCATCCGGATCTGCGCTACTCCTATGACATGCTGGGGGAGGCCGCGCATACCGCCGCCGACGCGAGGCGTTATCTGAACGCCTACCATCACGCCATCGCGCGGCTAGCGATGGAAGCGAGCCCCGGCGCCCGCATCGAAGAGCGACCGGGATTGTCGATCAAGCTCTCGGCGCTGCATCCGCGCTACGAGGCGGCGCAAAGGCAGCGTGTGCTCGCCGAGCTGCTGCCGCGCCTTGCCGGACTTTGCAGTGCGGCGGCGCGCGCCGGCATACCGCTCACGATAGACGCCGAGGAAGCCGACCGCCTGTTGCTTTCGCTGGAGCTCTTCAAGCAGCTCGCGCGCGATGCTGCGCTTGCGGGGTGGGATGGACTGGGGCTCGCCGTGCAGGCGTACCAGAAACGCGCGCTCGCGGTGTGCGACTGGCTGGCAGCGCTCGCGTCGGAGACCGGCCGGCGCATCATGGTGCGTCTGGTGAAGGGGGCTTACTGGGATACGGAGGTCAAGCTCGCGCAGGTGCTGGGTCTCGCGGACTATCCGGTGTACACGCGCAAGGCTGCGACCGACGTTTCGTACATGGCCTGCGCTCGCGTTCTGCTCGAAGCGCAAGCGGCAAACGGCGGCCGCCTCTTTCCGCAATTCGCGACTCATAACTGCCACACGGTGGCCTACATCCTCGACGCCGCAGGCACGCGCCGGGACTTCGAATTCCAGAAGCTGCACGGCATGGGCGACGCGCTGTACGACGAGCTCGTGCCGGAGCAGCACGTGGCATGCAGAGTATATGCACCCGTGGGCAGCCATCGCGACCTCCTCCCGTACCTCGTGCGCCGCTTGCTCGAGAACGGCGCGAACACTTCCTTCGTGCACCAGGTCGCCGAGGCCGGCGTGCCGCTGGAAGACCTCGCCGCCGACCCGCTAGGGCTGCTGCCGGATCCTTACGTGCCGAATCCGCGCGTGCCTCTGCCCCGGGCCCTCTACCCCGATCGCCCGAATTCGCAGGGGCTCGATCTCTCCGATCCGCGCGTGCTCGAGCGTCTCGAGCGCCGCATCGCCCAAGATCGTGCACGTCCCATGACGCATGCAACATCGAACGTCGCCATCACCGAGCCTGCCGACCGCCGGCGCACAGTCGGCACCGTGCGCGGGACGATGAAGGACGAATTAGCCGCCGCCATCGAATCGGCGCATCGATCGTGGCGCGCCTGGGATGACACCCCTGCGCACCAGCGCGCCGACACCCTCGACCGCGCGGCCGAACGGATCGAGGCGCACGCCGACGAGTTGATCTCGCTGCTCGCGCGCGAGGCCGGGAAGTGTCTGCCGGACGGCGTGAGCGAGGTGCGCGAAGCCGCCGATTACCTGCGTTATTACGCCGTCCGCGCACGGGCGGAATTCGCGGCGCCCATGGAGCTCCCCGGACCCGCAGGCGAATCGAACCGGCTCGAGCTCGCCGGCCGCGGTGTGTTCGCCTGCGTGAGTCCCTGGAACTTCCCTCTTGCGATATTCACCGGGCAGGTGAGCGCGGCGCTCGCTGCAGGCAACGCCGTCGTTGCGAAGCCCGCCGGGCAGACCCCGCTCGTCGCCGCGCGTGCCATCGCCCTGCTGCACGAAGCCGGCGTGCCGCGCGACGTGCTGCAGCTCGCGATCGGCAGCGGCGAGGATGTCGGCGCGGCGCTGGTGCGCCATCCGCTCGTCGACGGCGTGGTGTTCACCGGCTCGTTCGAGACCGCGCTCGCGATACAGCGCAGCCTCGCCGCACGCGACGGACCGCTCGTGCCTTTCATCGCGGAAACCGGCGGCCTGAATGCGATGGTCGTGGACTCCACGGCCCTGCCTGAGCAGGTCATCGTGGACGTGCTGGGCTCTGCGTGCAACAGCGCAGGTCAGCGCTGCTCCGCGTTGCGCGTGCTGCTCGTTCAGGAAGAAGCCGCCCCTCGCGTGCTGGAGATGCTGGCCGGCGCGATGGCGGAGCTGCGCGTGGGCGACCCGGGCGTTGCCGACACGGACGTCGGACCGGTGATCGACGACGCTGCGAAAGCGGCGCTCGACCGGCATATCGCGCACCTGGAGCGGCAGGGCCGGCTCGTGGCGCGTGCGCCGGAGTCGGAAGGTCTGCGCCACGGCACTTACGTGACGCCCGTCGCTTATGAAGTGCCGCTCGACGCACTCCCGCGTCGCGAGGTCTTCGGCCCCGTGCTGCACATCGTCCGCTATGCGGCGGGCGAGCTCGATCGCGCGCTCGATGCCGTGGCCGCAACGCGCTACGGTCTCACGCTCGGCATCCACAGCCGCATCGACGCTTTCGCGGAGCGCGTGCGCCGGCGCGTGCGGGTCGGCAACACCTACGTCAACCGCAACATGATAGGCGCGGTCGTCGGCGTGCAGCCTTTCGGCGGCGAAGGCTATTCGGGCACCGGTCCCAAGGCGGGCGGGCCGCACTATCTCCATCGCTTCGCCGTCGAGCGCGCGATCACGATCAACACCGCCGCCATCGGCGGCAGTGCCGACCTGCTCGCAGACGGCGAGAATTCATCACGCGGCCGCTGATGGCAGGCGCTGTTCGCGCCGCACGGCACGCCCGAGAACATCATCCACACTTGCATGAGCCGGCGGCACGAACCCCGGCGGCAGCGTTTCCTGGAACGACGGACGGCTCGCGATGCCCGCATGCCATGCAGCGAGCCTGGGGCTCGGCGAGCGCCAGTCGTGCGGATAGCGGAAGTCGACGTACTGCAGAGCGACGCCCATCACCAGATCGGCCAGGCTGAAGCGGTTGCCGACGAGAAACGATCCGCCTGCGAAGGTTTTCTCGGCGAGCGCGATCGCGCGCTCCACGCGCTTCGCCTCGCGCTCCATCTTGTCCCGCAGCTGGAATTCGGCCGGGCGTCGCGTTTCGAATATCCGCTGGATCGCGGCGTCGATGATGCCGTTGCCCAGCGCCTGCCACCATTGCGCCTGCCAGTAACCCGCGGAATCGGTGGGCGTCAGCGATTTGCCGTCGACATGATCGAGGAAATGCACGACCAGCGCCGACTCGAAATAGTACTGCTCGGGCGCGATCTCCAGCACCGGTATCTTGGACAGCGGGTTCTTCGCGATAATGGGGCTGCCCTCGATCCACGGGTCCTCGATCACGAATTCCACCGGCAACTGCTTCTCGTGCACGAGCACGCGCGCCTTGCGCACGTAGGGTGATGTCGGCGATCCGTACAGCTTCATTCTTTCCTCCCGTCATATTGTGTAGCCGCGTATTGTACTGTGCCCGGCATGAGCCCGCTCGGGTGTCGCTGCGCTTGCGATCCCGCCCGGTGGCAATGCCACGGCACCCTGACGACAATAAATGTCACGGGTAGCGCGATCCGACGCTGCTATAATGGCCGCACGTTTCAGACCGATGGGAAAGTCGGCATGCGCGTAACGCTGGGCAACGAGTATCACCCTCATCACGGCAATCGCAGCTATCTCGACACGGCGGACGACATCCTCGCGTTGCCGCTGCGCGAGCTGATGCGCATCGCCCGGGCCGCCGAGCGCGATACCGACATCGACGACGAATATTCGCTCGAGCCGATGCCCGAATTTCTCGACCGGATTTACGGGCTGGCAAGCCAGATTTGAAAAAGCGTGAGCCGTGACTGGCGCATGGTGACTCGCAGGCTATTTCCATTCACCACTCACCACTCACTCTTCACGCGGTTCAAACAAGCCCCCGCGCTATCCCCCCGTCCACCAGTATCGACTGTCCCGTGACGTAGCTCGCCTTGTGCGAGGCGAGGAACACCACCATCGCGGCGATCTCCTCGGGACGCGCGAACCGTCCCATCGGAATCTCGCGGCTGAATTCGCGGATTATTTCTTCGGCCGACGCGCCGCGCTCGCGCGCAAGCTTCTCCGCTCGGTCCTTCCACAGCGACGTCAGCGTGCGCCCCGGCGAGACCGAGTTCACGCGGATGTTGTCCTGCTGGAATTCCACGCTCAGCGTCTTCACCAGCGCAATCAGGCCCGCCTTGTGGACGTTGGAAACCACCTGGTGGGGGTACGGCATGCGGGCGCCCGCAGCGCCGAGTATGACGATGCGGCCCGCTTTCGACTTGCGCAGCAGCGGCAGCACCGCGCGCACCACGCGCACCACGCCCAGCACGTTGAACTCGTAATTCGCCACCCACGCGGCATCGTCGAGCTCCTCGAAGAGCGCCCGCCGGCTGCCGCCTACGGCAATGACGAGTATGTCGATGCGATCGACGTCGCTCTGCAGCCATGCAGCGAGCCGCTCCACGTCTTCCGGTCGCGTCACGTCCGCATCCTGCCACGGTACCTCGGCGCCCGTCGCGCCTCGCAGCCGACCGGCCGCAGCCTCGAGCTTGTCCATGCTGCGCGAGCAGATGCGCACCCGCGCGCCCTCATCCAGCAATCCCTTCGCGCACTCGTAGCCGATGCCTTCGCTGGCGCCGACCACGAGCGCGGTTTCGTCTCTTATGCCCAGATCCATGTTTATCGGTGAAGAGTGAGATGCGAAGCGTGAGGAACAGACGCGTCCTCCTTACGCTTCGCTCCGAACTCCCCACTCCTCACGAACGTCAATCCACTCGTGCGCCGGTGAGCTGGATCAGCTTGCCGTATTTCTCGTAATCCGCCTTGAGGCGCGCATTCATCTCGTCCGGCGTGCTGGTCCACGGCGCGAGCCCCTGGCTGTCCAGCTTCTGCTCGATGTCGGGCAGGTTGAGCGCCTTGTTGATCTCGGCATTGACTTTGTCGATGATGGGCTTGGGTGTGCCGGCCGGCGCGAACATCGCGATCCACGGGCTCATCTCGTAACCGGGAACGCCCGACTCGGCGATCGTCGGCACGCCAGGCAACGCTTTCGTGGGCTTGGTCGAGCCGACACCGAGCGGACGCAGCTTGCCTGCGCGTATCGACGTCACGACCGTGCCTACTGTCGCAAAAGATGCCTGCGTCTCGCCCGCCAGCAATGCCGTGACCTGCGGAGCGCCGCCCTTGTAAGGCACGTGGACGAGCTTGATGCCGGCCATCTGCGCGAGCAGCGCCATCTGCAGATGCGGCGCGCTGCCGTTGCCCGAGGACGAATAGAGCATCTGCCCCGGGCGCGATTTCGCGAGCGCGACGAATTCCTTCGTCGTCTTCACCGGCAGCGACGGATGCACGGTCAGCACGCCCGGCTGCTCGGAGAGCATGCCGACGCCCGTGAAGTCCTTCAGCGTGTCGTACGGCAGATTCTTGTAGAGATGAGCGTTGCCCACGTGTGTCGTGGAATGAATCATCAGCGTGTAACCATCGGGCGGCGCTTTCGCCACCATGTCCGAGCCTATCGATCCCGCTGCGCCCGGACGGTTGTCGACGATGAACTGCTGTCCCGTTGCGACGGACAACTTCTGCAGCACGAGGCGCCCGACCACGTCGTTGGAGCCGCCCGGCGGCCAGGGTATGACCACGCGCACCGGCTTGGATGGATAGGCCTGCGCCGATGCCTGCACGGCGATGCCGGACAGCGCGGCTGCAGATACGCACAACATCAGGGACAGCAACCTCATATTCCTCCTCCTTATCGGTAACCGCTTATCGTCGCGGAAGGGGCATTATCAGTCACCCCATGCGCGAGTTCAATGGCGGGCGCTCATGCGAGCCCGGCGGTGATCGGCTACAATCATCGTCACTCACCGCTGCACGCGACGCGCAGCCTCACACTGGAGACATGCAATGGCTTTCCCACTCGAGGGCGTGAAAGTGCTGGACCTCACGAGCGTCATGGCGGGCCCGTACTGCACCATGGTGCTGGGCGACATGGGCGCCGAGATCATCAAGGTCGAGAACTTCCCCGAAGGCGATGCTTCGCGCCGCTTCGATCCCAAGGTGAACGACGAGTCGTACTGCTTCGCCGTGCTCAACCGCAACAAGAAGAGCATCGCTCTCAACATGAAAGAACCGCGCGGCAAGGAGATCTTCCTGAAGCTCGCGGCGGAAGCCGACATCATCACGGAAAACTTCCGCCCGGGCGTCGTGCGCAAGCTCGGCATCGACTACGAGACGGTGCGCGCGTTCAATCCCAAGGTCATATACGCTTCGATGTCGGGCTTCGGCCAGACGGGGCCGTACGGCAAGAAGGGCGGCTTCGACATCGTCGCGCAAGGCATGTCGGGCATCATGATGATGACGGGATATCCCGGCGGGCGGCCGGCGAAAGTGGGGATCGCCATGAACGACATCGCGAGCGGCGTGACAGCGTTGTACGGCATCCTCGGCGCGTACATCGGGCGGCTGCGTCACGGCACCGGGCAGTATCTCGAGACGTCGCTGCTCGAAGCGGGCCTCGCATGGACGCAGTGGGAATTCGGCGCCTATTTCGGCGGCGGCGAGCTGCCGACGGCGACCGGCACCCGCCATCGCCGCTCGACGCCGTACCAGGCGTACAAGACGCAGGACGGCTACGTCACCGTCGGCGCGAACAACAACAAGCTGTGGACGAACTTCTGCACCATCGTCTGCCAGAAACCCGAGTGGATGACGGACCCGCGGTTCAAGGACCTGCCCTCGCGGCTGAAGAACATCGACGAGCTGGAAAAGGAAATCGAAGTCGTGTTCGCGACCCGTCCCACCGCGCACTGGGTGGAAAAGCTCGACGAAGCGCAGGTGCCGGGCGGGCCCGTGTACACCTACGACCAGATCCTCAACGATCCCCATATCAAGGCCCGCAAGATGGTGGTGGAGATCGACCACCCGAAAATCGGGCGCATGAAGTCGCTGGGGCTGCCGGTGAAGTCTACCGGCGATCTCACGGCCATACGCACGGCGGCGCCGTGGCTGGGCCAGCATTCGGAAGAGGTGCTGAAACGCGCGGGCTATGGCGCGAAAGACATCGACGCCCTTTACGAGCAGGGCGTCATCTACGATCGCTACCGCGAGAAGGCGACGGCGTGAAATGGTGAATCGTGAATGGTGAACGGTGAGTAGAAACACTCTGCCGCATCACCAATCACCAATCACGCCTTCCGGAAACCGAATGCCCTGGCTCTATCTCTTCATCGCCGGCGTGCTGGAAATCGTGTGGGCCATCGGCTTGAAATATACCGAGGGCTTCACGAAGCCGCTGCCGAGCGCGATCACCATCGCCGCGATGGTCGCAAGCGTGTGGTTTCTGGCGGTGGCGCTGCGGACGATACCGGTAGGAACGGGTTACGCGGTGTGGACCGGCATAGGCGCCGTGGGCACGGCCATCCTCGGCATCGTGCTCTTCGCCGAGTCGGCCGCCCCTGCCCGCCTCATCTGCATCGGGCTCATCGTCGCCGGCATCGCGGGACTGAAGCTCCTGTCGTCGTAGGCCGCTCGCGCGGCGCAGCGCCGCCGGGCTACTGCGCCGCCGCAGCCGACGCTTGCTCCTTCGGGACTTCGGCGCCCTGGCTTTGTTCTTCCATCACGCCTTCCAGGCCGCACTCGGTCTTGTTCTTCCAGACCGTGACGCTGCCGTTCAGCTCGCCGTCGAGCCCGCAATAGAACTCGCGATCGACGTTCTTGAAGGTGACGCGGAATTCGCCGGCCTTCAGGCGCTCGATCACGGCCGTGCCTTTGGCCATGGTGACGGTGGTGACGTTGCCCTTGTCCGACCACCTCGTGTATGCGTCCCCGCGCGTCGCGTCGATAGAGCAGGTCTTCGGCTTCCACTTGCTGTAGTAGGCGAAACGGCGCGCCTTGTCCTTGACCACTTCCATCGCGATGCGCGCATGGCGGTCTTCGGTGCCCGTCTGACAGGCGAGTTTTTCCCCGCGTGGCGCGGCTGCCTGCAGGGGCAGCGCGAGCAGCGCGAGATAGGCCGCACATCCGATCGTGCGTATGAGCATCGCTGGCATTCCTCCAGAACGTGGATTGCTTAGACGATGCAGTCGCCGCGTCATACTGCGGCGGCGATCGCATCTCCCATTTGGCGGGCTCCGGCTTTGCCGCCCAGGTCCGCGGTGATGTGCCGCGCTTCCGCGATCACCCGCTCGACGGCCGCTTCGATGCGCTGCGCGGCCGCCACGGCCCTGGGCTCGTTGCGCCGGTGCCCCAGCCATTCGAACAACATCTTTCCTGACATGATCATCGCGTAAGGGTTCGCGATATTGCGCCCCGCGATATCCGGCGCCGAGCCGTGCGTGGCCTGCGCCATCGCCTGGCGCTCGCCGATGCACAGCCCCGGCGCGAGCCCCAGCCCCCCGACGAGACCTGCGCCGAGATCGGTCAGGATGTCGCCGAACTGGTTCGTCGTCACCACGACGTCGTACTGCTGCGGCGCCATCACCGCCTTCATCGCGAAGCCGTCGACGAGCACTTCCTCGAGCTTCACGTCCGGATAATCCTGCGCCGCCTTGCGGCACTCTTCCGCGAACATGCCGCACACCAGGCGATACACCGGCTCCTTGTGCACCGCCGTCACTTTTTTCTTCTCCCGCGTGCGCGCGATCTCGAATGCGGCCCGCGCGACCCGATTCGCCCCTTTGCGCGTGACCACGCGCGTGCCGATCGAGATCTCGTCGTTCGGCCGGAACTCGCCGGCGCCCGCAACCACGGTGTCCGAGGATTGCATCCCCTCGGTCACTTCGCGGAGGAAAACGATATCGACGTTCTTATGAACGGAGACGACGTTCGGATACGACTTCACCGGCTTCACGCTGGCGTAGAGCTCGAAGCGCTTGCGCAAAGGCGGCATGATCCACGTCGGATCGTTGCGCGGATAGGCATTGTGACCGATCGGGCCGAGTATCCAGCCATCGACGTGCTCCAGTGCACGGACGGTGACCTCCGGCATGGTGTGACCGTGCAGCTCGTGACCCGCGCGCCCTATCGGCAGCTCGGACCATTGCACTTCGAGCCCGCAGCGCTCGGCGGCCGCCCGCATGACCTTCACCGCCTCGGGTACGACCTCGAGCCCTATGTCGTCGCCGAGCAACACGGCGATCTCCAGCACGGACATGCACTCCTCCTCCGGTATCGGGGCGCGCAATCCGTCCCGGCGTGGCCGGGCGGATTCCTGATCTCATGTGCGTTCTGCCGCTCGCAGGCCGCGGACTCCAGCGCTCGAAAAGGATACCGCATCCCGAAGCGCGGATGAACGGTATTTTGACTCTCCGCCGGACCGAGCTCGGGGCGGGAGCACGCGGCGTTTCGAGCTCCCCGCCCTTTCCCTCACCCCTTACTCTTCACCGGCATCAGACGGCCGCTGCGATCGCATCCCCCATCCGGCTCGTGCCTGCCTTGCCGCCGAGATCGCCGGTGAGGTGTTTCGCTTCCGCAATCACCTGGTCCACGGCCGCCTCGATGCGCTGCGCGGCCTGCACGGCCTTCGTCTCGCCGCGCTGATGTCCCAGCCATTCGAGCAACATCTTGCCCGACATGATCATCGCGTACGGATTCGCGATGTTCCTGCCCGCGATATCCGGCGCCGAGCCGTGCGTGGCCTGCGCCATCGCCTGACGCTCGCCGATGCACAGCCCCGGCGCGAGCCCCAGGCCGCCGACGAGACCCGCGCCGAGATCGGTGAGGATGTCGCCGAACTGATTGGTCGTCACCACGACGTCGTACTGCTGCGGCGCCATCACGGCCTTCATCGCGAAGCCGTCGACGAGCACTTCGGTCAACTTCACGTCCGGATAGTCCTTGGCCACCTTGCGGCATTCTTCCGCGAACATGCCGCACACCAGCCGGAACACCGGCTCCTTGTGCACGGCAGTCACGATCTTGCGCGCACGGGTGCGGGCGATGTCGAACGCTGCGCGAGCGACGCGATTCGCGCCCCTGCGCGTCACGACGCGGGTGCCGATCGAGATCTCGTCGTTCGGCCGGAATTCGCCGCTGCCTGCAGCAACCACGCTGCTCGATTGCATGCCCTCCGTCACCTCGCGCAGGAACACGATGTCGACGTTCTTGTGCACCGAGGGCAGGTTCGCGTACGACTTCACCGGCTTCACGCTCGCGAACAGCTCGAACATCTTGCGCAGCGGCGGATTGATCCACGTCGGATCGTTGCGCGGATAGGCGTTGTGGCCGATGGGGCCCTGGAGCCAGCCGTCGACGCCTTTGAGCGCCTCCACCGTGCTCGCCGGCATGGTATGGCCGTGCGATTCATGCCCTTTGCGTCCGATCGGCAGCGGCAGCCACTCGATCTCAAGTCCCGTTTTCGCGGCCGCCGCCTTCATCACCTTCACCGCCTCGGGCACGACTTCCAGTCCGATATCGTCCCCGAGCAACACGCCGATCTTGAACACCTGTCCGTCTCCTTATTCCGTCACGACGCCGATCTGCTTGACCAGCTTTTCGTAGAGCTCGTTTTCCGACTTCATGAAGCGCGTGAATTCCTCCGGCGACTTGCTCACCACCACGTCGGCACCCTGGTCGGTCAAACGCCGTATCACTTCCGGATCGACCATCACCTTCTGCACCGCGACGAAGAACTTGTCGGTCACCGCGCGCGGCGTCGCCTTCGGAAAATATACGCCCTGCCAGGCGCCCGCCGTCATTTTCGGGAATCCGGATTCGACCATCGTCGGCGTGTCGGGCAGCACGGGCAGACGCCTGGGCGCGACGACGCCGAACGCCTTCAGCTTGCCGGCCCTCACGTGCGGCAGCACCGACGAGACGCTCGTCATCACGGACGACACTTCGCCCGCAAGCACCGCGAGCGCGGCACCGCCGGCACCGCCCTTGTACGGGATGTGCACCATGCTGATGCCCGCCTCGCGCATGAAATACTCCATCGCGAGCCGCTGCGGACTGCCGGCGCCGGAAGAGCCGTAGTTCAACTTGCCGGGCCGCGCCTTCACGTACGCGATGAACTCCTTGACCGAGTTCGAAGGCACCGAGGGATGCGCAACCAGCGCGCCAGGCACGTCCACCACCTGCGTGACCGCGATCAGATCGCGCACCGGCCGCACCGGGAACTTCGGGAATATGCTCGGATTGATGGCCATCGTTCCGCTGTTGCCGAGCAGGAAGGTATAGCCGTCGGGGCTCGCATTCGCCGCGACTTCGACGCCGATGTTGCCCGACGCGCCGGTGCGGTTGTCGATGACGACCTGCTGGCCGAGCACTTCACCGAGCTTGGGCGCGAGGATGCGGCCCACGACGTCGGATGCGCCGCCCGGCTGGAACGGAACGATCATGCGCACGGGGCGCGTCGGATAGTTCGAGGTCGGTTGTGCGTACGCTGCGCCGACGATGGCGAGGCCCAACACCTGCAGCGCGAGCCGGCTCCCTATTGCTTTCATGCGCCTCCCTTTTTCGAAAAGCGTGACTCGTGAGTCGTGAATTGTGACTCGTGAAGCGCAGCGATACGCCCTTCGCGTCTCACTCCTTGTTTCTAACATCCTCCGTGTAGTGAGCCGAGCGCTAGCGCGTCGCCGCTGCCCGCGCGACTTCCGCCGCATCGGCAAGGCTCTCCGCACGCCAGCAGAGCGCGATCAGCTTGTCCGTCGCTGCCGGCCCGAGTATGCCTTTCGCCAGTCCGCGGAATTTCGCCTCGAGGTCTGCATCGCTCATCGGACGCGCGAGGCTACCGATAGCGTGCTCGACGAAGGTCTCCACGGTCTTGCCGCTCTTCAGCCGGATCGCGATGCGGGCCTGGTCCTCGTGCACGCTCGGGTCCACGGTCGCGGACACGCGGTCGCGCAGTCCCGTCACGCGCGGATCGCGCACGGCCGCGTCGCTGTACTCCTCCTCGCCTGCCGCGCCGTGGATGACCGCCACGGCCGCCGAGTGATAGACGCTGAACTTGCCCTCGAGCCCGACTTGCGGCGTCTTCTTGCCGGTGAGCTCGAGCACCAGCGGGTGCACCTTCACGTCTATGCCTTCGATGTCCTCGACCTTGAGCTGGTGCGCATTGCGCAGCTGTATGCAGCCGTCGATGATCGGGTGGATCACGATGCCGCACGCGAACGGCTTGTACGTGTTGATCGAGATCTCGAACGTCTTGCCGAGATTGTCGGTGATCTGCGCCGGATCGAACTTCGTCGAAAGCACGTTCGCAAAGCCACGCTTCGCTTCGATGCCCTGATTGGAGCTGGTGAAATTCTGCTGTGCGAGCAGTGCGGCGAGCAAGCCGTTGCGGGCGGCGTTGCCCGGGTGAAACGGCTTGGACATGGTGCCGAACATCTCGCGCAAGCCCGACGATTGCGTCGCGGCTATGCCGAGCGCCCACACCATCTGCTGCTCGTCGAGACCCAGCAGCTTGCCGGCGGCCGCTGCAGCGCCGAACACGCCTGCCGTGCCGGTGATGTGCCAGCCCACGTCGTAATGCTGCGGATAGACGGCATTGCCGATGCGGCACTCCACCTCCACGCCGAGGATGAACGCGTGCATGAAGTCCTCGCCCGTCACCTTCGTGCGCTCCGCGAGCGCGAGTATGGCGGAAGCGACGGGACCGCTCGGGTGGATCACCGTGCGCAAATGCGTATCGTCGAAATCGAACGTATGCGACGTGATCCCGTTCATGAGCGCGGCGAGCATGATGTCCACGCGGTCGTTGCGGCCCAGCACGCTCGCCTCGGCGGGACCGGAAAAGGCTTTGAGCGCCGCGAGCGCGCGCTCGACGGTTTCGTGACGGGCGCCGCCGACCGCGCAACCCACCCAGTTCAGGAACGAGCGCGCCGCCTCGTGTTTCACCTCCCGGGGAATGTCTGCATAACGTGAAGCGAGTACATAGCGTGCGAGCGTGCGTGTGATTTCCATGGTGATCCCGTATCTGCGACCTGGTGTGTTGTGGGTAATGTCAGAGCCGCGCGGTCTAATCGGCCCGTGCGCCGGACTGGCGCGCGAGCTTCGCATACTTCGCGAGCTCGTTACGGATGTACTGCTGGTAGTGTTCCGGCGTATCGCCGACCGGCTGTATGCCCAGATCGCGGAACCGCTCCTGCACTTCCGGCAGCCGGATGATCCGCGCGACCTCGCCGTGGAGCCTGGCCACGATTTCCTTGGGCGTGCCGGCGGGTGCGAGCAGTCCGATCCACGTGCTGATCTCGAAGTCCTTGTACCCGGATTCCATCATGGTCGGCACCTGGGGCAATCCGGGCCAGCGTTGCGTAGTCGTCACTGCCAGGGGGCGCACGCGTTCCGCCTTGATGTATGGCATGACGGACGGCAGGGTTGCGAAAGTAAGCGGCACCTGACCGCTCAGCAAGTCGCTGATCAGCGCCCCGCCGCCCTTGTATGGTACGTGCACGAGATCCACGCCGGCCATCAGCTTGAACATTTCCGCCGCGAGATGCGTTCCGGTGCCTGCGCCCGCCGACGCATACGAGAGCTGTCCGGGCTTGGACTTCGCGAGCGCGACCAGGTCTTTCACCGAACGCGCGGGAAGCGACGGATGAACCACCAGTATGTTCGGCAACAGTCCCGGCTGGGTAATCGGCGCGAAATCCTTTACCGCATCGTACGGGACGCTCTTGTAGACGCTGGGATTGATGGCAAGCGCGCTGCTCGCCATGAGCAGCGTATAACCGTCGGCCGGCGATTTCGCCACGATTTCGGCCCCGATGTTGCCGCTCGCGCCCGCACGGTTGTCGACGATCACCTGCTGGCCCCAGGTCTCGCTCATTTTCTGGCCGATGACGCGGGCGATGATGTCGGCGCCGCCGCCGGGCGCGAACGGGACCACGATTCGTATGGACTTCGCCGGATACGTCTGCGCATGGCCCGGCACCGCACCTGCGAACAGTGCGGCCACGATACCTGCTCCTATGATTTTCATGTCCTGCCCCTTGTCGATCGTCCGCTCACGGCTCACCGCTCACGGCTATTTGAGATACTTCCGCTCCCACGCTTCGACGTCGGCCAGGCCTATCGTCGCCGCGTATTCTTCGCCGCTCAACATGCGGTCCCCGATCGCCTGCACGTTGCCGTCGCGCTTCAACGTGCGCATGGCTTCCCGCAGGGCGTAACCGGCGGCATTGCGGCCGAGTCCGGGATAGATCGCGATGCGCAGCCCGAGCGCTTCCAGTTCCTGCGGCGCGAGTGCCGCGAGCTTGCCGCCGGCGATGTTCGCAAGGCACGGCGCACCCACTTCGCCGGTGACGCGCTTGATGTCGTCGAGTATGGACGGCGACATCTTGAGCTCCGCGAACACGACGTCGGCGCCCGCCGCAACAAACGCCTTTCCGCGTCGTATCGCCTCGTCGAGCCCGTGGCCCGCCGCCGCGTCGGTGCGGGCGATGATGACGAAGTCGGCGTCGCGGCGCGCGGCCGCGGCGGCCTCGATCTTGCCGACAGCTTCGTCCAGGTCCACGACGGGTCGCGCGCCGGGCAGCTGGCCGCAGCGCTTGGGCAGGACCTGATCCTCGAGATGGATGGCGGCCACGCCGGCGGCTTCGAATTCGCGCACCGTGTGCCGCACGTTCACGGCGTTGCCGTAACCCGTGTCGGCGTCGCAGATGAGAGGAACGTCGACGCAGGCGGCGACGCGATGCGCATGGCTCGTGATCAGCGTGAGGTCGACGAGACCGACATCAGGCTGCCCCAGGAGACTTGCCGAGACGCCGTTGCCGGTCATGTACACCGCCTCGAAGCCCGCCTGCTCGACAAACCGTGCGCCGTAGGCGTCGTAGATACCCGGGGCGATCAGAATCGGACCTTCGGTCAATCGGCGGCGCAGGCGTTGCCGTGCGGTTTCATTCTTCGTGGCGCTCACAGTCCCAGCTTCCTCTTCACGTTGTCCATCTCCTTCATGTCGCGCAGCAGCTGCGCCTTCGCTTCGACGGGCGGGAGAAAGCCGTCGAGCTGACTCACGTCCAGCACAGCATCGTGATCGTTCGCGTCGGATAATCCTGCGCGCCGGCGGCAGTCGCCACCGCCAGTGCACCGGCGGTCATCCATCTCGCGCGCCGTTTCATGCAAATTTGTACTGCGCGATCTTGGCGTCGTCGAGCGTCACGCCGAGTCCGGGACCCGCAGGAAGCGGCAGGCTGCCGCGGCTGAGATCGAGCTTGTGAGTGACGATGTCGTCGCGCGTCTTGAGCGGTCCGACGCACTCCAGGCCGTCCAGGACGTTGCTCGAGGTCGCGGCGAGCATGATCTCGGCCATGGTGTTCACGCCGAGACCGAAGCCGTGGCCGACCACGCAACGTATGCCCGCAGCTTCGGCCGTTGCGATCATGCGCCGCGTGTTGAGAAAGCCGCCCTGCTTCATGACTTTGACTTTCACGATGTCCGCCGCGTCCGCCTTGATGATGCGGATCAGGCTCGCGTGATCGAGCACGGACTCGTCGGCCATGATGCGCACGCCCACGGCATTCGCCTCGCGCCGCACGCGCGCCATGCCCGCGATGTCGTCGGCCGGCACCGGCTGCTCGAAGAGCTGGAGCTTGTACGGCGCCATCATGCGCGCGAGCTTGATCGATGTATCGGCGTCGTAGCCCGCGTTGGCGTCTATGCGTATCTGGAAGTCGTCGCCGACGGCCTCACGCACTGCTTTCACGCGGTCGCGGTCGGCCTCGATGTTGCCGCCGACCTTGATCTTGCAGGAGCGAAAGCCCTTGTTCTTCCAGTCCAGCGTCTCCTGCGCCGCCTGCTCGGGCGACAATATGCCGATCCACGCATTGAACTGCACGCGATCCTTCACCGCGCCGCCCAGGTAGGTGTAGACCGGCATGCCCGCGGCCCGCGCCGTGAGATCGACGCACGCCATCTCGATCGCCGCCTTCGAATCGAGAAAGCTCTCGACCGCCGGATCTATCTTCGCGAGTATCGTATGGATGTTCGTCGGATCCATGCCGATCAAGAGCGGCGCGAGACGATTGCGCAGCACGTCGAGGTGCGCGGGCGTGTCCTCCTTGGAATAGCCGGGCGTGGGATCGATGTTGCCGTAGCCGACCGCGCCGCCGGCGGCCGTGATGCGCACGACGGCGCTCTTGACGACGGACTTCGACAGATAAGCATTCTTGAACTCGCCCACCAGCGGGACGGCGACGCCCCACACCTCCACCCGTTCGATTTTCATGAGATTCCCTGTCAGGACAGACCGGGCAGCATGCGTTTCGCCTGACGACGAACGCGCCGCGCGCCGCTTTCCGAAAAACGTAAGGATAGCGGATTCCGGCACACCTGCCGCGGCCACGTCTATATAGTGACCAGCGGGCAACCGCATCCCCCGTTGACGTACGTCAATATCGAGCGCCGTTGCCGGCGAATAATGCAATCGTGCGCCTGCGATGCGGCGTATCACAGCGGAGGCAACGTCATGAGCGAGCGCCTGGTGCCCGGCCGCGAATGCGGCGAATGCCACTTCTGCTGCGATCTGCTGACCCCGGATCGCACCCGCCGCAGACTGCCGTCCGACCAGCCTTGCCCCAATTACAGCCGCAGGAACGGCTGCGCCATACAGGCACATCGCCCGCCGACCTGCGCCAACTGGCACTGCGCGTGGCGCGAGCTCGCGTGGCTGCCGGAAGAATGCCGTCCGGACCGCTGCGGGATGATGCTCACCCTGGAGCGCGACGAGCGGCAGCCGGAAGTGCAGTACGTGCTTGCGCGCGCGCCGGACATCTCGACATACAAAAGCCTGCTCGCCCAGGACGTGCTGTGGTCGTTCATGCAGCGCGTGCCGGTGCGCGTCGAAGTGGGCCGGCAGCGGATCGATTACGGCGGACCGGGACACGCGATCAACCCGCGGTTTCTTTAGAGCGAACGGCAAGGCATGAAACCGCAGGTGCACGCCGATTGACGCCGATACGTCGACTGTCAGCACCGCTAGCGCGTCGTATCGGCGTTCCAGTCCGGGTGCTTTTGCAGAAACGGTATGAGGCCGCCGGCTGCCAGCAACGCCTGCATTTGCGGCGCCAGCGGGGTGAAGCGGCGCTCCATGCTGCGCGCGGGGATACTGAGCCGTCCTGCTCCCAGATCGATCTCGATCTCGTCGCCGGACAGTATGCCCGCCACGTTGCATTCGATCACCGGCACGCCGTTGTTCACCGCGTTGCGGAAGAACTGACGCCCGAAGCACGGGGAAACGAGCGCCGCAGCGCCCATCGTCTTCAGCACTTGCGCAGCCTGCTCCCGCGACGAGTTGTGCCCGAAGTTCTTGCCGGCAACGAGGATGTCGCCGGGCTCGAATGCGGCGGCGAATCCCGGCGCGATCTGCTCGAATGCGTGCTGGGCGATGTACGCCGAGTCCTTGCCCGGCATGTACTTGCTCGAGCAATGCACGTCGGTGTTGATGTCGTCACCCAGGAGGCGGACGCGGCCGCGGATGGTTGCTGTTACTGTCATGTCTGGAATTGACCTCGAGAATGCCGAACGCCATAGGAACCGCAGATGAACGCCGATAAACACCGATGAATCGGCACCTTGCGCTTGCCCGGAATATCCAGTGCTTCTATCGACATCGGCATCGATCTTTTCGAGGGTTTCGATCGGCGTTCATCGGCGTGTATCGGCGGTTACATTTCGTGTTTCAAGGTTGTCGGACGCCGCTCAGGCAGCCGTACGCACTTGCGGACGCCACGTGCCGCCCTCGATCTCGCGCGGATCGGTGATGTGCCCGGTGAGCGCAGCCGCAGCCACGCTCGCCGCGGACGCGATCCAGATGTCCGACTTGGGATTGCCGAGCCGGCCCTTGAAATTCCGGTTCGCCGTGGAGATGACCTGCTGCGCGTCGCCCGGGATCAGATGACCCGTGACGTTCACGCACGTACCGCAACCTGCCGCCTCTACCGAAGCGCCCGCGGTCGTCAGCGCCTCGATCAGGCCTTCGCGCAAGGCTGCCAGGTAGATCGCACGCGAGGCCGGCGTGACGATCATGCGCACGCCCTTGGCGAGCCGCCGGCCTTTGAGTATGGCGGCGGCCTGGCGCATGTCGTCGAGGCGACCGTTCGTGCACGTGCCGATCAACGCGATGTCGATCTTGTGGCCCGCGACGTCGGGGATCGCGGCCACGTCGTCGATGCGGTGATTGCGCGCCACTTGCGGCGGCAGCTGCGCGGTGTCGATGCGTATCTGCCCGACATAGCGCGCATCGGCATCCGCGCTCACCGGCCGCGGCGGCCGCGCATTGTGCGCCTTGAGCCATGCAAAGGTTTTTTCATCCGCTTCGAGCAACGCGGCTTTCGCGCCGAGCTCCGCGGCGTGATTCGAGAGCGTCATGCGGTCGTCGATCTCCATCGCCGCCACGCCGCTGCCGCAGTATTCGAGCGCCCGGTAGTTCGCCCCTTCCGCGCCGAGCCGGCCCAGCATGTGCAGCGTGACGTCCTTTGCCCAGACCCCCGGCTGCAACGCACCGGCGAGCTCGACGCGTATCGTCTCCGGCACGCGAAACCACAGCTTGCCGGTCTGCATCACCGCGGCCACATCGGTGCCCTCGACGCCTGTGCCGAAGGCATTGAAAGCGCCGTACGTCGTGGAATGCGTATCCGCGCCGACGACCAGATCGCCGCACGTGAAATGCCCGCCTTCCGGCAGCACCTGATGACAGATGCCGTCGCCGACGTCGTACATCAGCGCGCCGTACGCGTCGGCAAAAGCGCGCATGGCCACATGCGCATTCGCGGCTCCGGGATTGGGCGGCGGCGAATAATGGTCCGCCACCAGCGCGGTACGCGAGGCGAACGGGAGCACGCCGGATTCGCGGCCCGCGATCAGTTTCTGCACCATCTTGAGCGCATTGGCCGCGCGCGCATCGTGGATCATCGCGAAGTCGACATCGGCCACCACGATGTCGCCCGCCTGCACCGCCGCGCCGGCGTGAGCGCCGAGGATTTTCTCGGCGATCGTCGAACCCATAGTCACTCCATTGCAGGTGATGCGGCTCCGGAAGGAGCGCAGAGGGTGATCATTCTAACAGGCGCGTCAGTCGGGCCCGATGCCCAACATGGCGCGCGCTTCGTCGGTGGTGGCGATGGATCGGCCCATCGCGCGGCCGAGGTCGGAAAAGCATTGCACGAGCCCGCCATTCGTGGGACAGCCGAGCTCGGGGTACGGATAGTCGCCGATGCCGGGCGCGAGATGGCCGCCACGCTCGAGCGCCGTGCTCGCCACGTTGAAGAGATTGCCTTCCTTGCACGCGACGGTCCACTCGATGCGCCGATGCGGCGGAAGAAAGTCGATCAGGGCTTCGAGTCCGCGCGTCGTGCAGGGATGAGCGCCGACGATGCCGCCTTCAGCGAGCACACATTGCACATAGGCCGGCTCCTCGATCGCGCCCATGTCGAGAAAGGCGTCCACCATGCGCACGAACGGCACGGCCCACACCGACAGATGCGGCTTGACGCCGGCTTCGGTCATGCCACGCGCGAGAAAGAGACAGGTTTCGGTGCTGTTGAGATACACCTTGCTCGTGGTGCGAAAGCGCTTCGCGACCGGATCGTACGCGTCGATGTTGCTGCTGCCCGTATCGACGGCGGCGAAATCGGGCCGCGTGGCGCTCTTCTGCCCCATCAGCTTCACATGCGCGAGCCGGTTCTCGTCTTCCTTCACCGTGATCTGACCGAGCGTCGAATCGATGAGGATGTCGGTTTTCTCGCGGATCCGCGCGACGATCTCCGCATACACCTCGGGCGCGTGGCACGGGGTGCCGTCGTCGTTGCGCGCGTGGAAATGGATGATCGACGCTCCCGCCGCGCGGCATTCGGCGGCCGTCTCGGCGATCTCTTCCGGCGTATACGGCACGTTCGGATTGACATCGCGCGCAGCATACTCGTTGATGCGAACAGTGATGATGAGGGGCTTGGTCATTCGAGCGTAAGGGGCGGGCAGTCCTGCGAGTCAACAATCACGAGCCACGAGTCGCGTCTTTCACGGAATTCATCCTCCGGCACACGTCCAGAAAAAGATGACCGTCGGTGCCGAGAACGATGTAACGCACGCCGCGCTCGACGATCGAGCGGCCGTAATCGGGATCGAGGCGATTGCCTATGGTGGTCATCACCTGCTTGCCGCGGGCACGCGCCGACCGCACCACGCTATCGAGCGCGGCGCTCATCTTCGGCTCGTCGAACGTCGCGCCCGGCACGTCGAGCGCGATGGAGAGATCGGTCGGGCCGATGAAGAACACCTCGAGCCCATCCACCGCGCACAGCGCGTCGAAGCACTCTATCGTTTCCTTGTCCTCGAGCAGCGGAATCACCAGGGCGCGGCGGTTGGCTGCGCGCGCGTACGTGCGCCAGTCGCCGGGCGCGTATCCGGCCGAGCGCACGATGGGGCACGCGCCCCGCTCGCCTTCCGGGGCATAACGCACGGCGCGCAACGCCGCCTGGCAGTTCTCGAGCGTCGCATGGGGAACCGCAATACCGGCCGCCCCGAGGTTCAGCACCTTCTTGATGAGCGTGGGGTCGACCTCCGGCACGCGCACGACAGGCGCGATCCCGGCGGCGTCCGCAGCACGCATGAGATGCCCGCACAGCTCGAGATCGACCGGACTGTGCTCCATGTCCACGATGACGAAATCGACGCCGGCCGCGGCGGCGAGCTCGAGCACCATGGGGCTGCCGGAAAAAAGTATGATGCCGGTGACGACTGTTCCGGCTTCCGGCT
>Ga0255338_1003053_pt1 | contig 21504 bp, 23 predicted proteins | sample MeOH1_35cm_T4_19_FD_203715 | JGI IMG/M metagenome (GOLD analysis project Ga0255338, IMG submission 203715) | Sandy soil microbial communities from University of British Columbia, Vancouver, Canada - MeOH1_35cm_T4_195 | ecosystem: Engineered > Artificial ecosystem > Sand microcosm > Unclassified ...
GGTCTTTTTCAGTGATCTCGGTGTCTCCGTGGTTCATTTCAACTAAAGATGCTTGAGCGAGCGCTGGAATTCCCTCGGGGCGACGCGGTGGACTTTTTTGAAGCACCGGGAGAAGTGATAGGGGTCGGCAAAGCCCACGTGGCTCGCCGCCTCCTTCACGAGCGCCGTGGGCTCCATCAGAAACTCGGCGGCCAGCGCCATTTTGCGGTGCAGGAGATATTGGTAGGGGCTGAGGCCTTGGTAGCGGCGGAACAACCGGCAGAGGTGCGAGGCCTCGAGGCCGACCGCCTGGGTGATGTCACCGAGGGTGGCCAGCCGGGCGGCCTGCGCCTCGATGGCGCCCTTGCAGCGCAGGAAGGTCTCCTCGGCCGCCGCGCCCTTCGGCGCGGAGATGCCAGCCAGCTCCTCGATCTTCAGCAGCAGCACCTCGACGAGGGCGCCGCAGACGCGGTCCGCGGTCGCCCGGTGGTGTCCGCCTTCCCGGATCAGGTCCTCCCACACGCGCTGCACCTCGGGGAACATGGCCAACGGCGTCATGCTGCCCGGACGGATGCCGGCCGCGCGCAGGCGGGCCCGCGCGCGGGCGCCGGTGAGGCACAGGAAGTATTTCGCCATCGGGTGCGCCGGGTCGGTGCGGATCTCCAGCCGGGTCGTGTGGTCGTAGTGGAAGAGGCTCCCGGCGCGCAGCGGATGATCCTGTGCGTTGCAGCGCACCGTACCCCGGCCCGCGACCACGAGTTCGAGCGCGCAAAAGTCAAAATGCTCCCGCTGCACTAGGTAGTCGGGGTCGCATTGCTCGAAGCCGCCATAGGCCGGGATCACCCCCGCGCGGCTCGTGCCCGTCAGGCCGAGGAAAAAATAGCGCGAGCCGGAGACTTGCGTGGACAGGACGGCGCTGGCGCGGACCAGATCAGGGCGAATAGCCATGCGCCACCGATGGCGGGGCGGGGATGATGTGGCAAGAATATCCATCCCTTTGCCACGGATCTCCATTCAAGCAGGGTGGAGTAGTTGCCCAGATTAGTCATCATGGGTTTCCGCCCACCATACCCCGCCATGAACCTCGAATTGGAAAACAAGATCATCCTCGTCACCGGCGGGGCCAAGGGGATTGGCGAGGCCATTACCCGGGTCTTTGCCGCCGAGGGCGCCATCCCCTGCATTTTGGGCCGCAACGCCGCGGAGGCCGCGGCGCTCCTCGCGGAGATCAAGGGCCGGGGCCAACGGGCCGACAGCTTCGCCTGCGAGATGACCGACGAGGCCGCGGTGCGGGCCGCCGTCGCCGCCGTGCTGGCCAGATACGGCCGCATCGACTGCGTGGTGAACAACGCCGGCGTCAACGACGGTGTGGGCCTGCGCCGCCCGGTCGCGGATTTCCGGGCCTCGCTCGAGAAGAACATCGTCCAGTGCTTCGTCCTCGTGGCGGCGGCCCTCGACGCGCTCATCGCCAGCAAGGGCACGATCATCAACATCGGCTCCAAGTGCGCCGAGACCGGGCAGGGCGGCACCAGCGGCTATGTGGCGGCGAAGGGCGCGATGAACGGCCTGACCCGCGAGTGGGCCGTCGATCTCGCTCCGCATGGCATCCGCGTCAACTGCGTGGTGCCCGCCGAGGTCATGACCCCGCTCTACGAGCGCTGGCTGTCCACCCGGGCGGATCCTGCCGCGTCGCTCGCGGCGATCAAGGCCACGATTCCCCTCGGACGCCGCATGACGACCGCCGAGGAGATCGCGAACACCGTGGTGTTCACCGCCTCGCCCCGCGCCTCGCACACCACGGGGCAGATCCTCCATGTCGACGGCGGCTACGTGCACTTCGACCGCGCCTGCACCACCCAGGCCGCCAGCTGACGGCATGACCCCGGCCACCCCCCAGAAACCCGTCCGCTACGGCACGACGCTGCGCGTCCGTCCCGAACGGTTCGCCGAGTACAGGAAATTCCACGCGGCCGTCTGGCCCGAGGTGCTGGCCACCATCACGCGCTGCTCCATCCGGAACTATACCATCTACCATCGCGACCACGTCTTGTTCGCCACCTTCGAATACTGGGGTGACGACTTTGCCGCCGACATGCGCCGGATGGCCGCCGACCCGGCCACGCAGCGCTGGTGGGACCTGATGGAGCCGATGCAGGACCCCTATGCGGACCGCGCCCCCGGCGAATGGTGGTCGCGCATGGAGGAAGTCTTCCACCACGATTAAGCGGGACCATGGGCTTCACTTTCATCGATACACACGTGCACTTCTGGGACCAGCAGCAGCTGGCCTATCCGTGGCTCGCTGAGGTGCCGGCGATCGGCGGACGGCACACGCCGGATGAGTTGCGGCAGGAGGCTGGGCCGGACCTGCCCGCGCAGATCGTCTTTGTGGAATGCGGCGCACCCTGGCGCGAGGAGGTGGCGTGGATCGAGCAGCTCGCCGCCCGCGAGCCGCGCATCACCGGGATGGTTGCCAAGGCGGAGATGAACGCCGGCCCCACGACCACGGCGGTGATTGACGAATTGCTGCGCCACCCCCTGGTCCGGGGCGTCCGTCACCTCATCCAACACGAGCCGGATCCCCGGTTTTGCGCCGCGCCGGAGTTCATCGCCGGAGTGCGGCAGCTCGGGGCCGCCGGCCTGAGCTTTGACCTGTGCTGTTTCCATCACCAGCTGCCGGCCGTCATCGAGTTGGTGCGCTGCTGTCCGGACACCCGTTTCATCCTCGACCACTTCGGCAAGCCCGGCATCAAGGCCGGGTTGCTCGACCCGTGGCGCGGGCATATCCGGGAACTGGCCGCACTACCCAACGTCAATTGCAAGCTCTCCGGCCTGATCACCGAGGCGGACCACGCGGCGTGGACCATCGACCAGCTGCGGCCCTACGTGGACCACGTGCTGGCAGCCTTTGGACCCTCGCGGGTGCTGTTTGGCGGCGACTGGCCGGTGGCCAAGCTGGCCGGGACCTATCCGCGCTGGCTCGACACGGCCCGGCAGTTGGTTTCGCATGTGTCCCCCGACGGCCAGGATGCCATCTTTGCCGGCAATGCCCGCCGGGTCTACCGTCTGCCCTGACCCCATGTTCTCCCTCGCCCAGAAAATCGCCCTCGTCACCGGTGCCGGCTCCGGCATCGGCCAGGCCATCGCCCGGCTGTTCGCGCAGCAGGGCGCCTTCGTGTGGGTCGTGGACCGCGACGAGCTGGCCGGGCGCAACACGGTCGACTCCATAAAGGGCGGCGGGCAGGCCGATTTCGCCGGGGTCGACGTGAGCGATCCCGCTGCCGTCGTTGCGCTGGCGGGCCGGCTCCCTCCGCTCGACCTCCTCGTCAACAACGCCGGCATCGGTCACGTCGGCGGGCTGCTCGGGACAGAAGCAACCGATCTCGATCGCCTGTATGCGGTGAACGTCCGGGGCACCTTCAACCTGTGCAAGGCCTTCGTGCCCGCGATGCTCGAGCGTAAGCATGGCAGCGTCATCAACCTCGCCTCGGTGAGCGGGGTCATCGCCGTTCGCGAGCGCCTCGCCTACAACACCACGAAGCACGCCATCGTCGGCCTCACCAAGTCGCTCGCTCTCGACCACTCCCACACCGGTGTCCGCTTCAACGCCATCTGCCCCGGCCGCGTCGAGACGCCCTTTGTGCAGGCGCGCATCGCCCAGTATCCCGACCCCGCGCAGGCCTATCGCGAGATGTCGGCGACGCAGTTGACCGGCCGCATGGCGCGGCCGGACGAAATCGCCGCCGCCGCCCTCTACCTCGCTGCGGACGAATCCGCGATGGTCACCGGCTCGAACCTCATGATCGACGGCGGCTGGACCGCGGGAAAATAATCGCCTGTGAAGCATACCGGCAAAATCACCGGCCTGCGCGTCCTCGATGTGCGCTTCCCGACCTCGCTCTCGCTCGACGGCTCGGACGCGATGAATCCCGACCCGGACTACTCCGCGGCCTACGTCGTGCTCACGACCGACCGGGGCGACGGCATCGAGGGCCACGGGCTAACCTTCACGATCGGCCGGGGTAACGACATCGTCGCCGTGGCGATCGAGGCCCTGCGCCCGCTCGTCGTCGGGCAGCCCGTCGCGGCCTTCACCTCGGCCCCCGGCGCGTTCTGGCGGCACCTCACCGGCGACTCGCAGCTCCGCTGGATCGGCCCGGAGAAGGGCGTCATCCACCTTGCCACTGCGGCGGTGGTCAACGCGCTCTGGGACCTGTGGGCCAAGCTCGAGGGCCGGCCGCTATGGAAGCTCCTCTCCGACCTCAGCCCCGCGCAGATCGTCGAGCTGGTGGACTGGCGCTACCTGACCGACGCCCTCACGCCGGACGAGGCGCGGGCGATGCTGGAAAAACTTGTCCCGACCCGCGCCGCGCGCGAAGCCGAGATGCGCCGCGACGGTTACCCGGCCTACACCACCTCCGCCGGCTGGCTGGGCTACTCCGACGAGAAGATCCGCCACCTCGTGCGCCAGGGCATCACGGAGGGCTTCACCCATTTCAAGATGAAGGTCGGCGCCGACCGCGCGGACGACCTGCGCCGCGCCGCCATCTTCCGCGAGGCCCTCGGCCCGGACCGCGCGTTCATGATCGACGCCAACCAGCGCTGGGATGTCGGCACCGCCATCGCGTGGACCAAGGCGCTGGCGCCGTTCCGGCCGCTTTGGATCGAGGAGCCGACCTCGCCCGACGACATCCTGGGCCACGCCGCCATCGCCCGGGCGCTCGAGCCGCTGGGCATCGGCGTCGCCACCGGCGAGCACTGCCACAACCGGGTCATGTTCAAGCAGCTCCTCCAAGCCCGGGCGATTTCGTTCTGCCAGATCGACTCGTGCCGGCTGGGCGGCGTCAACGAGGTCGTGGCCGTCCTGCTCCTCGCGGCGAAGTTCGGCGTGCCCGTCTGCCCGCACGCCGGCGGGGTCGGGCTTTGCGAATATGTGCAGCATGAGTCCCTCTTCGACTATATCTGCGTCAGCGGTTCCCTGGACCGGCGTACGACGGAGTATGTGGACCACCTGCACGAACACTTCCTTGACCCTTGCGTGGTGCAGGGCGGACGCTACCGGGTCCCGCTTGCCACCGGCACCAGCATCACCATGAAACCGGCCTCGCTCGCCGCGCACACCTACCCGCACGGCGCGGTCTGGCAGAAAATCCTTTCCGCAAAATGAAAATCATCCGCTATCTCGACCGCACCGGCCTGATCCATTACGGCAGCGAACAACCCGACGGCTTAGCCTTGCGCATCGACGGCGACGTCTTCGGGCGGCACCACGTGACCGCCGACCGGGCGCACGTGGCCAAGCTGCTCGCGCCCGTCGCGCCGACCCAGATCCTCTGCATCGGCCTCAACTACCGGCAGCACGCGGAGGAGACCAAGGCGAAGATCCCCGAGCGCCCGATCCTCTTCGTCAAGGGGCTCAACGCCCTGCAGCACCCGGGCGACCCGATCCACATCCCGCAGTACCTGCGCAGCGACGAGGTGGACTACGAGTGCGAGCTCGCCGTCGTCATCGGCAAGGCCTGCAAGAACGTCACCCGCGCCCATGCCTTGGAATACGTGCTGGGCTACACCTGTGCCAACGACGTCTCGGCCCGCGACCACCAGATCAAGCTCGGCGGCGGCCAATGGTGCCGCGGCAAGTTCTTCGACACCTTCGCCCCGCTCGGCCCCCGCCTCGTGACCCCGGACGAAATCCCCAACCCCAACGCCCTCGCCATTTCGACCACGCTCAACGGCCAGCGCGTGCAAAGCTCGAACACCGCGGACATGATCTTCGACGTCCCGGCCATCATCGCGTACCTCAGCGGCAGCACGACCCTCGTGCCCGGCACCGTGATCCTCACCGGCACCCCGCAGGGCGTCGGCATGGCGGTCAAGCCCGTGCCGCGCTGGCTGAAGCCCGGGGACTCGGTGACCATCGAGATCGAGAAGATCGGCGCCCTGACCAACCCCGTCGCCCTGGAGCCGGTCTGATATTCCCTCCTCCGCTATACCCCTTACCCCATGAAAAAATTCCTCGCCCTCCTGCTCCTCGCTCCGCTGGCCGCCTTCGCCGCCGGGGAAAAGATCGCCGTCATCCCCAAGGGGACGACGCACAGCTTCTGGAAATCCGTCGAGGCCGGCGCCCGGCAGGCCGGCGCCGAGTTCGGCGTCGAGATCCTGTGGAAGGGCCCGCTCAAGGAGGACGACCGCGCCCAGCAGATCGGTGTCGTCCAGCAGTTCGTTTCCTCCGCGGTCAGCGCCATCGTGCTCGCCCCGCTTGACGACACCGCGCTCCGCACGCCGGTGAGGAGCGCCGCCGAGCACAACATCCCGGTCGTCATCTTCGACTCGGCCCTCAAGGGCGAGGTTGGCAAGGATTTCCTCAGCTATGTCGCCACGAACAACTATCGCGGCGGCGAGATCGGGGGCGGGGAACTCGCGCGACTCCTCGGTGGCAAGGGCAAGGTAGTCCTCCTGCGCTACAGCGAGGGTTCGGCCAGCACCATGGAACGCGAGGCCGGCTTCCTCGCCGTCATGAAGCAGAACCCCGGCATCGTCATCACCGTGGACAACCGCTACGGCGGCGCGACGGTCAGCTCCGCGCAGGACGCCGCGATGAACCTCATCGACAAGATCCGCGAGGCGGACGGCATTTTCTGCCCCAACGAATCCTCCACGCAGGGCATGCTGCTCGCGCTCCGCCAGACCGGCTTGGCCGGCCAGAAGAAGTTCGTCGGATTCGACACCTCCCCGTTCCTGCTGGCGGCACTCAACAAGGGCGACGTCCAGGCATTGGTCGCCCAGAATCCCACCCGCATGGGTTACCTCGGCGTCGCCACCGCGGTGAAGCACCTGCGCGGGGAGAAGGTCGAGCAGGTCATCGACACCGGCTGCGTCCTCGTGACGAAGGACAACCGCCATACTCCCGAAGTGGAAGCCGTCGTGGGGAAGTAAACCTGTGTCCGGGCCCCGCCTCCAGCTCACGGGCATCCACAAGCGCTTCGGCGCGACGGTCGCGCTCGACGGCGTCAGCCTCGACGTGGCGCCGGGCGAGGTTCATGCACTGGTCGGCGAGAACGGCGCGGGCAAGAGCACGCTGATGAAGATCCTGTCCGGCGCGCTTGAGGCCGATGCCGGCACCATGACGCTGGAGGGCGCGGCCTACGCGCCGGCGAACCCGTTGCAGGCCCGCCGGGCCGGGGTGGTGATGGTCAACCAGGAGCTCGCAATCGCACCGCATCTCAGCGTGGCGGAGAATATCGTGCTCGGGGCCGAGCCCGGGCACGGGGGCTTGGTGCACCATGCCGCATCGCGCCGCATTGCGGGCGAGGCGCTCGCGCAGCTGGGCCGGCCCGACATCCCGCTCGACGTGCCCGCCGGGCGGCTGAGCGTGGCCGAGCAGCAGTTGATCGAGATCGCCCGGGCACTGGCCCTCGGTTGCCGCGTACTCGTGCTCGACGAGCCGACCAGCAGCCTGACACGGGCCGACACCGAAAAGCTGTTCGCCCTCGTCCGCCGGCTTCGCGGGCAGGGGCAATCTGTCATTTACATCTCGCATTTCCTAGAGGAGGTGCAGGCCCTTTCCGACCGCTACACCGTCCTGCGCGACGGCCGGAGCGTCGGGTCCGGCCGCACGGTGGACACGACCATCGACCGGATCGCCGAGCTGATGGTGGGCCGGCAGGTCAACGAACTCTACATCCGCTCCGCCCGGCAACCGGGCGAGGTGGCGCTGGAGGTGCGCGAGCTGGCCGGCCCGTTCAAGCCGGTTTCCGCCTCACTCCAGCTGCGGCGCGGCGAGGTGCTTGGGCTCGCCGGTCTGGTGGGCGCGGGCCGCAGTGAATTGCTGCGCGCCATCTTCGCGTTGGATAAGGTTCGCTCCGGTTCGGTGCGCGTGGGCGTCCATGCCGGCCCGGCGTCGCCGCTTCTGCGCTGGCGGCAGGGCCTCGGCCTGCTGAGCGAGGACCGCAAGAGCGAAGGCCTGGCCCTGAACCTCAGCCTGGAGCACAATCTCACCCTGCCGCGGCTCGAGGCGCTGATCCGGCCCGCGGCCCTCGCGGCGGAGACTCGCCGCTGGGTCGAGAAACTCGGCGTGCGCTGCGCCGGTCCCGGCCAGGCGGTCGGCAGCCTCTCCGGCGGCAACCAGCAGAAGGTCGCGCTGGGGCGCCTGCTCCGCAACGGCGCGGACGTGCTCCTGCTCGACGAGCCCACGCGGGGCGTGGACATCGGAGCGAAGCAGAACATCTACCGCCTGATCAACGAGCTCGCCGGTTCCGGCAAGGCCGTGCTCATGGTCAGCAGCTACCTGCCCGAGCTCCTTGGGACCTGTGATCGCATCGCCGTCATGTGCCGCGGCGTCCTCGGCCCGGCCCGCCCGGCAGCCGAATGCACCGAACACCAGATCATGCTCGCCGCCACGGGCACCCAGGCCGCCTGACATGAGCGAACCCGCGGCCAACTCCCCGTCCCGGACCTCGTGGCTGCGCCACGTCCTCACCGCGTTCGCCCCGCTTGTTGGCCTCGCGGCGGTGTGCGTGCTGTTTGCCGTGCTGCGGTTCGACACCTTTGTGACGCGGGACAACTACGCCATCATCATGCAGCAGACCGCGGTGATCGGCGTGGCCGCGCTCGGCATGACGCTGGTGATCATCGCCGGCGGCATCGACCTCTCGGTCGGATCCATCATCGCGTTGGGCACGGTGGTCATCGCACTCCTGCTGCAGCGGGGCGTGTCGCCGCTGCTCGCCGCGCTCGGCGGGATCGGGGCCTCCGCGTTGTGCGGGGCGTTCTCCGGCCTGCTGATCACGCGGCTGCGGCTGCTGCCTTTCGTGGTCACGCTCGGCATGATGGGGGCGTTGCGCGGCGCGGCCAAGGGCCTGGCCGGAGAGCAGCCGATCTATCCCGATGAGACCTGGCTCAACGGGCTGATGCAGCTCGGCCGCCACGGCGGACTGCCGTCGGGCGTGTGGCTGATGCTCGGGCTGGCGGTCCTCGTCGGCCTGGCGTTGCGCTACACGCGCTTCGGCCGCCATGTGTTTGCCGTCGGCTCCAACGAGCTCACTGCCCGCCTGTGCGGCGTGCCGGTCGAGCGGGTGAAGCTGTGGGTCTATGTGCTCGGCGGGGCCTTCGCCGGTGTCGGCGCGGTGCTGCAGTTCGCCTACCTGACCGGCGGCGACCCCACGACGGCCGCGGGCCTGGAACTGAACATCATCGCCGCCGTGGTCATCGGCGGCGCCAGCCTGGCCGGCGGGCAGGGCACCATTATCGGCACGCTGGTCGGTGCGCTCATCATGAGCGTGGTGGCCAACGGCTGCACCAAGCTCGGCCTGTCGAACTGGGTGCAGGAGATTGTGACCGGCGGCATCATCATCGCGGCGGTGCTCCTCGACTACTTCCGCCGGCGGAACGCCAGCGGCAGCACGGGCTGAGCGAGCGGGTGACCTTGCACACTTGCCATGGGGACAGGTGTCCCTTCATTGGAGAACCATGCGCATTCTCCTGATTGAGGATGAGAAACAGCTCGCCCGGCACCTGACCGGCGTGCTGACGCGCAACAACCACCGGGTGAGTGCGCAGACTGACGGGAAGGCGGGGCTGGAGGAGGCGCTCAGGATGCAGCCCGACCTGGTGGTGCTGGACATCGGGCTGCCAAGCCTGAACGGCTGGGAAGTGCTGGCCCGCCTGCACGAGAAGGGCAGCACCTCGCGCGTGCTGGTGCTGACCGCCCGCGGCGACGTGGAAGACCGCGTGAAGGGCCTGAAGGCGGGCGCGGACGACTACCTGACCAAGCCGTTCTCCATGGAGGAATTTATCGCCCGGGTGGAGGCGCTGGGTCGGCGCGGCCTGGCGCCGACGGCGGCGGACCTGTTGACGGTGGACGATCTCCAGCTGGAGGTGCGCCGGAGGAAAGTCCGGCGCGCAGGCGAGGAGATCGCGCTTTCCCCCCGGGAGTTCGAACTGCTGCAGGTGATGATGCAGGAGCCCGGCCGGATTTTTTCGCGCACTGAATTGTGCGAACGGGTCTGGCAGAGGGATTACGAGTACGACACCCGCACGGTGGAGATCTTCATCGGCCGGCTGCGCAAGAAGATTGATTCCGGGACGCGAACACCCTTAGTGCACACCGTGAGGTCGGTCGGCTACAGCATCCAACCCCCAACCTGACACCCCATGAAAATAGCCCATACCGGACTGATGCTGATCGTGGCGGGATGGTTGGCGCTGACGGCGACCGGGACCGCCGCGACGATCGAGGGACGGGTGACCCTGCCAAAAACCAGCGGCACGACCGTGGTGAACCGGCGCTACGAGATCGTTTCCAGCGGGGGCGTGGTCTCGACCAACCCGCCGGTCGCTGTGGTGTATCTCGACGGGGATTTCCCGCCCGCCCAGGCGACCCCGGCGGTGCAGGTCGGGCAGAAGGACCTGAGATTCGTGCCGCAGCTGCTGGTCGTGCAGGCGGGCACCCGGGTGGAGTTTCCGAACCTGGACAACACGTTCCACAACATCTTCTCCTATTCGCCGGCGAAGCGTTTCGACCTGGGCCGGTACCGGATGGACGAGAAGCCGGTGCCGGCGGTGATGTTTGACACGCCCGGGGTGGTGGTCCTGCGCTGCGAGATCCATGAGCATATGCGGGGCGTGATCCTGGTGCTGGCCACACCCCACTTCACCATCACGGACACGGAGGGGAACTACCGGCTGGACGGGCTGCCGGCCGGGACCTACCGGCTGAAAACCTGGCTCGACAGCAGGACCACCCAGGAACGGAAGGTCGAGCTTGGGGCAAACACCCTCCTGCGGCTGGACCTGCCGTGAGACTGCCCTTCGCATCGGGCTTCACCGCGGAGGCCGCCCGGTTTCAGTGGCGTCTGTTGGGCGTGCTGGCGCTCGTGGTGCTGGTCCCCGCGACGATCGTGCTGCTCGTGGCGAGGCACAACATGACCCGCGAGGAAGAGCACCGGCGCGAGACGGAGTTTCAGGTGAGCCTGGCGCTCCTGCGCAACGTGCAGCAGAACCGGCACGCGGCGCTGGTGGAGCGATGCAAATCCCTGGCCACCAAGTCGCGCATCCAGGCCGCACTCGAAGACAACGCGGAGGATCTGCTCTACCTGAGCGCGCGGGATGAGTTGCGCGATCTGTTGGCGGCGGCGCCAGATACCGCGGCGCGGGCCGGGGAATCCCGGCGCACTGCCCGGTTTTATCGCTTTCTGGACGCGAAGGGCCGGCTGTTGGTGCCGGAAAAGGGCGCGGCGGCGGGGGAACTGGCGCCGGCCGAGGAGGACAAACTTTCCCTGGCCGCCTTGCCCGACCAGCCCCGGCTCGGTTATCTCGCCCTGCGCCCGGCGGACCACGAGGCGGAGTTGTTCGAAATGATCGTGATCCCCATCTTTTCCACCGAAAGCGGCCGGAAACTCGCGGCGCTGGTGCTGGGGTTCGAGCCACTGCGTCTGGCGGGAATCCCCGGGGGCAACGCGCTCGTCAATGGCATCTGGCTGGAAAGCCGGGCCCATATGGCGGCGGCCGGGCCGGGCTCCTCGCCGGAATTCGGCCGCAACCTGGCTGCCGCGCTGGCGACGACGGGCGGGCCGGGGGAGGGACGGCACTATTTTAGCGCCGACCACGAATCCTGGCTGGTCTTCTCGCAACGGCTGGATGCCGACGGCGTGTATGCTCCCGCCTACGAGGTTTGCGCTTTTCCGCTCGGTTCGATGCTGGAACGCCAGCGGACATTGACGTGGCAGATCATCGGGGCCGGGGCCGCCGTGATGCTGCTCGGGCTGGTGCTGAGTTATTTCCTGTCCTACCGACTCTCGGTGCCGGTGGAACGGTTGGCGCACGACTCGGAGGTGCAGCGGACCATGCGCGCCGAGGCGGAAGCCGCCTTGGAAACCACCAGTGCCGAGCTCGACCGGACGGCGCGCTTTTCCGCCAACGCCTCGCACCAACTCAAGACCCCGGTGGCGGTGATGCGGGCCGGCTTGGAGACGCTGCAGGCCAGGGGCACGCTGGGCGAGGCCGACAGCCATGAGTTGGAGGCGCTGATCCACCAGACCTACCGGATCTCCAGCGTGATCGAGGACCTGCTGCTGCTTTCCCGCATGGACGCCGGCCGGTTGAGGCTGGATCTCACCGCGGTCAGCCTGAGCGACCTGATTGCCTCCGCGCTAGACGACCTGAGTGCACTGGCCGGGGACCAGGAACTGAAGGTGGAGCAGGACTGCCCGCCAGACCTTCACATCGCCGGGGAAAAACGCTACACGGCGCTCATTGTGCAAAACCTGCTGGAGAACGCGCGGAAATACAACCGGCCGGGCGGGAGCATCCGCATCACGGCGCGCGAGAACGCCGGCGGCGTCAGCCTCACGATCGGCAACACGGCCCTGCGGCCGATCCCGGCGGACGTACGGGCCCACATCTTCGAGCGGTTTCATCGCGGCGCCCAGGGCGAAAACGTCCCCGGCTATGGCCTGGGCCTGAACCTGGCGCGGGAACTGGCCCGCCTCCATGGCGGAGACTTGCTCCTGGTCCGTTCGGACGAGGCCTGGACGGAATTTGCCGTGAGCTTCCGCTCCGCCCCTCGCATGGAGGGCGTGCCCGCATGAACTCCCGGGCCATCATCATGGGCGTGGTCATCGGGGCGGCACTGGGTACGGCCAGTCCGGGGCAGGAGGTGCTCGAGCACCTGTCCGACCGGCTCAGCTACAGCCTGGCGGGTGGTCGGGTGCAGGTGAAACTGGGCGGTTCGCTCGAACTGGAGGGATATGCCATCTCGGATCCGGTCGCGGACCTGGTTTCCGGCGACGCTGATGTTTTTTTCAACCCGCGGTTTACGCTCAACCTCGACGCCCAACTCGGTGAGCGCGGGTATGCGTTCGCGCAGGGCCGGATCGACCGGGGCTTTGACGTCTATTATCCGGAGAAGGCAACCGAGGTGCGCCTCGACGAATACGCCCTGCGATGGGAACTGTCGGAGCCGGGCTCCGGCCGGCTGCTCCTGCAGGCGGGCCGGTTCGCCACGGTGGTTGGCAATTGGACGCAGCGGTACGCGGCATGGGACAATCCATTTGTCACTGCCCCGCTGCCCTACGACAACCTGACGGGGGTGTGGGATGTCGCCCCGGCACCCACGGTTGACGTGCTGCTGGCGTGGGCCCACGTGAAACCCGTCGGGTCTGCCGGGGCCGTGCTGGCGGACAAGGAATACCGGCTCCCGCTGATCTGGGGGCCGGCCTACGCCCAAGGTCTGGCGGTGGCGGGCAAACTGGGCCGGTTGGAATACGCCGGCGAGGTGAAGGCGGTCGGTTTGTCGTCGCGGCCCGAGCGCTGGAACGAGGGATTTTCCAGCACGGAGCGGCCCACGATAGGCGCGCGAGTGGGCTGGCGCCCGAGCCCGTCATGGAACCTGGGAATCTCGGCGAACAGCGGAGAATACCTGGACCGCTCCGTGCACGCCCAAATCCCCGCCGGATTTGACCGGCATGATTACCGGCAGGTGATGCTGGCCCACGATCTGAGCTACGCGTGGCATCATTTTCAATTTTGGGCTGAGGTGTTCGCGGTCCGGTTCAAGATCCCGCGGGTCGCGAACATGGACACGGTGGCATATTACCTGGAGGCGAAATACCGGTTCACGCCGCAATTCTCGGGCGCAATCCGGTGGAACCAGCAGTGGTTTGATGACGTGACTAACCGGGCGGGACAGAGGCTGGGCGCGGGGCGGCAGACCTGGCGGATTGAGGTGGCCCCGACTTATCGGATGACGACCCAGATGCAGTTGAAGCTGCAGTACAGCCTCCGGCATGACCGTCCGGCCCGGGAGCGATACACCCAATCCCTGTCAGCCCAGCTCACCCTCCGTTTCTGATGGCGGGTTCACCGGGGAACGGGAAAAGTAACAGCTCGGTTACGCTTTTGTTATTTTGGCCCCGCCGGTTTCGGCTATCCGTGGTGCAGCCCTTCATTCCGCCATTCCAGCCACTGCCCGGACGGCGATTTGCGGGGATGGGTTGCCCGGCCTCTCTCCCCACACCTGCAGAGGCAGGCCGTGGCAACGGTTGAGTGTGCCATCGCGCCCCCGGTTGCCTTGATAGGTTGGGCAACCGGGGGCGCTTCGCTTCCTCACGGTGCAACAGGGTTTTCGCGGGCTGCGCGACAACTTCCGCTGGTGGAACACCGCCGCGGCTGCGTAGGCCGGCCCGCGTGAATTTGGCTCGCGCCATCGCCGGCGGGACGCACATTTCGCCTAGTCTGGGCCTATAGCTCAATGGTTAGAGCAGGGGACTCATAATCCCTTGGTTCTCGGTTCGACCCCGAGTAGGCCCACCATCCTACGCTTAGGGATACGATGAGACGTGGGCACTGACACATAATGTGGCCCGGGTTTGGCCAAGTATTACGTCAGCGGGGGCTTGGCCAAGAATTACGTCAGGGACTATGCGGCCCAGTCGGCGCAGAGTAGTTCGGGCCGGGCCAGCACTGTCTTTGTGGCCTCCTCCTGGAGGTCGGGGGGATAAGCCTGTTCGATATCGACCTGATCCTCGACCGACTGAAGGTGGACAAACAGGTTGGTGATGTTGTCGAAGTCGGTTGCGGCTATGGCACGTTTACGCTGCCCGTGGCTCAGCGCATCCACGGGACCGTGCATACTTTTGATATCGAGCCTGAGATGATCGAAATAACCCGGAAACGGGCGGAGGAGGCCCTGGTCACCAACCTGTCCTTGGTCTTGGGCGATGTCATCGTCGATGGATTCGGCCTGCCGGCGGCCAGCGTCGATACGGCTCTACTCTTCAACATCCTGCACGCCGAATAACCGATCCCATTGTTGCGCGCCGCCCGCGAGGTGGTGAAACCCAACGGCTTCGTCGCCATCATCCACTGGCGAAGCGATATCGCAACGCCCCGCGGGCCATCTCTTGAAATCCGCCCCCGGCATGAGCACATCGTGGCTTGGGCTGCGCAAGCCGGACTAAGCGCCGAGGGCGACGCTTTTCTGCTTCCTCCCTGGCATTTCGGGGCGAGACTGCGGCGTATCTGAATCAGTGATGAGTGCCGACAACAGCACCACTCCCGGCTTTTGGGACCAACGCTATACCGCTGGCAAGACCCCGTGGGACCAACACGGCGTGCCAGCCAACCTGCGAGATTTCCTTCAGCGAACCCCGGTGTATGGCCGCGCCTTGGTGCCAGGCTGTGGATCAGGCTATGAGATCCAGTCCCTGCACGAGCGAGGTTGGCCGGTGCTGGGCATCGATTTCAGCACTGCCGCTGTGACCCAAGCGAAACGCATGCTCGGCCCGCTGAGTCATCTCGTGCAAGTTGGTGATTTTTTCGCCCCGGCCGCCGATCTCGCCGGCTTCAGCCTCGTCTATGAACGGACCTTCCTCTGCGCCTTGCCGCCAGAATTGCACGCACCCTACGCCCAGCGGATGACGGAACTGGTCGTTCCGGGCGGTGTGCTCTGCGGCTTTTTCTTTCATGGCCCAGAGGATGAACCGCCACCTTTCCCATTGAGCCCTGAGCAGATCAACGCGCTGCTTGGTAGCGCCTTCGAGTTGACCGAGAATCTGCCTGTAGCGGACTCCCTGCCGCTCTATGCGACCAAGGAACGCTGGCAAGTATGGCGCCGGCGATAAGCCCCTTCGCGCAAACCGCGGAATACATTTTCGGTCTACCTCATGATCCTAGCGTCGGGTCTCTTCGGCGGATCGGTTAAGGCAATTCGCATCATCGAGCTCATCTGGGATTGTTGGCAGCGCAACGCTCAGCTCCCTCGAATCATTGTCTGCGACTGGGGTTCTGAGCACAACAACACTTGGCTCCGTGGGCCCCAGCGGGAGCCGACGTAACTCTTTTACAGTGCGACGGTTGAGTGCTCATGGGTGCGATTTTCCTCTCGGCGCGAACCGTCAAGCCGCCGGGGCGTCCCGCCCGTTAACCTTGTCCGCTTTGTCCCCGAGAACCGCTTTTTTGCGTATTACCGGAGGGAGGATCGTCAACAGTGGGTAATGTGCTTAACGTCGTGTCGCCCCACCGATCACCTGGGCTTTCTTAGCGAAGCGCTTCTCAAGACTCCCGCAAACCTGTTCGCACAGATCGTAGAGTGAGGGGTCGGCGATAGAATAGATCACCTGGGTGCCCTGCCTCCGGCGGTTCAGCACCCCGGCCAGAAGCAGTTTGTTCAGGTGCCGCGACACGTTGGACTGCATGCCGCCGGTCACCTGGACTAAGGCAGTCACGTTCTGGTCCCCCGCCATCAGGGCATGAACAATCTTGATCCGCATGGGATCGGCCAGGGCTACAAAATAGTGGGCAATCATTTCGAGGGCTTCCTCGGGGGGAAGTGCATGCATGCGTTTCATGTCAGCTTGATGTAAGATCGAACGGAGAAGGAATTCAACGAGCTTCGCAAACCCGCGAGGACGCTGCCATTCTGGTTTGGCGCACAAGAAGGAACACCCCATGCTTGGTCTGGTTCTGCGGCCAGACATGGGCATTCACGTGAAGATAATCTGCCCGCCGGCCGCCAGCTCGTAGAAATCGCCGACGGTGAGCACGCGCTCCATCTGCGGCACGAAGTCGTCCTTGTTCAGGTGGAACATGTCCACCGTGGCCTTGCAGGCGTAGAGGTGGCCGCCCGCGTCCGAGATCATCTGGACGAACTCGCCAACCGGCGGGATGTCGAGCTTCTCCATCTCCTTTTGCATCATCTTCGTTGCAAACGCCGACATGCCGGGCAGTGCACCGATCAGTGTCGGCAGAGCGAAGCCCTTGGCGTCGGGCACGCGCATGGCCGGGTTGCCGACCGTGGCGATTTTGATCTTGTCCTGATATTCCTTCAACACGGCGTAAAGGCCGAAGAAGGTAAAGAACAGGTTGGCCTCGATGCCTTCCATGCGGGCGCCATTGGCCATGATGAGGCCGGGGTAGACCCCGTCTAGCGAACCGCGCGAGACGATGATGGAGACTTTCTTGATTTTTTCGGGAGTGGACATGACGGGAACAGGTTTGAGGTTATAGCGGTGCCGGTGGCTCAGATGCAGCCGTGGGGTTTCTTGATGCCGGCGATCTTTGCGGCCTTCTTGGCTGGGCCGCCGGGGAAAAGGTCGTAGAGCTCCTTGGTGGGCACGCCGCTCTCCTTGGTGAGCCGGCGAATGCTCGGACCATCGCCCTTCGTCTCGAATTCCTTGCGCATGAAATTGACGACGACGAGATGACGGTCGCTGAGGGTCGGGATGCCTTCCTCAGTGGCGATCACCTGCGCGATCCCAAGATCCCAGTCTTTGTAGTTGGTCATGAAACCCTCGGCATCGAAGTCGACGGGCTTGTTATTGATGGTGCGAATACTCATGGAGTTGAGGGGTCGATGGTGGTGGTGAAGGTGGTGGTGATTGGATAGGCGAGATGGGTCCCGGGCGCTTGCCGAGCATGCTGAAATGGGTGCCGACGGCCGGCAGGCGGGCGGGCAGCAGCAGGTTCCAATAAACCCACTTGAACATCAGCTTCCCGAAGTGATTCAGCCGGCTCTCCTTCAACAGCGACAGGGGGCCGATGAACGGCAGCGGAAAATGGCCGGGCAGCGGCTCGACCTCGTAGCTGAAGTCGATCAGCAGCGCCTTGCCGTCACCGGTCTCGATGAAACAGTTGGCATGGCCGTCAAATCCCGCCTCCGGAGCGCGGCCAGCGATGACTGACCTGATGTTCTCAAAGAGGATGTCCGCCTGGAAGTGCGCGACCGAACCCGCCTTCGACGCTGGCAGGTCCGTGGCGTCGCCCAGCGCAAAGATGTTGGGCGCTGCCTTGCTGAGCAGCGTATGCCGGTCGGTCGGCACATAGTTGAGCTCGTCCCCGAGGCCGGAGGACCCGATGACGGGATCACCCATGTTGGTCGGCACGGTGACCAGCAGGTCGTAGGGCACCTCGCGCTCATCCCACGAGACGATCTTCTTCGCTTCCTGGTCGACCCTGGCCAGCGCAAAGTCTGGGGTGAGGTGGATGCGACGAGCATCGAGGAAGCCGCCCAGCGCCTCGGCGGCCTTCGGCTTGGTGAAGGCCGAGGAAAGCGGGGTGACATAGTCGATCTCCACCTTTTCGCGCATGCCCTTGGCCCGGAAATAGGCGTCCGCCAGGAAGGCGAACTCCAGCGGCGCCACCGGACACTTGATGGGCATCTCAGAGATGTGCACCACCAGCCGGCCGCCTTTGAACCCGTCGAGCTGGCGCCGGAGCGCGGTGCAGCCCGCGAGGGTGTAGAATTCACCCACCGATTTGTGCCACTCGGCGCCGAGCATACCCTCATTCTGCGCCGGCTCGGGCCGCGTGCCGGTGGCGATGATCAGGAAGTCGTAGGACAGCACCCGTCCGCCCTTCAGATACACCCTCCGTTGGTCGGGCGCAATGCGCTCGACCAATGCCTCCGCAAAGAGGACCCGGCGGTCAAGGTAGCGGCGGCGGGAACGCACGATATCGGACGGCTCGTAGCCGTGGAAGGGCACGAAGAGGAAGCCGGGCTGGTAGGCATGGTGGTCATCCCTATCAACCACCGTAATGCGCCACTCGCGGGCGGGCAGCGCGCGCGCCAGTTTGTTGGCCATGATGGTGCCGGCGGTGCCGGCGCCGAGGATGACGAATTCTTTCATGACGGGTGGTCCGGGTTGGTTGGGCGACTTAGAAGTGGTAGCTATACATGACTTGGAGATTCGTCTGGCTGTGGCTGACCCCCGCGCCTGAGCCGTTGACTGTATTGACCTTGAAGCCGTAGGTGAATGACGCGTCGACGGACGAGCGGGCGTCGATCTTCCAGCCGAGGCCCGCGGTGAGGTGACTCTTCACAATGGCCGGGAACAGGCAGTTCAGGTAGGTATCGGGCACAGGATTGTTGCCGAAGTTTCCGCCAAAACGGACCGTGAGATTGTCACTCGCCTCATAGGCGGCACCGAGCTGCACCACCGTCTGGTCCTTCCAAGACTGGAAGAGCACGGCATTGAGATTTTGCCCGGCAAAGGGGCCGTTGGCCGCTGCGCCCGAGGCCACGAAGCTCATGCTGAACTCCTTCATGACATTCTTCCAAAACACTTCGCGGATGTCCGCCGCGATCATCCAGTGCGGGGCGGGATGCCAGGCCAGACCGGCGCCGAGCATGGCGGGCCATTGGAAGTTATGGACCCGGAAGTCGCCGGTGAGCGATTGAGGCATCTGGCCCATGCCCGGGATGTTCAACTGGAAGCTCATTGTGTCCCCCTGGGCGGTCATGTCCGACAATTGTGACCGGGTATGATAGGTCAGACCGTAGCTGAGCTCCTTGGAGGGCGTGTAGACCAGACCGACCTTGCCGCCGTAGCCATAGGCCCGCGCCTCGCCGGTGAACTGACTGCCGTTGGAGAAGTTGAAATAGGCGTAATCCACCGACGTGCCCGCCGGCAATGTGGACAGGATCTGGCCGAAGCTGTTGACGATCGAGCCCGACGCGCGACCGAAGCGCTGGCTCGTGGGCATCACGAGGTCGAAGAACTGGTTGCCGCTCATCGCCATCTTGAGATCCATGCCGGCCCACATGAAGTCGGCGGTCGCGCCAATCTGCAGCTTGTCGTTCACCCGGTAGACCAGCGGCACGATCACGCGCCCGACGGAAACCTCCGTGCGGTTTTTGAGGCCGAAACCGAGGCCGCGCCAGGAATTGGCATCGTATTCGCAACCCATGCCGCCCTGTCCGAACATCCCGAGGCCGTAGACGAAGTTGCCGCTGCGCTTGGTATAACCCAGTGCCGGCATGAAAAACGCCCGGGCGCTGGAGCTGGCGGTCTGGTTGGCCGCCACGCCGAAGATGTTCGGGACAGTGGCCGGACTCGCGACCTTGATGTTGGGACCGAGGATCCCGAGCGCAACATCGAGGCGGGCGTCGCCCTCCATCAAGCCTAGGGTCGCCGGGTTGTTGATCAAGCCCGCCGTGCCGTTGTCGTAGGCGAAGGAGGCCCCGCCCATGGCCGTAGCCACTGGTCCGTAACCCTCCATGTTCATGCCGTTGGTGGCACGGAGTGCGGGCGCGACTGCACAGAGTAGCGCCGCAGCAATAATGATGCTGACGAGACGGGGGGTGGCTGATGTTGACATGGTGCTGAGGGAGTTAGGGACCGGGCCTTTATGCCAGATTCAGGCGGGGCGGGCTGCGCATCAGCAGACAATTACTATGCTTATATTACCAGATGCTCATAGAAGCTATACAGGCATTATGAGCGCTTTACTGGGCGAGACCCGCTCAGAATGCCCTGCGACCGTGACTCGAAATCGAGTGTCAACGGATTCCCCTCCATGGATGCCTGGACCGGGACGACCAGAGCCGGCGCGTCAACTAGAGCTGGCTCGTTGGCTACCTGGCCGGACGCACGCCGGGCCGCGATACGGTCAGAAGTGCCTGGCCAACCTTTGTGTCACTCCCTTCCGGGATGGGGAGAAAGGTGGCCGTTTTCGGGCCAACCATCGCGTCAAATGGCCACCCTACTATGTGTCAGTCACCATGAGACGAAGGATGCCATCCATAGGCCCGGCGACGGATGGTCGTTACTTTGGCCGGCGGATAAAGTTACCGATGGCGGGCCAGCAGTATCATCAAAAGGAGCAATTCAGGCCGGCGGGGGCGGGGCGATGGTCTCGCCGGCGACATATTCGGCCTCGACGAGAATCTTCCGGCGCGGGGCCTTGGGATGCTGGATGCGGTTGATCAGGCGCGTGACCGCGGCGGAACCGATCTGCTCATGCGGCACACGCATGGAGGTCATGCGCTTCTGGCCGGTGGCGGGATCAAGGCCGTCAAAGCCGGTGATCGAGCAATCCTCGGGCACGCGCACGCCGCGGGCGGGGAGATCCAGCGCCAGCTGGTAGGCCTGGTGGTCGGCGGCGCAGACCCAGGCGGTGACGCCGTCCTCGCGGATTTTGCGCGCCACCGTGTCGGCCACCGCGGCGGGGTAGAGGGGCGGGGTGTTCTTGGCGACGTTGATCACCCACTCGGGGTGGAACTCCAGGCCCTGGCCGTACAGCGCCTCGACGTAGCCGCTGAAGCGGCGCGCGACCCAGTGGCCGCCGACGGGATAGTACCAGGAAAGAAAACCGATCCGGCGGTGTCCGGCCTCGGCAAGGCGCTCGACGAGCGCGACCATGGCCGAGGCGTCATCCGTGTCGATGATGTCGATGCCGGGCTGGCTGTAGCTCTCAAGCACCGCCACGGTGCACAGGCGCTGGGAGATGAGTTCCACGGCCTTTTCGGCGAAGGGATAGATCAGGATGGTGCCGCGCCAGTCGCCGGCGCGCATGTTGCGGAACACCGACTGGCGGCCGGACTCGGGATGAAAATCGACGGGGGCCTGGTAACTGACATCAATGGACACGCGCTCGATCTCCGCGCGCTCGCGAATGCCCTTCAGGATGTAGGGGAAGGTCGCCATGACGACGTTGCCCGCCGGCACGCCGATCAGCACGCCGATGGTCAGGGCCCGGGAGCCCTTGCCGCGGCGCCCCAAGCGGCCAGGCGTGGGCTGATAACCGAAT
>Ga0255338_1003054_pt1 | contig 21502 bp, 20 predicted proteins | sample MeOH1_35cm_T4_19_FD_203715 | JGI IMG/M metagenome (GOLD analysis project Ga0255338, IMG submission 203715) | Sandy soil microbial communities from University of British Columbia, Vancouver, Canada - MeOH1_35cm_T4_195 | ecosystem: Engineered > Artificial ecosystem > Sand microcosm > Unclassified ...
CTTGTGTGTCTTGTCTTGGCATGTGTGCACTTGTTGCGTTAAGTGCACACCATCCTTCGGCGGGCACGATCAGCGATCGTGCTCATACAGTGGTTCGGTTTCTAGAGGGCCTCGGCCGCACGCTTACCTTCGATCATCGCATTCGCGGCGTCTTCCCTCGGCTTGCCAATCAAGCGCCGATAACAGACGTGATAGAGAAAGGCGCACACCAGAATCGCCACCACCAGCACCGCAGTCCGCTGAAACCACGCGACAGCGGTGACGGCAAGCACGCTGGTGACCGCCCACATCACCGGCGCCACGGCGGCGTTGCGGGCACTCTTGTCCACACCCAGTGGTTCGAGCTTGGGCCGGATCACCTTGGTCTTAATCAGGCTGTGCAGATGGCCGCTGTCCGGTGCGCCGGGCGACTGCCGTTTGGCGTGGCGACGGGCCATGCTGTAGATCACTTCAATGACGGGATAGGCGCACACGAGCAGCGCCGCCCATACTGACACTTCGGGGTTGCGCACCGGCAGCAGCACGGCAAGCCAAGCGAGCGCAAAGCCGGAGAAGTAGGCGCCGCCATCGCCCATGAACAACTTGCCCCATGGGTAATTGACCAGCCAGAAGCCGCCGACGGCGGCTGCGAGCAGGAAGCAAGCAATGGCGAGTTGCGGATCGTCGGCCTGCGCAGCGATGGAGCCCAGGGCGAGTAGCGCGATGATCGTCGTGCCGCTGGCCAAGCCATGGAAACCATCAATGATGTTGATGGCGTTGGCGACGCCGCCGACGGCGAAGGCGGTGAACAGGACGGCGAACGGCGTGATCGTCATGGCCCAGTCGAGCCCGTAGACATCCAGCCGGTTCAGCGCAACGCCGGAAATGAACCAGGCGGCCACGCCGCCGAGCATGGTGGCGAGCAGCCGCGGCAGCACGCCGACGCGCTTGGTCAGGTCCTCCGCCAGCCCGCAGGCCAGCGGGATGAACCCGGCGAACAGGATGACGCCCAGGATCTCGCGCACGCCCTTGTCGCGCACCACGATCCACGCGAGCACGACGCCCAGGTAGATGCCGACGCCACCGACGCGGGGCGTGGGCTCCGCATGGAACTTCTGCACCCCGATGGTGCTGTCCAGCGTCAGGTGCCCGTGGTGCTTCTTGGTGAGCACCAGCGCCAGCGAAACCGAGAAGGCGCACAGCAAGACGGCAGCAGCGGAAGCCGCCTGCCACGAAAGCATGCTGACGTCAAGCATTTTGCTGTTCCCTCGTGAAACGCGGTTACAGTCCCTGCCCCGCGGTACTTCTTATGTTTCCACCCTGTGCAAGCGGCGGATTCCAGAGGAATGGCGACTGTAGTTCAGCCTCCGCCGCGAGTCCAGTTCAGTGAATGACCGAGTGCCATTCAAGTGATTTTCCGAGACAGAAATAAGACACTTTGTTACTGACGAGGGACATGCTTGCGCACGAGGTGTCGCAGTCGAGCGACGTGGCCGTGCTCTCCTCGAGGCCCAGAATGCACACCGCCCGCGGATGCGGGCGTTGTGGACGGGATGGCGGGACCAGGCCCGGGGCGGCTCAGACCGCGAAGTCTTCGATCTTCCGGCCGGCCTTCAGCGCCTCCTGCACCCAGCGCGGCTTGCGGCCTCGCCCGCCCGACCACGTCTCGCCGTTGGGGCCGCGGTATTTGACGGCCGCCTTGCCCTTGCCGCCGGCGGCGCGCTTGCGCGGCGCGGCGGTGCCGCCGATATCCTGCGCGGTGAGGCCATAAGCCTGCATCTTCTGGCGAATATCGGCAATGACGGCGTCGATTTCCTTTTGCCGCACCTGCTCGGCCTCGGCCATCAGTTGCTGCGCCTTTTCCATCAGCTCGATATACGTTGCCATGCGATTTTCCTTCTGGAAGTGAATTGAGGAATTGCAATTATGCGGCTTGAGGCGTGGATTTGTCGTGATCGACGAACGGTAGAGCGGGTCACCGGGGTCGGATCACGATTCGGGATGAGGCTTCGGCCGAAGAGCCCGCCCTTCCTCCATCACCGCAATCGAGGTCGGAGCGGAATTTCGTTCACCGTCCAGCCCTCCGGCAACTTCATCTTCCTGAATTCCGATCCGACCCCGATTGCTCGCGAGCTGCGACAAGCTCAGCCCGGTGCAACGCTCGCGCTGAAGCAGTTGCCAAACCGCCGCGGAACGCCGATTCTTGCGGCATAGGCAGTGCATTCAGGGGGTGTGTCAGCGTCTCTTGCTTTTGGCGTCGCTTTTCTTCGGGGCACTGTCGCCCGCGCCCGCCGCGACGGACAGCGCGGCCGGCATGCAATCGGCCCTGGACACCCTCAAGCGGGCCAATGCCGCCGTGGTGGGGCTGGAAGTCGGCGTGGTGCCCGGCGCGCGCTCGGCCAAGACATTGGGGCGCCAGCGCAGCGGCTCGGGCGTGGTGATCGGGCCGGATGGGCTGATCCTGACCATCAGCTACCTGATCCTGGAGGCCGACTCGATCCAGGTGACCACCCAGGACGGCAAGACCTGGCCCGCGCGCCCGGTGGCGTACGACCTGGCCACCGGTTTCGGGCTGGTGCGACCCCTGATGCCCTTGCGCGGCGTGGCGCCGGTGCGCCTGGGCGATCCGGCCCAGGCCGGCGCCGGCGAGCCGATGATTGTGTCGGTCGGCGGCGAGGACGCCACGGTGGAACTGACGCACCTGGTGAGCAAGCGGCCGTTCTCCGGCTACTGGGAATACCACATCGAAGGGGCGCTCTTCACCAGCCCCGCGGTGGGCAATCACAGCGGCGCGCCGCTGTTCAACCAGCGCGGCGAGCTGCTGGGCATCGGCAGCCTGTTCGTGCCCGACGCCATGGGCCAGGCGCCGCGCATGGCCGGCAACATGTTCGTGCCGGTGGACCTGCTCAAGCCGGTGCTGGCCGAAATGCAGGCCACGGGCAGTACGCGCCAGAGCCACCGGCCCTGGCTGGGCGTGACCTCGGGCGAGCACGAGGGCCGGGTGGTGGTGGCGCGGGTGACGGCGGAAAGCCCGGCACACAGCGGCGGAATCCAGCGCGGCGACTTGATCCTGGCGGTGGACGACGAGCCGGTGGCCTCGCTGGAGGCCTTCTACAAGCGCCTGTGGAAGCGGCCCAACCCGGACGACGAGATCCGCATCACACTGCAGCGCGCCGACGACGTGCGCACCATCACGCTGCGCGGCGTGGACCGCATTACGACGATGGTGAAGCCGGCGGGGATTTGAGGGGGGACCCTCACCCCTGCCCTCTCCCGCGAGCGGGAGAGGGAGAAAGTCAGTGATAGTCCTCTTCGCGCTGGTGCCGGATGGACAGAACCACAACCAGCTCGGGCCCGCCAATCTCGTAGGCGACGACGTAGCCGGAGCTGCCGAATGGCACAACGAGCTCCCGCCGGAACGAGCTTCGCGACGGTGCGTTGCACGGTCAAACGCTGGCTGCGCGAAGAGTTCGGCCAAATTGCCATAATTCACCGTGTTGGCATAATGCCATAGGAGATCCTCACAATGCCTGCCGAATTGCCCACTCTCGATCAGTTGCCTCGTCAAACCGCGTCCAACGTCAAGAACAAGTGGCGGGACGTGGTTCGGCAGGTGCGCGAAACCGGGAGCGTCGCCATCACGACCCACTCGACGGTCGACATGGTGCTGGTCGACGTGGCGACCTACGAATCGCTCTCGGCCAGCGCCGCGGCGATGAAGGCGCGAGAGGAGTCCGTGCTCGACCAGCTCGCCGCCGACTTCGATCGGCGCCTGGCTGCCTTGCAGCGGCCGGACGCCGGGGCCAGGGTGGCGGCGGTGTTCGGCAGCCGCGGCAAGCTGGCGAGCAGGCCCAAGGCAGGGCCGGCGTTCTAGGCGGTGCGTCCCTTCATCTTCGTGCTGGCGGGCGTCAATGGCGCCGGCAAGAGTTCGGTGGGCGGCGCCCTGCTGCGGCAGCACGGCCTGGACTGGTTCAACCCCGATGCCTACGCGCGCGAGCTGGTGCGCGAGCTGGCGATGGACATCCCGCAAGCCAATGTCCGCGCCTGGGAGCGGGGCAGGCATCTGCTCGAGGCAGCGATCGCGCATCGACGCAACCACTCCTTCGAGACCACGTTGGGCGGCCGGACCATCACCGAGTTGCTCGCAACCGCGTCCGCAACGCACTCGGTCGCGATGTTGTACTGCGGCCTGGCATCCCCGGAGCAGCACATCGCCCGCGTGGCGCTGCGCGTGGCCCACGGCGGGCACCACATCGCCGAAGAGAAGATCCGCGAGCGCTGGACCGCGTCGCGCATGAATCTGATCAGGCTGTTGCCGAGTCTGTCGCGGCTGCAGGTGTTCGACAACAGCACCGAGGCCGCACCCGGTCAACCCATTGGTGATCCGGTGCTCGTCCTAAACGTGGAGGATGGCGAGGTGCTGGTTCCGGATGCGCTGGATCCGGCGGCGCTGACGGCAGTGCCGTCTTGGGCGCGGCCGGTTCTGGAGGCGGCGCTGAAAGGGGCGCACGGGCGGGGCTGACCCTCACCCCTGCCCTCTCCCGCGAGCGGCAGAAGTCAGGCTGTCCGCGGGCCGCGGATGTCGTGTTGTCGTGGTGCTGCTGCGAGTGCTCAGGCGACTTTCTTGGCGGTGTCCAGCGGCACCACGCGCCCGTAGGTGTCGTCGAAGCGGACGATGTCGTCTTCCTGCAGGTAGCCGCCCGATTGCACCTCGATCATCTCGAGATCCGTCTTGCCCGGATTGCGCAGCCGGTGCACCTCGCCCAGCGGGATGTAGGTGGACTGGTTCTCCGAGAGCAGGAAGGTTTCGCTCCCGCAGGTGACTTCGGCGGTGCCGCGCACCACCACCCAGTGCTCGGCGCGGTGATGGTGCATCTGCAGGCTCAGCGACGCCCCCGGCTTGACGTGGATGTGCTTCACCTGGAAGCGGTCGCCCGCCTCCATGCTGTCGTACCAGCCCCAGGGACGCGCCACCTTGCGGTGCACCACGGCTTCCGGCCGCTCCTCGGCTTCGAGGGCGGCGACCACGGACTTGACCTGCTCCGCCGCCGAGCGCGCGGCCACCAGCAGGGCATCGGGCGTGTCGATGATCAGCAGGTCCTTGGTGCCCAGGGCCACGACGCGGCGGGTGGGCGCATGGATATAGGTGGTCTCGGCGGCCAGCGCCGAGCCGTTGCCCGAAATGCGGTTGCCGGCGCCGTCGGGCGCCGTGAGATCGGCCACGGCATTCCAGCTGCCCACGTCGCTCCAGGCGCCGCCGAACGGAAAGACGACCACGTTCTCGTGCTTTTCGATCACGGCGTAATCGATGCTTTCCGAGCGGCAGGCGGCAAATGATTCCGCATCCGGACGCAGGAAATCGCCGTCGCGCGCGCAATTGGCAATTGACTCGCGGCAGGCCGCCAAGATATCGGGCGCGTGCTTTTCCAATGCCTGGAGCAGCGTCGCGGCCGTGCACAGGAAAATGCCGGCATTCCACAGCACATTGCCGGCCAGCAGCAATTGCTGCGCCTTCTGGGCATCGGGCTTTTCGATGAAGCGGCAGACGGCAAATCCGCCGTCCGGCTTGACGCCGCCCTTTTCCACGTAGCCATAGGCGGTGCTCGGGAAGCTGGGCGTGACGCCGAAGATCACCATGGCGCCGGCATCGGCTGCCGGGGTGGCGCCCTGCACCATCCGGACGAACGCGTCGATGTCGGGGATGTGGTGGTCCGCGGGGGCGAACAGCAGCTTCTGTTCCGGCGCCGCGTGCAGCGCCGCGAGGGCCATGGCGGCGGCGGTGTTGCGGCCGACCGGCTCCAGGATGATGGTGCCCGGCGTGCCGGCGGCTTCGGCAGCGTCCCGGATGAAGAAGCGGTGGTCCTCGGCGCCGACGCACATGGTTTCGGGCTTGGCCAGCCCTTGTCCGAACGGCTTCACCCGTTCCAGGGTGAGCTGCAGCAGGCTGCGCCCGCCAATGAGCGGCACGAACTGCTTCGGAAACGACTTGCGCGACAGGGGCCAGAGCCGGGTGCCGGAGCCGCCGCAGAGGATGACGGGCAGGATCATGGAAGAAAAGGCGGGTTGTTCAGCTGACGGATTATGGGAGCACCCGCGAGCGATGGGTCAAGCTGGCGCGGCCGCGCGGTGGCGGATTGGCCAAGACCTTGGCAACGGCGTATTTGCTGCCGGTGAATTCCGCGATCCGGCGCTCGAATTCACAGATCTTGGCGCCGACCGACGACACGAAGTCGGAATCGATGCAGTCAGCCAGATGCGCTTTTTCGTCGCCCCCGAAAACCGGCCGGCGCAGGGTGGTAAAGCCTTCGCCATACGTCGCGAGCGGACAAGGCACACCAATTCCCGGAAAGCACTGCCACGCTCCCTGCTTCTTTGACTCTCATGCCGATGAGCGGCCACCTGGCCGGCTTTGCTTTCGATCACTGCTTCAACGCCCGACGGCGGAGCGACGGCCGTAGCCGTGGCGGTGGCGGTGGCGCCGTGCCAGACGCGGGGACCGGTACACCAGCGTCGGGTCGGTATCGCGTTGCCCGGCAGGGTATTGGGTTTCCTTGCCGGCCAGATACCGGTATGCCGCGTGATATGCCACCCCGCACAGCACGATGCCGCCGGCAAGGACGGCGGACTGGTCGAACACGGCCGTGGCGCCCATCGCCGGCGCCGCACCGAACCCCCACATGATCGGCGACACCGCCGCATTCCTCACGCTCTTGTCGACCCCTCTCGCCGACAGCACCGGCCGAATGAGCTTTATCTTGATCAGGCTGTGCAGGTGCCCGCTGTCGGCCTCTCCGGGCGATTGCCGCTTGGCATAGCGCCGGGCCATGCTGTAGATCACTTCGATGACCGGATAGGCGCACACCAGCAGCGCCGCCCACACCGACACCTCCGGGTTGCGTACCACCAGCAGCACGGCCAGCCATGCCAGCGCGAAGCCGGCGAAGTACGCGCCACCGTCGCCCATGAACAACTTGCCCCAGGGGTAGTTGACCAGCCAGAAGCCGCCGATGGCCGCCGCCACCAGGAAGCAGGCCATGGCCACTTGCGGGTCGTCGGCCTGCAGCGCGATGGAACCCAGCGCCAGCAGCGCGATCATGGCCGTGCCGCTGGCCAGGCCGTGGAAGCCGTCGATGATGTTGATGGCGTTGGCCACGCCGCCCACGGCGAAGGCCGTGAAGATGACGGCGATGGGCGTAACCGTCATCAGCCAGTCCAGGCCGTAGACGTCCAGGCGGTTCAGGGTCACGCCCGAAATCAGCCAGGCGACCATGCCGCCCAGCATGGTGGCCACCAGCCGCGGCAGGACGCCGACGCGCTTGGTCAGGTCTTCGGCCAGGCCGCACACCAGCGGCACGAAGCCGGCCACCAGGATCACGCCCAGGATGTCGCGCAGGACCTTGTCGCGCACCACCAGCCATGCGAGGACGACCGCCAGGTAGATGCCGATGCCGCCGACACGGGGCGTGGGCTCGGCGTGGAACTTCTGCACGCCGATGGTGCTGTCCAGCGTCAGGTGGCCGTGATGCTTCTTGGTCAGCACCAGGGCCAGCGAGACGCAGAAGGCGCACAGCAGCACTGCTGCCGCCGAGGCGGCTTGCCACGAAATCGCCTGTGGGTCAAGCATGATTTGTGCTTTGATGAAACTGCAGGTTGGCACCACGCGGAGGGACTTCTTCCGTGTTCTCGGTGGGCCTGTGGGCCTCTCTCCCCGTGGGACTTGCGACTGTAGTGCAGGCCGTGCGGCGCGTCCAGCACGGGTAATCACGGACCGCGCTCGAGCTGGCTTTTGAGACAAAAACAAGACAGATGGTTACTTTGTTTGCCGCTCATCCGTGACGAAAATCACCACTATGAACGCAGCGCCGCCAAGCCCGAGCGGCCCGCTCGGTCATGGGGAAACGACCGGCGCTGGAACCTGCCGCCGGCACGAGTGCATCCACCAAGAAGAGCGCCCGCTCGAGGCGGGCGCACGACGCACAAGAGGGACGCGGCCTGGGGCCGCGCGTGTTCAGACCGCGAAGTCCTCGATCTTCTTGCCGGCCTTCAGCGCCTCTTGCACCCAGCGCGGCTTGCGGCCGCGGCCGCCGGACCAGGTTTCGCCATTGGGGCCGCGGTATTTGACGGCGGCCTTGCTCTTGCCGGCGGCGCGCTTGCGCGGCGCGGCGCTGCCGCCGATATCCTGCGCCGTCAGGCCATAGGCTTCCATCTTCTGGCGAATATCGGCAATGACGGTGTCAATTTCTTTTTGCCGCACCTGTTCGGCCTCGGCCATGAGTTGCTGCGCCTTTTCCATCAGCTCGATATACGTTGCCATGCGGTATTTCCCTTTGAAGATGAATTAGAGGAATTGCAATTATGCGGCATTGGAGCATGGCTTTGTCGTTTGCACCGGTCTGGATGGTCTGCGGGTCGGCGGCGCCATACGCGCTTAGCGCCTGCGGTCGCAGGCATTTTGGCAATGACTGTGAACTCGGGCACGTCAATGCCCACGATCGTCGACATTTGTGCGGCCCACCCGCGTTGGGTCGCTATAATGCCCACGATCGGCGACATTCATCATGAAGAAGACCATTGACTCTCCCGAAGACCTGGGTTTGCTGATCCGGGCCGTGCGCAAGAGCTCGAGGGTGCGCCAGGACGATTTGTCGGCAATGGCCGGCGTCAGCCGCCAGTTCGCGATCGACGTCGAGCGAGGCAAGCCTACCGCCCAGTTCGGCCGCGTGCTCCTGCTGCTCAAGGAGCTGGGCATCGCCTTGACGGCCGACATTCCGGATGAGGCTGCCGAGGTTCTGGACAAGCTTCGAAGAAAGCGCAGCGCTGCATCCGCGGGCGCCGGTGCGAAGCGCGCGACCAGGGACACATGATGCGCCAGCTGCGCGTCTTCATCGACCACCGGCAGGTGGGCACCCTCTCCGAGAGGGATGACCTGTGGGTGTTCGAGTACGAGGAGGCCTGGGCGAACGCCACCGACGGCTTCGACCTGGCTCCTGCGCTGCCGCGCGCGCAGCCGCGGCATGCCGATGGTGGCACCCGTCGTCCGGTCCAGTGGTACTTCGACAACCTGCTGCCCGAAGAGATGCTGCGCCAGGCGATTTCCAGGGAGGCGAACATCAAGGGCGAGGATGCCTTCGCCTTGCTGGAGTACCTGGGGGCCGAGTCGGCCGGCTCGCTGACCCTGCTGCCGCCCGGCCAGGAGCCCCCCGCCACCGGTGCGTTGCAGGAGCTCACCGACGAAGCGCTCAGTGCGCGCATCGCGAAGCTGCCCCGCGCCACCCTGGCCGCCGAAGCACCCAAGCGCATGTCGCTGGCCGGCGCGCAGCACAAGCTCCTGGTCGTCAAGGCAGGCGAACGGCTCTACGAGCCCGTGGGAGCCACTGCGTCCACCCACATCCTCAAGCCGGGCCATCCGCAGTCGAGCGACTATCCGGGCTCGGTCGTCAACGAATTCGTCACCATGCGCCTGGCAGACGCTTGCGGCCTGCCGGTCCCCGCGGTGGAGCTTCGCTACGTGCCGCAGCCCGTGTACATCGTCGAGCGCTTCGACCGCCGCATCGAACCGGCCGGAAAGGGCACTGATACTGCCGGACGCCGGGTCTTGCGCCGCCACATCATCGACGCCTGCCAACTGCTGAATCGCGCGCGCAGCTTCAAGCACACGGGGGCCTCGCTGGATGCCTTGCAGGAGGTCATCGACAAGGCGACCAACAAGGCGGCTGCGCGCCTGCAGCTGTTTCGATGGCTGGTGTTCAACATCGCGGTGGCCAATGACGACTGCCATCTGAAGAACCTGTCCTTCTTCATGGGCGCCGACGGCGTGCAACTGGCGCCGCACTACGATCTGCTGGCCACCAGCGTCTGGAACATGCGAGCGTTCGCCGAAGACAGGCAGAACTGGCCCAACGGCCGTATGGCCGTTGCGCTCCCCGGGGCAGAGCGTTTCGGCGAGGTGACCGTCGAGAGCGTGTTCGACGCGGCGCGGGCGCTCGGGGTGCCGTACAAGTCGGCGCTGCGCATCGTTCGCGAGGTCGTGACCAGGCTGCCGGCCGCCTTGGCCAGGGAGGCCGGTGCGCTGGAGAAGCGCCATCAGGGCGCCCCCGAGGCGGCGCGCCGTTTCCTCGGCGCCGAGGCCAAGCTGGTTCGCGTGATGCAGAAGATCGTGGTCCCCGACATGCTGGCCCGGCTGACACTGCCGAGCTGAAGCCCCACGCCAGCCCCGCCCCGGATGGGAGGCGCAGCCCCGTGCAACGCTCGCGCTGAGACAGTTGCCAAATCGCCCCGGAACGCCGATTCTTGCTGCATAGGCAGTCGAAATTCAGGGGGTGTGTCATGTGGCAGCGTCTCATGCTCGTGGTATCCCTTTTGCTCGGCGCGCTGGCGCCGGCGTTCGCCGCGACGGACAGCACCGCCGGCGCGCAACCAGCCCTGGAGAACCTGAAGCGGGCCAATGCGGCCGTGGTGGGCCTGGAGGTGACGGCCGTGGAGGGCGCACGATCGGCGCAGACGCTGGGGCGCCAGCGCAGCGGATCGGGCGTGGTGATCGGGCCCGACGGGCTGATCCTCACCATCGGCTACCTGATCCTGGAGGCCGACTCGATCCAGGTGACCACCCAGGACGGCAAGACCTGGCCGGCGCGGCCGGTGGCGTACGACCTGGCCACCGGCTTCGGGCTGGTGCGTCCGCTGATGCCGCTGCGCGGCCTGAGCCCGGTGCGGCTGGGCGAGGCGGCGCAAGCGTCCACCGGCGAGCCGATGATGGTGTCCATCGGCGGCGACAGCGCCGAGGTGGAACTGACCTACCTGGTGAGCCGGCGGCCGTTCTCGGGCTACTGGGAATATCACATCGACGGCGCCCTGTTCACCAGCCCCGCGGTGGGCAACCACAGCGGCGCGTCGCTGTTCAACCAGCGCGGCGAGCTGCTGGGCATCGGCAGCCTGTTCGTGTCCGACGCGCTGGGGCAGGCGCCACGCATGGCGGGCAACATGTTCGTGCCGGTGGACCTGCTCAAGCCGGTGCTGGCCGAGATGCAGGCCACCGGCAGCACCAGCCAGAGCCACCGGCCCTGGCTGGGCCTGACCTCGGGCGAGCACGAGGGCCGCGTGGTGGTGGCGCGGGTGACGGCCGACAGCCCCGCGCACAGCGGCGGCATCCAGCGCGGCGACGTGATCCTGGCGGTGGACGACGAGCCGGTAGCGTCGCTGGAGGCGTTCTACAAGCGGCTGTGGAAGCGGCAGAAGGCCGACGACGAGATCCGGCTGACGCTGCAGCGCGGCGAGGAAGTGCGCACGCTCACGCTGCGCGGGATGGACCGGATGACGACGATGGCCAGGCCGGCGGGGATTTGAGGGGGCCCCCTCTTGTCCCCTCTCCCTCTCCCCTCTTGTCCCCTCTCCCTCCGGGAGAGGCCCCCTCTTGTCCCCTCTCCCTCCGGGAGAGGCCCCCTCTTGTCCCCTCTCCCTCCGGGAGAGGGTTAGGGTGAGGGCACGGGCGCAGCGCCCAGGCCTCGTGGCGTTCAAGTCTCGCTGGTCCCGTCCGCGTTCAGCAGCCGGAATTGCGTAGGCGACTCTTCCAGCGCGTTGGTCTTGCGCAGCACGGCGATGAGCGCGTCCAGGTCCGAGTAGTCGAATCGACTTGACCAGCGCGCCATCTTGGCCAGGCTGCGAACGAACCCTGCAGGTTCATTGGCTCGCGTCAGCGCCCGGGCGCAGTCCACGTACTGAGGGTGATACAGCGTGGGGACGATGATTCGGGCCAGGCCGGTTCGGGAGAGCTCCGCGTTCATCACCAGCCGCGACATGCGGCCGTTCCCGTCATCGAAAGGGTGCACCTCTGAAATGAGAAATGCGTAATAGATGGCGCGGGCCAGGCCTTCGGGGACGGAAAGGGCAAGGCGCGAACCTTCAGTCAAGGTGCCGCGGACATACCCAGGCTCGACGAAGCGCGTCGTCCCGGCATAGTTGGCCTGAAGCTTCGGTTTGCCTGGGTTGGCCTCGGGACGCATTTTCAGCATCTGCGCGTGCCACGTTTCCAGCCCCTCGAGGAACTCGCTTCCCGCTACGGGCGGGCTGTCCCGGAACGGTGGCGTGATGGCCAGCCGGAACACGCCCAGGATGTCGTGCGAATCTTTCGGACGGTTTGGCACCAGGACTCTGTTCATCACGATGTCCCGGGCTTGCTCGATATCGAACTTCGTGCCTTCCACGTAGTTGGAGAAATACGATTCGACGAACGCACAGTTGTGGCGCGCCTGGCCAACCATGGAGCTCTCGATGCGCGGCAGCGGCTCAATGCGCAGATGCGCCGCCAGGGCCTCGAAGCGAGTCATGCGTTGCGCATCGACAGGGGCGCCGCTGGCGACTGCCAGCCCCGCGCGGGTCTTCAACTCGCCCTTGGAATGCGTTCCCAGGAGCGCGCCGATGATGCTGCGCAGCTCTTCAAGCGCTTTGTCGGCCGCCAGCGCGGGAGCCAGCGCGGCGGCGTTGTCGCGAATTTCGTTCAGCGCTTTCTCGCCCGAGGCATTCAGAACCGAGACCAGGAACTCCTCGAGATCGTCCCGCGAGACGCGGAGGTCGCCCTTGCGGCCGATGTTTTCGAGCAGGAAGCGCGCTCGTGCGGCGTAGTGAATCCCCGAGTTGCCCCTCGGAAGGTCCCCCGGAAGCGGACCAGGCCCGCGCACCACACGGATTCGCAGTCCGGGGAGCACCACCTTCCTGTTGAACGCGGTCGGGTGAGACACGATGACCTCAGCAGCCGGCGAGGGGCCGCCCTTCATGGCACTGATGTGGGAAACCACCCCTCCCGGGACGACAACGCCGACCACCTTTTGCCAATTGCGCCGCACCAGCGACGCAAGCTCGTCATCGGGAACCACCGGCGCATACACGCCCCTGACGACGCGTCGCAGCGCTCCCCCTTCAGCCTGGCGCTGCAGCTTTCGGGCCTCCGTCCGGGACATTGCAGAGGCAAAGAGCAGCTCATCGGCGGGCGGTGCGGCGAGTCGGGCAGCAGGCGGGGTCATGTCGCTGGGCCACTAAAGAGTGGAGGCGTTGTGTCGCTGATCAACTAAACAAAACGCCTGTTTGTCGCCAAGGCACTTTGATCAAGCTCATCCGGCGTGATTCCACGCCCGCGCCGAGGCTGGCGCCAAGACACTAAGAACCGCGCCCTGTCGGTTCAAATTGTCGCCGAAACACTAAGAAAATCAAGAAATCGTCGCCAAGGCACGAAGAATATCAAGCCTCTTGTCCCCTCTCCCTCCGGGAGAGGCCCTCTTGTCCCCTCTCCCTCCGGGAGAGGGTTAGGGTGAGGGCATCGCTCTATCCATTTATACGCATGTATATCAGTTTCATGATATACATAGCTATAAAAAAGTAGAATCGCCGCATGGACCAGATCAAGAATCCCTTCTCGCCTGGCGCGGGATCGCCTCCTCCGGAGCTGGTGGGGCGCGATCCCGTGCTCGAGCAGGCCCGGGTTCTGCTCGGGCGCGTGAAGATCGGGCGGTCTGAAAAGAGCATGCTCCTGACCGGCCTGCGCGGGGTCGGCAAGACAGTATTGCTGAACGAGATCGAGCGTATCGCCAGTGCCGCCGGCTACCGCACCATATCCGTGGAGGCGCACGAGGACAAGCGGCTGGCGGCGCTGCTGGCGCCCTACCTCCGCCGATTGCTTTTCGATCTCGACCGCGTTGCCGGCGCAGGCGATAAAGTGAAGCGTGGCCTGGCCGTGTTGCGAAGCTTCGTCGGCGGCATCAAGCTGACCATTGGCGAAATCGAGATCGGGCTTGATATCGAACCGGAAAAAGGTGCGGCCGACAGTGGCGACCTCGAAATCGATCTTCCGAACTTGTTCGTCGCGGTCGCGGAGGCTGCCGCGGAACGCGATAGCTCGATAGCACTCCTTGTTGACGAAATCCAGTACTTCAACCAGAAGGAACTGGGTGCATTGATCATGGCAATGCACAAGGTACAACAACGCCAGCTCCCAATGGTACTGGTGGCCGCCGGGTTGCCGATTCTTCCGGGGCTGGCCGGCGAGTCGAAGTCATATGCGGAGCGACTGTTCAGTTTTCCCGATATCGGTGCGCTGTCGGCGGAGGATGCAGCGAAAGCATTGCGCGATCCGGCTCGCGACGCGGGCGTCACGTTCGAGAACGATGCACTGGACGAGATATTCCGACTGACCAAAGGCTACCCGTACTTTCTGCAGGAGTGGGGCTATCAGGCCTGGAATCTGGCGCCTTCCAGCCCGATCACCTTGGACATCGTCCATACCGCGACACCGAGTGTCATCCGCCGGCTCGATGCGAATTTCTTTCGCGTCCGCTATGAGCGGCTGACCCCTGGCGAAAAGAACTTCCTTCGTGCGATGGCCGACCTGGGGCCGGGTGCCCATCGAACCGGCGACATTGCAGCGGCCCTGGGAGTCAAGGTGAACAGCCTCGGGCCAGTGCGCGCGAAGCTCATCAAGAAAGGAATGATCTACAGCCCTGCCCACGGCGATATGGCATTCACCGTACCGCTGTTCGACGAGTTCATGATGCGCGCGATACCTCTTGCCCCCTCTGCCTCCGGGAGAGGGTTAGGGTGAGGGCATTGCTCCCCTGACCCTCCCCCCCGCCCGCCCCCTCGCTTCGCTCTCCCCAGCGGGGAGTGAGGACCCAAGGGAGAGGCCGCGAGCCACCGTCGGATACCACAGCCTCACCCGCAGCTCCGCTTTCAGCCGCCGGTTGTCCAGCCGCCGCGACTCGCTCATGAAACTCAGGAGCATCAGCGGCAGCTCGGCCTCGGCGGTGCTGCGCGGCAGCCGGCGCGGGCGCGGCAGGCCGTACAGGTCGGCGGCGAGGTCGAAGTAGTCGCCCATCTTCAGCTCGGTGTCGTCGCTGACGTTGTAGACGCGCTGCGGCCGGCCGCGCCACATGGCGGCCAGCACCGCGCGCGCCAGGTCGTCGGCGTGGATGTGGCTGGTGTAGACGTCGTCGGCCGCCTGCAGCACCGGCGTGCCGCGCAGCAGGCGCTCGCGCGGGGTGCCGCCGGCGCGGTCGGGCGCATAGATGCCCGGGATGCGCAGGATGCTGGCGCGCACGTGCGCGGCGCGGCCATAGTGGCGCACCACGCGCTCGGCGTCGACGCGGCGTTGCGCGCGCGGCGTGCGCGGGTTCACCGCACGCGTTTCATCGATGCGCGCGCCGCCGCAGTCGCCGTACACGCCGGTGGTGGAGGCGTAGACGAACGACGCGGGCGCCACGCGCCGGCGCAAGGCGCGCGACAGGGCCAGCGTGCGCGGGTCGCGCCACCAGTCGGAGCCCAGCTCGCTTTCGGGCGGCGCGAGGTGGATCACGCGCGTGCCCAGGCCGGCCAGGCGCGCCAGCGTGGCGGGCTGGTCGAGGTTGCCGGCCAGCGGCGTGATGCCCAGTTCACGCAGGCGCGGCGAACGCTGCGGCGACGAGGTCAGGGCCAGCAGGCGCACGCGCCGGCCGAGCATGCGCGCGGCGCGAACGCCCACGTCGCCGCAGCCGACGATGAGCACGCGCTCGCGGCGAAAGCGCGCCGGCAGGGCGCCGAGGGGGCTTTGGATTGAAGGCACAATCGACCGGATACAAGACCAGACAGCGAGGATAACCAAACCATGTCGAGCGCCGAGACCGCCAGCGGGCCATTCCAGGTGACCGTGCAGCCCAGTGGGCGCTCGTTCAGCGTGGATCCGGGCGAGGCGATCCTGGCCGCGGCGATCCGCCAGGGCGTGGGCATGCCGTATGGCTGCAAGGACGGCGCGTGCGGCTCGTGCAAGTGCCGCAAGCTCGAAGGCACGGTGGTGCACGGCGAGCACCAGACCAAGGCCCTCAGTCCCGACGAGGAAGCCGCAGGCTGGATCCTCACCTGCTGCGGCGTCCCGCAGACGGACGTGCTGCTGGAATCGAAGCAGGTCACCGACGAGAGCGCGTTCCCGGTGCGCAAGATGCCGTCGCGCGTGACCACGCTGGAGAAGAAGTCGCACGACGTGATGGTGGTCAGGCTGCAATTGCCGGCCAACGACACGCTGCGCTACCACGCCGGCCAGTACATCGAGTTCATCCTGCGCGACGGCGCGCGCCGCAGTTATTCGATGGCCAACGCGCCGCACAACGGCCCGCACGTGGAGCTGCACATCCGCCACATGCCCGGCGGCAAGTTCACCGAGCACGTGTTCACGGCGATGAAGGAAAAAGAGATCCTGCGCGTGGAAGGCCCGTTCGGCAGCTTCTTCCTGCGCGAGGACTCGGACAAGCCGATGATCCTGCTGGCGTCGGGCACCGGCTTCGCGCCGATCAAGGCGCTGATCGAGCACATGCAGGCCAAGGGCATCACGCGGCCGGCCACGCTGTACTGGGGCGGGCGGCGGCCCGGCGATCTGTACCTGGAGGACTGGGTGCGCGAGCAGCTCGCCGTGATGCCCAACCTGAAGTACGTGCCGGTGATCTCGGATGCATTGCCGGAGGACAACTGGACCGGCCGAACCGGCTTCGTGCACCGGGCGGTGCTGGAGGACCATCCCGACCTGTCGGGCCACCAGGTCTACGCCTGCGGCGCCCCGATCGTGGTGGAGTCGGCGCGCAAGGAATACAGCGCCCGCGCCGGGCTGCCGCCCGAGGAGTTCTACGCCGACGCGTTCACCAGCGAGGCGGACAAGCATCTGGGTTGAGGGGGTTCGCGCCGACCCGGTTGCGGTAGTGGAGGAATTCAGGTCTCCGGCCGCCCCGTCATCGGGGTCTTACTCCCTCTCCCCCCCGGAGAGGGTTGGGGTGAGGGCATCGGGCGGCGACGCGTGAGAGCAATTGGGGTCGCGGAATTCAGGACCCGCGAGAGCAATTGGGGTCGCGGAATCCAGGACAGCGGCGAGCAATTGGGGTCGGATCGGAATTCAGGACGATGCTGTCGCCGGAGGGCTCGGTGCTGAACGAAATTCCGCTCCGACCCCGATTGCGGTTTGGCCGGAGGGCGGGTTTTCTCTTGCAGTCTCCGGCCACCCCGTCATCGGGGTCAGAGCACGATTTCGTACCAGACCTCACTCTCCGGCCAGATCATCGTCCTGAATCGTGATCTGACCCCGATGACTCGCATCTCCCGCACCGGCCCCTCGCACCGATCGTGATCTGACCCCGATGACTCGCTGGGCGTCGATCCCGCTGCCTCGCGGTCGTGCTCCCTCTCCCCCCGGGAGAGGGCTGGGGTGAGGGCATCGTCGCCGGCGCGTGAGAGCAATTGGGGTCGGATCGGAATTCAGGACGATGCTGTCGCCGGAGGGCTCGGTGCTGAACGAAATTCCGCTCTGACCCCGATTGCGGTTTGGCCGGAGGACGGGTTTTCTCTCGCGGTCTCCGGCCACCCCGTCATCGGGGTCAGAGCACGATTTCGTACCAGACCTCACTCTCCGGCCAGATCATCGTCCTGAATCGTGATCTGACCCCGATGACTCGCATCTCCCGCACCGGCCCCTCGCACCGATCGTGATCTGACCCCGATGACTCGCTGGGCGTCGATCCCGCTGCCTCGCGGTCGTGCTCCCTCTCCCCCCGGGAGAGGGCTGGGGTGAGGGCATCGTCGCCGGCGCGTGAGAGCAATTGGGGTCGGATCGGAATTCAGGACGAGGCTGTCGCCGGAGGGCGTGATGCTGAACGAAATTCCGCTCCGACCCCGATTGCGAATTGGCCGGAGGACGGGCTTTCTCTTGCGGTCTCCGGCCACCCCGTCATCGGGGTCAGAGCACGATTTCGTACCAGACCTCACTCTCCGGCCAGATCATCGTCCTGAATCGTGATCTGACCCCGATGCCTCGCATCTCCCGCACCGGCCCCTCGCACCGATCGTGATCTGACCCCGATGACTCGCTGGGCGTCGATCCCGCTGCCTCGCGGTCGTGCTCCCTCTCCCCCCGGGAGAGGGCTGGGGTGAGGGCATCGTCGCCGGCGCGTGAGAGCAATTGGGGTCGGATCGGAATTCAGGACGAGGCTGTCGCCGGAGGGCTCGGTGCTGAACGAAATTCCGCTCCGACCCCGATTGCGGCTTGGCCGGAGGGCGGGTTTTCTCTTGCGGTCTCCGGCCACCCCGTCATCGGGGTCAGAGCACGATTTCGTACCAGACCTCACTCTCCGGCCAGATCATCGTCCTGAATCGTGATCTGACCCCGATGACTCCCCGGCGCTCGGCCAAAGCCTCGTCCTGAATCGTGATCTGACCCCGATGACTCCCTGCCCCGCCCTCCGTCAGAACCCCGTCCTGAATCGTGATCCGACCCCGATGACTCGCTGACCCCGCTGACTCCCTGCCCCCCTCGCCCCGACCCGCCTCAGAACGTCGCCGGCGTGTTCACCCAGAGGATCTTGGCGACGGTGCTGCCGATGTTGCGATATCCGTGCGGCACGTGGCTGGAGAACATGAACGAGTCGCCGGCCTGGATCAGGTGCCGCTCGTCGCCCAGCGCCAGCTCCAGCCTGCCTTCCAGCACGTAACCGACCTCCTCGCCCGCGTGGACGATCTGGCCGTCGCTGGCGGCGCCGGGTTCGACGATGTGGATGTTGGCCTGCAGCAGGCCGCCGCGCTTGGGCAGCGTGAGCGGCTCCAGTGAGATGTCGCCGGTCCGCACCACCGCGCGCTCGCCGCGCCGCAGCACCGGGCTGTCCACCGGGCCCTCTTCGGTCAGGTTGGCGATATTGGTGTCCAGCGCGGCCGCGATCCGGTGCAGCATGGCCAGCGACGGCGTCGCCTGCCCGCTCTCGACCTTGGAGATCAGGCTCTCGGAGCACTCGGCCCTGGCGGCCAGCTGCGTCATGGTGAGGTGGGCCAGGCGCCGCGCGTGACGGATCCTGGCGCCCAGCATGGCGCCGGCGCCTTCGCCCGCGGCCGGTGCCGCACTCCGCCTGACGTTCGCCATGGCCGCCCCGCTCAGGCGGCCGCCAGCCGGGCGACCGCGTACGCCAGCGCGCGGGCCCCCAGCACGAGGTCGTCGTGCGCGGTCTCTTCCGCCGCGTTGTGGCTCAGCCCGCCCCGGCTGGGCACGAACAGCATCGCGGTCGGGCAATGGTCCGCCAGGTACATGGCGTCGTGGAACGCCCCCGAGGTGACCGGGATCGGCCCGGGCCTGCCGGCCAGGCGGCAGGCCCGGCCGCAGGCCTGCTCCAGCAGCGTGAGCATCTCCTGCGGAAAGCGGGTCGGCGCCCGCTCGAACAGCGGCTGCACGTCCAGCCGGACGCCGCCCGCGTGCGCGGCGACGATCTCCCGCAGCGTCGCGTCGAAGGCGGCCAGCACCTGCTCGTCGACGCAGCGTACGTCGATCGTGAACTCCACCTCGCCCGGAATGGTGTTGATGGAATTGGGGCCGACCACCCAGCGTCCGAGCGTCAGCCGCAACTGGCTGGCCGCGGCCCTGGCCGCCTCCGCGTAGAGCCGGTGCGCCACCTGGACGCACGCGGTCATGGCGTCGGCGCGCACGTCCATGGGCGTGGTGCCCGCGTGCGCCGCCACGCCGGCGGCCCGCACGCGGTACCAGCGCACGCTCTGGATGCCGGTGACCACGCCCAGCGGCACGCCGGCGGCTTCCAGCACCGGGCCCTGCTCGATGTGGAGCTCGACATAGCGGGCCAGCGGCCGCCGCAGGGCGCGCCGCGGCACGTCGGGCATCGCCTGCAGCGCGCGGTCGAGGGCCGCCCCGAAGGTGACCCCGTTGCCGTCGACCGCCGCCCGGTACCCGGCCAGGCGATCGGGCTCGACGAAGGCGCTCGACCCCATGCAACCGGGGCCGAAGCGGCTGCCTTCCTCGTTGGTCCAGGCCACCACCTCGACCGGCCGCGCGGTCTGCACGCCCGCGTCGTTCAGGGCCTGGATCACCTCGAGTCCGGCGACCACGCCGTACGCGCCGTCGAGCTTGCCGCCGACCGGCTGGGTGTCGGCGTGGCTGCCGGTGAGCACCGGCGGCAGGTCGGCGCGGCCCGGACGGCGGAAGAACAGGTTGGCGCAGTCGTCGATCTCGACCACGCAGCCCAGCGCCCGCGCCCGGTCGACCAGATGGCGGCGCGCCGCCAGGTCGGTGTCGGTGAGGGTCTCGCGCGAAACCCCGCCGTCGGCGCGCCCGCCGAACGCCGCCAGCTGCGCGATCGCCAGGCGCAGCCGCTCGCCGTCCACATGGTCCTGCGCCATCTCCGCGGCCTCGCGGCCGGTCTCTTGTACTGCCTGTTGCATGGTCAACCTCGAATGAATTCTGCTCCGGCGCTGCAATGCAGGTCGGCGGCGCGCCGCGCCACGGCGGCGGCGATGGCCCGCGGGCCCAGGTTCGCCGGATCACGCATCGCGCGGCCTCAACCGAAATAGGCCGCGCGGACCTCGTCGTTTTCGGCCAGCTCGCGGGCGGCGCCCTGGGCCACCACCCGGCCCTGCGACAGCACGTAGCCGTAGTGCGAGATCGCCAGCGTCTGCCGGGCGTTCTGCTCCACCAGCAGCACCGTCATGCCGAGCTCGTTGATCTGCCGGATCACCCGGAAATTCTCCTTCACGTACAGCGGCGACAGCCCGAGCGAAGGCTCGTCGACGATCAGCAGCTTGGGCGCCGCCATCAGGCCGCGCCCGATCGACACCATCGCCTGCTCGCCGCCGGACATGGTGCCGGCCAGTTGCGCCGCGCGCGGCTTGAGCTGCGGGAACACCTCGAACACGTGGTCGAGCCGGCGGCGCAACTGGCTGCCGTCGGTCTCCAGATAGGCGCCCAGCGACAGGTTCTCCGTCACCGTCATGCGCGGGAAGATGCGGCGGCCCTCGGGAATGCAGGCGATGCCGCTGGCGATGATGCGGTGCGTCTTCTCGCGGGCGATGTCGCGGCCGTCCCACCACAGCTCGCCCCGCCGCGCCGGGGTCAGGCCCAGGATGGAGCGGATCAGCGTGCTCTTGCCGGCGCCGTTGGCGCCCAGGATGCAGGTGATCTTGCCGGGCTCGACGTCGATCGAGACATCGTGCAGGACGTCGACCTTGTCGTAGCCGGTGGTGAGTTGCTTGACGCTCAGCCTGCTCATTGCGCTTCTCCCAGGTAGGCCGTCTGCACGTTCGGGTCGGCCGTGATCTGCGCATAGGTGCCTTCGGCGATCTTGCGGCCATAGTTCAGCACCACGCAGCGCTGGGTGACGCGCTCGATCACGTTCATCTCGTGCTCGATCAGCACCACGGACAGGTCCTGCATCTTGCCGCGCACCTGCAGGATGTCGCGCATCAGCTCGTCGGTCTCGTCGTGCGTCATGCCGGCCGAAGGCTCGTCCAGCAGCAGCAAGCGCGGCTGGCTCATGAGCGCGCGGCAGACCTCGATGCGGCGGCGGTCGATCATGGTGAAGGTGTCGACCGGCTCGAACAGGCGCGCCACCAGCGGCGGGCTGAAGATCCGCAGCAGCTCCGTGACCTTGGCGACGTTGGCCTCGTATTCGGCGCGGAAGGCCTTGCGGCGCAGCAGGTTGAACACCAGCCCGTGCCGGATGTGCTGGTAGTCGCCGATCACGATGTTGTCGAACAC
>Ga0255338_1003055_pt1 | contig 21494 bp, 17 predicted proteins | sample MeOH1_35cm_T4_19_FD_203715 | JGI IMG/M metagenome (GOLD analysis project Ga0255338, IMG submission 203715) | Sandy soil microbial communities from University of British Columbia, Vancouver, Canada - MeOH1_35cm_T4_195 | ecosystem: Engineered > Artificial ecosystem > Sand microcosm > Unclassified ...
TGGTTCAGCTGAAGGACCGGCTGCAGTTCTAGTCCGTGCCCGTTTTCCGGGGTTAGAATGACCACCATGTCCTCTGCTTCTCAAACTCTGCTGCAACAGGCGATGGCTCGGCAAGCGCAGGGCGATAGCCTGGCCGCGGAAATCCCGGCCTGACGTGGAGGCTATCTGAACAAGCGGATCAATATCTCGCTGCTGTTCGGGCATCGGGCCTAAGGCCGATGCGCTTTGCGTCGCGTGCGGTGGCGTACTCGGCATCATCCCGCCAACCCATGTCGCGGCTGATAGCACGCGCGGTGGCACGCACGTCCTCGGCCAGTGCCTTCATGCGAGCATCGTTCATGTACTGTGCAGCACTGGAAACGCTGATGGCACCGATTATTGCCCCGCTGGCATCGCGTACCGGTGCGGCGACGCAACGGATGCAATCCTCGTTCTCCTCTAGGTCCAGCGCATAGCCGAGCTTAGAGTATTCGCTCATGCGCTTCAGCCAGGCATTCAGCGTCACGTCATAATGCCTTCCGTCGCGGTGCTCTGACTCGTACAATTCGCGCCAGCGCGTTTCGCCTAGATCAAGAATGAGCGCCTTGCCCAGTCCCGTTGACCGCAACGGATGCCGATCGCCAATACGCGAGCGTATCTCGACCCGGCGGCGACCCGGAATCTTGTCTAGATAAAGGGCGCGGGTGTCGTCCAGGATGCCCAGATGCACCGTGTCGCCAGTATCTGCAGCGAGAACTTCAATATGGGCGCGCGCGATACGCGGAAAGCTCATCTGGTCCCGCGCCATGTATCCCAGCTCAATTAGCTTAGGGCCTAGCGCATAGCCCACGTGCGGCGTGAAGCTGAGATAACGTTGCTCTACCAAGGTAGCAGCAAGCCGGTGGGTGGTGCTGCGGTTGAGGTTGAGTGTCTCGGCCAGTGCACCAAGGGTAGAGAAACCCGACGCAACGGCTTCCAATACGTCCAATCCACGCACCAGGGTCTGGCTGCCGGCAAGCGCCTTGGCGGCTTTTGGCTTGGGCGCAGCGCTACGCTTATCGGACGGATTTAAGAGCATTACGTTCCAACGGCGCCTCTAATCTCATTATATGAGAGTACGGCTTTCTGTTTTACAGGCAAGGATTAGTTGCACGGTAAAGAAAAAGGCCCGGACCGTGCGCGATCCGGGCCCATTGGCTGCCAGCGGAATGAGGCAGTGTCTACAACTTGTATTTCAGTCCGATCGAATACTGACGTCCGATCAGATCGTACAGGGTACGGTTGCTGTAGTTGCTGCCAGCGATTAGGAAGCTGGGCGTCGGTGGCGGGTCGCGATCGAAAAGGTTGTTAATCGAGAATGCCAGTGAGACACCAGTTTCTGGTAGCAGGTCATATGTAATGGTCGTGTCCGTATAGAAGACGCTGCCGACCTGGTTGGGATAGACGCCCGCTCCATTGTTGTTAGTATTGTCAAACTTGCCGCCACCAACCCAGCGCTCCTGCAAATACCAGCCCCAGCGGCCAAGGTCGAAGTTAGCGGAAAGCACGCCGCTCCATTTGGGCAATGAATTGTTGATGTCGCCAGCCAACTGGATCGGTGCCGCGCCCTGAACCTGGGTGGTGAACTGGCCGATATAGTTGACCAGTCCGCGGAAGGTAACGCTGCCGTCCAGATCCGCAATGAATGTGGACAAGGGCGTATTGTAAGAAGCTTCGAAGTCTAGGCCCTTGGTCTGGCGGGCGGCGGCATTGAAGAACGGCAGGGCAACGCGCGCCAGCGTGCCCGTGGCGTTGCGGGTGATGAAGGAGCATTGCTGGGTGGAACCGTTGGCGCAGAAGTTCAGTTCCTGCTGCGCGGTAAGGGTCGAAATCGCCTTGCTGATATTGATTTGATAGTAGTCGATCGAGAACTGAAGGCCCGGCGCTAGACCATTAAACAGGGTGTCCGGCGAGATCACGGCACCGATGGTGGTGGTGTTGGCCGATTCCGGCACCAGGTTGGGATTGCCCACGGCGCCGGTGATGACGTTTGTAGTGACGCCGCCTTTGGCGGGATCCTGCACCGTTGAAGTGCCCTGGCTGGAACCCTGATAGAGCTCGCCGAGGTTGGCGGCGCGGATGTCGGTCGAACGGGAGGCGCGCACGCGCAGGCCATCGGTCGGCTCATAGACCAAGCCCAGCTTCCAAGGGACGACGCCGCCGGAGGTGCTGTAGCTCACATAGCGGACGGCACCATTGAAGCTCAGCGATTGGGCCATGGGGAGGTTCTGGAGCAGCGGCACTTCCAGTTCGCCGAAGACTTCCGTGACATTGTAGGAGCCGCGTGTCGGTTGTGGATTGGTGCGCTCAAAGCCGCCCAGAGTATTGATCAGGCCCGCGGGGAACGCGGCGCCAATGCCGGTACCCGAACGGATTTCCTGGGACTGGGCATCAGTGACCTGGTTGAAAGCATCGCGGCGATAGCTGGTGCCGATAGCCGCGGAGACCGTGCCGCCCTGGATGTCGAACAGGCCGCCATTGGCGGTAAATTCCGCCACGTCTTCGGCCACGCGCACGGTTTGGATGGCGGTGCCGGTGATATACTTCAGCGAGGCGGCAGAGGCGCGCCCGACGCCGAAGATGTTCAGCGGTTGGCAGCCAACCGGGTTGCTGATGGCCGTGGCGGCAGGATTGGACAGTGACTGCCGGCAGACTATCTGAGCATTTGCAGGGTTCACCACAGCATCCGAAGCCCGGTATAGGTTGTCGGAGATGGGATCGTTAAGCGTTTTATAGGAGTCAAGGTCACGGCCCATCTGGCCATAGGCGTGATAGGTCCAGCTGCTGCCTGGCACCTTGCCATCAAATCCGATGGTCGCGGTGCCGCTGTTGGTGATCGCATCCATATGCGGGATGTCGAAGTCCGGGCTGATGCGGCCGACAGTGAAGCTGGCAATACCTAGCCCCGCCGGCGATGCCAGATAGTCCTTAACACTCTGAGGCAGGAACGCGTTATCGCGCAGGACGGTAAAGTTGGTCGAGCTCAGCTCGAAGGTCGGCAGACTGTTGTACTGGATGTGGTTCTGCGACGCCATCAGCTGGACATAAATGGAGAAATTGTCGCTCACGTCGTACTGGGCATGCGTATAAATTTGGTCGCGGCGCTGCGAAGGCTGCAGGGTCAGCAGCAGGTTAGGATTGTAACCATCGCCGCCCGACATCTGAGCGGCACTGCGCAGCGTGCCATAGTTGAAGGGAATCGCCGCGCCATTCTGGTCGAAGGCGGTTCCCGCCAAGGACGAGCTGGTGATCAGGCCGCCAAGCGCCGCCACGGAGGAATAGGGCTGGGTGACGGTAACCAAGGCCGAGTTGGTAGGCGATGTCGGCAGATTCTTGTTGTAGGCAGGGTTGGTGATCGAGGCTACAGCACGGCTGGTCCAGGGGCGACTGGAGGCCGCGGTCACGCCATTACTCTTGTAGTCCAGAATACTGCCGACCAGATGTAGCCTGTCATTCAACAATGATATGCCGCCGGTAATGGAGGTCTTGTAGTTCAGGTTGTCGCCATATCCGGAAATGCCGGTCTGGGCGCTCGCTTTCAGGCCCTCGAACTTAGAGTCCAGAACGAAGTTGACCACACCCGACACAGCGTCGGAACCATAGGCAGCGGAAGCGCCGCCGGTTACGACATCAACGCGCTGGATCAGCGCTTCGGGAATCTGTGCGGCGTCGATGCTGCCGGCACTGCTCGCAGGCACCATCCGGCGACCGTCCAGTAGCACCAGGGTGCGCTGCACGCCCAGGCCGCGAAGGTTCAAGTAGTCGGCGCCATTGCTGGCGGTCGTGCCTGTGCTCTGGTTAGCTACGCTAAGCGACCCCTTGAAGACAGGCAGTTGGAGGAGGCCGTCCACTACGTTGCGCGGGGCGGCCAGTTGCAGTTGCTCTGTAGAGACGACCGTGACGGGCGTGGGGGCCTGCGCGCCGTCGGTAACAAGGCGCGAGCCGGAAACGACAACGGACTCAACGTTATCACCCTGCGCCGCCGCGGGCCCGGTGATGGCGGTCAATGCCAGTACGGAAACAGACAGGAGCGCTCCATAGTAAGTGCGCTGAGAACGGAAGCGATTGAGCATATTTTTCCCCCAGTGTTTTTATATCCATATATGACATCAGATTTTACTATTTTGTATGGGTGTCAAGGGTGTGCGACACCCATAGTCCAGTCTCGCACTTCGGCAAGAGGCGTTTTGCAGGTGCGAATGGCGCGCGTGCCACAGATCATGCGCGGTGAGTCGTCCCACACATGGCGTAAAGCGGACATTAGACAGTACGGGGATGAATGGCCGCTTTTGGCGCAAAGCGGGCATTGGGCTGATCGGACGAATGACCGCTTTCGGGGTGAAGCGGACATTCCCGGTCCCGATAACGTTGCCGGGACTTAAATGGGTAATGGCCATCACCCTGCACTCCACTTAGCGATCTGATTTGCAGGAAGGTTGGGTGGCGACCAGATTTATAAAACCCCAACGTTGGTTGACATCTAATAGGTGCACCAAAACAAAAGGCCCGGTCTTTCGACCGGGCCTTTTGCATTCTTGAACTGACTGGGTGTTAGGACCTTAGAAGTCCATGTCGCCCATGCCGCCCATGCCGCCGCCACCGCCGGGCATGGAGGGGCCCGCGTCCTTCTTCGGACGGTCGGTGATCATGGCTTCGGTGGTGATCAGCAGGCCCGCGACCGAGGCCGCGTTCTGCAGCGCCACGCGAACCACCTTGGTCGGGTCCACGATGCCGGCATCGATGAAGTCCACATACTGGCCGGTCTGCGCATTGTAGCCATAGGTGTTCGACTTCTGGTCATGCAGCTTGCCGACGACAATGCTGGCTTCCTGGCCGGCATTGCTGACGATCTGGCGGATCGGGTACTGGATCGCGCGGCGCACGATGTTGATGCCCTGGGTCTGGTCTTCATTGTCACCCGCCAGGCCTTGCAGCGCCTTGGCGGCATACAGCAGGGCGGTACCGCCGCCCGGCACGATGCCTTCTTCCACGGCCGCCTTGGTCGCGTTCAGCGCGTCATCGACGCGGTCCTTGCGCTCCTTGACTTCCACTTCCGTGGCGCCGCCGACGCGGATCACCGCAACGCCGCCGGCCAGCTTGGCCAGGCGTTCCTGCAGCTTTTCCTTGTCATAGTCGCTGGTGGTTTCCTCGATCTGCGCCTTGATCTGCGCAACGCGGCTCTGGATATCGGCCTTCTTGCCGGCGCCGTCGATGATCGTGGTGTTGTCCTTGTCGATCTTGACGTTCTTGGCCTTGCCCAGCATCTCGATCTTCACGTTTTCGAGCTTGATGCCGATGTCTTCGCTGATGACCTGGCCGCCGGTGACGGTGGCGATGTCTTCCAGCATGGCCTTGCGGCGATCGCCGAAGCCCGGCGCCTTGACGGCGGCAACCTTCAGGCCGCCGCGCAGCTTGTTGACCACCAGGGTGGCCAGGGCTTCGCCTTCGATCTCTTCGGCGATGATCAGCAGGGGACGGCCCGACTGAACAACCGCTTCCAGGATCGGCAGCATCGGCTGCAGGCTGGTCAGCTTCTTCTCATGGATCAGGATCAGGGCGTCGTTCAGCTCCGCCACCATCTTGTCCGGGTTGGTGATGAAGTAGGGGCTGATATAGCCACGGTCGAACTGCATGCCTTCCACGACATCCAGCTCGGTGACCAGGCCCTTGGCTTCTTCGACGGTGATGACACCCTCGTTGCCGACCTTGGCCATCGCCTTGGCGATCATGTCGCCCACTTCCTTGTCGCCGTTCGCGCTGATCGTGCCGACCTGGCCGATTTCGTCGTTCGACTTGACCTTCTTGGAGCGCTTCTTGAGGTCGGCCACGACGGCTTCCACCGCCTGGTCGATGCCGCGCTTCAGGTCCATCGGGTTCATGCCGGCCGCAACCGACTTCGAACCTTCGCGCACGATGGCGCGGGCCAGGACGGTGGCGGTGGTGGTGCCGTCGCCGGCGATGTCATTGGTCTTCGAGGCCACTTCGCGCACCATCTGGGCGCCCATGTTCTCGAACTTGTCGGCCAGTTCGATTTCCTTGGCCACGGTCACGCCGTCCTTGGTGGTGCGCGGAGCGCCGAAGCTCTTGTCGATCACCACGTTGCGGCCCTTGGGGCCCAGCGTCACCTGCACGGCGTCGGCGAGGATGTCGATGCCGCGAAGCATCTTCTCGCGGGCGTCGGCGCCGAATTTCACGTCCTTGGCTGCCATAACTTAAGTCTCCTGAATTCTGTTTCTGATTTTGTGAGTTGGGGTCGAAAGGGCCGGAAGGACTACTTCTTGACCTTCTTGCCTTCGAGCACGCCCAGGATGTCGCTCTCCTTCATGATCAGGAGCTCCTCGCCATCCAGCTTGACCTCGGTGCCCGACCACTTGCCGAACAGCACATAGTCGCCGGCCTTGACGCTGGTGGGGACCAGCTTGCCGTTATTGTCCGGGGCGCCGGGGCCGGCCGAGATCACTTCGCCTTCCTGGGGCTTTTCGGCGACGGTATCGGGAATGATGATGCCGCCGGCGGTCTTCTGATCTTCCTTGATGCGGCGGACCACCACGCGGTCGCCAAGCGGACGGAATTTCATTGGAATCCTCTTTCGTAAGTTTTTGAAACTGTTTGGTTTTCTGCGGCTTGCAGCACTCGCGCATGACGAGTGCCAACAACCGCGACCGGTATTTAGGGACCCTGGTAGGCCCGGTCAAGCGGCGAGGGGCCAAAAGACCCTGATTTCGTCAAGGGGAACCAGGCTGAACAGGCTGTCAGGTCTGGGGCCTTTTCGGGGTATTTCGCTGTCCCCCGAAACGGTTGCAGGGGCTTAACGTTGTTCATGTGCGGTTCAGCCGGCGCCTCTCATCCTGAGACTCAGCAGAGGGGACCTGCGAATGGACAAAGGAGACCAGTGATGAAGAAATTTGCGAAATACGTGCTGGGTGCACTGATGGTGGCCGGCGCCGCCACCGCGACCACGGTTGCCACCACCACCGCCGCCGAAGCGCGCGTGTCGATCGGCATCGGCCTGGGCGGCTATGGTTATCCCGGTTATTACGGCGGTTATCCGGCCTATGGATATGGCTATGGCTACGGCTATGCGCCCGCTTACTACGACCCCTACTATTATGACGGCTATTATGCTCCTCGCTATTATGGCCGTCCCTACTATCGCGGCTATTACGGTGGCTACCGTGGCTATTACGGCGGCTATCGCGGTGGATACCGTGGCGGTTACGGTCGCGGCTACGGCCATGGCGGACGTCACTGGCGCTAATCGCCTCTGAAGAAAGAAACGGCTCCGGTTTTCCGGGGCCGTTTTCTTTTGTGCGGTTGCGTTGCGGCAGAAGGTTTCCAAACACAAAACAAACTTAATCCGTTCAGCCAAGGTTCAGCGCCGCGCCGTCAATGTCGTCACGAACGCGAATCTTCGCGCGCAGAAAGCAGTGGAGCCAAACGCATGAAAACCTCGATCAAAGCGGCAGTCGTTGCCTTCGGTGCGCTGGGCGCGCTGGCGATCCCCGCGAGCGCGCAGCCTTATGACAATGGCGGCTACGGCCCCGGCTATGACGATCCCAATTACGATCAGAGTTACGATCCGAACTATGATCCCAGCTACCAGGGCTATGATCCCTACGCGCAGAATTATGCCGACAGCGGCTATTGCGACGCCTATGGCTGCCCGGAAGATTATTACGACCTGCCTTATTATGACGGCGAGGTCTATTACGACGGCAGCTGGTACAACGGCCCCTTCTATTATCGCGACTTCGGCGGACGCCGGCAGTTCTGGATGCGCGGCGGCTGGCACTATGGCCAGTCGCGCGGCGGCAACTACCGCCAGGCGCTGGGCCGTGGCTATTACCAGGGCCGCGGCGGCTTTGGCGGCGGCTACACGGGACGCAACTTCAATCGCGGCGGCAGCTATGGCGGCCGCAGCTATGGCAACCAGAATTTCGGCAGCCAGGGCTTTGCCAATCGCGGCGGTTTCCAGCAGCGGCAATATAACGTGCAGCCCTATAGCGGCAGCCACAACTGGAATCGCGGCGGCTTTGGCGGCGGCAACTGGCAGCGCCAGGGCGTCCAGGGCCAGACGGTGCAGCCCTACCAGGGCCGCAACTTTGGCGGCGGCGGTTTCCGCTCGCAGCAGAGCTTCCAGGGCAATGGCGGCGGTGGTGGTGGCTGGCGCGGCGGGTTCCGCGCCCAGCAGCAGGCAGCGCCCCAGACGGCTCCGCAGCAACAGGCGGCGCCGCAGAACAATGGCGGCGGCCGCAGCTGGGGTGGCCGCGGCGATGGCGGCGGCGGCCGGCACCACGGACATTAAAGTGAGCGCCTGACGGAAAGGCCCCGGCAATTGCCGGGGCCTTTTTTCTTTGGTCGCTTCGGCTCTCGCCGACGCTCTTTTTCGTTCAGTTTGCGTTCAGCTAGGGCGTACCATTTTGACGCGTTCTTTGGTGGAGACCGGCATGAAGACAATCGTGGCAATGGCAAGCCTGGCGGCGGTGCTTGCCTTCGCGGCCGCGCCAGCCGAGGCACAGCGCCATGGCGGTGGCGGCCATGGCGGCTATCATGGCGGCAGCCGCGGCGGTTTCCACGGTGGTGGTGGCGGCGGTTTCCGTGGCGGCTTTGGTGGCGGCCATTATGGCGGTTATCGGGGCGGCTATCGCGGCGGCTTTTATCGCGGCGGTCCGAGCTTCGGTCTCAGCTTCGGGTATCCCGGCTACTATCCCTATTACGGCGCACCCTATTACGGCACGCCTTATTATTATGGCGCGCCCTATCCCTACAGCTACTTTCAGGACGATGACGACTACGATTACGACGACGCGCCGCCGCCGCCGCCGGCCACGCAGTCCTATGATCCCGCGCCCAGCCAGTGGCGCGTGACCAAAAGCCAGGGCGAGACCGATTTCGAACTGCCTGACAGCGTGCTGTTCGAGCTGGACTCGGCGCAGATCTCGGCCGACTCCGACACTGCGCTGAAGGAAATCGCCGATGCCGCGCGTGACCGGCCGGGCGCCCGCCTGGTGGTGGAAGGCCATACCGACACCTCCGGCACGCGCGAGCACAACCAGGCCTTGTCGGATGCCCGCGCCCGCGCGGTGGCCGATGAACTGGTGCGCCAGGGCGTTCCGCGCCGCCGCATCACCAGCGAAGGGCTGGGCGAAAGCCGTCTGGCCGTGGCCACAGGCGATGAAGTGCGCGAGCCGCGCAATCGCCGGGTGGTGGTGCGCCTGATCGACCGCAATGTGGCCGACCAGGATGACGGCCGCGGCGAGGAGCCGGGCGACCGGGACCGCTGATTAACCACTTCTTAACCGGCAAAAGCCCGGCCCGGCTGGATTTCGGCGGTTAAGGAATTGGAAACGCCCGGGGGCGATATTGACCCCATGAGCGAGCGCATTCCCGCTGTTACCAAGGCCTTGCTGACTCTCAGCGTGTTCTTCGCCTGCGCCACCCTGGGCGCGGCGCTGGCGCTGTTCACCGGCTGGCCGGTCGCCATCCTGTCAGGGGTGGTCGGCTTTGTCTGCGTCCAGCAGGTCGCCGCCGGCTTTGCCCGCCGCCGCGACAAGCGTGCCATCGCCCGCGAGATGGCGCATCTGCGCGCGGGGCACATGGACTTCGAAAGCGCCCTGAACGACACCCGCACGCGCCTGAGCGAACTGGGCGGCCTGATCGAGGAACGCGCCAACAGCCAGGAACGCAAGATTGTCGCCGAGCTGCAGGTGCTGGAAACCCTGATGCGCGATTTCGCGCGCAAGATTTCGCGCACCGCGGCCGTGGTGCCGCCGGAAGCCGCGCCGAAGCAGCAGCGTGGTCCGGCATCGGCCTATCTCAATACATTGGGCGGCAAGGACGAGCTGCTGGAAACCATCCGCGCCAGCCTGGAACAGAACCGCGTCGATCTGTACCTGCAGCCCATTGTCAGCCTGCCGCAGCGCAAGCTGCGTTATTACGAAGCGTTGTCGCGCCTGCGCGACGAGGACGGGCAGGTCATCATGCCCGACCAGTATATCCAGGTGGCGGGCCGCGCCGGCCTGATGAGCGTGGTGGACAATCTGCTCTTGTTCCGCTGCGTGCAGATCGTGCGCCGCCTGACCCAGAAGAGCCGCGACATCGGGATCTTCTGCAACATCTCCGGCGAGACCCTGGCCGACAAGGAATTTTTTCCCCAGTTCCTGGACTATATGCGGGTTAACCGCGATCTGGCGGGCCAGATCATTTTCGAGTTCAGCCAGCAGGCGATCCTCAAGGCCGGCATCGAGGGCGAGAAGAACCTCACCTCGCTGGCGACCATGGGCTTTGCGCTGTCGATGGATCATGTCGAAAACCTGGGCATCGACTTCCTGCGCCTGAAAGCCATCGGCTTCCGCTATCTGAAAGTGCGTTCCAACACCCTGATGCGCGGCATGAACGGCGCCGGCTCTGCGGTGGCCGCCGAGGATTTCAAGAAGCTGCTCACCCGCCACGGCCTGAACCTGATCGCTGAACGGGTCGAGGACGAGAAGACCGTCGTGCAGCTGCTGGACTATGCGGTGGACTATGCGCAGGGCTATCTGTTCGGCGAACCACGCGCGGTGCGTGAGGATTCGCTCAAGCCTGTCAGCGCCTTGGAAGCCGCACCGGTCATTCCCTTTAGAAAAGCTGGCTGAGAAGGCCTTGCTGCCCTAAGGTTCCCGCATCGGGCGCGGGGCCATGTACAAAAAAGTCTTCATCAGCTCTTCCAGCAAGGATGCCAAGGTCGCGTCATCGATCTGTCATGCACTGGAATCGCGGGGCCATGGTTGCTGGATCTCCAGCCGCGACGTGACGCCGGGCGAGAATTACCAGGGCGCCATCGTGCGCGCCATCACCGATGCCGGCGCCATGGTGATGGTGTTCTCCACCAACGCCAACAATTCCGAAGAGATCAAGAAGGAGCTGGCGCTGGCCAGCCAGTCGAACCTGATCGTCATTCCCGTGCGGGCCGAGGATGTGCTGCCATCCGAGGATTTCCGCTACGAGCTGGCGACGCGCCAATGGATCGACCTGTTCGACGATTGGGAGCAGGCCATCGAGACGCTGGGCCGCAAGATCGACGGCATCATCCCGCGTAACGTCGAACCCTGGATGTGCGCCATGGAGATGATGGAGGCGCACAAGCCCACGCCGTCGCCGTTCCCGCCCAAGCCTGGCGCACCACCTTCCAGCAAAGACAAAAACCCCCTGCCGCTGATCATCATGGGCACACTTGCCGTGCTGGCGCTGGCGGTGATTGCCGGCGGTACCTGGCTAATGCGCACGCCGCCCCAGCCTGCCGTGCCCAAAGGCATGATGCTGATGCGGGAATCCGACATGCAGTCGCCGCCCGCCAGGATGGACCCCGTCACGTTGGAAGAGGATCTGTGGGACTCGGTGAAGGACAGCGGCGATGAAGCGGCGCTGAATTCCTATCTGGCGAAATTTCCGGACGGCATTTTTGCCGCCGCCGCCAGGGCGCGGATCGAGGCGTCGAACGGCGTGCCCGTGAAGACCGCGTCCGCTCTGCCTGCGAAGGCCGCCGCCAAGCCGGCAGCACCCGCAGCGCCATCGCACGATCACGCGATGGCCATGGCGATGCCCGCCTCATCATCGGCCGACGGCAATCTCAACAGCGCTGTGCAGATGGCGGTGACCATGGCGCGTTCGGCGGAAGCGCGCGCCCGCGAAATGGCGCAGAGCGGCGAACAGGCTTTCAAGTTGGCTCAGGCAGGTAGCGCCGGTTATGGCACCCAGACGGTGCATGCCGGCGTGCAATGGTCCGGGCTGCTGGCCAATCTGGATGCCGGTGCACCGGCCGTCGTCACCTACGCCAATGGCGCGCGCTATGCCGGCGGCACACGCGGCGGGCACCGCAACGGCGCCGGCGTCTTCACCGGCACGCCGTCGCTGGCGTTCCGCGAGCGGGTGGGCGAATTCGCCGCCGACCAGATGAGCGGCTATGGCGTGGTCTATCGCAATGACGGGCGGGTGCGCGCGGGCCAGTGGAAAGCCGGCGTCGCCGAAGGCTATGGCGCGGTCTATGACACAAGGGGCAAGCTGGTTGAGCAGGGCGTGTTTTCGGGTGACAAGCTGGTGACGCCGCTGGGCGGCAATTAACGCCGCGGTTGACCTTCGCGGGGTGCCGTGGCATCGCCTGTTTTCCGCCCCAAGCGTTATCGCACCATGCCGCTGCCCCGCCTCATATCCGGACTGTCACAGATCGCTCCCGATCACGACGCGCTGATCTGCGACGTATGGGGTGTGGTGCATGACGGCAGCCGCCACCATCCCGCCGCTGCCGATGCCCTGTATCGCTTCAAGGAAAAATACGGCCCGGTGGTGCTGCTGACCAACGCGCCGCGCGTGCCGGCGGAAGTCGCGGCCCAGTGCGCCAGCTATGGCCTGCCGCCCGATTGCTATGATGCCATCGTCAGCTCCGGCGGCGCGGCGCGCGAGGAACTGGCGCGGCGCAGCGCCGCGCGCACTTTGGCTCTGCACTATATCGGCCCCGACCGCGACCTGCCGATGATCGAGGGACTGGATATCCGCCGCACCGATATCGCCGAGGCTGACGTGTCGCTCGCCATCGGCCTGCGCGACGACATGACCGAGACGCCGGCCGACTATGTTGACGAACTGGCGGCGATGAAGGCGCGGGGCCTCACCATGCTGTGCGCCAATCCCGATCTGGTGGTGCACCGGGGGACAAAGCTGGTCTATTGCGCCGGTTCGCTGGCCAAGGACTATGAGATGCTGGGCGGGCAGGTCATCTATTATGGCAAGCCCCATCTGCCGGTGTACCGGGCCGCTTTGGCCGCCGCCGGCGACCCCAAACGGCCCCTGGCGGTGGGCGATGGCCTGCTGACGGACATAAAAGGCGCCAATGCCGCAGGGCTGGAGGTTCTCTTCATCGCCGATGGGGTTCATGGCGAGGAGATTGCGCCTTATACTGACGAACACATGGCGGCCCTGTTCACCCGGTTCGGGGCGAATGCCGGTACCGTCACCCGCAAACTGGCCTGGTGAACAATGCCCAGCGTATATCTCGATGAACTGAGGCCCGGCATGACGGCCAGCAGTACCCACACCGTCACCGAGCGGGACGTGCAGCTGTTCGGCGAGGCCACCGGCGACATGAACCCGGTGCATTTCGACGAGGAGTTCGCCCGCCGGACCGTGTTCCGCGGCCGCGTTGCGCATGGCGCGCTCAGCATCGGTTACATCTCGGCGCTGCTGGGCACCCAGCTGCCGGGCGAAGGCTCGATCTTCCTGTCGGCCAGCATCATCTTCAAAATTCCGGTGCGGATCGGCGATACCGTCGTGACCACCGCCACGGTGCGCGAAGTCAATGGCCGGGCCGCGGTGATGGACTGCGAATGCACGGTGGAGGGCAAGCAGGTGCTGACCTCGGAGGCGCATGTGCTGGCGCCGAAGCGTCCCTCCGGGGCCTGATGCGGATATTCCGTCATTACGACGATGTGCCCCCCGCCCTGCGCGGCGCGGTGGTGGCGATCGGCAATTTCGACGGCGTGCACCGGGGCCACCGCGCCCTGATCGCCGAGGCCAAGATGCAGGCCGAAGCACGCCGCAGCCCGCTGGCGGTGCTGAGTTTCGAACCTCATCCGCAGGAATTCTTCAAGCCATCGCCAGACTGTTTCCGCCTGACACCGCTGCGCGCCAAGGCGCGGCTATTGTCGGACCTGGGCGTGGACGCGTTGTTTGCGCTGAACTTCGACGCCGACATGGCAAAGCGCACGCCGCAGGATTTCATCCAGAATGTGCTGGTCGAAGGGCTTGGCATTTCGGGCGCCGTGGTCGGCCATGATTTCGAATTCGGCCAGAAGCGCGCCGGCAATCTGGCCACCCTGTCCTATATGGGCGAGATGGAAGGCTTCACCGTCACCGCTTTCGATACCGTCACCGCATCGGGCGATGAAAAGATTTCCTCCACCCTGATCCGCAAGATGTTGCGCGAGGCGCGGCCCGAGGAGGCGGCGCGTCTGCTGGGCCATCCCTGGGCGGTGGAGGCCCGGGTCGAGCATGGCGATGCGCGCGGCCGCACCATGGGCTTTCCCACCGCCAACATGCATCTGGGCCACTGCCTGGCGCCGGCCTTCGGGGTCTATGCGGTGCGGGTCAACATCCTGGAAGGCGACCGCACTGTCGCCCGCCATGACGGCGTCGCCAATTTCGGCATCCGGCCCATGTACCAGGTGAACGTGCCCTTGCTGGAAACCCACCTGTTCGATTTCGATGGGGATCTGTACGGCAAATACCTGTCGGTGGAGCTGATCCAGTACATCCGCCCCGAAGCCAAGTTCTCCGGCCTGGACGCCCTGATCGCCCAGATCGGCATCGACGCCGCCAAGGCACGGGAAATCCTCGCGAAAACGGCCTAGTGGACGGTTTGGATACCCCCTGTTAGAAGCGTCCCCATGTCCGACACACCCGCGCAAACCCCCGATTACCGGGCGACTCTGTTCCTGCCCGCGACCGACTTTCCCATGAAGGCGGGCCTGCCCGAGGCCGAGCCCAAGTGGCTGGCGCGCTGGGCGGAGATGGACCTGTACGGAAAGCTGCGCGCCCGCGCCAAGGGCCGGCCTTTGTTCGTGCTGCATGACGGCCCGATCTATGCGAACGGCGACATCCATTCGGGCACCGGCCTGAACCATATCCTGAAGGACTTTGTGGTGCGCTCCCAGGGCATGCTGGGCAAGGACGCGCCCTATGTGCCCGGCTGGGACTGTCACGGCCTTCCCATCGAATGGAAGGTGGAAGAGAAATTCCGCGCCGAGGGCAGGGCCAAGGACGACATTCCCAAGGACGTGCTGCGCACCGAGTGCCGCAAGTTCGCCGGTCACTGGCTGAACATCCAGCGCGAGCAGATCAAGCGGCTGGGCCAGATCGGCGACTTCGAACATCCCTACACCACCATGAACTTCAAGGCCGAAGCGGTGATCGCGCGCGAAGCCATGAAGTTCGTGGAGAATGGGCTGCTCTATCGCGGCTTCCGTCCGGTGATGTGGTCGCCCGTTGAGAAGACCGCGCTGGCCGATGCCGAGGTCGAGTATCACGAGAAACAGTCGCCCACGATCTATGTGAAATTCCCTCTGGTGAAGTCGTCGCCCGAACTGGCGCACACCTTCATCGTGATCTGGACCACCACGCCCTGGACCATTCCGGGCAACCGCGCCATCGCCTTCTCGCCGGAGATTTCCTACGGCCTGTATGAAGTGGCCGATGCCACCGATGGATCGCTGGCCCGTCCCAGCGAACATCTGCTGCTGGCCGACACGCTGGCCGAACAGGTCGCCAAGCACGCCAAGATGATGCTCAGCCGCGTGCGCACCGTGGCCGCGGACGAGCTGAAATCGCTGGTGGCGGCGCATCCGCTGCGCAGCCTGGGCTATGATTTCGAAGTGCCGGTGCTGCCGGCCGGCTTCGTCACCGCCGATACCGGCACGGGCTTTGTCCATAACGCGCCCGGTCATGGCGAAGACGATTTCGAGCTGATGCTCAGCCTGGACCGCGACTATCCGGCCAAGAATCCCGATGCCTTCAGCCTGGTGCAGCCCGACGGCAGCTATGCTCCGCATGTCCCGGCTTTTGCCGGCAAGCGCATCCTGACGCCGGAAGGCAAGGACGGCGACGCCAATGGCGCTGTCATCAAGGCGCTCATCGAACACGGCAAGCTGCTGGCCAAGGGCAGCCTGCGCCATTCCTATCCGCATAGCTGGCGCTCCAAGGCGCCGGTGATCTTCCGCGCCACGCCGCAATGGTTCGTGGCCATCGACAAGCCGTTTCATGATGGAAAGACGCTGCGCGAACTGGCGCTAAAGGCGATCGGCGAGACCAAATGGTATCCGCCGCGCGGCGCCAACCGCATCGGCTCTATGGTGGAAGGCCGCCCCGACTGGGTGCTGTCGCGCCAGCGCGCCTGGGGCGTGCCGCTTGCGATCTTCGTCGAGAAAAAGACTGGCCAGGTTCTGAACGATCCGGCCGTGTTCAAGCGCATTGAACAGGCCTTTGAGACGGAGGGCGCCGATGCCTGGTTCATCTCGCCGCCGTCGCGCTTCCTGGGCGAGGGGCGAAACCCCGACGATTTCGAACAGGTCACCGACATTTTGGACGTGTGGTTCGATTCCGGTTCGACCCATGTCTTTGTCGTCGAACAACCGATTGACGCCAACTGGCCCAGGGCCGAACGCGCCGACCTGTATCTGGAAGGTTCCGACCAGCATCGCGGCTGGTTCCAGTCCTCGCTGCTGGAAAGCGTCGGCACCACCGGCCATGCGCCCTATCGTGGCGTGCTGACCCACGGCTTCGTCCTGGACAAGGACGGCCGCAAAATGTCCAAGAGCCTGGGCAATACCTTGGCGCCGCAGGTCATCGCGGAAAAGAATGGCGCCGAAATCCTGCGCCTGTGGGCAGCGTCCTCGGACTTCACCGAAGACCTGCGTATTGGCGAGGACATCATCAAGGCCAATGTCGAGGCCTATCGCCGCCTGCGCAACACCATCCGCTTCATGCTGGCCAACCTGTCGGGCTTCGACGAGAAGGAACGCATCGGTTATGCCCAGATGCCGGAGCTGGAACGCTTCATGCTGGCGCGTCTGGCCGAAATGGATGCGATCGTCCGCAAGGCCTATGAGAATTTTGACTTCGGGCTGGTGAATTCCACCCTGTTCAACTTCTGCACCAACGACCTGTCGGCCTTTTATTTCGACATCCGCAAGGACGCGCTGTATTGCGATGCCGCTTCCAGCGCGCGCCGCCGCGCCACGCGTACAGTCACCGACGAAATCTTCCGCCGCATCGTCACCTGGTTCGCGCCCATCCTGTGCTTCACCATGGAAGAAGCCTGGACCTTGCGCTTTGGCATGGACCAGAGCGTGCATCTGCAGGATTTCTTCCCGGCGCCGGCGGAATGGGCCAATGCTGAACTGGTCAAGAAGTGGACCCGCGTTCGCGAGTTGCGCCGCGTGGTCACCGGGGCGCTGGAACTGGCGCGCGCCGACAAGACCATCGGCTCTTCTCTGGAAGCGGCCCCGGTGCTGGTGGTCAGCGAGGCGTCCGATAAGGCGCTGTTCGATTCCATCGACCTGGCCGAAATCGCCATCACTTCGATTGCCTCGGTTGAAGTCGCCGCCAGCCTGGACGGCCTCTATGCCGTGCCTGAGATCAAGGGCGCGGCTGCCCGGTTCGTAAAGGCGTCGGGCGACAAGTGCGCCCGCTGCTGGCGCGTGCTGGAAGAAACCCGCGCCGACACCCATTTGTGCAATCGCTGTACCGATGCGGTTGGCGCCCTGGAGCCGGCATGACCAGGCTGCAGCCGCGTGAGATCGGATTGATCGCCGCCGCCTGCGCGTTGGCGGCCGACCAGGGGTCCAAGCTGTTCATGCTCTACGGGGCAGGGTTCGCCCATATGGCGCCGGGCCAGTCGGTGCCGGTCTTGCCGTTTTTTAACCTGGTGATGGTGTGGAACCCTGGCATCTCCTACGGCCTGTTTCCGGCCTCCAGCGCCGCCGGCACCGCAGCCCTGGTAGGGGTCAGTATCGCCGCCGTGGCCGTGCTGAGCTGGCTTTTGTGGCGCGCTACCAGCCAGTCCCTGGCTATCGGTTATGGCCTGATCATCGGGGGCGCGCTGGGGAACAATCTGGTGGACCGGCTGGTCTATGGCCGGGTGGCGGATTTTTTCCACTTTTACGGCTTCGGCTATGACTGGTATGTCTTCAATATAGCCGATCTGGCGATCACCCTGGGGGCTGTGGCCATCCTGTATGATGTGCTTAAGCCCGAACACCCGTCCGGAAACCAGGGAATATCGTCCGATGGCCATGAGGTCTGAAATGAAACTGTTGAATGCGGCTTTGGCGCTTGGCCTCTGCACCGTCGTGCTGAGCGGCTGCGATGGTATCCGCAGAGTCGCGGGCCTGAACAAGAAGTCCCCGGACGAGTTCGCCGTCACCACCAAGGCGCCGCTGGTGATCCCGCCCGATTTCAACCTGCGCCCGCCCATGCCCGGCGCGCCACCAACCAACCAGATGGATCCTTCCAGCAACGCGGAAGCGGCCCTGTTCACCAATGTCGATCCCCAGACCGTGGCCAATGGCATGCGCGGCAACTACACGCCGGGCGAAAAGATGCTGCTGGCCAACGCCAAGAGCCAGCGCGCCGACCCGGCCATCCGCGCCCGCCTGAATGCCGACCAGCGCGCCGCAGTGCAGAATGCCGACCGCAGCTTCACCGACCGGGTGCTGAACACCGCTGCCACGCCCGACACGGGCAAGGCGGTCAATGCCGATGCCGAAATCGCCAAGGGCAGCAAGAAGCCCGGCTCGGCGCGTCCTGTGAAAAAAGAAGAGAGCGGCGGCTGGTTTGACTGGTTCTAAAGCCGTTTTTCTTCGCGCCGCCTGGGTGATGGCGATTGTCTGTGCCGGGGGCAGCGCCTCGGCGCAGACCGACAAGTCCGCCAATCGCGCCAAGCTGTCCCAGCCCGCGCCTGTCAATCCGCGCCAGACCGGCAACAACACCTTCCAGTTCGCGCTGGCCAACGGCATGCAGGTGCTGGTGATCCCCGATCACCGCGCGCCGGTTGCCACCCAGATGCTGTGGTTCAAGGTCGGAGCAGTCGATGACCCGCCGGGCATTTCGGGCCTGGCCCATTTCTTCGAGCACATGATGTTCCGCGGCACCAAGGCGGTGCCGGGCGATCTGTTTTCCCAGACCATCGCCAAGAATGGCGGCGAGACCAACGCCTTTACCGATCACGACTACACGGCCTTCTACGAACAGATCGCCAAGGACCGCTTGCCGCTGGCCATGAAGCTGGAAGCCGACCGTCTTGCCAATCTGGACCTGTCAGACTCCCGTGTTGGCCCCGAGCGCGATGTGGTGCTGGAAGAGCGCCGCATGCGGGTGGAGAACGAGCCTCAGGCCCTGATGGGCGAGCAGATGCGCGCCGCCTTGCACCTGTCCCACCCTTACGGGCGCCCGGTGATCGGCTGGTCCGAGGAAGTGCGCCGCATCGACCGCGTTTCGGCGCAGAATTTCTACGACCGTCATTATGCGCCCAACAACGCCATTTTGGTGATTGCCGGCGACGTCACGCCCGATGAAGTGCGCAAGATGGCGCAGGAAGCCTATGGCAAGGTGGCGGCGCGCGAACTTCAGCCCCGCGCCGAATTCACCGAGCCGCCGCGCATTGCCGAAACCCGCATGTCCATCACCCGCCCCGATGCGCGGGTGCCGGTGTTCAGCCGCATTTATCGCGTGCCGTCCTATGCGGTGGGCACGCCCGGCCAGGCCGAAGGGCTGGAAACCTTCGCCCAGCTGCTGGGCGGCGACCAGACTTCGGTGCTTTACCGGGTGCTGGTGGAACAGAAGAAATTGGCCAGCGATGCGGGCGCCAGCTATGACGGCAATGTCCGCGATGCCGCGGAATTCTCGGTCTATGCCGTGCCGCGCCCCGGCATCACTTTGGAAGCGCTGGAAAAGGCGATGGACCAGGTGCTGGGGGTCAGCGCATTGGCGCTGCCGCGCGATGCCGACCTGGCGCGGGCCAAGACCCAGCTGATCGCCGGCGTCACCTTCCGCCGCGACAGCCAGTTTGCGATGGCGAGCGCTTACGGCCAGGCACTGACCATCGGCCTGACCGTGGACGATGTGAATGAATGGCCCGCCCGTATCCGCGCCGTCAGCGCGGAGAATGTGCGCAAGGCCGCGCAGCTGCTTTCCAAGAAGCAGGCCGTCACCGCGTATCTGATTCCGGGAGGCGCCAAGTGAAACGCCTTCTCACCGCACTCGCTTTGACCCTGTTGGCCGCGCCCGCGCATGCTGCCAACATCCAGAACATCGATCTGGGCAAGAAGGCCGAGGTTTGGTTCGCCGAAGACCACACCGTTCCCATCGTCGCGTTCAATATCTCGCTGCCGGCCGGTTCGGCTTACGATCCGGCGGGCAAGGCGGGACTTGCCGCCTTCACCGGCGCCATGATCGACGAGGGCGCGGGCAATCTGGATTCCAAGGCCTTTCATGAGGCGCTGGCCAACAAGGCCATATCCTTTTCCGCACGGGCCGAACGCGATTATCTGACCATCTCCATTTCCACCCTGAAGGAAAATGCGCCCGAAGCGCTGCGTTTGTTGCGGCTGGCGCTGACGCACCCGCGTTTCGAAGGCGAGGCGCTGAGCCGCGTGCGCACCCAGATCATCCAGTCCCTGCAGCAGGAGCAGGCCGAGCCGCAGCGCATCGCCGCCCGCGGCTTCATGCGCCAGTTCTTCGGCGGCCATGCCTATGCCCATCCCGTCAATGGCGAGATCGAAAGCATCTCCGCTATCAATGCCAGCGATCTCAAAAGTTTCGCCCGCACACACTGGGTCAAGAACGGATTGAAGGTGGCGGTGGCCGGCGACATCACCGCGCCGGTGCTGGCCAAGCTGCTGGGCGATACTTTCCAGCCGGTGTCGGGAGCTGCCGCGCCGCAGTTGCCCAATGTCGGGCGGTTGGGCGCGCCGGGTGTGCATGTCATCGCGCTGCCGGTGCCGCAGCCCACGGCCAGCTTCGGCCTGCCGGGCATCATGCGCCATGATCCGGATTTCATTCCCGGCTATGTCGCCAATTACATCCTGGGCGGCGGCGGTTTCTCCTCGCGCCTGACCGATGAAATACGGGTCAAGCGCGGTCTGACCTATGGCATCTCAACCGCGCTGACCTCCTACAGCAAGGCCAGCATCCTGCAGGGCTCGGTGGCCACGCGCGCCGACGCCATCCGCCAGACCGTGCAGGTGGTGCGCGATACGTTGAGCGAGTTCTCCAAGAACGGGCCGACCCAGCAGGAACTGGACGACGCCAAGACCTATCTGACCGGCAGCTTCCCGCTGGCCTTTGCCTCCAACAGCGGCACGGCGGCTCAGCTGGGCGCTTTCCAGCGCCAGAATCTCGACATCGGCTATGTCGCCCGCCGCAATGCCATGATCCAGGCGGTGACCCTGGCCGATGTGAAGCGGGTGTCCAAAAAGCTGTTCGATCCGGCGCGGTTGACGGTGGTAATCGGCGGCAGCCCGGCCGATGGGCGCAGCGCCCCGCAAGTCCCGCGCCCGCCGGTCCGGCCATTGCCTGCGACACTGCCGCCGGGAACGCCCCCGCCGCCAGCGGGTAGTACCGTCACACCGGCGTCAAAACCCGCTGACAAGCCTTTGTCAGGCCCGGTGACGGCGCCCCAAGACGCCAAGAAGGCCGACAAAAAGCCCTAAAGCCTGTTGACGATCGGGCAGGCTGGGGGCGGTATCGCGAACCCCTCTGATAGAGTGCCCATATGTCAGACTCAAAATCCCCGCTGAACATTTCCCTCGACCTTGCACTGACCGGCAAGGGCGCTCCGCCCAAGGCGGTCTATGACGCTTCGCTGGCACGCGCCAACGATGCGCTGGACTGGCTGCGGGGCCAGCACAAATCCAAGGCGCTGGAGCTGCTGCAGATCCCCTCGCGCACCG
>Ga0255338_1003057_pt1 | contig 21474 bp, 14 predicted proteins | sample MeOH1_35cm_T4_19_FD_203715 | JGI IMG/M metagenome (GOLD analysis project Ga0255338, IMG submission 203715) | Sandy soil microbial communities from University of British Columbia, Vancouver, Canada - MeOH1_35cm_T4_195 | ecosystem: Engineered > Artificial ecosystem > Sand microcosm > Unclassified ...
CGAACTGCCGGATGAGCCGGCCGCGGCCCGCGCCGATGGCCATGCGCACGGCGATCTCGCGCTGACGGGCGGCGGCGCGGGAGAGCAGGAGATTGGCGACGTTGGCGCAGGCGATGAGCAACACGAGGCCCGAGAGGGAGAGGAGCAGGGCGCCGGCCTGGACGACATTGTCGCGGAAGTTCGGCCCGATCATCGCCTCGGCGACGGAGATGAGCCGCAGGCTGCGGCCGGAATTGGCGGCGGGGTGTTCCTCGGCGAGCTTGGCGGCGATGGGTTTGAGGCTGGCTTCGGCCTGGGCCATGGAGACGCCCGGCTTGAGGCGGGCGAAGACGTTCCAGATCAGCGCGCGGCGTTCGGTGTAGAAGCCGCGGAGGAGTCCGGTGTAGATCTGGTCGTGCATCGTGCTCGGCACCCAGAACGCGGGATTGTTGAAGGTGTTGAGTCCGCGGAAACCGGCCGGCGTCACGCCGATCACCGTGAAGCCGTGGCCGTTGATGAGATACGTCCGGCCGATGACGCCCGGATCCGCGTTGAGCCGGGTGGTCCAGAAGTTGTGGTTGAGGACAATGACGGGGCCGCTGCCGCTCGTGCGGTATTCGTCGGGGCGGAAGGTGCGGCCCAGCGCGGGCTTCAGGCCGAGCAGGTCGAAGAAGTTGCCGGAGACGAGTTCGCACTGGATCGAGCTCGGTTCGGAGCCGATCATCATGCTCACCGGGGCGAAGCCGTAGCTGCCCATGGCGGTGAAGACCTGGTTGGCCTCCTGAAAGTCGGCAAAATTCAGCGGCGAGACCGGCAGAAAGCCGGGGTTGCGTTCGTCGATGGTGTAGGCGCTCACCAGTTCCTCGGGCCGCTCGAAGGGGAGCGACTTGAAGAAGAAGGTGTTGATGAACGAAAAGATCGCCGTGTTCGCGCCGATGCCGAGTCCCAGGGTGAGGACGGCGATCAGCGTGAAACCGGGCGACTTGAGGAGGAGGCGGAGCGCGAGGCGGAGATCGGAGAACATGGGTTGTATTGTTCGTAGCAACCCGGTTGTGCGTGGAGTGAAAGTGGAGGTGAGGGGAAAATCATTCTCGTTTTCTTACTCCTGATCGTTCTCTCGCGAGGTTGGGCGGATGGAGAGAAAGGTTTGAGAACGAGAACGAGTAAGAGAACGAGAACGACCCGAGATGGGGAAAATCATTCGCTGCGCAGCGCCGTGAGCGGGTCCACCTTGGTGGCGCGCCGCGCCGGGAGGAGGCAGGCGACGAAGGCCACGGCGCCGAGGCCGAGGGCGATGGCCACGAGGGTCAGCGGGTCGCGCGGGCTGGTCTGGTAGAGAATGGAGGCCACGACGCGGGCGGCGAAGAGCGCCGCGACAAGACCGACGCCCAGGCCGATCGCGATGACGCCCAAGCCTTGCCGCAGGACGAGCTTCAGCACGTCGCCGCGGCTGGCGCCGAGCGCCATGCGGATGCCGATCTCGCTGGTGCGCTGGCTGACGGAGTAGGCCATCACGCCGTAGATGCCGACGGCGGCGATGAGCAGGGCCACAAGGGAAAAGGCGACCAGCAGCAGCATGGCGAAGCGCTGACGTGCCATGGTGTCCGCGACGATGACCTCGAGCGGGCGGATGCTGGAAACGGGCTGGTCCTTGTCGACGCCGAAGACCTGGCCGCGGATCGACTGGTGCATCGCGCCGGCGTCGCCGGTGGTGCGGATGACGGCGTGCATGTCGTCGAACGGCACCTGAGCGAAGGGTTCGTAGCTCTGCCGCGTGGTCTCGCGGTCGACGCCGTATTGCTTCACATCGGCGACGATGCCGACGATCTCGCGCCAGGCATCGGGGCCGTTGGTGATGTTGATGCGCTTGCCGAGGGGATCTTCGTGGGGGAAATGCTGGCGGGCGAGCGTCTCGTTGATGAGCGCGACGCGCGGGGCCTTCTCATTGTCCTGCGTCGTGAATAGCCGGCCGCGCAGCAGGCGGATACCCATGGCCTTGAAGTAATCCGGAGTGACGGCGTAGTAGTTGGTGTCGGGCACGTCGGAAGGGGCGAGAGGCGGACGGCCTTCGATGTTAAAGCCCAGCACGTAATCGCCCTGCATGGGCAGGACGTGCGTGACGCCGACGGCCTGAACGCCGGGCAGGGTGCGCAGGCTGGCGATGAGCTGGTCGGCGAATTGGCGCTGCTTTTCCGGCGTGTCGTATTTGCGCTCCGGCAGCGCGATGCGGACGACGGTGGCGTTGGCGGGATCGAAGCCGGGGCTGACGGCGGAGAGCTTGAGGAAGCTCCGCACGAGGAGGCCGGCGCCGGTGAGCAGCAGGAGCGAGAGCGCGACCTCGGCGACGACCAGGCCGGAGCGGAACCAGCGCCGGCCGCTCTCGGTCGAGCCGCGCGTGCCTTCCTTGAGGGTTTCGTTAAGGTTGTGGCCGGTCGTGAGCCAGGCGGGGGCGACGCCGAACACGAGGCCGGTGAGCAGGCTGAGCGCGAGCGTGAAGCCCATGGCGCCGCCATCGAGGCCGATTTCCTTGGCGCGGGGCAGGTTGGTGGGGGCGAGGGCGAGGAGCGCGTCTAGGCCCCATTTGGCGATGAGCACGCCCAGTGCGCCGCCGAGCACGGCGAGCACAAGGCTCTCCGTGAGCAACTGGCGGACGATGCGGCCGCGGCCGGCGCCAAGGGCCGAGCGAATGGAGATCTCGCGCAGACGGCCGTTGGCCCGGGCGAGGAGCAGGTTGGCGACATTGGCGCAGGCGATCAGCAGCACACAGCCGACCGCCCCGAGCAGCGTCCACAGCACAACGCGCACGTCGCGCACGAGATAGTCGGTGAGCTGGAAGACCCGCACGCCCCAGCCCTTGTTGGTGTCGGGGTATTGCGCGGCGAACTGCCCGGCCATGACATCCATCTCCGACTGGGCCTGCCGGACGGTGATGCCGGGCCGGAGGCGGCCGATGACGTTGATGTAGTGGGCGCCGCGACTGTCGTTGGATTTCTCCTGGTCGGAAAACGCCATGGGCGCCCAGAGCTCGGTGGTGGCGCTGGGCTGGAAATCCGCCGGCATGACGCCGATGATGGTGTAGGGCTCGCCGTTGAACTGCACGCTGCGGCCCACGGTTTCGGGTTCGCCGCCAAACTGCCGCTGCCAGAGACCGTGGCTCAAGACCACGACTTTGCCCAGGGCGGGCGAATCCTCCTCGGGCCGAAAATCGCGGCCGAGTTTCGGGCTGACGCCGTAGACGGAAAAATACGTGGTGCTGACACGCTGGCCGCTGAGGCGCTTCGGTTCGCCGTCGCCGGTGAGGTTGAAGGCCTGGTTCCGGTAGGCGGCGAGGGCCGTGAAGGATTTCGCCTGCTTCTGCCAGTCGAGGAAGTTGGGCGGCGCGACGGAGAACTCGGGATACTGCGGCAGTTGGTTTTCGCGGAGAAGCACAAGGCGTTCCGGTTCCGCATACGCCAGCGGGCGCAGCAGCACGCCGTTGACGACGGAGAAGATCGCGGTGCAGGCACCGATGCCGAGCGCGAGGGTGAGGACGGCGACAACGGTGAAACCGGGAGACTTGATCAGTTGGCGAAGTGCGAAGCGAATGTCGTGCATGCGTGGCCCGAAGGCGGACGCGAATCTGCATTGGATGTGCCACGGCCGGAGCTAAAATAAAGCGCGGCAGGCCAGCTGGTTGCGCGCCGGCTAGGTTGGCGGGAAATCCCGGCTGTCCGCTGGTGAAATTTCGGCGTCCCGAAAGCGGGACAGAGCCGGGGCAAAAATAGGGCAGGTCTGTAGGCTGCACCCCGGCTCGGTGGGGGATTTCTTTTTCATGCCCCTGCACTCGCAGGAAAACCACCGCCCGCCGAGCCACTCGTTTTATCCCACTCTGTGGGACGGCTGTGGCCTGAGACTGGCCCTACCTCACAGCTTCTTGACCATCACCTTCGAATTGCGGCCGCTGTCGTCGTAGGCCTTGAGGCGGGAGTCGGGCAGGATATCCTTCTCGGCTTCCTCGAAATTGCAGACCGAGGTGAAGAAGGTGTAGGCCTGCGTGGAGAGCGCGATGATGTGGGTCATGCCCCGCTCCTTGGCCTTCAGGCAGGCGTAATCGACCATCTTCTTCCCGATGCCGCGGTGGTGGTAGAACGGCATGACGTAGAGCGAGCCGACCTCGGCGAACTTCGCCTTGTCCGGGTAATACTGGAGGGAGACGCAGGCGATGATGTTCTCGTCGATCTCGAACACGTAGAACTGTTCGATGTTCTTCTCGATCGCCTGCTGGGTGCGATAGAGCAGCTCCTCGCGCTTCACGGCGTGGCGCGTGAGGTTGTAGATGGCGCGGACGTCGCGTTTGGTGGCGGGGCGGATCTGCTGGTATTCGTTGCCGTGGATGAGCGTGCCGACGCCTTCGTTGGAAAAGATTTCGTTGAGCAGGCCGTCCAGCAGGCGGCCGTCGATCAGATGGATGCGCGGCGTGCCGGTCTCCACGGCCTTCACGGCGTGCGCGGCGGTGCTGCGCATGGGCTCGTTGATGGACTCGGGCTTGTCGTCCAGCACGGTGCGGAGGGTGGCGGCGGAGATCTGGTGCTGGAGCTTGCCGTTGATCTCGAGGCCTTCGTGCGGGGTGAGGTAGATGATCTTCGTAGCCTGCAGGGCCTCGGCCAGCTCGGCGGCGAGCAGGTCGGAATTGATGCGTAGCGGGCGTCCGTCGCGATCGAAGCCGATGGGATTCATCACGGGCACGACCTGGGACTCGATCAGCTGCGAGAGGAATTCCTTGTCGATGCGGTCGACGCGGCCGGTGAAGAGGTGGTCCACGCCCTTGATGATGCCGAGCGGCGCGGCGCGGACGGCGTTCGTCAGCGCGGCCTTGAGTCCGTTTTGCGTGAGGCCTTCGATCACGAGGTGGGTGACGCGGGAGGAGGCGCGGATGGCGAGGTCGAGCGTGGCGGCGTCGGCCACGCCGGTGCCCTGGACGTCGGTGATGGGAATGTGCCGGGTCCTGGCGAGATCCGCGATCTGGTGGCCGATGCCGTGGACGATGATGATCTTGATGCCGAGGCTGCGCAGCACGGCGATGTCGGTCAGGATGTTCGAGAAATTCTCGTCGGCGACGATGATACCGTCGGCCGAAATGACAAAGGTCTGGCCCTGAAACCGGGGGACGTATTTCAGAATGCCGCGCAGGTCGGTGGGCTTGATGTCGGAGCCATTGCTCATTTTCGGAAAATGTTAATCAGGCATCGCGGCGCGCTCGTCAATGGGGGAAAAGAGAAACCTGAAACTTGAAACCTGAGACCTGAGGAATCGGACTGAACAATTAAACACAGAGGACACGGAGATCGCCGAGAAAGGCGTCTCGCTCAATCGCATGGTAGGTTCTGCGAGCTCTGTGTCCTCCGTGTTTAAAGAATTGGCTGCTCACTTCACCGTGAAGCTCCACGCGGCGGCGGGGCCTTTCGACACGATGCGCATCGAGTAACGTCCAGGCGGGAGATTGGTGGTGGAAAGACTCACGCAGTAGGTCGAGTCGTCCCAACGGCTCATGAGCGACTTGCCGGGGAGCGGCTCCGTGCTGGGAATGAGGACGAGCTCGTTGCCCTTGCGGAAGAGCGAGAGGTCGCCGAGTTGGGTCTTCTGGCTGGGGAGGGTGGCGGCGAAGTAGGCGCTGTAATCGCCGCCATGGGCGACGGTGGCGGGCGCGACGACGCGGTCGATGCTGGCCAGCAGCTTTGGCTTCTCGGCGAACTTGTCCTCCAGGTCCATGCCGAGTCCGATCGCGGCGCGGGTGACGGTGGCGTCGCCGCCCGCCGGTTTTTCCACCGGGCGACGGACATCGACCGGCATCTTCTGCCAACCGGCGGCCAGGAGGCGCGCGGTGGTGGCCCGGCTGTTCATGTCCTCGTAAGGCCGGAACCCGCGGCCGGGCTTGCGGAAATAGACGTTCACCAGCGTGTAACCGACCGCGAACACGGCGATCGCCAGCACGATCCACTTCATGGACCAAGGCTTGGGCGGCGGGCGGTGCGGCTGGGCGGACATGGCGGGTGTTATCGTGGGCCGGGCCGGTGGGGCGCAAATACATTTGCGCCGCTGTGGGCGAGTTGTTCTCGTCACGGACTTACATGAAATATTGGTCGCAGACTTTTATCCCGACACTCAAGGAAAGCCCGTCGGACGCCGAAATCGCCTCGCACAAGCTGCTGCTGCGCGCGGGCTTGGTGCGCAAGCTCGGCGGCGGCCTCTACACCTACATGCCGGCCGGTCTGCGCGTCATGCAGAAGATCAGCCAGCTCTGCCGCGAGGAAATGGACCGGGAGGGGGCGATCGAGCTCTCGATGCCCTTCATCCACCCGGCGGAAACCTGGGTCGATGGACCGCGCTGGAACGCCGCGCGTGAGATCATGTATCGTGTGGATCACGCCGGCGCCGGCAAGGGCCGGGCCAAGGAGCCGGAGTATGTCCTCGGGCCGACGCACGAGGAGGTCATCACGCCCCTCGTGAAGACCGAGATCACGAGCTACCGTGACCTGCCCAAGAACTTTTATCAGATCGGCACCAAGTTCCGGAACGAGATCCGCCCGCGCTACGGCCTGATGCGCGCGCGCGAGTTCATCATGAAGGACGCCTACAGCTTCGACGTCGACGACTCCGGCGCGATCGAGAGCTACAACAAGATGAAGCGCGCCTACACGGCGTTCTTTCTCCGCTGCGGGCTGAAGACCATCGCGGTCGAGGCCGACACCGGCGTGATGGGTGGCAGCTTTTCCCACGAGTTCATGGTTCCCGCCCCGGTGGGTGACGATGACGTCGTCTACAACGAGGAGAGCGGCTACTCGGCCAACCGGGAAAAGGCCACCAGCGGCATCGTGCCGAAGGACCTGGCCGACGCTGCTCCCGCCGGCGCGCTCGAGGAATTCGCCACGCCCGGCATCGTGACCATCGCCGCGCTCGCGGCGGCGCCCTACAACGCCGCGCCGGACAAACAGTTCAAGACGCTCGTCTACATGGGTGACGGCAAACCCTTCCTCGTCGTGCTCCGCGGCTGCGACGAGCTGGAGGAGGCGAAGCTCGGCGCGCTGGGCTTCCAGCTGTGGCGCCAGGCCACGGCCGAGGAGATCGAACCGGTCATGGGTGCCAAGCCCGGCAGCCTCGGCACGGTTCGCGGCACCATCAAGAATCCCGCTGCGCTCGCCGGCATCTTCGCCGACCACGCGATCCGCCTTGTCGGCAACGGCACGACCGGCGCCAACAAGGACGGCTTCCACCTGCGCAACGTGAATGTCGTCCGCGACCTTGAGATCACCAAGTTTGGCGATTTCCGCACCGTGCGCGCCGGCGAGCCCGACCCGAAGTCCGGTCAGCCGCTCAAGATCGCCCGCGCCATCGAGGTCGGCCACGTTTTCAAGCTCGGCACGAAATACTCCGAGAAGTTCGGCGCCGTCTACACCGACGACCAGAAGCAGTCGCACCCGATGGTCATGGGCTGCTACGGCATCGGCATCAGCCGCACGCTGCAGGCGGTCGTCGAGCAGAGCAACGACGCCGACGGCATCGTCTGGCCGTGGAACGTCGCTCCGTGGCAGGTGCTGGTCGTCAACCTCGACCCGCAGGACGCCGCGGCGTCCGACCTGTGCAAGAAGCTCGCCGGCATCGCCGAGGCAGCCGGGGCCGATGTGCTCATCGACGACCGCGCCGAGCGGCCGGGCGTGAAGTTCAAGGATGCCGATCTCATCGGCCTGCCGCTGCGCCTGACCGTGGGCGGCCGCGGGCTGAAGGAGGGCATCTTCGAATTCAAGTGGCGCAGTTCGAAAGAAGTGCGCAAGATCGCCATCGCCGAGGCCGAGAGTGCGGTCACCCAGGCCGTGCGCGAGGCCGCCAGCAAGGCATGATTCTCGCAGAAGAGACCCGGACCAGACACAGCCCAAGCCAGGCCACGGCGACGGAGACCCGGCTCGCCGACGTTTGGCGGGTAGTCGTCCTGAACGACCCGGTGAATCTCATGTCCTATGTCGTCATGGTGTTCAAAAAGGTCTTCGGTTTCGATGAACTGCGCGCGCGCCGGCACATGATAGAGGTGCATGAAAAGGGTCGCTCCATCGTGTGGACGGGGGTGCGCGAGCAGGCCGAGGCCTATGTGTTCACGCTGCACCAATGGCACCTCAACGCGGTGATTGAAACCGATGAAGCGCGTTGAAGTTAAGCTCAACCTGGAGGCCGTCGCGCCGTTGCTCGACGCCATCAAGGAGGCGGCGGACGAGCTGCGGCCGGAACTCGCCGTGGCTTCCGCCCCGCCGCCGGACGGTGAGCCGGAGTTTGCAGACGGCTGGAAGCGAGAACTGCTCGACAACCAGAACAGCGACATCGGCGTCTTCCTCGCGCTGTTCGACAGCGAATTTTTCACGACCGGGGTGCTGCCGCTCGACGCGAGCAACAGCGAGGCGATCCTGCGTGCCTGCGCGGCCGTGCGGTTGCGGCTGCACGCCAAGCACCTGGCGACGCTCGGCGACGAGGCGCTGGAGAGCGGCGAAGTGGCCGTCGATGACCTGCCCGAGTCGCAACGCCGGGCCTTTGCCGCCTACGCGTTCCTCGCCACCTTGCAGGAGCTGATCGTGCAGCACCTGGACCCGACGGTGATGGAGTGAGTAGGTCCGGTCTTTGACCGGACCAGGCCAGTCGGAGATTGGCCCTACTTGGATTACCGGCCTTGACGGCGAGGGTCGGAGGGGTAGCTTCTCCGGCGACACCCTGTAGTGTTCGAGGTGCTCCATACAACGCTCTTTGCCTTTGCTATAATTTGGGAACCGCTGACAGGCGGGCTGATGCCAGGCCGTAAACCGGAAGGCAGAAGGTCCGTCGGGTGGTGCCCACCTTTAACTTAAAAAGGACATGAGCCCCGGAGCATACGGCACATATGGGGAGTCATTATTTTTCAACCCACGCACCATGGAAAGACTGCCCTACTACCAACTCCTGCATCTGCTCTCGCTGATTGTGCTGACGGCGCACACCTTCATGGCGTTTGCCAATCCAGCCCCGGAAAACCGCAAGCGCACCGCGATGATCACGGGCATTGCCGCCTTGCTGATGTTCATCAGCGGGTTTGGCATGCTGACGGTGCAGAAGATCCCTTTCGCGACCGGGTGGGTGATCGTCAAGCTGTGCTGCTGGTTCGGTCTGGCCGGACTCTCGGGCATCACCTATCGGAAGGCGCACCTGCGCGGGGCCCTCAGCCTCGTGGCGCTGGTGCTGGTCGCAGTGGCGCTGACGATGGTCTATTTCCGACCGTCGTTCTGAGCGATCTCCAGCCTGTCCTGCTGAGCGGAGCGAAGCATCCTGCAGCACGGTCGTTGAGACACATCATTCTGGATCCTTCGCTGCGCGGCCAATGAACTCCCTCCTTGTTTGTCATCGCGAGTCCTCCGCAGGAGGACGCGGCGATCCATGCGCTAGATTGCTTCGTCGCTACGCTCCTCGCAATGACATGCTTTTTTTCATGGGCTTGTTCCATGCAAGCCCTCCGGTTTGCTCAGGATGACAAACGAAGCCAGTGGAACGCTCTGCGGTCTGTGGATCGACGACGCCGGGCGTGTGCATACCTGTCGGGCGACCGCCGAGGGCGGACGTGCGGAGACAGTGGAAAATTTCAAGCCGTTCGCCTGGCTGGCGGCGGAGATGGCCTGCGAAGGCGTGCGGTTCGAGCCGCTGAAGGGCGAAGGCTCCTTCCGCTGGCTGGCCCACGCCGACTCGCTCGAAAGCTTCGAGGCTTTCTTCAAGTCCATCCCCGACCGGGCCGGCGTGGACGTGCTCAAGCCCTACGAGAGCCAGTGGCTCCTGCAACAGCGGGCCCGGCTGTATGAGGGCATGAAGTTCGCCGACCTCCGGCGCTGCCAGCTCGACATCGAGACGGGCGCGGCCGAGCCGGGCGGATTCAGCGACGCGCGCAATCCCGGCGACCGCGTGCTCGCCATCGGCCTGCAGTGCGGGGCGCGGCGGGAACTGCTGACGCTGGGGGAGGAGACCGATGCCGGCGAGAAGCGCCTGCTCCTGGCGTTCAACGAAATGCTGCGCGAACTCGATCCCGACGTCATCGAGGGCCACAACATCTTCAAGTTTGACCTCGACTACCTGCGCATCCGGTCGAAGCGACTCAAGGTGCCGTGCGCCTGGGGGCGGTTCGGCCTGACGGCTGAGTTCCGCAACAGCCGCATGAAGGTGGCGGAGCGTTGGATCGATTTTCCCCGTTGCGACCTGCCTGGCCGCGCGGTGATCGACACCTACCTGCTCGTCCAGCTTTACGACATCACGGCCCGGGAGATGACCGCCTACGGCCTGAAGGATGTGGCGGTGTATTTCGGCATCACGCCGGAGTCGGGCGAGGGGCGCACCTACATCGAGGGCGCACAAATCCAGCACGTCTTCCGCGACAACCGGGAGCAGTTCCTGGCCTACCTGGCCGACGATCTGCGCGAGACCAAGGGCCTCGCCGAGGTGCTGCTGCCGACCTATTTCGAGCAGGCGAGGGTGTTTCCGCTCCTGCTGCAGGAGGCGGCGCTCCGCGGCACGGCGGGCAAGATCGACCTGCTGTTCCTGGAGGAATACTACCACGCCCGGGCCTGCTGTCCGGCGCCGGTGGCGATCGCGTCGTTCGAGGGCGGGTTCACCCGGAGTTTCCAGGAAGGCGTGTTCCGGCATGTGCTGCACTTCGACGTGGCCTCGCTCTACCCGAGCCTGCTCCTGCAGATCGGGCGGCATCCCGTCAGCGACACGCTCGGGGTGTTCATTCCGATGCTCCGGCGCTTGCGCGAATACCGCCTGAAATTCAAGCAGCTCGCGAAGACCGCGCCGACCGCGGCCGAGCGCGACGAGGCGCAGGCGCGGCAAGCGACCTTCAAGATCCTCATCAACTCCTTCTACGGCTACCTCGGCTTCTCGGCGGCGCGCTTCGGCGACGGCGAACTGGCGGCGGAGGTCACGCGACGCGGCCGGGAACTGTTGCAGGCCCTGATCGAGGAATTCCAACGGCAGGGCTGCGTGATCCTCGAGGCCGACACGGACGGCATCTATCTCTCAACCGACCGGTATTTCAGCCAGCCGGAGGAATTGCTGGCGCGGGTGGAGAAGATTCTGCCCGCGGGCATCGAGCTGGAATATGACGGCACCTACGACGCGATGTTCTGCTACAAGGCCAAGAACTACGCGCTCGCCGCGGGAGGCGTGGTCACGCTCCGCGGTTCCGCGCTGCGTTCACGCGGCATCGAGCCTTTCCTGAAGCGCCTCTCCGACCAGCTGATCGCGTGCCTGCTCGGCGTGTCGCCGGTTTCGCCCGTGGCGGAGATCGAGCAGTTGCGCCGGAAAATTGCCGCGCGCGAGCAACCGGTCGCCGATCTCGCGAAGTCCGAAACCCTGGGTCAGAATCCGGAAGCCTACGAGCAGTGGGTGGCCGGCGGCGGCAAACCGCGCCGCGCGGCGGCGGAGGTCGCATTGCAGATGAATCCGCGGCCCCGGATGGGCGAGCGCGTCAGCTACTACATCGGTCCCAAAGCCAAGGGCCAGACTTCCGATTGGCAGCGGGCCCGGCCGCTCGAGCGGTTCGACGCGGACAAGGCGCCTTACGATCCGGAATATTATCTCGTAAAAATCGACGACTGGATTGAACGATATGGACGTTTTCTCGGGATTAAGCCACAAACCGCGCAACAGGAAATGTCCCTCTGATGATCCGCACCCGCATCTGCTTTTACGTCCTGCTGCTCGCTCCGCTGCTGGTTTATTTCCAGTCCACTTTTCACGAATACGGGTTTCGCGATGACTACTCCCACCTGCGCGAGGCGCGGGAGGAGCCCGGCAAACTGGTGCGATTCACCGCTTCGCACGGCCGGCCGCTTTACGGCGCCCTGCTGGAGACTTCGTTCGCCAAGATAGGCGAGGTGGACAATCTGCCGTGGCTGCGCCTGACGACCGTCGTGCTCCTGACCGTCCTGGGCCTGGCCCTTTGGCGGCAACTCTACCAGTCGGGCTGGACGGAGATCCAGGCCGCGGCCATCGGGCTGGGCGTGGTGCTGCTGCCCGCCGCGCAGCTTGTCGCCAGCTGGGCCGTCTGCTGGCCGCACGTGCTCGCGCTGCTGCTGTCGGTGGCGGGTTTTTCCGCGATCGAAACCGAACTGGAGCGCGGTGGCCTGAAGCGCGTCGTGGCCCTGCTCGGCGGCTGCCTGATCTACCTGCTGGCGGGCCTCCTCTACCAGTCCAACGCCGTGTTTGCCGTCGTGCCCATCGCCGCGGTGCTGCTGGTGCGCGCCGGCCGCGAGCCGCTGACGGACCTGCGTTGGGCGGCGGTCCATCTCGGGGCGCTCCTCGTCGGGATCGTCGGCAGCTACCTGGTGGTGCAGTTGCTCTTCAGCAACGGCGTCTTCCAACCCTCGGTGCGCATGCAGCTCGAGGGCGACTACCTCGGCAAGATCGGCTGGTTCTTCTGGCAGCCCCTGCCCAACGCGCTCGGGCTTTACGCCTTGCGGGACAGTTTCGACCAGTTCAACCCCGTCTTCTGGAGCCTGGGCTTGGCGACGCTGCTGGTCATCGGCTACGCGGTGAAGACCACAACCGATCCCGTGGTGAGGAAAAAATGGCTCCTTTGCCTGATCGCGCTGCCGCCGCTTGCGCATGCCGCGAGCCTCGCCGCCGCGGAGCGGGCGATCGGCTACCGGACGCTCTTCGCGCTGTCCGGACTGGTGCTGGTGCTGCTGATGTTCGCCTTGCGCAGCCTGCTGACCTCCGAACGGCTCAAGCCGTGGATGCATTACGCCGCGCTGGCGGTGATCCTGTCGGGCGCGGCCTTCTCGGCCAATCGCAACGCTTTCACGCTGATGGCGGAGCCGCAGGGCTATGAATGGGAGCTCATGCTGACCCCGGTGATGCGCACGACCTTCAAGGCCGGCACCAAGGTCTACATCATCACCCCGACGCTGGCGGACCGTTCGACCACCCGAAGTTTCGCCGATGAGTTCGGCTCCCTGTCATCGGAGTCGGATTGGGCGCCGAAGGAAATGTTCAAGGATGCGATGCACTGGCGATTCGGCGACAAGCTGCCGAAGGGAGTCAGCTATACGGTGACCCTCGGACGGGAGGCGCCGGTCGAGCGCGACTACGATCTCGTGATCGACATGCGCAAGCTGAGCAAGTGGCGCGTGCAGTGAGGCGGGGAGCCTTCAAGGCTGATTGAGAGTATCTTTCAGTGGCTGTTAGGGAGGCGCTGAATAAAGCCAAGTTGTCGTTTTTCCTGGTTTTTGGTGACGGGCTCAGGCACGGAGGGAGGCGGAAAATTGGGTCGTCGCGCTGGTTGCGCGGTTCGCGGGAAGCGCGGTTCCGGCGACTTCTCCGTCCCGGCGGGCGGGCGCCACAGGGTCACGCGGCGCTCCGACGGGCACCGATCATCACGTTGGCCAGAGCGAAGAGGGTGTGGAGTTGGTGGCCGTTTTCCGCCAGTTCGCGACACCGCACTTTCCGATACTGGAAGAGATTCTTCACGATGTGGAAGGGGTTTCGACGAACGCGCACCCGCGGTCTTGGCGTGCTCCACGGCCTTGATCGCCTCTTTCAGCGGGCTCTCGGCCAGCGCCTTGACCGCGCCGCGCTTGCCCGGCGATCTGCCAGTCGAGCTTGCTGCCCAGCGCCTCGATCAGCGACGCGATGGTCGGAAACTGATACACCCTCTTGGCGATGAACGTCTGCATCAGCCAGACTCGGGCGTGCGCGGCGGAGCGCCATTACCGCCCCACTCGTAAGGCTGCGTGAAAACGCCCGAGGTCCACCAGCGCGAGCACCTCGGCGAACTGCTCGCCGAGGGCGCTCAGCGGCCCAAGTTCTTCTTCCAGCATCGGCAAAAGTTCCCGTTGGAGCCGAAAGAAAATCGTCGGGAGTGAAAGCACCCCGCATGCGACACCGACTTGCGGCGGAGTTCCTGCTGCCGCGCAGATATATTGTCAGCCCCACAGGGGTTTTGAAAGAGCCTTACTCAATATTGCTTTTCGAACTTAATTCTTTTGGGCAGGCGCCAATTCGTCGATAGATCGGAAGACGCAGCGTTGCGGCGAGGCTGCAGGCCGCATATCAAGAAATGCAAAGCTTAATCAGCCATCACTAAAGACATCCCGGCGAGGGATCGGTTATGGTGGGAGCGTTGTCGTTTTGCGCAGGTAAGATTGGTGTGCGGCCCCATCGCATGCCGAGCCCGGCCGGGACGACACCCCATCCGTTCCCATGATTGCTCCTCCCCCAGCCGACACACAATTCCGTCCTTTGCATCTGTTCGAGTCCGGTTCGACGCTTGGCACGCCGCGCAAGCTTCGGATGCGGTCGAGCCGCGAGATCCAGGCCTCCCCGATCAATATCGGGTATGAGTGCCTTGATCGCGACATGTGGGACCGGGAGAAAGCTTTTCCCCAACTCGCGGAGACGGGCGTGAAGTGGGCGCGGGTGCAAACGGGCTGGGGCCGTTGCGAACTCGCGGACGGCGTATTTTCCTTCGCGTGGCTCGACGAGATCGTCGACGAGCTGATCGGCATCGGCGTGCAGCCGTGGTTCAACGTGACCTACGGCAACCGGCTCCACACGGCCGCGCCGGCACCCGACGCGGTGGGCTGGGCTCCCGTTTATTCCGAGTCGGCGGCGCGGGCTTGGCGTCGTTTTGTCCGCGAGCTGACAAAACATTTCCGGGACCGGGTCCGGCACTACGAAGTGTGGAACGAGCCCGACATACGCGTTTTTTGGAAAGGGGTGCCACCCGATCCGTTGAAATACGCCGAACTCGTCGCGATCACGGCCGAGGAGATCCGGCGGCTCCACCCTGATGCCGTCATCATCGGCGGTGCGCTTTCGCGCGGGGTCGACCAGCACAGCCTGGAATTCCTGGAGCGCGCGCTCGGGGCCGGGATGGGACGTCATGTCGACGTGATTTCCTATCACTGTTACCGTCCGCGGCCGGAAGGCCTGCGCGCGCGCGAAACGCTGGCGTTGCGGGCGATGCTGGCGCGCCACCGGCTGAATCCGCGGATCTGGCAGGGGGAGGGCGGCTGTCCTTCGGAGATGAGCAAGGCCGAGGCGATGGCCGGCATTCCGTGGACCGAGGAGAAGCAGGCGAAATGGCTCCTGCGGCAGATGATCGTCGATCTCGACCAGGAGGTGGAACTCACCTCGCATTTTCATCTGTCGGATTTCCACAACTATTTCAACGACGGTCCCGGCAACCGGAACGCCTACTTCGGTCTGCTCCGCCTGAAAGGCCACACGCGCAAGCCGTCTTACTTTGCCTTTCAATCGCTCTGCAACCTCTTCGACAGCGACACGCGCATCGATCGCGAGCTGCAATGCCGTCTCGACGTCGACGAGACCACCTCCACCGGCGCGGCGCCGAAGGACTGGATGCTCACGCAGGTGGTTCCCTTTGTGCGTCGCGGCCAGCCGCTGCTCGCCTTCTGGTATCCGGCGGAGCTGAATCCCGAGCGGTATGGTCAGCTGCCTTTTCAGGCCGGGCGGGTGACGATCACGCTTACCCGGAAGCCGGGCATGGAGCTGAAGGATCCCGTCCTCATCGATCTCGTCAACCAGCAGGCCTACTGCGTCACCGCCAAAACCTTGCCGTTTCCCTATGCTCCGGCGACGGACTCCGGCCAGCAGTTCGTCTTCGAGGATCTGCCGCTGCTCGATCATCCGCTCCTGCTCACCGACGCCAGCGCGGTCGATTTCCAGGGTGGCAACACCTGAGTCCGGTTTCTCCTCTCGCTCCGCCATGTCCCATCCCGTGCGCACCCAAGTCACCGTCACCACGCTCACGCTGCCCACCTATCCCGAGGCGCCGGCGGAAACGCTGCCGATGTTCGCGGATCATCGCGTGCATCAACGCACCACCGGCCGGCCCTATCCCAGCCCGATCGTGAACGGGATCGTCCGCGATCACCGGGTGGAGCGCGACTATGTCGCCCTGGTGATCGAGAATGCCTACATCACGCTCACCATCCTCCCCGAGCTCGGCGGCCGGATCTTCGAGGCCCGCGACAAGACAAACGGCTACGACTTCTTCTACCGCCAGCACGTGATCAAGCCCGCCTTGATCGGCATGCTCGGTTCGTGGGTTTCCGGCGGGGCCGAGTTCAACTGGCCGCTGCATCACCGGCCGTCAACGTTCATGCCTGTGGACTACGCGGTCACCCACGACGCCGACGGGGCCGCGACCGTCTGGCTGAGCGAGCACGAACCGCTCGACCGGATGAAGGGCATGGTCGGCATCTATCTGCATCCCCGGCAGGCGCGGTTCGAGACCCGCGTGCGGCTGTTCAACCGCACCCCGCTGCCGAAATCCTTTCTCTTCTGGCAGAACATCGCCGTCCCGGTAAACGAGTCCTACCAGATTTTCTTTCCGCCGGATGTCAGCCACGTGCACTTTCACTACAAGCGGTCGGTGACCGGCTACCCGCTCGCCGACTGCATGTTCAACGGCATCGATTTCGGCCGGGGCGTTGATATCCGCTGGCACAAGAACGTCCGGGAGGCCACGTCGTTCTTCTGCGGGCCGTCCCGCTTCGATTTCTTTGGCGGCTACGATCACGGTCGCGAGGCCGGTGTGATCCATGTCGCCAACCGCCATCTGTCCCCCGGAAAGAAGCTTTTCACCTGGGGCTACAACCAGCTTTCCCGGACCTGGGAGCGTGCGCTGACGGACACCGACGGCGCCTACGCCGAGCTGATGGCGGGATCGTTCTCGGACAACCAGCCGGACTTCGCCTGGCTGGAACCCTTTGAGACGAAGACCTTCACGCAAAGCTGGTATCCGGTCAAACAGCTCGGCGAACCGCGAATCGCCAATGAACGCCTCGCCATTGCCGTCGTGCGTGCCGGCGCGCAGATCGCGCTGCGCGTTTACGCGAGCGAGGCGATGCCGCGGGTGCGGATAACCGTTTCGCATCAAGGAGCCGTCGTTGGCCAGCGCATCGTCGATCTGGCCACCGCCGAAACACTCGAGCTGCCGACCACGTTGTCCGCGGCCGCCGACGACCGGGAACTGCACATCGTCGTCGACCAGGAGGGGGCCATGGCGCCCCTGTTGGAGCTGGAGCCCCTGCGGAAGGCGTCGTCGCCCCGGCCGGAGCCGCTGGCGGTGCTTTCCGCCCCCGAACACTTCAAGCATGCGGACGAACTCTTCCGCGCCGGGCAGCACGTCGAACAATATCGCGATCCTCTCGTGTCCGGCGAAGCCTACTGGCAGGCCGCCTTGCGGCTCGATCCCGCGCATATCGACAGCCACAAGGCGCTCGGTCGCGCGCTGATCAATGGGCTGCGCTTCGCGGACGCCCTGCCGCACCTGCAGGCGGCGCATGCCGCCCTCACCCAGAACAACGCGAATCCGCGCGATGGCGAAGCACTCTACCTGAGCGGACTGGCACTTTTCTACTGCGACCGGCTCGATGCGGCCTATGATCACTTTTTCAAGGCCGCCTGGAATTACGCCTATCGCAGCGCCGCCCATTACTGGCTGGCGTGCATTGACGCGAGGCGGGGCCGGCTGCAACCGGCGATAGGCCATGCGCGGGCCGCTTTGGAGACCAACGGACAGAACCACAAGGCCCGCGTCATGCTCGCCGCCTTGCTCCGGCGGCAATTGCGCCCCGACGAAGCGCGGGCGGAGATTGCGCAGGTGCTGGCGGCGGATCCGCTCGATCACTGGGCGCGCAACGAGCAGGCCTTGCTGGATGGCGCAGCGGAGGCAGGCAACGGGAGCTTTTTCGCCGCGATGCGGAGTGATCCGGCGCAGACCTGCCTCGATCTCGCGTTCGACTATGCGAATGGCGGACTCGACGACGAGGCGATCGGGTTGCTCGAACGCCTCCGTGCCCATTATGGTATCAGCGGCCGGGCGTTGTCGCCCATGGTCGACCGCACGCTGGCATGGCTCCATGCGCGCGCTGGCAATGCCGGCGCAGCCTCGGTCGCGTGCCGGCGTGGCAAGTCGGCGCAAAACGCGGCCTTCCCGTCGCGGTTGGAAGAATGGATCGTGCTCGAGGCCGGACTTGCGGCCGACGCGGATGATGCGTCGTTGGCCGCCGCGGCGGCTTGTCAGCTGCACGCCAAGGGGCGCTACGACGAAGCGCTTCATCTTTGGGATCGGGCAGGAAGGCTCGATCCGCTGAATGCGGCCGTCCACCGCAACCTGGCCGTGGCGCGGTTCCGTCACCGGCGGGATGTTCCGGGTGCGGTCGCCGCCCTGCGGCGGGCGCACGAGCTGGCGCCCGGTGATCCGCAGGTGCTGTGGGAGCTCGAATACGTCCTGGAGCGCACCGGCGTTCCCGCGTCCGAACGGCTCCTGTTGTTCAAATCCGCCGGAGAGGGCGCGCACCTGCGTGACGACCTGGCGCTCGCTTACGCAAAAATCCTGAACCAATGCGGCCGGCATGCCGCGGCGATCGCGTGGCTGATGCAACAGGGTTTTGTCGCCTGCGAGGGCGGCGAACATGCCATCGTGGAACAGTATCAATTTGCCCACCTCTCGCTGGGCCGGAGTCTTCTCGCGGAGGGCAAACCGGAACAGGCGCTCACCTCCTTTCGCGCGGCGCAGGTGATCCCGGACGAGTTGGGGGCCGGGGTGTGGAATGTCGCGATGCTCGTGCCGCCGGCCTGGTTCGAAGCGACGGCCTTGCGGCAGCTCGGTCGCGTTGCTGAAGCGGATGCGATTTGCCGCCGCCTCGCGGAGATGCCCGTGGATCTGTTCTCGGCGATGTATGTGCCTGCTTTGCCGTATTATCGCGCCTGTGCGAACCGGGATCTCGGCCAAACGGAGGCGGCGGTGCGGATGCTTCGGGACATGCTGGCGAGCGCGCAGGACGCGCTGGTTCGCAGCGACAGCGGACCGTTCCGCGTGACCCCGTTCTTCATCTCGTATCAGGACGAACCGGCGCGCGAGCGCACGAGGTTTCACGCCTACCTTGCCGCCCTGGCGCATGAAGGACTGGGTGAGATCGAAAGCGCGCGCCATATGCTGGACCGGGTGCTCGAGGCGGTGCCGCACGATCTCTGGGCTTCGCTTGAGCGTGAGCACCTCCTGCGCCCCGCCTCGGTGGAGACGGGGGCCATCGCGGCGAACTGACGGGTGATGCCTGCATCCTTGCCCACCCTGAAGCGATTCCCATTCTGAGCCCACCCGCCATGTCGCAACCGAAACCCACGGACGCAGCCAAACTGCAGAATGAGAAGCGGGTCGGCTGGTTTGCCCTGGGGGCCGTGCCCGACACGGCCGGACCCATCGTGCAGACCCAGATGGCGAACATGATCTTCAACATCGAGCTCGGGCTCAGCCCCGTGTTGCTCGGGGTGGCGCATACCGTGATGCGGCTCTGGGATGCATTTGCCGATCCGTTCGTCGGCAGCTGGAGCGACCGGGCCAAGACGCGCTGGGGGCGGCGGCGGCCGTTTGTCTTCATGGGCTCGGTGGGCTGCGCCCTGACGTTTCCCCTCATCTGGTTCTGTCCCGCGGGGCTGAGCGAGATGGCCATCTTTGCGTTTTACCTGGCGACCTCGCTGCTCTTCCTGACAACCCACTCGATCTACAGCATGCCGTGGCGGGCCTGGGGCGCGGAATTCTCCGATGATTATCATGGACGCACGCGGGTCTGGGGCCGGGCCCAGGCGGTGATGATCGTCGTCTACTTCATCGCCACGTGGCTCTATGCGCTTGTTTCCTCGCGCCTGTTTGCCAGCCCGGTGATCGGCATGCGCACGGTGGCCGTCGCCACGGGCATTGTCATTCTCGTCTGCGGCATCCTGCCGTGCTGGCAGCTGCGGGAGCGGGTTCGCGCGCCCTCCAGCCCGCACCCGGACGAGCGACGCGGGGTCATCACCTCGATCGGGCGGGCGTTTCAGCTGCGGGAGATGCGCCTGCTTACAGCCTGCTCCCTGTTCCTCACCATCGGGCTCCAGTCGGTCGGCCAGCTCGCGCTGTATCTCCATATTTTCTACCTCTTCCACGGCGACAAGGCCGCCGGCAGCATCCTCATCGGGTGGTCGGGGACGGTGGCGCAGACGGCGTCCTTTCTCTCGGTGCCCCTGGGCGTTTGGCTCTCCCGCCGGCTGGGCAAGCGTCGCGCCCTCGAGGTCTGCATTCTGGTCACGATGACCGGCATCATCTGCAAGTGGTGGCTCTACGATCCACGGTGGCCGTATCTGGTGCTGGTCGCGGCGGCGATGATGGCGCCGGTGCAGGTCGGGCTCAGCACGATCATGTATTCGATGCTCGCGGACGTGTGTGATCTCGATGAGTTGCGAAGCGGACGGCGGCAGGAGGGGCTTTACACGGCGGTGTATTCCTGGGTCTCCAAGGCCGCTCTCGCGCTCACCGGCGTGCTGGCCGGCGTGGCGCTCAGCCTGACCGGCTTCGATGCCGCGCTGGGAGCCGCCCAACACGAATCCACGCTGCTCTTGATGCTGTTCACCCTGTGCCTGTTGCCGGTCGTGGCGTTGGCCGTGGTTCTGGTGCTGGTCCGGCTCTACAGTCTCGACGAAAAGGCCGTGGCCGAGGTGCAGCGGCAGCTGGCCGAGCGCCGGGCCGTCGCGGCGGCGGCCGAGCCGGCGGCGGACATGGCGGCGACTGAGCGGTGATGCCGACTGAGATGGCTCGCGTTGCGGCGAGAACCGGCTTCAAATGGCCGTCCAAGCATGGCGTTTATTTTCAACCGGGTCGACCAGCTGTTGCCGCCGTTCTCGGTGGTTGACGAGCAGATGCTCGACATCCCTGCGCACGGTCAGCTCCGCTTCAACAATACGCTGCGCAAGATCGTCTTCATGCTCGAAGGCGATTGTGTGGTGACGCTCGATGGGCGCACCCAGGTGCGGCTCGGCACCAATGATCTGCTGCTGGTCGACCGGGCGTGCTGGCAGGCCTACACGCCTCCTGATCCGGACAAAGCGTGCCGGCTGCACGTGCTGCGGCTGGTCTTCGACCCCAAGCTGCTGCCGGCGCTCGCGCCGGGGGCACGCCTTTCGCGGCAGTCCAAGCAGTCCGGTGACACGACGCGCAACATCCTGGGTTTCGTCCGCCACTATCTGGGCGGCACGGAACTGCTGGCGAAGGGGCTGACGCCGGAGATTCGCGAATGCCTCGCCAAGATCCGGCGTGAGTCCGAGGATCGCGGGCCGGGTTATCGCGCGACGATCAGCGCGCTCGGCATCATGCTCGTCACCCTGATCGGACGGCATCGCGTGCACGATTACGGGCAGGAGACCGGCGAGCAGGGTGGCCGGCGGCCGGCCTTCGTCGTCGCGCTGAGCAAATCCTACATCATGGCCAATCTCTCCAAGTCGGTGAAGCTGCAGGACGTGGCCTGGCACGTGGGCTGGAGCGAGGAACATTTTTGCCGGGTGTTCCGCACCGTCACGGGTGTTTCGCCCGCGCAATACATCAGGCAGACCCGGCTGGAACTGGCCAAGAACCACCTGCTCGGCACCAAGGCGTCGATCTCGCAGATTGCGGAG